>Ga0079984_1114505_pt1 | contig 9623 bp, 12 predicted proteins | sample Hof3ISUMetaT_18_FD_73498 | JGI IMG/M metagenome (GOLD analysis project Ga0079984, IMG submission 73498) | Enriched soil aggregate microbial communities from Iowa State university to study microbial drivers of carbon cycling -... | ecosystem: Environmental > Terrestrial > Soil > Agricultural land... | reverse complement strand
CCTACCTTCGGTTCCAACGCTTATCCGCTTACTTCCAACGAATTCGATGCCTGTCACCGTCCTGATCTGTCCTTGGTCCGAAGCGCGCGAGCGCGCCCGCGCCATCCGCTACACCGTGTTCGTCGAGGAGCAGGGCGTGCCGGTCGAGCTGGAGTGGGACGAATGGGATGAGCCGAGCTGGCATGCCCTGGCGCTGGCCGGGGACGGCACGCCGGTTGCCACCGGCCGTCTGCTGCCGGACGGGCATATCGGCCGCATGGCGGTGCTCGGCCTGGTGCGGGGCACCGGTGTCGGCGCGCGCGTGCTGGAGGCGCTGATGGACAAGGCCGCCGAACTGGGCTATCCGGAGCTGGTGCTCAACGCGCAGACGCATGCCGCGGCGTTTTATGCGCGCGCCGGTTTCACGCAGGTCGGGGATGAATTCGAGGAAGCCGGCATCCCGCACGTAGAGATGCGCAAGCGCCTGCGCGGCTGATCAGCGCGGCGCCGGTACCGTGCCCGTGTCGCGGGCCAGGTTCAGCTTGCCGCGATAGGAGACCTCGCCGGTCTGGCCGTTCGCATCGAAACTGCGTTCGCTGAAATCGAAGCGCCCGTCGTGGCGCACGCGCAGCACGGTGCTCGCGCGCGTGCCGTAGTTGGGCGAGCGGATAAACGCGGACGACAGCAGCTTTTCCCACTCGGGCGAGACACCGGTCGAGGGCAGTTCGAAGTTGGCGGCCTGGCGCTCGTCCGCCAGCAGCTGGAGGTAGGGCGCGGCGCTGGCATTGGCATGGCCGGTATCGGCCGCCAGCACTTCCGCGAGCGCGCCGACCCGGCTGCGCACCTTGGGCCACGGCGTATCGAGCAAGGCGTTGGATAGCCCGTACAGGCCAGGCCGCAGGCGCTCTGGCTGGCGAGAGGCCGACCGGTTGCTGTACCACCAGAGTTCGTGCAAATCGCAGGCCAGCAGATTGAAGCCGTTGTAGCAGCCGTCCGCGCCAGCGAGGGCGCCAAGGTAGTCGGCGGGTCCGTGGTGTCCGCGCAGGAAACCGGCCACCAGTTCACCGCGCGAACGCGCGTCGGTGCGTTTTTCCGACGGGGCGCGATAGTTTGTCAGCGCCGCAAAGCGGCCTTCGCCCGCCACGCCCATCCAGGTGCCGGGTTCGCCGATGACATCGGCCAGGTCGCGGCCCGCCAGCACTTGCGAGGCTTCCTGCCACCAGTGCGCGGGCGCCGCCGGACGGGCATAGAATTCGTCGCGATTGCCGGCCACCACCAGGGCATAGTCCGGGTGTGATTGCCAGGCAACCAGGATCAGGCACATTGCTTTGCTTCCTTTACTGCGCAGAATCTACAGCAGGTCCAGGTCGATGAAATGCTCGACCTGGCGCTCCCCATCCACCCACTGCTCCAGACCGCTCTGGCGCCACAAACCTGACAGCGTGGCGTCGAAGGCGGGAGGAACATCGGCATAGCATTCCATCCAGGTCTGCACGCCGGCACGGGTTTCGGGCCTGCGCATCAGCGTACCACCAATTCCGGTCGCCTCGGCAACCGTCTCCATCCAGCGGTGCCAGTGCGGCAGCGCTTCGGCCGCGGTGGCTTCCGGCACGCGGAAATAGACGTAGAGGTGATCGCTCATGGCGGTGTCCTGCAGGTCAGCCGGCGGCCTGCGCGGCCTCGGGCAGCGGTACTTCGTACGGAAGACGGCCCACCGTCAGCGCGGCGCCTTCGGCGCTGCCCAGGTGCAGGGCCGCCGTGGCGGCGTCGATCTTCAGCTCGGCAAGGCCTGCCCAGCCGCCCTGAGGCGCCGGAGCGGCATTGACTATCATGCCGCACGGCTGCTGCGGGTCTTCCGGACGGAAGATCTCCGCGGCCGGTGCCGGCACGGCGCCGCTGCCCTGTACCAGCCACATGCGGCGCTTGAGCGTGCCGCGGTACTGGCTGCGGGCCACGATTTCCTGTCCCGGATAGCAGCCCTTGCGGAAATTGACGCCACCGACGATTTCGAAATTGACCATCTGCGGCACGAACTGTTCCTGCGTCGCCGCGACGATGCGCGGGATGCCGGACTGCACTTCGAGCCAGTCCCAGAACGCCGCATCGGCTTCGGACAGCTGGCTTGCCAGCGCCGCGCGGATTTCGGCGGCGCGCGCGGCCGGCAACAGCAGTTGCCAGCGCGGCTGGCCGGCGGCGTCCGGCAGGCGGACGACGGTCGTGCCGTCAGCGCTGTCGGCGTCGAACACGGCGTTGGGCGCGGCAAGCCCGGCCTTTGCCAGGGCCTGTGCGGCGTGCGGCCCGGCCACGCCGAGCACGGCAACGGCCGGCGTGAGATCGCTGAGTTTTGCCTTGGCGCGCAGCACGAACATGCTCAGCCGCTTCTGCAGCGCGGGGAGGACGTCTGCCGACAGTTGCAGCACGATGCCCTCGGCATCGCGCCACATCAGGAAGCTGGCCTGCAGCCGGCCCTTGGGCGAGCAATAGCCGGCCAGGCGCGCGGCGCCAGGAGCGAGATCCTCGACCGCATTGGTCAGCTGGGTGTGCAGGAACGTGGCGGCGTCGTCGCCGGCCACGCGGATCCAGCCAAGCCCGGACGGCGCGCAGACGATGCCCCCGATTTGCAGGGCGTCAAGGCTGGCGGCGAGGTCCGGGGCTGGGGTGTTCATTTCAGGCATTCCGTTCAGGCAAGAGGGGTGCGTTTTGCAGGTGCGCGCCGCGCGTCACGGCTCCGGTAGAGACCCGTCTCGTCGTGGCGGCGCAAGGCTCCCGGTATTATATGGGGCTGCCGGCATTTCAGCCGGCGCCGGCGCGCGCGGTGGGCGGGGGGCATCACCCGCCACACGCATGCTGCCGAGACTGAACGGATTTCATGACACGTCTTTTCATCCGCCTGGGACTCGTGGTCCTGGTGCTTGCCGCGGCTGTCGCCGGCGCTTTTGCGTGGTGGGCCAACCAGCCGCTGGGGCTGTCCACATCGCCTGTCGAGGTCGTCATCAAGCCTAATTCGGGGGTCGCCAGCGTCGGTCGCCAGCTCCAGCGCGGCGGCGTGGGCATGGATTCGCGGCTGTTCCAGCTGTTGGTCAGGCTGACCGGGCACGGACCGGACCTGAAGGCCGGCGGCTACACCTTCGAGGCAGGCATTACGCCGCTGGGCGTGGTCGGCAAGCTCGCGCGCGGCGAGGTCACGCATTACGTGGTCACCGTGATCGAAGGCTGGGAATTCCGCAAGATGCGCGCGGCCGTGGACGCCAGCCCAGCGCTGCGCCACGACACGCAGGGCATGTCCGACGCCGAACTGATGAAGGCGATTGGCGCCGCCGAAGCCGCGCCGGAAGGGCTGTTCTTCCCGGATACCTATCTGTTCGCGCGCGGCAGCAGCGATATCGAGCTGTACCGCCATGCCTACAAGGCCATGCAGCGGCGCCTGAACGAAGCCTGGAACGCCCGTGCCGCCGACCTGCCCTACAAGACCCCCTACGAGGCGCTGGTGATGGCGTCGATCGTCGAAAAGGAAACCGGCCAGGCCGCCGAGCGCCCGATGATTGCCGCGGTATTCGTCAACCGGCTGCGCAAGAACATGATGCTGCAGACCGACCCGACCGTGATCTACGGCATCGGCGAGCGCTTCGACGGCAACCTGCGCAAGCGCGACCTGCAGACCGACACCCCGTACAATACTTACACCCGTAACGGCCTGCCGCCCACGCCGATCGCCTTGCCGGGCCTGGCCTCGCTGGCGGCCGCGACGGCGCCGGCGCCGTCGGACGCGCTGTATTTCGTGGCGCGCGGCAACGGCACCAGCCATTTCTCCAACACGCTTCCCGAACACAACCGCGCGGTCGACCAGTACCAGCGCGGCAAATAGGCATCCATGCGCGGAAAATTCATTACCTTCGAAGGCATCGACGGCGCCGGCAAGAGCACCCATATCGACTGGGTGGCGGCGCGTCTGCGCGAGCGCAAGGACCTTGGCGCCGTGGTCACCACGCGCGAGCCCGGTGGCACGCCGCTGGGTGAAGACCTGCGCCAGATACTGCTGCACCGCAAGATGCACCTGGAAACCGAAGCGCTGCTGATGTTCGCGGCACGGCGCGAACACATCGCCGAAGTCATCGAACCGGCGCTGGCGCGCGGCGACTGGGTGATCTCCGATCGCTTCACCGACGCCACCTTTGCCTACCAGGGTGGTGGCAGGGGGCTGGCCACGGCGCGGCTCGAAGCGCTGGAAGACTGGGTGCAGGCGGGACTGCAGCCGGACCTGACGCTGCTGTTCGACGTGCCGCTGGAAACCGCCAGCGAACGCCTGGCTGGTGCGCGTGCGCCGGACAAGTTCGAGGCCGAGTCGCGCGCCTTCTTCGAACGCACCCGTACCGAGTACTTGCGTCGTGCCGCGCAGGCGCCCGGCCGTTTTCGCGTGATCGACGCCACGCGGAGCATCGATCAGATTCGTGTCGAGCTTGAGAAAATCATCGCAACACTTTGATTTTGAAGCTTTAGATTGATCGATAATATCGCCTTCGAGATGAAGGCGGCACTTCAGCTTTCACGGCTAACTGACTGATTCGCATGCTCTATCCCTGGCAAACGGAAGACTGGCAACGGCTTGGCGCACTGCGCGAGCGGCTGCCCCATGCGCTGCTGATCCACGGCCAGCAAGGGACCGGCAAGCGCGACCTGGCGCTGCATTTCGCGCAGGGCCTGCTATGCGAGTCGCCGCGGCCTGATGGCCAGCCGTGCGGCCAGTGTGCGGCCTGCCACTGGTTCAGCCAGGGCAATCACCCCGATTTCACCGTGGTCCGTCCCGAGGCGCTGGAGGCTTCGGGCGAAGGCGAGTCGGACGACAGCGGCAAGAAGAAGGCGCCCAGCAAGATCATCCGCATGGAGCAGGTGCGGGCGCTGATCGAAGCGGTCGGCGTCGGCACGCACCGGGCCGGCTTGCGCGTGGTGGTGGTCTACCCGCTGGATGCCCTGCAGGCCGAAGGTGCCAACGCACTGCTGAAGACGCTTGAGGAGCCGCCGTCGTCGACGGTGTTCCTGCTGGTCACCGACCGGCTCGACCGGATCTTGCCGACCATCCTGTCGCGCTGCCGCCAGTTTTCCGCGCAGCGTCCGACACCGGAAGCCGCGCTCGCCTGGCTCAAGGGCCAGGGCGTGGCGGATGCCGAAGCCCAGCTGGCACTGGCCGGCGGTTCGCCGCTGACGGCATTGCATGCCGCCGAAGCCGAGGAGCAGCCGCTGCAGCGCTGGCTGGTCGGCCAACTGGGTGCCGGCGCCGAGTTCGACGCGTCTGCGGCGGCGGAACAACTACAAAAGATGCCGGTCCCCGCCGTGCTTGGCATCCTCCAGCGCTGGACGTACGATCTGCTGAAATGCCGGCTCGATGCCTCGGGGGGCGCGGTGCCGCGCTACTTCCCGAAGGAGCGCGCGGTGCTGGCGCGTTGTGCCGGCGCATCGAGCGCCCACCGGCTGCAGGCGTTTGCGGCGCGCATCAATGCGCACCGTCGCAGCGAAAATCATCCGCTCGCGGCAAGGCTGGTGATGGAATCCGTATTTCTCGAATACCGGCAACTGTTCCAGTGACAGCGCTGGCGTAGCAGTTAAGGCCCGGCAACAGCCGGGGAGCAGGTCCAGAACACTTAAAACAGAACGATAGTCGGTCAAAAAGGGGTCAGTCATGAATGCAGAAGTCGCAACCATACCGGGGCGGGCCACCGCGACCATGGGTGGCGCACCATCGCGGCCGAACGTGTTGTCCTTGTCGATCAAGGACCAGGCGGGGCTCTATGCCGCGTACATGCCGTTCCTGGCGCGCGGCGGCATTTTTGTGCCGTCGAACCGGCCGTTCCGTCTGGGCGAGCAGGTGTTCCTGGTCCTGTCGCTGCTGGACCGTCCGCAGAAATACCAGGTCGCCGGTCATGTCGCCTGGATCACGCCGCCGGGCACGCCGATGAAGACCCCCGGCGTCGGCGTTCATTTCCCTGATGACGACAATGGCCGCAACCTGCGGCGTGCCGTAGAGGAAATCCTGGGCAAGCAGTTGGAATCCGGGCGGCCAACCCAGACTTTATGATGGTTGCGAAGATTTGCTTTGTAACTGGCTGAAATTGAAGAATATTTGTTGAGTTTTACTGTAAGCACGATGGTACCGGCGACATGCCCGGTACCGCTGCTTTCCGCAGCACCGTATTCGCGTTGCCCGTGGCGACGGCCGAGTCGGCGCGGTTGTCCGTAGCGTCCCGCCAGGCCAGCCGGTTTTCGGTTCCTGGGTCGCAGTACCGAGGTTTCCCCCCATGTTTGTAGATTCACACTGCCATATCGATTTTCCCGACCTGGCCGCCCGTCTGCCCGAGTTGCTCGACAATATGCGCACCAACCAAGTGTCGCACGCGCTCTGCATTTCGGTGACGCTGGAAGACTTTCCGCGCGTGCTGGCGCTCGCCGAGCAGCACCCGAACCTGTACGCCTCGGTCGGCGTGCATCCGGACTACGAAGAGGGCGAGGAGCCCACGCTGGAGCGTCTGCTGGAACTCTCCGCGCATCCGCGCGTGGTAGGCACGGGCGAAACCGGCCTCGACTACTACCGCCTGAACGGCCGCAGCATCGCCGATATGGAATGGCAGCGCGAGCGCTTTCGCACGCATATCCGCGCGGCACGGCAGACGGGAAAGCCGCTGATCATCCATACCCGTTCCTCGGCGGACGACACGCTGCGCGTGATGCGCGAAGAAAACGCCTGCGAGCCCGGTGGGGTCATGCATTGCTTCACGGAAACCTGGGACGTCGCGAAACAGGCGCTCGACGAAGGCTTTCATATTTCGTTTTCGGGAATCGTCACCTTCAAGAGTGCGGCAGACCTGCAGGAAACCGCCCGCAAGGTGCCGCTGGACCGCATGCTGATCGAGACCGATTCACCGTACCTGGCGCCGGTGCCGTACCGCGGCAAGACCAACGAGCCGGCCTGGGTGCGCCATGTGGGCGAGTTCATTGCCAATCTGCGCGGCATCCCGGTGGAACGGCTCGCTGCGCAAACAACCGACAATTTCTTCAAGCTTTTCAAGCACATCAACAGGGAAGCTCATGTTTGACATGAAATCTATCCGCGCGCTATCCGGCGCCATGCTGCTCGGATGCGCGGCGCTGGCCTGGGCCGCGCCGGCCGACGACATGCGCAAGGCCGTGGAGTTCGACGACGCTCGCACCGTGCAGAAGCTGCTGGGCCGCGGCATCGATCCCAATATCGTCGACAGTCGCGGCGAGCCGGCGCTGGTCGTGGCACTGCGGGAAAAGTCCCTGAAAGCCGCGACGGCGTTGATCAAGGCCAAGGACATCGACTTCGACAAGGCCAACCCCGCCGGCGAAACCCCATTGATGATCGCCTCGCTGCAGGGCGAACTCGACATGGTCAAGCTGATGGTTGACGACATGGAGGCCGAGGTCAACAAGACCGGCTGGACGCCGCTGCACTATGCGTCCACCACCGGCCACAACGATGTCGTCAAGTACCTGGTCGACCACGCCGCCTACATCGACGCCGAAAGCCCGAACGGCACGACGCCGCTGATGATGGCCGCACGCGGCGGCCACATCGAGACCGTGAAGCTGCTGCTGGACGAAGGCGCGGACATGCGGCTCAAGAACCAGCAGGGCATGACGGTGATCGACTTTGCCGAGCGCTATAACCAGGCCGAGATCGCCAATGGCCTCAAGTCGCGCTGGCAGAAGCTGTACCCGCAGGTGCCTATCGTCGCCGCGCCGCCGCTGAAGGCGCCCGTGGCGCAGCCGGGTGGCCAGCCAATGAAGGCAGCCCCCCCCAGCGGCAAATAATGTCGAAACCTGGTACGCGGGCGGAGGCGATGCCCCTGAGCCAGCGCCTGCGGCAGTGGGCGCGCAGCCTCAAATCCAGTCTCGTGATGCTGTGGTTCTGCAGCCGCCATCCTGATACGCCCCTGGCCGCGCGTCTGCTGGCGGTGCTGGTGGTGGCCTATGCGTTCAGCCCGATCGACCTGATTCCCGATTTCATCCCGGTGCTCGGTTATGTCGATGATGTCCTGCTGGTGCCGGCTGGGATCTGGCTGGCCTTCCGGCTGGTTCCAACTGCCGTGAAGGAGGATTGCCGTGCGCAGGCCGACACCTGGCAGGCGTCGCAGCAAGCGCGCCCACGCAACCTGTGGGCGGCAGGGGCCATCGTGCTGGTTTGGGCCTTGCTGGCGTGGCTAGGCTGGCGCTGGTGGTCGGGTCGCTGAACGCCGCCCCGGTTCAGGCGTCGTCCGCCAGGCGCACGCCGGTGAACTGCCAGCGCTGGTGCGGATAGAAGAAGTTGCGATAGCTGGCCCGGATATGCGATTCGGGCGTCACGCACGAGCCGCCGCGCAGCACCATCTGGCTGCTCATGAACTTGCCGTTGTATTCGCCCACCGCCCCGGCGCTCGGCTGGAATCCCGGGTAGGGCAGGAAGGCGCTGCCGGTCCATTCCCACACATCGCCAAACATCTGGCGCAGCACGCCCGAGGTGTTCTGCCGGTCCGGCAGCGGCCGCAGCACGCGGCCCTCGATGAAATTCCCCGTCGCCGGCAGGTTGCGGGCCGCATGTTCCCATTCCGCTTCGGTCGGCAGCCGGCGCTCGGCCCAGCGGGCAAAGGCATCGGCTTCGTAGAAGCTGATATGCGTGACCGGGCTTTCCGGGTCTACCGGATGCATGCCGCGCAGCGTCATCTGCCACCAGGTCCCATCACGTTCCTCCCAGTACAGCGGCGCCTGGATACCTTGTTCGCACACCCAGCGCCAGCCGTCCGACAGCCATAGCCCCGCAGTCTGGTAGCCGCCGTCGTCGATGAATTCGAACCACTGGCGGTTGCTGACCGGGTGCGAGCACAACGCATAGGGCTGCAGGAATACCTTGTGGCGCGGCACTTCGCAGTCAAACGCAAAATCCTCGCCGCGACTGCCGATCTCCACCACGCCACCGTCAAAGCGGACCCAGTCCGGGGCCGGGCGCGGGTCTGCGATCACCGGCTCCAGCAGTTCCGGCGCGAACGCGGGCCGCAGTGGATTCTGCGCAAACAGATGCAGGATATCGGTCAGCAACAGTTCCTGGTGCTGTTGCTCATGGTGCAGCCCGAGCGTGATCAGGGCGGCTTCGGCATCGGTCTGGGCGGTGCCGAGCAGGCTCAGCATCGATTCGTCCACCGCTTCGCGGTAGGCCAGGATCTCGTCCAGCGACGGCCGCGTGAGCAGGCCGCGGCGCGGGCGCGGATAGCGTGGGCCGACGGACTCATAGTAGGAGTTGAACAAGAAGCGGTAGTCGGGATCGACCGGCTCGTAGTCCGGCATGCGGGCGGCCAGCACGAATTCCTCGAAAAACCATGTGGTGTGGGCCAGATGCCATTTGGTCGGGCTGGCTTCCTCCATCGACTGCACCGTGGCGTCGGCATCGGACAGGTCGGCGACCATGGCTTCGGTCGCGGACCGGATGTGCCGGTACTGCGCCAGCAAGGCGGGTTCGTGCGGCGGGTGGATGGCGGCGGCTGGCAGCAGGGCTGAAGTCATGCGGGCTCCCGGGATCGGTCGATGACTGAGGCGAAGGACGCGTCTGGCCGTTGCAGGCCGGCCAGTGACGTCGCCAAATGGCACGCGGGGCGCCGTAG
>Ga0079984_1009673_pt1 | contig 9879 bp, 7 predicted proteins | sample Hof3ISUMetaT_18_FD_73498 | JGI IMG/M metagenome (GOLD analysis project Ga0079984, IMG submission 73498) | Enriched soil aggregate microbial communities from Iowa State university to study microbial drivers of carbon cycling -... | ecosystem: Environmental > Terrestrial > Soil > Agricultural land... | reverse complement strand
AAGACGGGGCGATGCCGTGGCAGGCAGTCACTGAACACCAGAACACCAGAACCAGCGGAGACAAGACGACTCGTATGGAGACCTTCGACTACATCATCGTGGGCGCCGGCTCGGCCGGCTGCGTGCTGGCCAACCGGCTGACGCAGGACCCGGAGGTGAATGTGCTGCTGCTGGAAGCGGGCGGCAAGGATGATTACCACTGGATCCACATCCCGGTCGGCTATCTCTATTGCATCGGCAACCCGCGCACGGACTGGCTGTATCGCACGGTGGCGGAGAAGGGACTCAACGGACGTTCGCTCGGCTATCCGCGCGGACGCGTGCTGGGCGGTTCGTCGTCGATCAACGGCATGATCTACATGCGCGGCCAGCGCGAGGACTACGACGACTGGGCGCGCCTGACCGGCGACGACGGCTGGCGCTGGGACAACGTGCTGCCGCTGTTCAAGCGCAGCGAAGACCACCACCGCGGCCCGAGCGAATTCCATGGCGCCGGCGGCGAATGGCGCGTGGAAGGCCAACGCCTGCATTGGGACATCCTGGAGCGGTTTATCGAGGCGGCGGAACAGGCCGGCATTCCGCGCACCGATGACTTCAATCGGGGCGACAACTTCGGCGTGGGCTATTTCGAAGTCAACCAGCGCCGCGGCATCCGCTGGAACACGGCGAAGGCCTTCCTGCGGCGCGCGGCGGATCGTCCGAACCTGACCATCGTCACCGGCGCGCAGGTCAGCGCGCTGACCTTCGAGGGGCGCCGCTGTACCGGCGTGAACTATGTCGGCGGCGGCCAGCCGCACAGCGCGGCGGCGCGGCACGAGGTCATCCTGGCCGCGGGCGCGGTCAATACGCCGCAACTGCTGGAGCTGTCAGGCATCGGCCAGGGCGAGCGGCTGCAGGCGCTGGGCATCGAAGTCCGGCACGCCTTGCCAGGCGTGGGCGAGAACCTGCAGGACCATTTGCAGCTGCGCAGCGTGGTCAAGGTCAACGGCGTGCGCACGCTGAACACGCGCGCGGCGAGCTGGTGGGGCAAGCTGGGCATCGGGCTGCAGTACGCCTTCAACCAGAGCGGGCCGATGAGCATGGCGCCGTCGCAGCTCGGCGCGTTCGCGCGGTCCGATGCGTCGCAGGCGCGGCCAAACCTGGAGTATCACGTGCAGCCGCTGTCGCTCGACAAGTTCGGCGAACCGCTGCACGCCTTCAATGCGTTCACGGCCAGCGTCTGCAACCTGCGGCCGACTTCGCGCGGCAGCGTACATATCGACAGCGCCGATTTCCGGCAGGCTCCGGTGATCGCGCCCAACTACCTGTCCACGGAGGAAGACCGGCGCGTGGCCGCCGATTCGCTGCGGCTTACGCGGCGCATCGTGGCGTCGCCGGCGCTGGCGCCCTACCGGCCGGAAGAGTGGCTGCCAGGGCCGGGCTTCGAGACCGACGAAGCGCTGGCGGAGGCGGCGGGCAATATCGGGACCACCATCTTCCATCCGGTCGGCACGTGTCGCATGGGCCGACCGGACGATCCGCTTGCCGTAGTGGACCAGCGTCTGCGTGTACTTGGCATCGACGGGCTGCGGGTCGTGGATGCGTCGGTGATGCCTTTGATCACGTCGGGCAATACGAACTCGCCGACGATCATGATCGCGGAGCGGGCCAGCGACATGCTGCGCGAGGACCGCCGGCAGCAGCTTGCGGCCTGAGCGCGTGGGCGCTGCGATACGAGGTGGTGAGCAGGGGCTCCGGAGCCGGATCGCCCGCAAGCCCTTGTCGCAGCGCGTCAAAGACCTGACACATGCTTCATGTCTTATAGTGCAAACCCCGATGTTTTGCGATGCAACAGGCGCACACAATAGAACAAAGCGGTTGGTGCACCACCCAGCACATGGCAATGGGCATCCCCGGCAACAGCGGTAGTCGCGCCGCATATAAAAATCACTAAAGCGACCTAACGGCGAAACGCCGGGTTCGAACCGATTGTCAGTGGTGCCGGGCACAAGCCGGCAGTTCAGCAACAGGGCGGGCAGGAGACTATGAATTCACAGGAAACCATCCTGGAAACGCGAAACCTCACGAAGGAATTCAAGGGTTTCACGGCGGTGAGCGACGTTAACCTGCGCGTGCGCCGCGGCTCGATCCATGCGCTGATCGGGCCCAACGGCGCCGGCAAGACTACCTGCTTCAACCTGCTCACCAAATTCCTGGAGCCGACCCAGGGCACCATCCTCTTCAACGGCGTCGATATCACGCGCGAGAAGCCCGCGCAGATCGCGCGCCGCGGCGTGATCCGCTCGTTCCAGATCTCGGCCGTGTTCCCGCACCTGACGGTGATGGAGAACGTGCGCATCGGCCTGCAGCGCCAGCTCGGCACCGCGTTCCAGTTCTGGCGCAGCGAACGTTCGCTCGACGTGCTCAATGGCCGCGCGATGGAACTGCTCGAACAGGTCGGCCTGACCGAGTTCGCGCAGACCGTGACGGTGAACCTGCCGTACGGGCGCAAGCGCGCACTGGAGATCGCCACCACGCTGGCGATGGAACCCGAGCTGATGCTGCTCGACGAGCCCACGCAGGGCATGGGCCACGAAGACGTGGACCGCGTCACGCAGCTGATCAAGAAGGTCTCGGAAGGACGCACCATCCTGATGGTCGAGCACAACATGAACGTGGTGTCGTCGATCGCCGACAAGATCACCGTGCTGCAGCGCGGCGCCATCCTGGCCGAAGGTCCGTATGCGGAGGTCTCGAAGGACCCGCGCGTGATGGAAGCCTATATGGGCACCGCCGACGCCGAGCTGCAAGGCGCGCACTGAGGAGGCCATCGACATGACGACATCCAGCGTACCCGCGCTCGAAATCAAGGACCTGCACGCCTGGTATGGCGAGTCGCACATCCTGCACGGCGTGGACCTGACCGTTAACCACGGCGAGGTGGTGACACTGCTGGGCCGCAACGGCGCGGGCCGCACCACGACGCTGCGCGCCATCATGGGCCTGACGGGCACGCGCAAGGGCTCGATCAAGGTCAATGGCAACGAGACCATCGGCCTGCCGACGCACAAGATCGCGCACTACGGCATCGGCTACTGCCCCGAGGAGCGGGCGATTTTCTCGAGCCTGTCGTGCGAGGAGAACTTGCTGCTGCCCCCGCAATTGAAGGGCCAAGCGAATAGCGGAAACGCGGGCATGAGCGAGGCCGAGATCTACGACATGTTCCCCAACCTGAAGGAGCGCCGCCAGAGCCAGGGCACGCGCCTGTCGGGAGGCGAGCAGCAGATGCTGGCGGTCGGGCGTATCTTGCGTACCGGCGCGAACCTGCTGCTGCTCGACGAGATCTCGGAGGGCCTGGCGCCGGTGATCGTGCAGGCGCTCGCGCGCATGATCCTGATGCTCAAGAAGAAGGGCTACACGGTGGTGATGGTGGAGCAGAACTTCCGCTTCGCGGCGCCGCTGGCGGACCGCTTCTATGTGATGGAGCACGGCAGCATCGTCGAGCGCTTCGCGGCCGGCGAACTGCAGGCAAAGATGCCGGTGCTCAACGAATTGCTTGGGGTCTGATCGGCGCGTCCGTTGCACGGATTGCCGGATCGGCTGTTTGCAGGAACGGGTGGCGCGCGCCGCGCCAAAACACAGGAGACAACGCAATGAGGAAGACTCGGCTCGCTGCCGCGATGGCGGCAATCGTCATGGGTGCTGTTTCGTTCAACGCCGCCGCGCAGGTATCGGGCGACACCGTCAAGATCGGCTACATCACCGACATGTCCGGCCTGTATGCCGACATCGACGGCCCCGGCGGCCTCGAAGCGGTCAAGATGGCCATCGAGGACCATGGTGGCAAGGTGCTCGGGAAGCCGATCGAACTGGTCTCGGCCGATCACCAGAACAAGGCCGACATCGCCGCGTCGAAGGCGCGTGAATGGATGGACCAGCAGGGGCTGGACATGCTGCTCGGCGGCACCAACTCCGCGACCGGCCTGGCCATGAACAAGGTGGCACAGGAAAAGAAGCGCGTGTATTTCAACGTGGGCGCGGGTACGGCCCGCCTGACCAACGAGGAATGCACGCCGTACACGGTGCACTACGCCTATGACACGGTGGCGCTGGCCAAGGGCACCGGCAGCGCGGTGGTCAAGCAGGGCGGCAAGAAGTGGTTCTTCCTGACCGCCGACTATGCCTTCGGCCACTCGCTCGAGAACGATACGGCCGCGGTGGTGAAGGCCAACGGCGGCACGGTGGTGGGTTCGGTGCGCCATCCGCTGTCGGCGTCGGACTTCTCGTCGTTCCTGCTGCAGGCGCAGGCCTCGAAGGCCGACATCCTGGGCCTGGCCAATGCGGGTGGCGACACCATCAACGCGATCAAGGCGGCCAAGGAATTCGGCATCACCAAGACCATGAAGATCGCCGGCCTGCTGATGTTCATCAACGACGTCCATTCGCTGGGCCTGAAGAACACCGAAGGCCTGCTGATGACCGACAGCTGGTACTGGGACATGAACGACGATACGCGCAAGTTCGCGAACCGCTTCTTCGGCAAGATGAAGAAGATGCCGAGCAGCCTGCAGGCCGCCGACTACTCCGCGATCAGCACGTACCTGAAGGCCGTGGAAGCCGCCAAGACCGACGATCCGGAAAAGGTCATGGCCGAGCTGAAGAAGATGAAGATCAGCGACTTCTACACCAAGAGCAGCTATATCCGCGCCGATGGCCGCAATATCCACGACATGTACCTGATGCAGGTGAAGACACCGGCCGAATCGAAGAAGCCGTGGGACTACATGAAGATCGTGACGACCATCCCGGGCGATCAGGCCTTCACGACGGTGGCCGAGTCGAAGTGCTCGCTGCTTAAGAAGTAAGAAGGTTGGCGGGCTCCGCAGCCAGCGAGAGCCTGCCGGTTTGCTCCCCTCCGCCGCACGCGGGGGAGGGGAGGTACAGCCAGCAACGGATGCCTATGGACATCTTCGGAATTCCCCTTCCCGCCATGCTGTCCCAGCTCCTGCTGGGCCTGGTCAATGGCGCCTTCTATGCGATGCTGAGCCTTGGCCTGGCGGTAATCTTCGGCCTGCTCAACGTCATCAATTTCGCGCACGGCGCGCTGTTCATGCTCGGCGCGGTGCTGGCCTGGATGGGCATGGAGTATGCCGGGCTCAACTACTGGGTCATGCTGGTCCTGTCCCCGCTGGTGGTCGCGGTGCTGGGCGTGGTCATCGAAAAGACCATGCTGCGCTGGATCTACAAGCTGGACCATATCTACGGCCTGCTGCTGACGCTGGGCATCACGCTGGTGATCGAAGGCATCTTCCGTTCGATCTACGGCGTGTCGGGGCTGCCTTACCAGACGCCCGATGCCCTGCAGGGTGCCACGGATCTCGGCTTCATGATCCTGCCCAACTACCGGGCCTGGGTGGTGCTGGCTTCGTTGACGGTGTGCTTCGTCACCTGGTACGTGATCGAGAAGACCAAGCTTGGCGCCTACCTGCGCGCCGGCACCGAAAACCCCAAGATGGTGGAGGCCTTCGGCGTCAACGTGCCGCTGATGGTGACGCTGACCTACGGCTTCGGCGTGGCGCTGGCCGCGTTTGCGGGCGTGCTGGCGGCGCCGGTGATCCAGATCTCGCCGCTGATGGGGCAGAACCTGATCATCATCGTGTTCGCCGTGGTGGTGATCGGCGGCATGGGTTCGATCATGGGTTCGATCCTGACCGGCCTGGGTCTGGGCGTGATCGAAGGGCTGACCAAGGTGTTCTATCCTGAAGCATCGTCGACCGTGGTGTTCTTCATCATGGTGATCGTGCTGCTGCTGCGTCCGGCCGGACTGTTCGGGAGGGAGAAGTGATGCGTGCAGAATCGAGCGTGACGATCAAGGCCGGACAGGCCAGAGAGGGCCAGGGCGTGCAGAAGAAAGTGTTGTATGGATTGCTGCTCTTGGCACTGGTGGCAGCGCCGATGGCCGGCGCCTATCCGGTGTTCGTGCTCAAGGTGTTGTGCTTTGCCCTGTTCGCGTGCGCGTTCAACCTGCTGATCGGCTATACCGGGCTGCTGTCGTTCGGCCATGCGGCCTTCTTCGGCGGCGCCGGCTATATCTCGGGCGAGGCCATGAAGCTGTGGGGCGTGACGCCCGAGATCGGACTGATCCTGGGCACCGCCGGCGGGGCACTGATCGGCTACGTGGTCGGCTCGCTGGCCATCCGCCGCCAGGGCATCTACTTCTCGATGATCACGCTGGCGCTCGCGCAGATGCTGTTCTTTATCTGCCTGCAGGCGCCGTTCACCGGCGGCGAGGACGGCCTGCAGGGCATCCCGCGCGGCAAGCTGTTCGGCGTGTTGTCGCTGGCGGACGACCTGACGCTGTACTACGTGGCGCTGGTGATCATCGTCGCGGCCTTTGCGCTGATCGTGCGTACCGTGCACTCGCCGTTCGGGCAGATCCTGAAGGCGATCAAGGAGAACGAGCCGCGCGCGATCTCGCTTGGCTATGACGTCGACCGCTTCAAGCTGACGGCCTTTGTGCTGTCAGCGGCACTGTCCGGACTGGCCGGTTCGATCAAGGCGCTGGTGCTGGGCTTCGAGACGTTGACCGACGTGCACTGGTCGATGTCGGGCTCGGTGATCCTGATGACGCTCGTAGGCGGCCTGGGCACCTTGTCGGGTCCGATTGTCGGCGCTTTCGTGGTGGTGGCGCTGGAGAACAAGCTCGGCGACATCGGCGCCTTCCTGGCCGCGGTCACGGGCATTGACTGGTTCAACTCGCTGGGGGAGTCGGTGACCATGGTGATCGGCGCGATCTTCGTCATCTGCGTCCTGACCTTCCGCCGCGGCATCATGGGCGAGCTCAACGCGCTGTTCAGCCGCAAGCAGGAGTGATGAACGGTCGACATGCCCGGAATTGGGGCTAGGGTTTATTCTAGCTTGTTCCATCTGCACCGCTTCGTTACATTTCACACACGGTTTTCGCAGGTTAGATGGAGGCGGAAGCGAGGAGACGACAGGCGCGCACCCGGTGTCGGGTAGCAGCGTTATAAATAAAGGGCGTTGCCGGGTGATCCTCGGCAACGCTTTTTTCATTTCAGGGCGACTTTCGCTTCATCCGCACCGTTTCCGAGCGTTGATGCCGCCTTGGCATAACTCCGCTCCGGGTCACATGCGACAATGCGGGCTTGCTTCAGAGCCGCCATGCCGTCCCAGCCCGTTCCCCCCAGTTCCGAATCTTTCGCGCAGCACCAGGTACGCCTTGGCGTCAGTGCCGATGCGCCGGCGCTGGACGCCTGGCTGCAGGCCGCCATGCCGTTGCCGGTGCCGGCCGCCCGCGCACGGCGGCTGGTGCTGGAAGGGCTGCTCGCCCAGTCCGGGCAGGGTGCATGCCTGCTGGCAATGCACGAAGACGACATCGCTGCCTGTCTGCCCGTAGCGCTGGTTTCCAGCCTTGAGTTCGGCGGCCTGGTGGCGTGCGTGACGGAGTGGTGGTCATCGGACGCGGCGGCGTCCGGTTCTGGCTGCCTTATGGCGTGTCTGGCCACGCTGGCCGATTGGTGCCGCGCCCATGGCATCCGGCATCTCCTGCTGGCCCCCGGTCTGGCCGCGGATGTGCCAACGGGATTCGCGCGGCACCACAGCGGGCTCTGGCACCGCATGGTAGTGCCGGCGCCCAAGACGCTCGGCTGAGTGCCGGGCGCGCCGCTCGCTGTCCTCCGATCCTCTCCTCGTTCTTGTTCCTTTCTTCCTGCAATCATGGAGTTCGCATTACTGACGGTTGCCGCCTTTCTCGCCGGCCTGATCGACGCGGTGGCCGGTGGTGGTGGGCTGGTCCAGATTCCGGCGCTGTTTTCGGCCTTTCCCGGGATGGCGCCGGCTACGCTGCTGGGCACCAACAAGGTGGCCTCGGTCGCCGGCACGGCCAATGCGGCGATCCGCTACGGGCGCAGCGTGCGCATCTACTGGGCCGCAACGGCGCCAGCCGTGGTGGCGGCCTTCCTGTTCTCGATGGCCGGCGCCTGGGCGCTGACCATGATTCCCGCCGAGCCATTGCGCAAGGCGCTGCCGTTCGTGCTGGTGTCGCTGCTCGTCTATACCGTGGCGAAGAAGGACCTGGGCACCGAGCACGCGCCTTCGCTCAGCGGCACGCGCGAACGCGTGGCGGCGCTGCTGGCGGGTGCGGTGATCGGCTTCTATGACGGCGTGTTCGGGCCGGGCACCGGCAGCTTCCTGATGATCGTGTTCGTGCGCGTGTTCGGCTACGACTTCCTGCACGCCTCGGCGTCGACCAAGGTCGTGAACATGGCCACCAACCTGGCGGCGCTGCTGCTGCTGGCCAGCAAGGGCCATATCTGGTGGCAGCTCGGCCTGGTCATGGCCGTTGCGAATGTCGCCGGCAGCCAGGTGGGCAGCCGGCTGGCGCTGCGCCACGGCAGCGGCTTCGTGCGCAAGGTGTTCATCGTGGTGGTGAGCGCGCTGATCCTGAAGACGGCCTGGGACGCGTTTATCCGCTGACGCCGCCGTCATGTGATGCGGGTTAATCCGGCTGGCCGCGAAAACTCGCTGTGTTAGACTCGATACGCATTCCCGACCGCACGGTCGGGGAATCGCCCTGGCATTTCCGGGGAAGTGGTGCGGACGGGAAAGAACGGAAGGAGTCATCTCCTTCCTGGCAGTACGCAGGTGCCAGCGATGTGCCTGTGGCGACCCGAGCGGTCGAAAAAGAACTAGAGGCATCCGGCGGCCGGAGCCGTTCGGATGCCTTTCCGTTTCAGGAACCGAAGGAGACAAGATGAACTTCAAGCGCGCCAGCCTGCTGGCCATCGCTGCCGCGGCCCTGGTTGCCGGCACGGCCAGCGCACAGGTCAAGGTCGGGGTCACGGTGTCGGCGACGGGTCCGGCGGCGTCGCTGGGCATCCCGGAAAAGAACACCTTCACGCTGATGCCCAAGGAAATCGCGGGCAAGAAGATCGAATACATCGTCCTGGACGACGCCTCCGACACCACCACGGCCGTCAAGAACACGCGCAAGCTGATCAGCGAGGACAAGGTCGACGTGGTGGTGGGTTCCACCGTCACGCCGAACTCGCTGGCGATGGTCGACATCGTGGCCGAGAACGAGACGCCGATGATCACCATGGCAGCCTCGGCCCGCATCATCGAGCCCATGGATGCCAAGCGCGCCTGGGTCTTCAAGACGCCGCAGAATGACTCGCACATGGCCACGGCCATTGCCGAGCACATGACCAACAACAACGTGAAGACGGTGGCTTTCATCGGCTTCGCGGATGCCTATGGGGACAGCTGGGCGCAAGAGTTCGCCAAGGTGGCCGACATGCGCAAGATCAAGGTCGTCGCCAACGAGCGCTTCGCGCGCACCGATACCTCGGTGACCGGCCAGGTTCTGAAGATGCTGGGCAGCAATCCCGATGCCGTGCTGATCGCTGGTTCGGGTACGCCCGCGGCGTTGCCGCAAAAGGCGCTCAAGGAGCGCGGCTACAAGGGGAAGATCTACCAGACCCACGGCGTGGCCAACCCCGACTTCCTGCGCGTGTGCGGCAAGGACTGCGAAGGCACCCTCCTGCCGGCCGGCCCGCTGCTGGTGGCCGACCAGCTGCCTGACAGCAACCCCGTCAAGAAGCCGGCCATGACCTACAAGACCGCCTACGAGAAGGCCTTTGGCGGCCAGGTGTCGACCTTCGGCGGCCATGCGTGGGATGCGGGCCTGATCCTGCAGCATGCGATTCCGGAGGCGCTGAAGAAGGGCCAGCCGGGCACGAAGGAATTCCGCAAGGCGCTGCGCGACGCCATGGAGCAGACCAGGAACCTGCCGGTATCGCACGGCATCATGAACATGAGCCCGACCGACCACCTCGGCTTCGACCAGCGCTCGCGCGTGATGGTGCAGATCGTCAACGG
>Ga0079984_1013078_pt1 | contig 9949 bp, 9 predicted proteins | sample Hof3ISUMetaT_18_FD_73498 | JGI IMG/M metagenome (GOLD analysis project Ga0079984, IMG submission 73498) | Enriched soil aggregate microbial communities from Iowa State university to study microbial drivers of carbon cycling -... | ecosystem: Environmental > Terrestrial > Soil > Agricultural land... | reverse complement strand
TCGGGCGGCCGTGGTTGCACTGGTCGGCACGCTCGGTCTGCTCCATCAGGCGCAGCAGCGCGTTCATCTCTTCGAGCGTGAGCTTGCGGTTGGCACGCACCGCGCTGTGGCACGCCAGCGTGGCCAGCAGTTCATTGCGGCGCTCCGCCAGCACGCGCGAGCCGCCGTAGGCGTTCAGGTCGCGCAGCACGTCGCGCGCCAGCGCCTCGGCGTCGGCCTGCTGCAGCAGAGCCGGCACGGCGCGCACGGCGAGCGTGGTCGGCGATACCGGCGCGATGTCGAAACCGAGCAACGCCAGCGTTTCGCGATGCTCCTCGGCCGTGCCGATCTCCACCGGGTTTGCCGGCAGGGTCACGGGCAGCAACAGCGGTTGCACGGCGAGATCGCGCGCATCAAGCGCGTCCTTGATCTGCTCGTACAGGATGCGCTCGTGCGCCGCGTGCATGTCGACGAGCACCAGGCCGCGCGCATTCTGCGCGAGCACGTAGACGCCATGGAGCTGGGCGATCGCGTAGCCGAGCGGGTGATCGTCGGTGTCCAGGGCGGCGTCATCCGCGGCGGGGGGGAGTGGCCTGGCCACGGCGATGCCATCGAGCAGGCCGGGCGCCTCATCGGCCCGCGCGGCCTGCGCATCGGCCAGCCATGCGGGAGGCTGGGACGACGGCATATAAGGCCGCGGCGCCGTGGCGTCACGCACCATGCCCAGATAGGCCTGGCGTGGCTGGGCGATGCCCAGTTCGGTCTGGCGCGCCGCCGAATAGTTGACCCACTGGCTGCCGCTGCCCGCTGCACCGTAGGGCGCGCGTGGCTCTTGCAGCCGGATGGCGCCTGGTGCGGGCACGGGCTCGTCGTCGGTGCCGGTGTGCAGGCTGTCGCCATTCTCGCCGGCCTGGCGCGCCAGGCAGCGCTGCACGGCGTGATAGACGAACTGGTGCACGGCGCGCGATTCGCGGAAGCGCACTTCGATCTTGGACGGGTGGACGTTCACATCGACCATCTCGGGCGGCAGGTCCAGGCACAGCACGTAGGACGGGAAACGGTCGCCATGCAGCACGTCCTGGTAGGCGCTGCGCACCGCGTGGTTGAGCAGCTTGTCGCGCACGAAGCGGCCGTTCACGAAGAAGTACTGCTGGTCCGGCCGCCCGCGCGAGGCCGTGGGCAATCCGGCGAAACCATAGAGATGGAGATCGCCGGCCGCTTCATCGAGCGGTAACCGGGCCCGGGCAAAATCGCTGCCGAGCACCTGCGCCGTGCGCGTGGCCACATCGCCGGCGTTCCAGTGTTCGAGCGGCTTGCCGTTGTGGTGGACCGAGATCGCTACGTCGGGACGGGCCAGCGCCGCGCGCCGGACCATTTCAAGGCAATGCCCCAGCTCGGTCTGTTCCGACTTGAGGAACTTTCGGCGCGCGGGAGTGTTGAAGTAGAGATGCTGGACGTCGACGGTTGTGCCGACTCCGCCAGATGCCGGCTGCAAGGCGCCGGTATCGGCACTGACCAGCGTGGCGTGCGGATCATTCGCAGTGCGGCTGGTCAGCGACAGCTGGGACACGGAAGCGATCGAGGCCAGGGCCTCGCCGCGGAAACCGAGGGTCAGCACGGCCTCGAGTTCGTCGAGCGAAGCGATCTTGCTGGTGGCGTGGCGCATCAGCGCCACGGGCAGTTCGGATGCGGGGATGCCGCAACCGTTGTCCGAGATGACGATGCGCCGCACGCCGCCTTCCTCGAGCCGGATGCCGAGCTGGCTGGAGCCGGCGTCGAGCGCGTTCTCGAGCAGTTCCTTTACCACGGAGGCCGGGCGTTCCACGACTTCGCCCGCGGCGATCTGGCTGATGAGCTGGTCGGGCAGGGGGCGGATCGGGCGCGGCGGCTGCGCTGTTCGGGAGGCGGAGGCTGGCATGCGGCGATTATACGTGCCGTGCCGCACGCGGGATGACCGCTGCCGGGCCGCCCAGTGACCGAAGCGTCGGGCGGCTCTTGTATGATGTCGCGCTTGTTGGATCAACTTACAACACAACGGGGAAAGACTTGGATCTCGCTCTGCAGCTCATCGACATGCTTTTGCACGTCGACAAATACCTCGGCACGGTCATCCAGCAGTATGGCGTCTGGGTTTACGCCATCCTGTTCGCGATCGTATTTGCCGAAACCGGGCTGGTGGTGCTGCCATTCCTGCCGGGCGACTCGCTGCTGTTCATCGCGGGTGCGTTCTGCGCCACGGGCGCCATGAACGAATGGGCGCTGATCGGGCTGCTGCTGACCGCGGCGATTTCGGGCAATACCGTGAACTACTGGGTCGGGAGCTGGATCGGTCCGAAGGTGTTCGACCACCAATGGCGCTTCCTCGACCAGAAGGCGCTGCGCCGCACGCACGACTTTTACGAGCGCCACGGTGGCAAGACGCTGGTGATGGCGCGCTTTGTCCCGATCGTGCGCACGTTCGCGCCGTTCGTGGCCGGGGTTTCGCAGATGACGTTCGGGCGCTTCCAGCTCTTCAACGTGATCGGCGCGCTGGCGTGGGTGGCAGGGCTGGTGTTCGCGGGCTACTTCTTCGGCAACCTGCCGTTCATCAAGCAGTACCTGAACCTGATCGTACTGGCCGGTATTGGCGCAGCCGTGGTCCCGCTGGTGCTGGGCGGGCTGTGGAAGCTCGTGCGCGGCAACAAGCGCAGCACGTCGAGCGTCGAGCGCTGAGCGCAGCGCTGCCGCAGTCCTAGTTCAGGCTGCGGCTCATCATGCGCAGGGCCGGCATGCGGTCGCGGATCTGGGCGATATCGGCGGCATCCGGGCGCGCCTTTACGTAGGCCTCGAGATCCTCCAGCGCCGGCCGGAAGCATTCCATGTTGGCATAGGCGAGGCCGCGGTCGCGCACTTCCTCGATCGATCCGGGCAGCAGGATCACCAGGCGGTTCTGCACCGCCAGCAGCCGCTGCCAGCGTGATTCCTGCAGGTAGATCGCCTTGAGGTTGCGCAGCATGCGGGCAATGATCTCGCGGTGGCTGGCGGCCTGCAGGAACAGGCCCAGCGGCACCTGGCCCGGATCGGAAATCCCCTCGCGCTCCAGGTAGGGGTCAAGCATTTCCTGAAGCTGTTCCTTCGACAGGGTCTCGCCGGTCAGGGGGTCGAGGATGACTTCCCCGGCCGGGATCGTCATGCGCACCAGGAAATGGTTCGGGAAGGACACGCCCTTGAGCGGAAGGCCGATCTGCTGGCCCAGCTCCATGTACAGCACGGCCAGTGAAATCGGGATGCCGCGCCGCTGCTTCAGCACCACGTTCAGGTACGAGTTGTCGGGATCGTAGTAGTCGTTGGCATTGGCGCCAAAACCGAGATCGCGATAGAAGAAGTGGTTCAGCAGGCGCAACCGCTGGATGGCTGGCGTACCTTCGGCAATCCTGCGTTTGAGGCGCAGCGCCAGCACATCCAGCGCGGCCAGTTCGGCTTGAAGATCCAGGTCGGGGAAGGCGTCCTGCGCGAGGGAAAGTGCGGTTTCAGTCAGGGGTATGCCGTTCTCGTCCGCCACCAGGCTGGCGAAGTAATCAAGGACTTTCGTACTTGTCATTGCGGATTCCTGATGCGGCACGGCCGTGCCGTGCCCTGGCGCTCACTTGCGTGCTACGGCCCGTTCCGTCGGTGAACGAGCCCTAGACCGTCCGGCGCTTGAAGGCGGCGTATCGCAGTCCCATGAGCCACAGTGTACCGAAGTAGACCACCGCTGCAAGTACCAGGCAGGAAGCCAGCAGCGCGATGCGCAGCAGCGGCGTGGCCCCCAGCCCGACCCAGTCGAAGTTGCGCACGAACCAGAGCAGCAGGCCGGACAGCAGCAGCACCGCGGTGAACAACTGGGCCAGGAACAGTCCCCATCCGGGCGCGGGCCGGTAGTAGCCGCGCCGGACCAGGCCGGCAAAGAGCAACAGGGCGTTGATGGTGGCACCGACGCTGATCGACAGCGCCAGGCCCGCATGGCCCATCCACGGCACGAACACGTAGTTGCAGGCCTGCGTAATGACCAGTACCACCAGGGCGATCTTCACCGGCGTGCGGATGTCCTGGCGGGCATAGAACCCCGGCGCGAGGATCTTGATGACAATGAGGCCAAGCAGGCCGGTGCCGTAGGACACCAGCGCCTGCCGTGTCATCTCGACGGCGTGCGCGTCGAACTTGCCGTAGTTGAACAGGACCGACGTCAGTGGCGCGCCAAAGACATAGAGCCCGACCGCGCACGGCACGGCCAGCAGGAACGTCAGGCGCAGGCCCCAGTCGAGCAGGCCCGAGTATTCGGCGCGATTGTCCTGGGCGCTCGCCTTCGACAGGCTTGGCAGCAGGATGGTGCCGAGCGCCACGCCGAGCAGCGCGGTCGGGAACTCCATCAGCCGGTCGGCATAGGTCAGGTACGACACGCTGCCTGCGGCCAGGCGCGAGGCAATATTGGTGTTGATGATGAGGCTGATCTGGGCGACCGACACCGCCAGCAGCGCCGGCCCCATCTGCCGGAGGATGCGGCGCACGCCGGGATCGGCCCAGGCCTTTCGCACGCTGAAAGTCACGCGCGGCATGGCGCCCAGGCGCTTGAGCGCGGGGACCTGGATCAGCAGCTGCAGGATGCCGCCGACCAGCACGCCCCACGCCTGCGCATAGATCGGCTGCGCCATGCGCGGGCCGACGAACAGCGCCGCGAAGATCAGGCAGAGGTTCAGCAGCACCGGCGTGAACGCCGGCACGGCGAACTTGCGCCAGGTGTTCAGGATGCCGGACGCCAGCGCCACCAGCGAGATCAGGCCGATATACGGGAACATCACCCGGGTCATGAAGACGGCCGCCATATAGGTCTCGCCCTGGCCGCGGAAGCCGGTCGCCACGATGGTCATGACCAGCGGCGCGCCGATCACGCCCAATAACGACACCCCCATCAGCGCCCAAGTCATGATCGTCGCGACGGCATCGATCAGGTGTTTGGTCTCCGCGTCGCCGCGCTTGGCGTGGTATTCGCCCAGGATCGGCACAAAGGCTTGCGAGAACGCGCCCTCGCCGAAGATGCGTCGCAGCAGGTTGGGGATGCGGAAGGCCACGTTGAAGGCGTCGGTCATGTCCGAGGCGCCAAAGGCCCGGGCAATCAGGATTTCGCGCACCAGGCCCGTGATGCGCGAGAGCATGGTCAGGCTGCTGATGGTGGCGAGCGCTTTGAGCAGGTTCAAGGTGAGTCGGCGGGAAGCGGTGGATCGGGCTGGTACGGGCTGGCGGGCATGGCGGCGTGCGTGCCGCGCATCGCGTGCAGGCGCGCGGATGGCGGTTCAGACGCCCGGCGCGCGGTAAAGTTGCCGCAGCGGCACGCTGCGTGCGGCGAAGTGGCGCCTATTATACGGATCGCCTCGGTGCAACCCCGGCCCGGCTTGGTATACCGCGTCCGGCCTTGCGTGTGGCTCCGGCGTGTGTGTATAATTGCCGATTCACAAGGACAGCTGCGTTCCGGATTCGTGTGTCAGTGCATCCCGGGTCGCTTGATATGACTTAATTGTTGTGTCCCCCGCGGCACGCATCTGAATTCAGGATATTTAATTAAATGGCAAATTCCGCACAAGCACGCAAGCGCGCCCGCCAAGCCGTTGCTCAAAACGCTCACAACTCCAGCCTGCGCTCGCGCCTGCGTACCGCGGTGAAGGCCGTTCGCAAGGCTATCGACGCCGGCGACAAGGCTGCTGCTGCTGAAATCTTCAAGAATTCGCAAGCTACCATCGACAGCATTGCCGACAAGAAGATCGTGCACAAGAACAAGGCCGCACGTCACAAGTCGCGTCTGTCGGCTGCTATCAAGGCCATGGCTGCCTGATAGTTGCCTGGGCCGCTCCGGCGGCCCCGACGGTACTGCAAAGTGCCCGTCTCAATAAAAAAGCTCGTCATCCGGCGAGCTTTTTTATTTTCCGGGCGCCGCTACGCGCGGCGCCGGGTGTCTTATTCCAGCGAGCAGGCTTCGACCAGTTGCAGGTTGTTGTCGCGCGCGAAATTCAGTACGAAGTCGAGCGCCTTCGGTTCGATCTCGCGCAGGCGCACATCGACCACCACGCATTTGACGTTGCCCGAGAAGATCGGGCGCACGTACGGGGAGTAGGTCAGGCGGGGATCGCCGGTATCGCCTTCGGGGCGGAATTGCGCCATGACGCCGCAGAGTCGTTCAGCCCAGTCGCTTGGACGGAAGGTCTTGCCTTCCTTGGTAATGCCTTGGATGAAGTATTCGCGAACATTGGGGTTCATGAGACTGGGCGACTGCGGGTGAGGCGAGGTGACTCGACGGAAAACCCGCGGAACGGGCGCCCGTTTGACGCGGCCGGCGAGTGTTTGGTTCGCTCGTTCCAGGCCGGGGTGGCGGGGCGTCGGTGTCTGCGGGGGCACTTTTGATGCCGGCGGCGGGCGGCGGCAAGGGTATGCCGGGCCCCGCGTGAATCAGCAAGTATTATATCTTATATAAGACTTGCGCATAAGCCCGAAAACCTGTCGGGAACCTGTCAGCAGGTGCCGAGGCGGGTTCTTCCGGACTCGCCAAAGCAGAAATAATCCCTTATGATCGTTGCACGTAAATTGCGTATGCGACGCGAAAGGCGGCTCCGCGACGCGCTTCTGTCATGCAGGTTCATGACGGCGTGTCTCCTCCGGGCCGCCTTCTTTGTTTTATGAGCTCAACCCCGATCAAGCATTACCTCCAGTTCAGCGACTTGTCTCCCGATGAGTACGAGTACCTGCTGGACCGCGCACGGATCCTCAAGGCCAAGTTCAAGAACTACGAGACCTGGCACCCGCTGCACGACCGCACGCTGGCCATGATCTTCGAGAAGAACTCGACGCGTACGCGCCTGTCGTTCGAAGCCGGCATCCACCAGCTCGGCGGCCACGCGGTGTTCCTGAACACGCGCGATTCGCAGCTGGGCCGCGGCGAGCCGATCGAAGACGCGGCGCAGGTGATCTCGCGCATGGTCGACATCATCATGATCCGCACGTTCGGGCAGGACATCATCGAACGCTTTGCCGCGCATTCGCGCGTGCCGGTCATCAATGGCCTGACCAACGAATACCACCCGTGCCAGGTCCTGGCCGACGTGTTCACCTACATCGAGCAGCGCGGCAGCATCCGCGGCAAGACCGTGGCATGGATCGGCGACGCCAACAACATGGCCTACACCTGGATCCAGGCGGCCGAACGGCTTGGCTTCACTTTCAATTTCTCGGCGCCGCCGGGTTACCAGCTTGATCCGGCGATGGTGCCGGCATCGGCCGCAGGCCAGCTCAAGGTGTTCGACGATCCGCTGGCGGCGTGCCAGGGCGCCAGCCTGGTGACCACTGACGTGTGGACCAGCATGGGCTTCGAGGCCGAGAACGAAACGCGCAAGCGCGCCTTCCAGGACTGGATGGTGACCACGGCCATGATGGACCGCGCCGAGCCCGACGCGCTGTTCATGCATTGCCTGCCCGCGCACCGTGGCGAGGAAGTCGAGGCCGCCGTGATCGACGGCCCGAAGAGCGTGGTCTGGGACGAGGCGGAAAACCGCCTGCACGTGCAGAAGGCGCTGATGGAATATCTGCTCTGCGGCCGCTACTGAAGCACGCGCCGGCAGGCACAAGGGGAGGGGCCATGATGGCCCCTCTTTTTACGTGACCGCATCCACATCAATGCAATCAAGGAGAGGGAAGTGAGCCAGTTCGACAACGTATCGGTCGTCAAGAAGGCCAACCTGTATTTCGACGGCAAGTGCGTGAGCCACACGGTGCTGTTCGCCGACGGCACGCGCAAGACGCTGGGTGTGATCTTCCCGGCGACGCTGACGTTCAATACGGGCGCGCCGGAGATCATGGAAGTCAATGCGGGTGTGTGCCGCGTACGCCTGGCCGGCTCGGACGACTGGCAGACCTATGGCGCCGGCCAGCAGTTCAGCGTGCCGGGCAACAGCAGCTTCGATATCGAAGTGCAGGAAACGCTCGACTACGTCTGCCACTTCGCCTGATCGTGGTGACCGAGCCGGTCAGAGAACGACCGGTTCCGGCTCGATGCGCACGCCGAAGCGGGCCTGGACCGTATCGGCGATGCGCGTGGCCAGTGCCAGCAGCGCTGCGCCGGTCCCGCCGCCATGGTGCACCAGCACCAGCGCCTGCTTGCCATAGACGCCCACCGGGCCGTCATTGACGCCCTTGAAGCCGCAACGGTCGATCAGCCAGCCGGCGGCCAGCTTGAACGTGCCGTCGGGCTGGGCATAGCTGACGAGGTCGGGGTGGCTGGCCAGCAATGCGTGCCGTTGCTCGGCGCTGACCAGCGGATTCTTGAAGAAGCTGCCCGCATTGCCGATCTGCGCGGGGTCCGGCAGCTTGCGCGAACGGATGGCGATCACTGCGTCGCGGATCGTTGCGGCGTCAGGTGTGGCATTGCCTTCCAGTTCCCGTGCCAGCTCCCCATAAGCGAGCACAGGCTGCCAGCCGCGCGGCAGCCGCAGCGTGATCGCCGTGATGATGTAGCGGTCGCGGCCCGCCTGCTTGAACAGGCTGTCGCGGTAGCCGAACGCGCACTGCGAGAGGTCAAGGTCGACGAAGCGCATCGTCTGGCGGTCAAGCGCGCGCAAGCCGGCAAAGCGCTCGCGCAGTTCCACGCCATAGGCGCCGATGTTCTGGATCGGTGCCGCGCCGGCGGTGCCGGGGATCAACGCCAGGTTTTCGAGGCCAGGCAGGCCGTCCGCAATGGTGCGGCAGACCAGGCGATGCCAGTTCTCGCCGGCACCGGCGGTGACGCGCCATGCGTCAGTGCCGGTCTCCACGCGGTATCCCGGAATCTCCATCAGCAACACCAGCGCGTCGAGATCGGAGGTCAGCACGACATTGCTGCCGCCACCGAGTACCACCAGCGGCAGGCCCCGGCCGCGCGGGTCTTCCAGCGCGGCCAGCAGGTCGGCTTCGCTGCGGACATGGACGGCGTAGCGCGCGCGGACATCGAATCCGAATGTATTGTGGCGGCGCAGGGGATAAAATTCGTGGAAATCTGCCATGCAAGCTAGAGGTGATGCGGCCGACACAACGCGGCCAGGCGCCTCATGGTGCGAGGCAGGCTGGATTATACGGAAGTGCCGGCGTGGCCCGATCGGGCCGTGGGCGCCGTGCAGGCAAGTGACAAGGAGAATGCAATGCCGTCGTTTGACGTAGTGTGCGAAGCCAACATGGTCGAGATCAAGAATGCGGTCGAACAGGCCAACAAGGAGATCTCGACGCGTTTCGATTTCAAGGGTTCGGACGCACGGGTCGAGCAAAAGGAAGGCGAACTGACCGCCTTCGCCGACGATGACTTCAAGTTGGGCCAGGTCAAGGATGTGCTGATCAACAAGATGGCCAAGCGCAATGTCGACGTGCGCTTCCTCGACTACGGCAAGGTCGAGAAGATCAGCGGCGACAAGGTCAAGCAGGTCGTCACCATCAAGAAGGGCGTGACCGGGGACCTGGCCAAGAAGATCGTGCGCATGATCAAGGACAGCAAGATCAAGGTGCAGGCCAGCATCCAGGGCGACGCCGTGCGGGTGTCCGGCACCAAGCGCGACGACCTGCAGGGCGTGATCGCGTTGCTGCGCAAGGACGTGTCCGAGGCGCCGCTGGACTTCAACAACTTCCGGGACTGATTCCCGTACCGGCGCCGGTGCAATGCCGGCGCCTGGCGAGGCTGCGGGCCGTCCTCAGCGCGCCTGCGGCAGCCCGCCGATCTTCGCGCCGGCCCGGATGCCCTTCTGCGCGAACCATCCCTTGTTCATCTCGAGCGCGTAGCGGATCGCCGCCTTCGGGCAGTGGTTGTCCTGCGTCTGCGGCGCCATGTCCTCGATATTGACGATGCTGCCGTCGTCGGCCAGGAAGGCGATCGACAGCGGCAGGTCCGTATTTTTCATCCAGAAGCAGTGTCCGGCCTTCTGCTCGAACACGAACAGCATGCCGGCAT
>Ga0079984_1011427_pt1 | contig 9993 bp, 11 predicted proteins | sample Hof3ISUMetaT_18_FD_73498 | JGI IMG/M metagenome (GOLD analysis project Ga0079984, IMG submission 73498) | Enriched soil aggregate microbial communities from Iowa State university to study microbial drivers of carbon cycling -... | ecosystem: Environmental > Terrestrial > Soil > Agricultural land... | reverse complement strand
GCCTTCGGTGAATTCGAGTTCTGGTTCGCCCTGATCAAGATCGTCACCATCATTGCGATGGTGCTGGGCGGTATCGGCATCATCGCCTTCGGTTTCGGCAACGAGGGTGTGGCCCTGGGCATTTCCAATCTCTGGACCCACGGTGGCTTCATGCCAAACGGTGTGCAGGGCGTGTTGATGTCCCTGCAAATGGTCATGTTCGCCTACCTTGGCGTGGAAATGATCGGCCTGACTGCCGGGGAAGCGAAGAACCCGCAGAAGACCATCCCCAGCGCCATCGGCTCGGTATTCTGGCGGATCCTGCTGTTCTACGTCGGCGCGCTGTTCGTCATCCTGTCGATCTACCCTTGGAACGAAATCGGCACCCAGGGCAGCCCGTTCGTGATGACCTTCGAGCGCCTGGGCATCAAGACTGCCGCAGGCATCATCAACTTCGTGGTGATCACTGCCGCGCTGTCGTCCTGCAACGGCGGTATCTTCAGCACCGGGCGCATGCTCTACAGCCTGGCGCAGAACGGCCAGGCCCCGGCCGGTTTCGCCAAGACTTCCAGCAATGGCGTGCCGCGTCGCGCCTTGCTGCTGTCGATCGGCGCCCTGCTGCTGGGCGTGCTGCTCAACTACCTGGTGCCTGAGAAGGTGTTTGTCTGGGTGACGGCGATCGCCACCTTCGGCGCGATCTGGACCTGGGTGATGATTCTGCTGGCCCAACTCAAGTTCCGCCAAGGCCTGAGTGCCAGCGAGCGTGCCGGCCTGAAATACCGCATGTGGCTGTACCCGATCAGCTCCTACCTGGCGCTGGCCTTCCTGGTGCTGGTGGTCGGCCTGATGGCCTACTTCCCGGATACCCGCGTGGCGCTGTATGTCGGCCCTGCGTTCCTGGTGCTGCTGACGGTGTTGTTCTATGTGTTCAAGCTGCAACCGACCAATGTATCGCAGGGTGCGATGCGATCGGCTTCATAAGTCGTAGCGCTGGACCTGTAGGAGCGAGCATGCTCGCGATGGACGTCAACGATGACGCGGGAAGCCTGCCACCCCGCGGCGTTCTCGGGTTCATCGCGAGCATGCTCGCTCCTACATATCGCGATCCATTTGCCCGGGTTTTTCAGTTCAGGCCGGTGCGGTTTGCGGTAATCGATTCAACCCTTTGTTGAACTCCAGCCAGACCCCCAGCAACGCCATCAACCCGGCCCCCACCAATGCCGTGAAGATTTTCATCGCGAACGCATCGTCGGTCAGCGCATTGACCATGTCCGCCAAGGGCGCCAGCAATACGCCCAGGCAGAAAATCTCCAATGAAAAACGCCCCATGCGACAGCTCTGCTGTGCCAGCCAGTTTTGCGTCCAGCCGGTGTCGGGCAGCAGTTTCGCGGTGACGTAGGCCAGCGCCAGGAAGTGCAGCAGGCGCACCGGCGACAGATTGGTCTTGCTGATCGGATACAGCAGGTTGCCCAGGCTGGCGGGCATCAGGGCGTCATGGATCTGCGGCCAGCGCCAGGCGACGGTCAGCACCCCGGCAATGAACACGTACACCGCTGCGGCCATGAACAACGGCTGGCGCACCAGCGGCCGGGTGTCGGGCAAACGCGGGCGTTGCACATGCATCGCCGCCGCACCGCCCAGGACAAACAGCAGTTGCCAGGCCACGGGGTTGAAGTACCAGACGCCATCCTTGATTGCGGCCAGGTTCCAGCCAAACAACGGCACGGTCAGGTACAGCGCGAAGGACACTGCCACCACTGGCCAGACCTTGCGCACCAGTATCGGCAACACCAGCGGCAAGCCCGCCAGCAGCACGATATACAGCGGCAGCGGGTCCATCAGGTTCGGTTTGAAACGCAGCAACAATTCATCGATCAGGGCCTGCTGAGGGTCGCTGATGAAATGATGCATGCCCATTTCTTCCACCAGGTCGCGGGTTTCCACGTGGCTATTGGCGAAGAACACAATGCCCATCAGCATCGCCAGCAGGAAGATGTGCACCACATAGAGCACCCAGGCGCGGCGCAGGATTTTCACACAGGCGATCAGCAAGCCTTCCCGTGCCAGGACTTTGCCGTAGGCCAGGACGGCCGCATAGCCGGCCAGGAACACGAAGACTTCGGCGGCATCGCTGAAGCCGAAGTTGCGCAGGGTGATTTGTCCCAAAGGGTTGTGCGGCACGTGATCCCAGAAAATGAAGATCAGTGCCAGGCCGCGAAAAAAATCGATCCGGTGATCGCGCGCTAACGTCATGACGGCAGGCTCGTAAACAGATATTGAACAAGGGATTGGCCGAAGGCGCAAAAAGTTGCGCGCCGCATATTGGCGGCGCGCAGGGTGGACTGATTCGCCTGCAATTGCAAAGGCGGGGTATTTCGTAATGTCTCCTGACAGGGGCACGGACCCTGACCGCTGGTCTGAAAGGTCGGCAATCCTGCGATTTCTGACAGTAGACAAGCTCAAATATCTGTGTCGGCAGCGTTCTGTTGCGGGAGTGTCATGTGAGACTTTCATGCAAAGGCTTGTCCAGCTATACGGTGATTGGCGTTGCCAATACGCTGATTCACTGGCAGATCTTTTTCCTGTTGAGTGTGGCGGCCGGCTTTACTCAAGCGGCCAGCAACCTGGCAGCCTTTTGCGTGGCCGCCTCGTTTTCCTTTTACATGAACGCGCTCTATACCTTTGATGCCAAGGCGTCGGTCGGCGGTTATCTGTCGTTCATGGTGGCGATGGGCGCGCTCAGCCTCGGCGTCGGCCATGCTGGCGATGTATGGCGGTTGCATGGCTTGCTCACCGTGGCGCTGTTTTCCGGGTTGAGCCTGGTGCTGGGTTTCCTGTTTTCCAAGTACGTGGTGTTTCGTGAGCGTGACCTATGAAGGTTTCGCTCATCGTCCCGGTGTTCAATGAAGAACAGGCGATCAATCTGTTTTACCAGGCGGTAAGACGAGAGCTGAAACTCGACGGGACCGAGGTCGAGATCGTCTTTATCAATGACGGCAGTACCGACGGCACGGCCGAACAGGCGTCGGCCCTGGCGCAGATGGACGAACAGGTGATGCTGATCAATTTCTCGCGCAATTTCGGCAAGGAACCGGCGCTGTTTGCCGGCCTGGAATACGCCAGCGGCGATGCGGTCATCCCGATGGACGTCGACCTGCAGGACCCGATCAGCGTCATCCCGCGGTTGATCGAACAATGGCGCAAAGGTGCGGATGTGGTTCTGGCCAAGCGCCGCGACCGCACCTCCGACAGTTACTTGAAGCGCCACAGCGCGGCGCTGTTCTATCACCTGTTGAATCGAATTTCCTACACCCGGATCGAGGAGAACGTCGGTGACTTCCGGCTCATGGACCGCAAGGTGGTGGACGTGATCCGCACCTTGCCCGAGCATCAATTGTTCATGAAAGGCGTGCTGTCCTGGGCCGGGTTCAACACGGTGGTGGTGGAGTACGAGCGGGCCGAGCGCGTGGCGGGCAGCAGCAAGTTCAATGGCTGGAAACTGTGGAACCTGGCACTGGAGGGCGTGACGTCGTTCAGCACCGTGCCGTTGCGCCTGTGGACCTATGTCGGCGGCGGGATTTCGATTTTTGCGGTGCTGTACGCGGTGTACATGGTGCTGGACAAGATTTTCTTCGGCAACAGCGTGCCCGGTTATCCCTCGTTGATGACCGCGATTCTGTTTCTCGGCGGCGTGCAGTTGATCGGCATCGGCATCCTTGGCGAATACGTCGGGCGGATCTACATAGAGGCCAAGCACCGCCCGCGTTATGTGGTCAAGGACATCGTCGGCGGCAAGCACAGGCACAAACCCTAGGATGAGCAGGTTCAGCGATTTCTTCATCAAGGAACTCACTCGGCGTCAGGCCTGGCTGTTTTTTCTGCTCGCGATCCTTGTGTATGTCCTGCCGCTGATCCTCGCGGATTTTCCCTACATCGATGACAACTGGCGCTCGCTGTCGGCCGGTATGGCCTGGGCCAGGGAAGGGCGTCTGTTCGCCGAATGGTTCTACAACGCGCTGACCTTCGGCAGTGGTGCGCCGAACATCTTTCCGTTGCCGTTGTTGATCGCCGCCCTGGCGATGTCCTGGGCACTGACCAGCCTGACCTTCCATCACTTTCCCCAACCGACCGTAGCCAGCTGCCTGGTGCTGTTGCCGCTCTGGTACAACCCGTTCTTCCTGCAAAACCTGACCTATCAATACGACGGCCCTGTCATGACCTTGAGCGTGGTGGCGGTGATCTACGCCATCACCTTTCATCACCCGTCGCGCGGCCTGCAATGGCTGGTGCCGTCCTTCCTGATTGCCCTGGCGCTGGGCCTGTATCAAATCAGCATCAATGTGTTTCTCGGCCTGTGCTGCCTGGAAGTACTCAGGGCGGTCAACGACCCAGTGGCGTGGAGGCGGTGGGGCAGCTTGATCGGCTGGAGAATCGCCCAGCTGTTGCTCGGCTGGCTGATTTATTGCGTCAGTGCATTCCCTTTCATGGGGCAGGGCCGCACGTTGCTGCTCAACGGGGCCGCGCAGCCTTTGCTGCAAATCCATATGAACATCGCGCGAGTGCTGGAAAAAGTCGTGCTGCTGTTCCATGGCGGATTTGCCTGGGTGGCTGCCGGGTTGTTGCTGTGCGCGATTGCCGGCGCTGCTTGCCTGGCATTGAAGGTGCTGGAGCGCAAGGACAGCGGGCTCGGGAAACTGCTGATCGGCCTGCTGTGTCTGCTGACAGTGCCGGTGGTGCTGTTGCTGGTGTCAGGTGTGGCGCTGTTCTTTCGCGACTTCAACGAAGGCGCCAGGACCTTGATGGGGTTTGCGGTGTTGCTGGTGCTGCTGTTCTATTTGAGTCATCAGGCCCTGGCAACGCTCCACGAACGCTTGCCGCTGCTGTTGCTGGTGCCGCTGCTGGCCATGTTGTCGTTGTCGTACGCTTATGGCCGCGTCCTGACGGTGCAGAAAGCCTTCGCCAGCAGTGCGCTGAACAGCCTTGAGCGCGACATCGCCAGCCACCAGCCCTTGCGTGACGCCAAGCGCATCTACATGTCGGTGACCTATTCCGATCACTGGCTGTCGGGGGCGGCGGGCTCGTTCAAGCAGATGCCGGTGCTGCACTATCTGCTGAACGTCGACTTCTACATGCTGGCTGAAAACCTGCCCAGGGTGGGCATCACCAACGTGGTCGCGGAGAAGGAGCGACGCAACGCGACGCGGGTGGGTTATCAAGGTTACCCACCGCTGGTGGAGAGCCAGTACTACCGGATCTACCTGATTGGGGATTACGGTTTTATCGTCATGAAAGAACCGGCCCCGATCAAATCGCTTCATTGGTGAAACGCCGACAGTTGCGATGGGTGTTCAAGGCTCGCAGCGGCGTTTTTCGCGAGCAGGCTCGCTCCTGCAGAAAAGCAGTCAGGCATTCTGTGCCTGGAGAAATATCGAAAACAGCTCGGACTGGGACTTGATCCCCAGCTTGCTGTACATGTGTTTCCTATGGACTTTCACGGTCTCGATGGAGATTTCCAGTTTGCGGGCGATTTCCTTGCTGGAGCAACCGCTGAGCATCAAGCGCCCGACATCCAGCTCCCGGGCGGTCAATTGTGCGCCCTTGAGTCGTTGCACCGAAGCCTCCAGTTGCACTCGCCAGTCGCCTTGTGCCGGCACGGGGGCGAGCGCCAGCACGTTGGTGATCTCGTAAGGCAGACGCTGGCGCAACAAACCGAGTACCCACGGCTGAATCAGCGAAAGCAGGGCAATCTGCTGTGCGCTGAAGCGTTGCTGGCTGCCCAGTGACAGGCACAACGTGCGCTCGCCCGCCAGCTGGCAATTGAACTGTATTTCGTCGGCCACGACATTCACACGAAAGTATCGTTGATAGTACTCAGTGAGTTCGAAATGCTCCGGCGCGACTTCCGACAGGCGATACAAACCGCTGCGCGACTGCTCGCGGCAGGCGATGTAGAACGGATCGAGCAGGTACAGGCCGCGCAGGTAATCCTGGAACAACCGGTCGGGGCTGGCGTCAATGCCTGGGCATTCGGCGAACACCTGTGGGTGCTGATCGGCGCTGAACAGCAGGGCCACCCAGCTGTCGCAGGGCACGTATTGATCCAGCAAGCGCACCAACTGCGTCCAGAAATTGGGCTTGTCCAAGGCGTCGATCAATTGCCCGACCGAGCGGTGCCAGGCGATGTCGTCCAACGCGAGTGTCATGCCTCTACCCCTATCGTGTTACCCCGGCGGCGTGATGTTCGACCGCGTGCTTGCTGCGCATACTGGCGCACACACAACGACCGGGCAATCTTTCCGGCGTTCAGAACAAGGACTCCCCATGAAAGTCGAACTCGCCCAATTGGCAGGCCGTGACAATGACACGGCTTACAACCTCGAACGAGCCCTGGCGGCGATCAACGCCTGCGCTGCCGATACGCAACTGATCGTGTTCCCGGAAAGCCACCTGATGGGCTTCCCGTGCGCCGAGTCAGTGGCCGAGGTCGCCGAACCGCTGGAGGGACCGACCGTCAGTGCGATTGTCGCCGCCGCCCGCGAACGCAACATCGCCGTGGTCATCGGCACCAGCGAGCGCGACAACGGCCGGTTCTACAACACTACGTTGCTGATTGCCCCCGAGGGTATCGCACTCAAGTATCGCAAAACGCACCTGTGGCCGTCGGAGCGTGGCGTGTATGAAGCCGGTGATCGTTTCGCCACCTGCCTGTGGAATGGAGTGCGCGTCGGTTTGCTGATCTGCTACGACATCGAGTTCCCGGAAACCGCCCGCGCCCTGGCGCAACTGGGTGCCGAGTTGCTCCTGGTGACCAACGGCAACATGGACCCCTACGGGCCGACCCACCGCACCGCGATCATGGTCCGTGCCCAGGAAAACCAGGCGTTTGCCCTGATGGTCAACCGGGTGGAAGAGGGCGATGACGGGTTGTTGTTTGCTGGCGGCAGTGCGTTGGTCGATCCCTTGGGCGCGCTGTTGTTCGAGGCCGGGCGTGACGAGGGGCAGTTTGCGCTGGAGCTGGACCTGAAGCGGTTGACGGTGGCGCGTCGGGATTATCGATACCTGGAGGATCAGCGGCTGAAGTTGCCGGGGGAATTGGTCGAACATGCTTGTGGATGGCGGGAGCTGATGATTCCTGCGCGTTAACTGATCGTTCCCACGCTCTGCGTGGGAATGCATCAACGGACGCTCTGCGTTCGGCTTTTGATTTGGGACGCGGAGCGTCCCGGGCTGCATACCCACGCGGAGCGTGGGAACGATCAACTCGACTCCTACACAATCGGTGGCGGACATGTGATCCTTGGCGCTTTTGAGTCAAAGGCCTTTGTTCATGTCGACGTTTGCTGCCCAATCTTGCGGACTTATCCACATTGCCGCCGCCCTGTTGATCGGCCCCGACGGCCGCACCCTGCTGGTGCGCAAGCGTGGCACCCAGGCATTCATGCAACCGGGCGGCAAGATCGAGGCCCATGAGCAACCGGCCAGCGCGCTGGCCCGGGAGCTGGAAGAAGAGTTGGGGCTGCTCATCGATCCGACGCAAGCCACTTTCCTCGGACAGTTCTCGGCCCCTGCCGCCAATGAGCCAGGGTTTGTCGTACAGGCCGAACTGTTTCTGCTGACCATCGACACCGATGTGTCCCCGGCCGCCGAGATCGAAGAGGTGCTCTGGATTGATCCGGGTACCGACGGTGGTGTCGTTCTGGCGCCATTGACACGGGACCTGATCCTGCCGTTTTATCGAGCTTCGCTGACCGCGACCGCCTGATCATTCACGCAAAGGACTTCGCCCATGATCCCGCTTCAAGACCTGCTGATTTTCGCCGCTGCCGCGTTGTTGATGGTGCTGACACCGGGGCCGAACATGATCTACCTGATCTCCCGTTCGATTTGCCAGGGTCGCAAGGCCGGGGTCACTTCGTTGCTCGGCGTGGTCGCGGGTTTCTTCGTCCATCTGTTCGCGGCCGCGGCTGGCTTGACCGCGGTGTTCCTGGCGGTGCCGATGGCCTATGAAGTGTTGAAGTGGGCTGGCGCGCTGTACCTGTTGTGGCTGGCCTGGCAGGCGGTCAAGCCGGGCGCGCGTTCGCCATTCGAGGCCCAACAGTTACCCGCTGATTCGTCGCGAAAGTTGATCACCATGGGGTTTCTCACCAGCGCACTGAACCCGAAGATTGCGGTGTTTTACCTGTCGGTGTTTCCGCAATTCATCACCCCTGAGCACGGTTCGGTGTTCACGCAAAGTATCGTCCTGGGCCTGACCCAGATCAGCGTCAGTTTCTGCGTGAACCTGATGATCGCGCTGTTCGCGGCGGGCATCGCGTCGTGGTTTGTCAGCAATCCGACCTGGCTGGCGATACAGCGTTATTTCATGGGCTTTGTGTTGTCGGCCCTGGCGTTGCGCCTGATGCTCGAGCAAAAACGGATGGCCTGACCATGTGGATTGAGCAACTGGATGCCAGCCATGCCCTGGACTATCGGGCAATGATGCTCGAAGCCTATGACCGACACCCGCAGGCGTTCACCTCCAGCGTGCGCGAGCGTGCATCGATGCCCTTGAACTGGTGGGAGTCGCGCCTGACCGGCAAGCTGGATGTCGTGCTCGGTGCTTTCCAGGACGGCCGGTTGGCGGGCATCGCCGGGCTGGCGTTCGAGCCCCGGGAAAAGGCCCGGCACAAGGCGACCCTGTTCGGCATGTACGTGTCCGCCAATGCGCGCCAGCGCGGATACGGCATGCAATTGGTGCAGGCGGTACTGGCCGAGGCGCGGACCCGCTCATATCTGCGGCTGGTCAAACTGACCGTCACCGCCGGCAACGATGCCGCTTTCAACCTCTATCGGCGCTGCGGCTTCGTGCAGTTCGGCCTGGAACCGATGGCGGTGCGAGTGGGCGAGGAATACTTCGACAAGATCCACATGTGGCGCGAACTCTGAACCACCACGGGATCGTTCCCACGCTCTGCGTGGGCATGCAGACCGGGACGCTCCGCGTCCCGACTCAAACGCCGAACGCGGGCGTTCCTTTGCGGCGCGCGGGAACGATCGGTGGTGCGCTAGCGGACGGCGCTGACTCCATCCAGTGTTGAAAACGACGTGTCCTTGGCCGTCAGTAAAAAGTCGCGCATGTACGGCGCATCGAGCATGTCGGCGCGAATCGCCGCATACAGCGTCGCAAACAGGCCTTTCTCGCCCAGCCGCTTGGCCTTCACGTAGCCCCGGGAGCTGTATTCATGCAGCGCCCAATGGGGCATGCCGCACACGCCGCGACCGCTGGCCACCAGTTGCATCATCATCACCGTCAGTTCCGAGGTGCGGACCTGGGCCGGTTCGACGTCCGCCGGTTCCAGGAAGCGCGTGAAGATATCCAGCCGGTCACGTTCCACCGGGTAGGTGATCAGCGTCTCGCTGAGCAAGTCCTGCGGGACGATGTAGGCCTTGCTGGCCAAGGGGTGCTGGTTCGCCACCGCAAGCATCGCTTCATAGGTAAACAGCGGCACATAAGTGATCCCCACCAGATCCACCGGGTCGGACGTCACCACCAGGTCCAGGTCGCCACGGGCCAGGGCAGGCAGTGGGGCGAAGGAAAAGCCTGAAGCCAGGTCCAGCTCGACTTCCGGCCAGGCGTCGCGGAACTGGTCGATGGTTGGCATCAGCCACTGGAAGCAACTGTGGCACTCGATGGCCATGTGCAAGCGCCCGGCGGTGCCCCCGGCCAGCCGCGCGATGTCGCGCTCGGCGGCGCGCAGCAGCGGCAAGGTGGCGTCGGCCAATTGCAACAGGCGCAAACCGGCGCTGGTGAAGCGCACGGGCTTGGTCTTGCGCACGAACAACGGCATGCCCATGCGTTCCTCAAGCTCCTTGAACTGATGGGACAGCGCCGACTGGGTCAGGTGCAGGCGGTCGGCCGCATCGACCAGGCTATCGGCTTCGCGCAAGGCGTGCAGTGTCTTCAGGTGACGGATTTCAAGCACCGGGGGCTCCATGAGGAAAACTTGTGATCAACACGAAAAGGTTGAGTTTGTC
>Ga0079984_1009024_pt1 | contig 10085 bp, 8 predicted proteins | sample Hof3ISUMetaT_18_FD_73498 | JGI IMG/M metagenome (GOLD analysis project Ga0079984, IMG submission 73498) | Enriched soil aggregate microbial communities from Iowa State university to study microbial drivers of carbon cycling -... | ecosystem: Environmental > Terrestrial > Soil > Agricultural land... | reverse complement strand
CGAGCAGGGCCAGGCGCGGTTGCAGGGTGAGTTCGTAGCGGGCTTCGTCACGGGAGGCGGACAGGCGTTTTAACGCGGTGATCACGCCGTTCAGGGTGCGCAGCGGTTTGATTTCGGGGGTGGGCAGGCCCTTGATGACCGGTGGTTGTTTGGCGGCGTACAAGCTGAAACTGGCGTCCTTGCCCAGCAGTTGTTCGGCCGCGAGGTCCTGCTCGGGGCTGGTGAATTCCACGCGGTAGGTGAAGGGTTGACTGAGGCGTTCTTCGCCGTGGAAGGCCAGGACGTCGAGGTGGGCGTCGAGGTTGCGGACCCAGAGTTTATGGTGGCTGTGGTTGAAGAAGACGCGCGTTTGGGTGCTCATGGTCAGTCCTTCCTGGTCTGTGGGGGAAACGCACAGGAAGGGTTTGGCTTTCACCCGGGTCCTGATGGGTGAAAGCTTTGGTGAAGTTGAAGTAGGCTGAAAATAGGACGCTTCTTAGAATGGCGTAGGGCATTTCTCTATTTAAATGCGGCATTAACCGTGTCGGATAACCCTGTAGGAGCGAGCATGCTCGCGATGGTCGTTAACGATGACGCTGGAAACCAGATGCCCCTCGGCGCCCTCAGATTTTTCGCGAGCATGCTCGCTCCTATAGGGGGGGGGTTAGCGCTATTGCTGTGGGTCGAGGTTGTCCAGGGCCCGGTTCAGCGCCAGCTCACCCAGCATGATCACTTGGGCAATCCCCAGCAGCGTGTTGCGCTGCGAGCCCTACAGGAACGCCGCGAAGTCATTGGCCATGACACTGGCCGAGGCAAGGGATTCGCAGGCGTGGGCCAGCGGGGTTCCGGTGTCGATGTCGGGGGCGATGACGAACATCGTGCTGTAGGTGGCGAACCGTACGCAGGTTGGTCGACCAGGGAACGGAAACCCGGCAGGGCCGAGGCCCTCCCACGCACAGCTCGCCATTAAGCAAGCACAAAAATGCCGCTTGCGCGGCACCGTGCGCCATTCTAAACCGGGCGACCAAACCCGATCGCTGATTTTTTTCAGCGACAGACAAAGGCTAGAGATCAGGCGTCCGACGGACAACCTGAAAAGCGTGTCGGATGTTTCCCCGGGACTTGAGGGATCCTGCACAAAATTGGTCGTCAGTCAGGCCGTCTTCGCGGGCAAGCCCGCTCCCACAGGGTCCCCGGTCCATCCGCCCTATTCAGCTTGGCTGTCAGGCCGCCATCGCGAGCGGGCTCACCCCCACAGGGTAGACGCAGGTGCGGTAGTCACTGCGCTTTCACCCGATGGCGCAACCCCGAATGATTCGGCGTCAACGCCAACGCCAGCTGTGTGCGGTTATGCATACGGGTCAATCGCAACACCTGCGACACGTACAACTTCACCGTGTTCTCGGTAATGCCCAGCTCGCAGGCAATCTGGTAGTTGGTCTGGCCCTTGCCGACCAACCGCGCCACATCCACTTGGCGTGGCGACAGCTGATTGAAAATGGCCGGGATCTCGACCTGCACAGGACTGGAAGTGCCGTCATCCACTGCCGGCGCAAACGGTGTGCGCCGGACCTTGTCGAGGTCTTGATACAGGCCATCGAGCGACTCGGACAGGTATTGCAGCTTCTGATTCAGATGCCCCAGCTGCAAGGTCTTGTGACGCTCCTGCAGGGCCACTTCCTGGCGCTGCACGCCTTCAAGCAACTCACCCAGATCGATCGGCTTCTGGTAGTAATCGGCAACGCCGGCGCGCAATGCCTTGATGACATCCTGCTTGTCCGCCTGCCCGGTGAGCATGATGGCTTCGAAGGCCCGGTGTTTGCCGCACAGGCGTTGCAACTCCTGAACCATTTGAATGCCGTCCAGGCCAGGCATGTGCGAATCGCAGAGGACCAGGCCGATGTCCGTGTCCTGCTGGAAATGTTCGATCGCAAGATGGCTGGATTCGCAAGGAACGCAGCGGTAGCCGTTGCTCTCAAGAAATTCGCAAAGTTCTTTGACGATCAAGGCCTGATCGTCGACCACAAGGACTTTTACTGCCGAAGTACGCTTGTTCACGTGCTACTCCCTGCTAGGCCAAGGACTGACCGTCCCATTACTGACAGCCTGAGGCTGTGCAACCTCTGTATGAAAGTAGTCGCTGTTTTGCCGCCGCACAAAAACGGATGACTAACCGTGCCAGGCAAATGTCAGCAACAGCCCCACCAGCAGGAAGGGGGCGAAGGGTTGTTTCCTTGACAGACCGGGCTCCAGGTAACGCAGGCGACTTCTAAGCCCTTGACTGATATGAAGCCAGACGCTTGGCGCCAACAACAACCAACACACACTGGCCAGGCCGGCGCCTATGAACACGCCCAGGACATGCCGACCATCGGTCGCCAGCCCCAGGGCGGTCATGAGCTTGACATCCCCGGCGCCCAGGCGCCCCATGGCATAGCCGGGCAAGGTAAAAACCAGGGCCAGTAACGCAGCCCAGCCGCCCTGCTCGGCGGCGGCGCCCATCCAGGTGCTGCCGCTCCATAGCAGATACGCCAGGGCCAGCGCTCCGACGCCCAGGGTCAGGCGATTGGCGATGTGCCGTTCCCGGGCGTCTTGCGCTGCGCATAGCGTCAGCCAGATGAGTAGGACAAAGCTGTGCATCCGGAAAAAACGTCCGTTATGGCGGAATGATTCTATGCTGATATTACCTCGTGATGTCAGGGTAGACGCACTCATGAAAAGCAACCTGCCACGCAAGCAAAAAGGTGCCGTAGCGATTGAGTTTGCCTTGGTGTTTGTGATCTTTTTCGCGGTGTTCTATGCGATTGTCGCTTACAGCCTGCCGCTGTTGCTGATGCAGTCGTTCAACCAGTCGACCGCCGAAGCTGTGCGTCGTAGCGTGGCCCTGGACCCGAACACGCCTGGGTACGAGGCCGCGCTGAAAAACGTGGTCAAACTCGAGCTGACCCGTCAGTTGGCGTGGATTCCCGCCGGGCTCAATTTCGATGTCGCCACCGACACGACCACCACTTATACAGGCGGCGTGTTGAAGGTCGTCATCCACTATCCCTCACAAAAGTTGAGCGCGGTGATTCCGTTTCTGAGCCTGCCGGGAATTGGCCCCGTACCGAGCTTGCCGCCGACGTTGACGGCCAGTTCGAGTCTGCAGTTTTGAGTGCCGGGGACAAGCTCTTCGGGCGCCTGCTGAACCGCCACCCGCCCGCGCCCTCGGAAGTCCCGGCACCCCTGGGCCTGATCGGGGTCGGTCTGCAGATGCAGCTCAATGCCGAAGGACGGGTGTTGCACCTGACCGGCCCGTTGCGGCATCTGCTGGCCCAGCAGGTCCCCACGGCGCAGCGGCCACACCTGCTGGATTTTCTCCTGCCCCATTGCAGCCTCGCCGTCGAGGGATCGCCCGCCGATTGGCAGGGCCAGCAGCTGGATCTGGATTTCTACAGCCTCAACGGTCAGCCCCTGCACCTGCGAGGCTGGGTTCAGCCCATGGCCGACGTCTGGTTGCTGCAGTTGCTGGACATCGGTGACTTGCTGCTTGAACGCCGACAGGCGCGCCTGCGCGAGCAATGCCAGTTGCTCGCGGCACAGATCGGCGAGCAGTTGCGCCTGTGCAGCCTGTCTCGCCTACCCGACGTGCTGATCGACCAGTTGCAAGCGCTGGCCCAACGCTTTCACATTCCTTGTATTGCTCTGGCCTTGCTCGATGAGCAGGAGCAGGGTTGGCAGATTCACCAGCATTTTGCGAGCTTCGACGGGCCCAGCCTGTGGCACAACGGTCAGCGCCTGGGCACCGGTCTTGACAGCTTGAACGGCTCCACGCCGTATCATCTGAACCGGCTCGAACACCCCCGCCTGCAAACCACCTTCGGCAATGCCGAGGGTTTTGCCGTGCCGTACCACGATGCTCAAGGGGTGGTGGCCTGGTTGCTCTGTGGCTGTTATACGGTCCATCAACAGGCGCCGGACGTCAGCGAGCGCGACTGGCTGCAGTTCGCCGCCGCACTCGCCGGCCCCCTGCTGGAGCGCTTGCGCGAACATCGCCACCACCGGCAGCTTGAGCGCCTTGAGACATTACAGTCCTTGCTCGGCACCGGCTGGTGGGAAGTGTTCAGTGACAATGACGAGGTGCAATTGGCCCCGTCATTGACCCGCGCCCTGGATCTTGACCGGGAGCGCTTGTCATTGCACGACTGGCTTGTCCAGGTGCACCCCGCCGATCGCGAAGAGTTGCGCAGCCGCTTGCAAGACTTGCAGCACGATGGCACGCCATTGCTGTTGTGCGTGCGTCTACACCGCACCGACGGCGACACTCCAGCGGTCTGGTATCGCTTGCAAGGCCAGGCCATAGGCGTGGGCAGCCAACGGCGCCTGGTCGGCTTCATGCTCGACATCAGCGACATCAAGAACCAGGAGCAACTCGCCGCTGCCGCCCATGCGCGCCTGGACAACCTGATCGCCAGTTCGCCCGCGGTGATCTACGTGCAGCGTTATGTCGAAGGTGCGTTGCAACCCTCCTTCTACAGCGACAGCCTGCAACCATTACTTGGCTGGACGCTCGCCGATTGTGCCGGTGCGGCGTTGGTCGAGCGGGTTCACCCCGAGGACCGCGAGCGCTTTTTCGAGCGCAACCGAGTGCTGCTGCGTGAAGGGTCGGCGCGGGCGCGGTATCGGCTGCGTGACCGACGTGGCGACTACCACTGGTTGCTCGATGAAGCCAGGCTGTTGCGCGATGACCTGGGCTTACCGGTGGAGGCAGTCGGCTTGTGGCTGGACGTCACCGAAGCGACCCTGGCGGCCGAGCACGTCAAGCAGAGCGAGGAACGCTATCGAATGTTGGTGGAAGACTCACCCGCGATGATCTGCCGCTACCGTCCGGACCTGACGCTGACGTTCGGCAACCGGCCGCTGGCGGCGTATCTGGAATGTGCGCCCGAGGGCTTGCCCGGGGTGAACCTGGGCAGCTGGATGTCGGCGCAGCAGCGCGAATCCTTCCTCCAGCGCTTGAGCCAATTGAGCCCCGAATTCCCGGTGAGCACGGCCGAAATCAACCTGCAGTTGCCCGGCCGGGAACACGCCTGGTGGGTGTGGTCGGATCGCGGGGTGTTCGACGAGCAAGGCCACCTGCTGGAAGTCCAGGCCGTGGGCCGCGACAACACCGAAGTTCGACGCGCCCAGCAGCAACTCACCCAAAGCGCAAAAATGGCCACATTGGGCGAGATGGCCACGGGCCTGGCCCATGAAATCAACCAGCCGCTCAACGTGATGCGCATGGCGATCGTCAATGTGCTCAAGCGCCTGGGCAGGGGCGATGCGCAGATCGATTACCTGACCGACAAGCTCAACCGTATCGACGCCCAGGTCCAGCGCGCCGCGCGGGTGGTGGACCATATGCGCGTGTTCGGCCGTCGCTCGGACATCGAACAGCAGCCATTCAATCCGGCCCAGGCGATCGAGGGCACGCTGTCGCTATTGGCCGAGGGGATGCGGGGTAAAGGGGTGGATCTGCGTGTCAGCGAAATGGGCTTTTCGGTACAGGTACGCGGGTATGTCGATCAGTTGGAACAGGTACTGATCAACCTGATGGTCAACGCCCGGGACGCGCTGCTTGGCAAGCGCGAGAACGACCGCCAATACATGCCATGGATAGCGGTGTACGCCGACCGCAATGAACACGCCGTGCGCCTGTGGGTGGAAGACAACGGCGGCGGCATCGATCCGCGCCTGTTGGAACGGATCTTCGAACCTTTCTTCACCACCAAGCCGGTGGGCGTCGGCACCGGCCTGGGGTTGTCGGTGAGCTACGGCATCGTGCAGAACATGGGTGGAAAACTCAGCGTCAGCAACTCGGCCGAAGGGGCGCGGTTTTGCATCGAGCTGCCGATCGTGCCCGACGATCAGATCACCAGCGACGCTCGACCGGCGTGACAGCTGAGGTTGGCACCGACTTCGACCTTGTTCAGGTCGATGCCCAGGCTTGCCAGTAACGTGTTTATCAAGGTGTCCAGCAGCGGGCTGAGCACGCTGTTGATCGCATTGACCAGCGCGGCGGTGACGTCGTTCAGGATGCTTCCCAGGCCACTGACGATGCTACCCGAAGGTCCATACATGTTTACCCCGAGGTTGCTGACGGTGGTGCTCAGGCTGTTGACGATGTTGTGGGTGGTGAACGCGTAGAAGAATGGCGGCTGGTTGATTTCCGGAAGGTTGGCGGCGGCTGGCGCGGAATAAACGTGTGACATGTTGGGGTTTTGCGCCACCGAGGTGTTAACCAGGATGTCGATGCCGCCACCGATCCCGGGCCGATGGTTGTAACAGTGCGGCGGCAAGAACAGCAGCCGGTTGCAGGTCTGCACGCCGATGTCGATGACCTTTAGCGGCTTGACCACATTGGTCGGCGGGACCGTGGAAGAGCCGAACACATCCGCGGGGGTAATCTCGCCGATTTTCAATCCGATCAGCGTAGTGGTGGTGCTGGTCGTCAGGCTTTTGTTCGTCGCACTCACACAGCTGTAAGCCGTGACGTAACTCCAGGCACCGGCCGTTTCCAGCGCTACGTCTAGCCGTATCGGTGGGGGCAGCAGCTTGATTTCCGGCGTGTCACACGCCGCACCCAGAGCGCAGGTCACTGAATCGATAACGCCCACGAGGTCCAGGTGCAGCAGTGCTTCGAGGGTGCCGGTCAGCGGCGCGACCAGGTCCAGCACAGCATTGACCAGGGGCGTGATGGCGTCCAGCACCGGCAGGTTGATCGACAACAACGTCTTGACCTGGGCGGTTCGAACATAGATCCGGTCAGGTCCCAAGGGTGCCAGGGCTGCCTTTTTCGGATTGCCCACGGCCGACAGTTGCGGCGGCTGCATCACCTGCACCCGTGCGGTGATCTGCGCCAGGCCCGCGAGATTGATCGGCAGTGTCGCCACCAGGCCGTTTTGCTTGTTGGCCAACTGCACGATGCCTTCAATCAGGTCGAAGGCTTTGAGGTTCACTGCCAGGGCCGAGATGTCGCTGCCACTTTCGACGTGCATCAGGTCGCCCAGCACTACGCTGGTGGTACCGGCCGCCACCTTCAGCGCGTTTAGGCCGATGATCGTGGCACTCGCCCCCAAAGTACCATTGGGATCCAGGACATTGATCGCGCCCTGGATCAACTGGCTGACGTTGATGCTGTTGGTCAGCACCTGGTCATAGCCTGCGGCAGTCAGGCCAAGGTCGACTTTCAGGCGATTGAGGTAGGCGAGCAGGCTGACGTTGCTATTGACCAGGCCGTTCCAGCCAGCGGCATTGATCGTCACGTTGCCGCCTAGCAAGCCCCCGAACAGCAAGCTGGTAATGGCAGCCTTGCTGGTATCGAATACCAGGACCGAACTGCGAATGGTCAGTGCCGCCAGCGGCGGCGGTAGCGCGGCGACCGCCGTTGCCCTGAGGGTCAGGGTCGAGCCCGCAGAGGCACCGCCAAACAGTGCGCCGATGCCGCCAGCCAGACTTTGCGGCACGACATGACTGGCGATGACCTGGATAGCTTCACTTTTACCAGGGTCGATGACGAACACCCGAAGGTTGTTGGCATCCAGGGTCAGCGCGCCGCAGCTGACCGCCAGTGCACGTCCGTCGCCCGGCAGGACGAAACCGTTGCGCTGGGCGCTGGCGGTGGCATAGCTGGTGGCGCTGGCGCCTGGGGCACAATCGCCGCCCCGCGTGGCAGCTTCAAGCGCGGCCATGTCGGCGATACGTTGCAGGTTGCGTTTTTCCAGGTAGAGCCGGCCACTGTCGATCACCAGCAGCAGGAACGCCAGCGCCAGCGCCAACGTCACCGCCGCCATCAAGCCAATGGCCCCCCTTTGCCGGGCGGGGCCGCGAAACTGAATGCGGGGCGACATCGCGCACTCCTTTGCCGGCGCACGGCCGAACGTAGCCTCCGTGGGTGTAAGGCAGTGTAGACAAGGGATGGCACGACTGCTGGCAACTCGCCACCTTCCTGCAACAATATCAACCCTGTAGGAGCATGCTCGCGATGGACGTCAACGATAACGCGGGAAGCCTGGCACCCCGCGGCGTTCTCGGGTTCATCGCGAGCATGCTCGCTCCTACAAAGGATTCAGGCCGTACCCGCGAGTTTACAGGGGGTGTTAATTGGGTGTTTTTATCGGTGGGGTGGGTAGTTGGCCAGGATCCGTGTGACCGTTTCGTGGATGGCGTTGCTGCGGTCCGCAGGATTGGGTGTGCGGCTGAGCATCTGCTCGTCACTGCCGCGCCAGACCAGCTTGCCGTCCTTGCCATCGAGCAGGTCGATCTGGATCGTCGCGACCTTGTAGGACACCAGGCGGGTTTCGTTGTACATCGGCGCGCCATAGTAACCGTACCAAGGGTAACCCCAACCACCGCCGTAGTTGGTCGTCACCTGTTGCTGGCGATCCTCGACAATCAGGTAGGCCTGCACATTCACATCCCCCCTGGCGCCGGCGCCCGCCTGGCGCAGGCCCCGCTGTTCGAGCTGATCGGCTACCGATTCGCGCACGCGCTGTTCGGTCAGGTCGCTCTTGATCCTGGGGTCATCGGGACGGTATTGCAGCGCAGGTTCTTTCCAGCTCCAGCTGCGATACGCGGCAAAATCGCGGCTGGCATCGAAGTCATGATTGACCTGGTTGGCGGCGCAGGCGCTGAGCAGTGCGGCCACTGCCAGTAAAGCGAGACGGCGGAACATGATGATTCTCCGGTAGAAGACATGAACCTGCGAAATGCTGGTTGACTACAGGACGCTAACTGGGAGGATACGCCGACATCGCCTTTTCCACAGCCTCCCGGATGGCATCGACCCGCTCGCTCTGGCTGCCGCGGTGACGGGTTTCGGCGCTGGCACTCCAGACCGGTTGACCGTCTTGCGCGTCGAACAGGTCGACGTGAACCACCACGACCTGTTCTTCGTACGTGCGCACCATCGGCATGCTGCCGTACATGCCATAACCCGGGCCATAACCATAGCGGTTGTAGCCGCCGTAACCGCCGTAACCGCCGTAATACCCGTAGTCGTCCCGGACCTGACGCAAGCGGGTTTCCAGGCGCAGGTCGGCGCTGACGAACAGGTCAGCCGGCCGATTGTCATGCCGGGGGCGCAGGCCGCGTTGATCCAGTGCACTGCTGACGGCTTCGGCGACCTGCGCCGAATCCGCCCACGCGGTGCCCAACGGCATTTGCCCGTTGAGCCAGGCCCAGCTGCGATAACGCCCGTAGTCTCGCGGTGGCGCCGGGTAGGCGCTGCGATCAAAGGTAGTGGCCGCCTGAGGCGGCGCTGGCGGCAAGGGCCTGGAACTTGCCACATAGGGATTGCTGCCCTGGCAGGCCGCCAGGCCCAGGCAGATCAACAGCAACCCTGAGCGACTCTTCATTTCGAACTCCGATCAGACCGGCCGGCAGATCCAGTGCAAATAACGCCCAAGCCCGGCGAAAGCCGGGTGGCGACGGTGGGCCAGCTCCATTTCGAGCAGGTCCGACAGTTCGGCGCGGGCCTGGAACTCCACCGGCATGTAATCGTGGAAAACCCGTACGCCACTCTGGCTTTCGACCCGCCACAGCCCCTCAAGTTGCGCGGCCAACTCCCGTGGATCCAGCGGCTGTTGCGGGGTCAGGCTCTGCTTCTCGCCGGCCATGTCGTTCTTGCGCATCTTGCGGAAATGGCCTTTGAGCAAGTTGCGGTAAATCAGCGCATCGCGGTTGTAGAAGGCCAGGGACAGCCAGCCATCGGTCTTGGTCAACTGATGCAGCACCGGCAGGATGGCGTGCGGCTCGGCCAGCCATTCGAGCACGGCGTGGCACAGCACCAGGTCGTAGGGCTCGGTGAGCTGACCGGGCAGCGCCTGCCAGGGCGCCTGGATGAAGGTCGCACTCTGCCCCGCGTCGGCGAAGCGCTGACGGGCGCCTTCGAGCATGGGTTCAGCGGGTTCGGCCAAGGTTACCTGATGGCCACGCTGGGCCAGCCACAAGGACATGTGACCAAGGCCAGCGCCGATATCCAGCACCCGCAGCGGCCGATCGGGCAGGGCTTCGGCCAGGTCGGCCTGCAGCACCGCCAGGCGAATCGCACCTTTGGCGCCGCCGTAGATTTTTTCGGCGAAACG
>Ga0079984_1019788_pt1 | contig 10199 bp, 10 predicted proteins | sample Hof3ISUMetaT_18_FD_73498 | JGI IMG/M metagenome (GOLD analysis project Ga0079984, IMG submission 73498) | Enriched soil aggregate microbial communities from Iowa State university to study microbial drivers of carbon cycling -... | ecosystem: Environmental > Terrestrial > Soil > Agricultural land... | reverse complement strand
GCAAGAAGCGACCCGCCCATGACCGATCTGACGCTTTATCACAACCCGCGCTGCTCGAAATCCCGCGGTGCGCTCGAACTCCTCGAAGCCCGTGGCCTGACGCCAAACGTGGTGCGCTACCTCGAAACGCCGCTGGACGCCGCGCAGATCAAGGCTTTGCTCGGCAAGCTCGGAATCAGCGCACGGCAACTGCTGCGCACCGGCGAAGACGAATACAAGACCTTGAACCTGGCCGATGCCAGTCTCACCGAGCAGCAATTGATCGAAGCCATCGCGGCACATCCGAAGCTGATGGAGCGACCGATTCTCGAAGCCGGCGACAAAGCCATTATCGGCCGTCCACCGGAGCAGATCCTGGAGCTGCTGCCGTGAGTGCGCCGTACATTCTGGTTCTGTATTACAGCCGCAGCGGCTCGACCAACGAGATGGCCCGGCAGATCGCCCGTGGCGTCGAGCAGGCCGGTCTCGAAGCACGCCTGCGCACCGTGCCGGCGATCTCCACCGAGTGTGAAGCCGTGGCACCGGACATTCCGGATGAAGGCGCGCTGTACGCCACTCTGGATGACCTGAAGAACTGCACCGGTCTTGCCCTCGGCAGCCCGACTCGTTTCGGCAACATGGCCGCGCCGCTCAAGTACTTCCTCGATGGCACCAGCAACCTGTGGCTGACCGGCGCGCTGGTCGGCAAGCCGGCCGGGGTGTTCACCTCCACCGCCAGCCTGCACGGTGGTCAGGAAACCACCCTGCTGTCGATGATGCTGCCGCTGCTGCACCACGGCATGCTGATCACCGGCCTGCCTTACAGCGAATCGGCGCTGCTGGAAACCCAGGGCGGCGGCACGCCTTACGGCGCCAGCCATCACGCTGGGGCCGACGGTAAAAGTGGTCTCGATCCGCACGAAGTGGCGCTGTGCCGCGCCCTCGGTGCACGTCTGGCCAAGACCGCCCAGAAACTGGGGAACTGAGATGGCCAGAAAGCCGAAAGTCCTGCCCGCCGTCGAGTGGCTGGAGCCACGGGTGCGGGCGATGCGGGTGATCAGTCTGCTGTGCTTTTTCGGCCTGGCCGGACTGCTCGCCGCGTATTACCTGGTGTTCGCCGACCTGCACGGCGCGCGGCCGTGGGTGATTCTGCTGATCGAGCTGATCCCGTGGATCGTGCTCGCACCGGGCATGATCATGGGCAGCGCACGCGGGCATTCGTGGATGTGCTTTGTGGTGAACCTGTATTTCATCAAGGGCGCGCTGGCCGCATACGACCCGAGCCGGCAGCTGTTTGGCGTGCTGGAGATGATCGCCAGTCTGGCGGTGTTCTGCTCGGCGTTGCTGTATGTGCGCTGGCGGTATCAGCTGAACCGCAAACTGGCGGGCGAAGGCGAAGTCTCCGTCGCCTGACAGACCGCTATCGCTGGCAAGCCAGCTCCCACAGGTTTCGGGATCATTCCCACACAGAGCGTGGGAACGATCACTCTGAGCTCAATGGTTGACGGTGTAAGCCAGCATCATCGAGATCTGGCTCATCGGCCGTCCGCCACTCTCTTCATGCCACTGGTTGAACGCGTTCTGCACCGTCGCCAGATCCCGCAGGCTGGTGGGTGCCTTGTCGACGATCTTCTGTGCATTCAACGCCGCGACCACGTCGTAGCTCGGCACAAAGGTGTCCTTGCCAACCATCCGCAAAAACCGAGGCGCCGACAGCCCGCCCAATTGATGGCCGTGCTTTTTCAGGTAGGTCCACAAACCGACGATGTCGGTCACCGGCCAGTCGGCCAGCAACGCACCGAAACTGCCCTTCTCTTTCTCGACGTCCAGAATGAACTGCGCATTGCGCGGCACGCTTTTCAGCTTGCCCAGGTGACGGATGATCCGCGCATCCTGCATCAGCCGCTCAAGGTGTTCGGCACTCATCAGCACGACCTTTTCCGGGTCGAACTTGAAGAACACTTCTTCGAAGGTCGGCCACTTGGCGTCCACCAGGCTGTGCTTGAGCCCGGCACGAAACACCCGCAGGGCCATGGTCGAGAGATAACGGTCGTCGCTGATCTTGCGCAGTTGCGCCGGGGTCTTGGGAACGGGCAGATGGGCTTCCAGTTCAGCCGCCGAACCGAAGCGGTTCAGACAGTATTCGTGCAGCCACTTGTAGTCGCGCATGCCCTCTCCTTTTGAATGAAACGAAAAACCAATGTGGGAGCCAGCCTGCTGGCGATAGCGCAGTGTCAGTCACCCATGTCGGGGCTGGCACACCGCAATCGCCAGCAGGCTGGCTCCCACAATGGGTACGGCTTACAGGTTTACGACGTTGACGAAACGCGAAGCGGCGGTCTCGTCGATCTTCAGGCTGGTGAAGTCAAACAGGTTACGGTCGGCCAGTTGCGACGGAATCACGTTCTGCAGGCTGCGGAAAATGCTCTCGGTACGGCCCGGTGTCTTGCGTTCCCAGTCCAACAGCATTTCCTTGACCACCTGACGCTGCAGGTTTTCCTGGGAGCCGCAAAGGTTGCACGGGATGATCGGGAATTGCTTGAAGTCCGAGTAGGCCTGGATGTCTTTCTCGTTGCAGTAGGCCAGCGGACGGATCACCACGTTGCGACCATCGTCGGCGCGCAGTTTCGGCGGCATGGCTTTGAGGCTGCCGTTGAAGAACATGTTGAGGAAGAACGTCTCGACGATGTCGTCGCGATGATGACCGAGGGCCATTTTGGTCGCGCCGATTTCGTCGGCGAAGGTGTACAGCGTGCCGCGACGCAGGCGCGAGCACAGCGAGCAGGTGGTCTTGCCTTCCGGGATCAGTTCCTTGACCACCGAGTACGTGTCCTTCTCGACGATGTGGTACTCGATGCCCAGCTCTTTCAGGTAGGCCGGCAGCACGTGTTCGGGGAAACCCGGCTGCTTCTGGTCCATGTTCACGGCGACAATCTCGAACTTGATCGGTGCAACCTTCTGCAGGTGCATCAGCACGTCGAGCATGGTGTAGCTGTCCTTGCCCCCGGACAGGCAGACCATGACCTTGTCGCCGTCTTCGATCATGTTGAAGTCGGTGACGGCTTCGCCCGCCAGGCGGCGCAGGCGCTTTTGCAGTTTGTTCTGGTTGACCGTAAGAGTGCCCATGACGCGAAATCCGTGAGGTGTGACGAAAGGCGGGCATTTTACGCAAAAACACTTGGCTTGTGGCCACAGGTTGTCGCCCCCTCGAATGCCTGCTTACACAGACCCCGACGCGATTACCCCGAGGTTTTACAGCGCGATTTGCTCTAAGCCCCTATCACCTGTGCGGTTAAGACCTTTCTATACTGCGACATAAGGTCGCACACAATCTGAAGACCTGTATTTGCTCGGCCGCATTGGCCCGTAGGCGCTCCGCTGGGGGGCGATGGCAATAACGAGAGGAGTGACTGGCATGATCCATCACGTAGTGGGACTTTTTACCCACCCCGATCAGGAATGGAAGGAAATCCGTGGCGACCAGGAAGAAAGCATCAGCCACATGTACCTGACGCACACGCTGATCCTGGCGGCGATCCCCGCTGTTTCGGCATTTATCGGCACCACCCAGGTCGGCTGGGTGATCGGCAACCGCGCACCGGTGATGCTCACCGTCGAAAGCGCGTTGTGGATGACGATCATGTCTTATCTGGCAATGCTCGGCGGGGTCGCGGTCATGGGTGCCTTCGTGCACTGGATGGCCCGCACCTATGACGCCAACCCGAGCCTGGCCCGTTGCGTGGCATTTGCCACCTACACCGCGACACCGCTGTTCGTCGGCGGACTGGCGGCGCTCTACCCGCACATGTGGCTGGGGATGATCGTCGGCACGGCGGCCATCTGCTACACGGTGTACCTGTTGTATGTGGGGCTGCCGACCTTCATGAATATTCCGTCCGACGAGGGTTTCCTGTTTTCCAGCTCGGTACTGGCGGTGGGTCTGGTGGTGCTGGTGGCCATCATGGCGTTTACCGTGATCGTCTGGGGACTGGGCGTGGGGCCCGTCTACACCAATTAGCAATCGGTTCATCCCGAGAAAAACAAGATCCGCCAACACAGGCCGCCGCAAGGCGGCCTTCTCGTGCCGGTTGAAAAAGAGCGACGACCATTCGGCAGTTCGACGATTCGCAACGCCCCGGGGTTGCGGCATACTCGACGCCTCTGGAGATCCATCAAGCATGCCCGAGCAACTCAATACCCGCGTCGAAGACTGTTTCCAACTCGCTGAATCCTTTTTCAAACGTCCCTTCAAACGCCCCGTGGTGAGCCTCAAGCTGCGCGGGCAAAAAGCCGGGGTCGCGCATCTGCACGAGAACCTGCTGCGCTTCAATCCGCAGCTGTACCGGGAAAACACCGAGCACTTCCTCAAGCAGACCGTGGCCCACGAAGTCGCGCACCTGATCGCCCATCAACTGTTCGGCGATCGCATCCAGCCCCACGGCGAGGAGTGGCAACTGATCATGCGCGGCGTCTACGAATTGCCACCGGATCGCTGTCACACCTATGAAGTCAAACGCCGCAGCGTGACCCGCTACATCTATAAATGCCCGTGTGCGGACAGCGATTTTCCGTTTTCGGCGCAGCGTCACAGCCTGGTCCGGCAAGGTCGGCGCTATTTGTGCCGGCGCTGTCGCAATACGCTGGTGTTCAGTGGCGAGATGCGGGTCGAATAACCTGGATTTTGTGTTGTCTGGTCGGGCCTCTTCGCGGGCAAGCCCGCTCCCACAGTGTCCGGTGTGTTCACAGCCTCTGTGTACGACACGTAACCTGTGGGAGCGGGCTTGGTCCGGGCGGCGATCCGACGAAGAGGCCGCAACAGGTACTAGAGAACTACCTTTGCCCGCCGCAGTTCGGCAATCCGCTCAGGGCTCAACCCCAACTCCGCCAACACCTGATCCGTATGCTGCCCCAGCGCCGCCCCGACATGTCGCGGCGCCGGCAATGCCTCGGAGAACTTCAGCGGACAGGCGATCTGCGCCTGCGCCGAGCCATCGCCACGGGGCACCTGCGTCACCAGTTCCCGCGCCTGCAATTGAGGATGCCGCACCGCCTCGCCCAGATTCAGCACCGGTTCGACACAGGCATCGATTCCGGCGAACAGCTCGCACAGTTCGGCAAAGTCATGCTTCTCGAACTCGACCTTCAAGGCGTCCTTGAGCGCCCGTTGCTGTTCGGGTTTGAGTGACAGGCCCTGCGCCGCCAGTTCCGGCCGGCCCAGCGCCGCACACAGTTGCTGCATGAAGGCCGGTTCCAGACTGCCCACCGACATCCAGCGCCCGTCGCGAGAGCGGTAGTAATCGTAGAAACTGCCGCCATTGAGCATCTGCTCTTCCCAGCCCGGCTCTTCGCCGCAGGCCAGATACCCGGCTCCGGCCATGGCATTCAGGCTGAACGCGCAGTCGGTCATGCTCACGTCAAGATGGGTGCCCTGCCCGGTTTGCTGACGGGAAATCACCGCCGCCAGCAGACCGATCACCCCGTGCAGCGAGCCGCCCGCGACATCCGCCACCTGCATGCCCAGCGGCAACGGCCCGCTGTCGGCGCGCCCGGTGTAACTGGAGAGCCCGGCCAGTGCCAGATAGTTGATGTCGTGGCCGGCGCGATCCTTGTACGGCCCGGTCTGGCCGTAACCGGAGATCGACACATAAATCAGCTTCGGATTGATCGCCTTCAGCGCCTCGTAACCCAGCCCCAGCCGCTCCATCACTCCGGGGCGAAACTGCTCCAGCACGATGTCGTAATCCGCCAGCAACTGCTTGACCAGCGCCAGCGCCTCGGGCCGCTTGAGGTCCAGCGCCAGGCTGCGCTTGTTGCGGTTGAGATACGCGTGACTGGCCGAGACGCCGTGATCGTGAGGCGGCAACACCCGCACCAGGTCGAGGCGGGTCGGCGATTCGATGCGCAGTACCTCGGCGCCCATGTCCGCTAGCAGCAGCGAGGCGAACGGCCCCGGCAGCAGGGTCGAGAAATCCAGAATCTTCAGTGAGGCCAGCGGTGCAGACATGGGCATTCTCCATCAACGATGCATGCAGCCTAGGCAGCCATCGGCGATGGGGCAATTACCGGATCCATCAGTTGCGCTGACCGTTGCGCTCAAACAGCAGACAAGAAAAAACCCGCCGAAGCGGGTTTTTCCATTCGAGCGATGCTTACTTCACATTGCTCGGGGTCGGGCCTTCGGCCACGCCCAGGTCGTCTTCTTGACGCTCGTCAGAGATACCGCGACCGCCCGAGGCCAGCTCGGATTGCAGCACGTCGGTGTCCAGCTCCTTGACCCACTTGGCCACGACGATAGTCGCTACGGCGTTGCCGACCAGGTTGGTCAGGGCGCGGGCTTCGGACATGAAGCGGTCGATACCGAGGATCAGCGCCAGACCGGCCACCGGCAGGTGACCTACGGCCGACAGGGTGGCCGCCAGTACGATGAAGCCCGAACCGGTCACACCGGCTGCGCCTTTGGAGGACAGCAGCAGCACCAGCAGCAGGGTGATCTGATGGGTGATGTCCATGTGGGTGTCGGTCGCCTGAGCGATGAACACGGCCGCCATGGTCAGGTAGATCGAGGTACCGTCGAGGTTGAACGAGTAGCCGGTCGGGATGACCAGACCTACCACCGATTTCTTCGCGCCCAGACGTTCCATCTTGATCAGCATGCGTGGCAGTGCCGATTCCGACGAGGACGTACCCAGTACGATCAACAGCTCTTCACGGATGTAGCGCACCAGTTTGAACACGCTGAAACCGTGAGCCCGGCAGATCGCACCCAGCACCAGCACGACGAACAGTACGCAGGTGATGTAGAAGCAGATCATCAGCTGACCCAGCTGCACCAGCGAGCCGACACCGTAGGCACCGATGGTGAACGCCATGGCGCCCAGCGCACCGAGTGGCGCCAGTTTCATGATCATGTTGATGATGTTGAACATCACGTGGGCGAAGCGATCGATCATGTCCAGCAGCGGACGACCGTATGAACCCAGGCGATGCAGCGCATAGCCAAAGATCACCGAGAACATCAACACTTGCAGGATGTCACCGGTGGCGAATGCGCCGACGATGGTGTTCGGGATCACGTTGAGGAGGAAGCCAACGATGCTCTGGTCTTTACTGGCCGTCACATAAGTGGCGATTTTCGAGGCGTCCAGGGTGGTGACGTCGATGTGCATGCCGGCGCCCGGCTGCACAACGTTGACCACGACCAGACCGATCAGCAGGGCAATGGTGGAAACGATTTCGAAGTACAGCAGCGCGTAGCCGCCGGTCTTGCCCACGGATTTCATGTTCTGCATGCCGGCGATGCCGCTGACAACGGTACAGAAGATGATCGGCGCAATGACCATTTTGATCAGTTTGATGAACCCGTCACCCAGTGGCTTGAGCGCCACACTGGTCTGTGGGTAGAAGTGACCGAGCAGGATGCCGATGGCGATGGCAACGATCACCTGGAAATACAGGGATTTGTACAGTGGCTGACGAGTCGTCATTGCAAAGTTCCTCAAGAGTCCCGCGTGGCAACATCCATCTGTTGAACGCGACACCTGAATTGCGAACCCTCCTGCACTGGAGGGATTTGTTGTGTCGAACGGCGCTTTTCCGGACCGGCTCGGCGCACGCTTCTGTCGCTCTTATCGCAAACGTCGTGCCACTTTGGTGCAAATCGCTGCAAGCCTTTTGATATCAGGGGATTCGAGTTTTTCTGTGTCACCATTCGGTGACTCAAGTGTGGCGGATTTCCGCCAACTCGCCCGACCTCGTCCTACAATTTGGCGGAAATCCGCCTTGTTACCGATCAAAGGCAGCCGCTACCATCGGTCGCCAGAGGAAGGATCTGCCGCTCATGCGCGAACGTACCATCGCCAGTCACTTTGCCCGCGCCGCCCTCGGTGGCGCGCGGCGCTCGGGTTACGACTATTCGGACCTGCTGCAGCAACTGGGCATCAGCCCCGAACTGCTCGACGAGCCGCGCGCGCGGATCGCCCCGGAACAATTCACCCAGTTGATCCAGAACCTGTGGCTGGCCCTGGACGACGAATACCTGGGTTTCGGCAACGCGCCGAGCAAACCCGGCAGCTTCGCCATGATGTGCCACGCGATCATTCATTGCCGCAGCCTGGAAAAGGCTCTGCAACGCGGCTTATTGTTTTATAGCCTATTCCCCGAAGCCCCGCGCCTGACCCTGACCCATGAAGACGAATGGGTGCGCCTGAGCCTCGACGATGCGCAATTGTGGGACCCGGATCACTTTCTCAGCGAGAGCCTGCTGGTGATCTGGCATCGCCTCGGCAGCTGGCTGATCGGCCAGCGGATTCGTCTTGAACAGGCGAGCTTCAGCTACCCGAAACCGGCGCACGGGGCGGAATACGATTTGCTGTTTTCCTGCCCGCTGGAATTTTCGGCAACGCAAAGCAGCCTGGTATTTCACAGCCGCTATCTGCACATGCCGCTGTTGCAGGACGAACGCACCCTCAAGCATTTCCTCGAACGCTCCCCCGCCGACCTGCTGTCCCGCCCGGACGACGGCAACAGCCTGAGCAGCCGGCTGCGCCGCTTGCTCAGCCACGACAGCGCACGCTGGCCGGACCTCGAAGCCGTGGCCGCGCACCTGCACATCAGCCCGCAAACCCTGCGCCGGCATCTGCGCGAGGAAGGCACCAGTTTTCAGGAATTGAAGGATCATCTGCGCCGGGACATCGCGATTTATCACCTGGGGCGGGCGGATCTGTCGTTGCAACAGATCGCCGAACAGCTCGGGTTCTCCGAGCCGTCGGCGTTTCACCGGGCGTTCAAGAAGTGGACGGGGCTGACGCCGGGTGCTTATCGAGCGCAGGAGCAGTAGGCCGTCACACCGCCGGAAAATGAATCCTGAACGCCGCCCCACCCATCGGCGAATCCCCCAGAGTCAGCTTGGCGCTGTAGCTCTCGATGATGTCCTTGACCACTGCCAGCCCGATCCCCTGCCCCGGATGCTGGCGATCCAGGCGTTCGCCGCGTTCGAGTATCCGTGCGCGCTGATCCGGTGGTACGCCGGGGCCGTCGTCTTCGATGCACAGTTCGATTCCGGAATGGCTTTCGCGCACGCTGATGCGCACTTCGCTCAAACACAGGCGATAGGCGTTTTCCAGCAGGTTGCCCATCATCTCCAGCAAGGCGCCCTGCTCGATCGGCACGTAACAGTGCTCCGGCAGATCGAAGGCGACGCGCACGTGTTTGTCGCGGTAGACCTTGTCGAGGGTGTCGCACAGGCTTTGCAGCACCGGCCGCAGGCGCACCTGATGGCGTACCAGACCGCTTTTGCGCAGGCTGGCGCGTTGCAACTGGTAGCCGATCTGCTGGCTCATGCGTTCGATCTGGGTTTGCAGCACCCACGCCTGATCGCGGTCTTCGGGACGCTGGGCCATGTCTTCGCTGACGCCTTGCAATACCGCCAGCGGGGTTTTCAGGCTGTGGGCCAGGTCGTCGAGGGAGTCGCGGTAACGGCTGCGCTGCTGGCGTTCGCTGTGCAACAGGCGGTTGAGGGAGCCGGTCAGGCGCAGCAGTTCTCGCGGGTGTTGTTCACTGAGGCTTTCGAGGGTTCCGCCTTCGATTTCGTCAAGTTCCTGACTGAGCCGGCGCAAGGCTTTCAGACCCCAGGTCAGGCCGATCCACAGCAGCGCCAGCAGCACCAGCAGCGCCGCGCCAAAACCGAGGTAGAGATTTTCCCGCAGGCCTTCGAGGGTGGTTTCGTATTCGCGCACCGGTTGCAGGGCCACGATACTGAAGGCCGCGCTTTTGCCGCCGAGCAGTTTGACTTCGACGTCGTAGACGAAGAATTCCTGACCGTTGGCCTCGCGGATCCGTGCGAACTCGTTGCCGAGGCCATCGTAGCGCGGCGTGTAGTTGATCTTCTCTTCCTGGGTGCCCTTCGAGCGCCAGACCAGATGCCCTTCGCGGTCATAGATGTAGCCGAGCAGGCGATTGTCCGTGAGGTTGAAGCGCTCGTCGGGCAACTGTGCCGGCATCATCAGGTGGTTGTTTTCAACCCGCGCGGCGGAGATCAGCGTGGTGACGTCGGACGCCAGTCGCTGCTCGATCGAGTCCTGCAGCGCCAGGCTGAACGCGCCCTGCATCGCCGGGAGCAACGCGAGCATGAACAGCACCGCCAGGGTGGTGGCGGCGAGCATCAGCCGGACGCGAAGGGAACGGATCAAGTGCAGCGCTCATTGAACAGGTAGCCGAGGCCA
>Ga0079984_1011832_pt1 | contig 10244 bp, 8 predicted proteins | sample Hof3ISUMetaT_18_FD_73498 | JGI IMG/M metagenome (GOLD analysis project Ga0079984, IMG submission 73498) | Enriched soil aggregate microbial communities from Iowa State university to study microbial drivers of carbon cycling -... | ecosystem: Environmental > Terrestrial > Soil > Agricultural land... | reverse complement strand
GTTCAGGTTGCGCGACAGCGATGGCGCCGTCACCAGCGGCCCGTTGATGGTGAACAGCAGCGTGTAGCCGTCCGGCGCCGCCTTTGCCACCATGCCGGTGCCGATATTGCCGCCGGCGCCGGGACGGTTTTCCACCACCACCGGCTGCCCGAGCGTGGACGCCAGTTTTTCGGTGAGGATGCGCGCGATCAGGTCCGGCGACGACCCTGCCGGGAATGGCACCACCATGCGCAGCGGCCGCGACGGCCAGGTGTCGGCCCTGGCCGTGGAAACAGCCCCAGCGGCGCTGGCGCAGGCAAGCGCGATCAGCGCGTGGCGACGGGAAATCATGCGGAAACCGGTTCGGGAAAAGGGGAATTGACGCTATTCGTCGCGCGCATCGCGTTGCAGCAGTTGTGCGACGGCATCGGCGGCGCCCAGGCCTTCGAACAGCACCGCGCACACGGCGCGCGTGATCGGCATCTCGATCTTGTGGACAGCGGCCAGCGCCGCCACGGCCTGCGCGCACCGCACGCCTTCGGCGACGTGGCCGAGTCCGGCGAGGACCTGCTCCAGGGTCTGCCCGGCCGCGAGTTGCTGCCCGACCTTGCGGTTGCGCGACAGGTCGCCGGTAGCCGTCAGGATCAGGTCGCCTACGCCGGCCAGGCCCATGAACGTTTCCACGCGGCCGCCGAGCGCCAGGCCCAGGCGCGTCATTTCCGCCAGACCGCGCGTCACCAGCGCGGCGCGTGCGTTCAGGCCCAAGCCGAGGCCGTCGCTGGCGCCGGTGGCAATCGCCAGCACATTCTTCACGGCACCGCCGACCTCGACACCGGTCAGGTCGTCACTGCCGTAAATGCGCATGGCGTGGTGGTGAAAGGCGGCTTGCGCGCAGTCGGCCAGCGTGGGCACGCTCGCAGCCACCGTCAGTGCGCACGGCAAACCCAGCGCGACTTCGCGGGCAAAGCTCGGCCCGGTCAGCACGCCGTAGTCGAATCCGCTGGTACGACCGGCGGCATCGAGCTCCTCGCGCACCATCTGGTGCGGCAGCGCGTGCGTGCCGGCTTCGAAGCCCTTGCACAGCCACAGCATGCGGACATGGCCCTCGCCGCGCGTGGCCAGCCTGCGGGTCATCTCGCGCAGGCCCGAGACCGGCGTGGCAACCACCACGAGACCGTCCGGATCGTCGGCGGCATGAGCGACCGCCCGCTCGAAATCAGCCTCGACGCGCAGCCGCTCAGACAACCGTACGCCCGGCAGATAGGCATCGTTGCTGCCGCTGGCCCCGATCGCGGCAAGCTGGGCAGGATCGCGTCCCCACAGGATCACGTCATGGTTGACGGCGGCATGGCTGGCGAGTGCGGTACCCCAGGCACCCGCACCGAGAAAGGTCAGTTTCATGGCGGCTCGAACGGTGGATCGGCGCAATCGATGGTAATCCGGTGCGCGTGCCCCGGAAAGGCAAAACGGGGCCGCAGCCCCGTTTCGTCAGGCAGTGCGGGACTGCGGGATCAGTGGCGAGCCTGGCTGCCGTCGGGCATCACGATGCCGCTGTTGCTGTTGCCGCCGCCGGCGGCCTGGGCTTCTTCCATGGCGGCCTGCAGGCGCTGCTCGTACAGGGCCTGGAAGTTGATTTCCGACAGGTGGATGGCCTGGAAGCCGGCGCGCGTGATCACGTCGGCGATATTGCCGCGCAAATACGGATACAGGATCGTCGGGCAGGCAATGCCCAGCAGCGGGTCGAGCTGCTCGACCGGCACGTTGCGGATGTCGAAGATGCCGGCCTGGTGCGCTTCCACGAGGAAGGCGACCTTTTCCTGGACCTTGGTCGTCACGGTGCCCGTCACCACCACTTCGAAGATGCCTTCCTGCAGCTGCGAAGCGGCCACGTTGACCTGCACTTCGACCGACGGCGCTTCCGATTCCAGGAAGATACCCGGCGAATTCGGCTGCTCGAGCGACATGTCCTTGAGGTACACGCGCTGGATGTTGAAGAAGGGTTGGTCTTCCTGCTGGGTGTTTTGCTGGTCGCTCATGAAAGGCTTCCGGGATGGGCGTTGGGCGTGGCGGCCGGTATCGGCACGAGCCTGCGCCCGGTTGGGAGGGTAGGAGTATACCATTGCTGGCAACACTCCCCCCTAAGAACCGTACGTGCGAGTTTCCCCGCATACGGCTCAAGCCCTTACAAAGCGATTGAACTTATTCAAACACCGGTTTCACCGCAATTTTGCCGTAGTGATGAACTTGGACATGACAATCGGGGTGCAGTAATACGCGATTTCCTAGAGCTTCTGATCCCCCGAGAATGCGGGGTTCGATGTGATGGTCATCCCATCCAGTCTCATCGGTAAGCGCGCCTTGACACACCGCGCACAAGCCTCGCTGAGAAACGTACAGCTTTGCCCATTGCTTTCGGTACGACATGCGTTCAGCCATGCGTTCCTGCCGCAATTGTTCGCCATACATTTCTTGCGCCGGGTCGAAGGGATGGTATTCCGCTCGCACCTTCTTGTGCCTCTGAATCAGCGTACCCGGTATCGAGTACAACTCCATCCAGTAGCGTTCGTCGGCCTTATTCACTGCTGTGGTTCCGAATACCCAGTTCCGATCCCCGACTGAGGCGAAGTACTTCTGTCGCACCCATTCGGAATTCTTTCCTCGATGTCGCCGTTTTGCCCACCTCCACAGAGCCCTGAAAATCAGGTTCCCCATTCGGGTGAACGCCGCCTTCGCTGCCACCGGGCAGTGATACTGCGCCCAGCCTCTTAGCATCGGGTTTAACAGTCGAATCAACTTCTCCTGCTTGGCCCCTTTGTTAGCACCAATAACCTCCTTGACCTTGCGATAGAACGCTTGCGCGTTCTTCTTGCTTGGCTTGATGAGCAGCTTCCCCGAGTACTTCCGGAAATTCCACCCTAGAAAGTCGAAGCCTTGGGCCATGTTCACGATCCGCGTCTTTTCCGTCGATAGCGTCAGCCCCCTTATGGCGAGGAACTGCTCCACCCACGGTTTCACTTCGTTTTCTAACACCTCCGGTGTGTTTCCGGTGATCACGAAGTCGTCCGCATAGCGCACCACATTGACCTTCAACTTCCGGGTTCGATTGACACCCAACGTCGCTTTGAGAAACTCCGTCAGTTGCGTCTCTAATCCGTTCAGCGCCACATTTGCCAGAGTCGGGGAAATGATGCCCCCCTGTGGTGTTCCGGCGTCGGTTGCCTGAAACTGGCCCTGGAATACCACGCCAGCTTTCAACCACTTCCGAAGGATTACTTTGTCCATTGGGACATTGCGCTCCAGCCAGTCGTGACTGATATGGTCAAAGCACCCTTTGATATCCGCCTCCAATACCCAAGACGCCGAAATACGTCGGGACAGGGAGACGAATAGCTGTGACATGGCGTCATGAGTTGAGCGATTGATCCGGAACCCGTAAGAGTTTGGATCGCTCGTCCCTTCGGACACCGGTTCCAGCGCCAGCAGATACAGCGCCTGCATGGCTCGGTCGTGCAGGGTCGGAATGCCCAGTGGGCGCTTCTTCCCATTCGCCTTGGGGATGTAGACCCTCCGTAATGGCAGTGGCCTGTACCCCCGGCGCCTCAACCGCCCGATGGCTTCCCACCGAGCTTCAGGCGTTTCCCACTTCACGCGGTCGACTCCCGCCGTCCGCGCACCTTGGTTCATCGCCACTCGCCGCACCGCCGATGCCTTGGCGGACCACGAGCGGGTCAGGGACCTCTGCAAGGCTTTCACCCTGCGCCAATCCCCTTCCTGTGTTGCCTTCGCAATTCGAATCTGCATTACTCGAACGTTCCGATCGACGCGGCGCCAGTTAATGTCGCCCCATCTTTCCGGCACGCCGGAAGGCGCAGATTCACCCTTGCGGATCAATGCTTCCATGCTGCCCTCCTATCCTGAGGATCTTCCCCAACATCGAGAGACAACATGCCCCTTGCGGGACGTGTTGTCCCACAAGGGAAGAAAAATTAAACAAGCGAGTTCAGTCAGCCGTCTTGCGACGAGAAGACCAGTTGGAAGTCTGCCCGCTTTCGCGTGGGATGATGTTGCAACCCCTATCCGAACCATTACAGCCCGGCATTCGCTTTCTCCAACCTCCCATACCCGCACAGCCAACAGCGTTCCTTACGGTCCGCCTGCCTGAGCCGAACTGCACCCTGGCGGCCATACGGGCTTACCACGTTCCCTGCGCATTACACGACTGGGTTAGGGCCTGCCTCTTCGCCGGCGGTCAATTGACGACGTATCCCGAGTTTCCAGCGGGATAACCGACCACATACCATTTTGGTTAGTGCCACTGAGTAGCTTAAGCACCGTCATATTCACGACGTTTATCAGCAGTTCACATATGTTGCCCATGCCAGCCAGCCTAGCTCCTCGACCGATGCTACTTCGGTCTGCTGCCCACGGACCTCACGGTCCTTGAGCACCCTTGCGGGGGCTACATTGTCAGGAGAGCTTCACACCCCACCGTTACCAGTGACGCATGTCTCCCTAGGCTACTGCTAGTCGCATAGCAGGTTCTCTGTCGAAGCGCCTTCACAGACGTGTTCGATCGAACCATAACGCGCAGAGCTTACGCTCCGGGTCTCACTTACTTACTCATGTGCCCCTATGCAAGCGGGCGCTTGACGGTGGCGAACCCTTGCGAGTCCAAACCCCCGCCCCAGTGCGTAGCGCCGGCCCATCCGGACCGGTTTGAATGCCATATAGCTTCTGCACAACAAATCTGCCGCTGCACATCCACCCGCCCACTCCGAAGAGGGGGCGTTTACAGAGAAACTCGCCCAAAGGCGAGCGTCCCCGCCCTTGGGCAATGGCTGGACATTCATCCAGCAAAAGCAAGCTGCAAGTCAGCCAATACGCCGGCCTTCTCACAACACATCGGACTCCCCATGGCTTTACCGGCCAGGCTCGTCTAAGCAAGTAATTGGTTGGGATTGGACGGTTCAGGCCGAGGCCTTCCCCTTGTCCCAACAACGTCGATGCTCCTTACGTTGGAGCTACCCGGACACGAGAGTGCGTGTCGCACGAAAACGCATATGGTACATGACGCGGATGGCAATATCACCCGCGCCGGGCCGGCCGCGCGGCGGGCTCAGGCAGCCAGCAGCGGCGACAGGCCGCCCTGGCGGTCCAGCGCGGAGAGGTCGTCGAAACCGCCAACATGGGTGTCGTCGATATAGATCTGCGGCACGGTGCGGCGGCCGGTGCGCGACATCATTTCTTCGCGCTTGCCGGGTTCGCGGTCGATCAGGATCTTCTCGATCGTCTCTACGCCCTTGGCCTTGAGCAGGCGCTCGGCCATCACGCAATAGGGACACACCACCGTGCTGTACATGACGACGCGGGCCATGCTGAATCTCCTTCGATACTCAAACGCCACGGCCCTGCGAGATGCGGGGTCCGGCGCGATGTGACGGACAGGCCGGCCAGTCGGGCGCGGCTTACTTGATGACCGGAAGACCGGCCTGCTGCCAGGCGGCGAGGCCGCCTTCAAGGGCATAGGTCTCACTGTACCCGGCTTCCTTCAGCGCTGCCTGAGCCTTGCCGAGGCCCTGGCCAGTCTGGGATACCACGATGATGGGGACGGCCTTGTCCTTTGCAAGACCGGCCGCGCGCGAGGCCAGGTCAGCCAGCGGGGCGCTCTTGGCCTGCGGCAGGTGGCCCTTGGCATACTCGGACGCATCACGGATGTCGACCACCACGGCGCCGCGCTTGTTGATCAGCTGCGTGGCGGCCACCGTATTGACGGCTTTTCCGCCGGTGCCGCGGGCAATCGTGGGCCAGGCGAGCAGTCCGCCGGAGACCACTGCAAGGGCGATCAGGGCAAGGTTGTTATAGTCGGCGAAGAAATTCACGTTGGCGTTCCGTTGGGTTGGGTCGGCGGCATTATAAAATACGCGGTTTGGTGTCCGGGCCTCCGCTGACAGGCCACAGCGGCCATTGTTGCCTGGCTGGCACATGGCGACGCTCATGGGGCGATACCGGCGCACGCAGGTTACCTACACTCTGGAAGCAGCAGCATGTACAAGCTAGTCCTTATCCGCCACGGCGAGTCGACGTGGAATCTCGAAAACCGCTTCACCGGCTGGGTCGACGTCGACCTGACCGAAACCGGCGCCGCCCAGGCTCGCCTGGCCGGCACGCTGCTCAAGGATGCCGGCTTCGCCTTCGACGTGGCCTACACCTCGGTGCTCAAGCGGGCCATCCGCACGCTGTGGCACGTGCAGGACGAAATGGACCAGATGTGGATCCCGGTGCGCAACGAGTGGCGCCTGAACGAACGGCACTACGGCGCGCTGGCGGGCCTGAACAAGGCGGAAACTGCCGCGAAGTTCGGCGACGAGCAAGTGCTGGTGTGGCGCCGCAGCTACGACACCCCGCCGCCCGCGCTGGAACCAACCGATCCGCGTGCCTCGTACGACGATCCGCGCTACGCCAGCGTCCCGCGCGAACAAATCCCGCTGACCGAATGTCTGAAGGACACCGTGGCCCGCGTGCTGCCGCTGTGGAACGAATCCATCGCGCCCGACATCAAATCGGGCAAGCGCGTGGTCATCGCCGCCCACGGCAACAGCATCCGCGCCCTCGTGAAATACCTGGATCAGATCTCGGATGACGATATCGTCGGCCTCAACATCCCCAACGGCACCCCGCTCGTCTATGAGCTCGATGCCAACCTGCGCCCCCTGCGTCACTACTACCTGGGCGACCAGGAAGCCATCGCCGCCTCAATGGCGGCCGTGGCCAGCCAGGGCAAGGCGCGCTGAGAGCCCTCCGGGCGGCCTGCACCAGCCATGGTGCGGCTGCCCACCGACCGCCGGTACGTGACAGGCCTTTTTCTTCACACCCACTTATACTGTCGGACAAACCGCCCCGCACCCCACGCGTGGCGGCTGCAGCCGGCATAATCCCCCTACGTACACGTTCAGGCAGCCCTCATGCGTAAGACGCTCAAGAACATCAGTCTCGTCTCGGTCGGACTTGTCGCCGGCGTGCTCGCCACGCTGCAGATTTCGGCAACCGCTCAGAATTCTTCCGGCCCGTTGCCGCTGGACCAGCTGCGGCTGATGGCCGACATCTTCGGGCAGATCAAGCGCGAATATGTGGAGCCGGTCGATGACAAAAAGCTGCTGACCGAAGCCATCAAGGGCATGGTCGCCAGCCTCGACCCGCACTCGGCCTACCTGGACGAGAAGGACTTCAAGGAACTGCAGGAAGGCACGCGCGGCCGCTTCGCCGGCCTGGGCATCGAGATCTCGCAGGAAGAAGGCCTGGTCAAGGTCATCAACCCGATCGAGGACACGCCCGCGTTCCGCGCCGGCATCCAGCCCGGCGACCTGATCACCCGTATCGATGACAAGCCCGTGCGCGGCCTGCCGCTTGAGCAGGCGGTCAAGCGCATGCGCGGCGAACCGGGCACCAAGGTCACGCTGACGATCTATCGCAAGAGCGAGGAACGGACCTTCCCGGTTTCGATCACCCGTGCCGAGATCCGCGTCCAGTCGGTCAAGACCAAGATGCTGGACAACAACACCATCGGCTGGGTGCGCCTGACCAGTTTCCAGGAACGCACGGTGGCGGACCTGGGGCGCAGGCTGAACGAAATGTCGCAGAAGAACCCGGGCCTGAAGGGCATCGTACTGGACCTGCGCAACAACGGCGGCGGCGTGCTGCAAGGCGCGGTCGGCGTGGCCGCGGCGTTCCTGCCGGAAGACTCGACCGTGGTCTCCACCAACGGCCAGGTTCCCGACGCCAAGCGCGTGTACAAGGCGACCTTCAACAACTACCGCCTGTCCTCGATCGAGGACGATCCGCTCAAGGACCTGCCGGCGCTGTACAAGAAGCTCCCGATGGTCGTGCTGACCAACGCCTATTCGGCGTCGGCGTCCGAGATCGTGGCCGGCGCGCTGCAGGATCACCACCGCGCGCTGATCATGGGCAAGACCACGTTCGGCAAGGGTTCGGTGCAGACCGTGCGGCCGCTGACCAATGACACCGGCATCAAGCTGACCATCGCGTACTACTACACGCCGACGGGCAAGTCGATCCAGGCCAGGGGCATCCGCCCGGACATCCCGGTCGACCAGAACGCTGACGGCGATCCGGACGACGCGCTGATCACCCGCGAGATCGACACCGAGCGCCACCTGCACAACAAGCAGGAATCGGAAGAGCCGGAAATGAACGAGCGCGAACAGCGCCGCGTGGAAGAACTGCGCCGCCTGGAAGAGGAAAACGCGAAGAAGACGCCGGAAGAGCGCGAGAAGGACCGCCGCAAGAAGCCGATCGAATTCGGCTCGGCCGACGACTTCATGCTGCAGCAGGCCATCGCCCAGCTCGACGGCCAGCCGGTCAAGCGCTCCAAGTCGAAGCTCGAAACCAACCCGCCCGCCGACAAGCCGGCCAAGGCCGCACCGGCGAAGAAGGGCAGCGCTCCGGCGACCAAGCCTGCGCCGGCCCCGGCCAAGCAGCCGCCGGCCAGCGCGCCGATGGGCGCGCCGCTGGGCACGCCGACCGGCAAGGCGCCCTCGCCCTGAGCGGCACCCTGACCAGAAGCGGCCCCGCGGGGCCGCTTTTTACATTGCACGCCCTGCCCTGAGCGCTGTCTCCGGGCCCTGTCCTGAGCCTGATGCCATGAACGACGATCAACTGCTGCGCTACTCGCGCCATATCCTGCTCGATGAACTGGGCATCGAAGGCCAGGAACGCCTGCTGGGCGCCCACGCGCTGGTGATCGGCGCCGGCGGCCTGGGCGCCGCGGCCCTGCCCTACCTGGCGTCGGCCGGCGTCGGGCGGATCAGCGTGGTCGACAACGACCATGTGGACCTGACCAACCTGCAGCGCCAGATCATCCACACCACGGAAAACGTCGGCCGCCTGAAGGTGGAATCGGCGCGCGAAGGCATGCTGCGCATCAACCCGGGCGTGCAGGTGGAAATCATCGCAACCCGCGTCGGCGATGCGGAGCTGGACCAGCTCGTGGCGCAGGCTGACGTGGTGCTCGATTGCTGCGACAACTTCGCCACACGCCAGGCCGTCAACCGGGCCTGCGTGCGGCACCGCGTGCCGCTGGTATCCGGTGCGGCGTTGCGCTTTGATGGCCAGATCAGTGTGTTCGACCGGCGCCGCGACGACGCGCCGTGCTACGCCTGCCTGTTCCCGCCGTCAGAGCCAGCGCCCGAAGTCGCCTGCGCCACCATGGGCGTGTTCGCGCCGCTGGTGGGCATGGTCGGCACCGTGCAGGCGGCCGAAGCGCTCAAGCTGCTCAGCGGCGTCGGCCAGAGCTTGGCCGGCCGGCTGCTGATGGTCAATGCCATGACGATGGAGTGGACCACGATGCAGCTCGCGCGGACGCCGGACTGCCCGGTCTGCGCGGGACACTAGCGCGACGCCGGGCTAACCTCAACGCGCCGAGCGCTCGCGCAGCCACTCGGCCACTGTGGCGCGGTCGCCGCGGAACACGATGCGCGCCGCGCGGTTCTGCTTCTGGTAAGCGTACATCGGATCGTAGTAGTCGCGCAGCAGCACTTCGATCCAGCCGCGATGCAAGCCGGTTTCGCCTTGCTCCGACTGGCGGACCAGCGCCTGTTCGAGCAGCGTCGACAGCCGCGCGTAGCGCTCGCCGCCCAGGCGCGGGGAGATTGCCGCCATGGCATCACGCAGACGCGTCGCATACGCGTCGAACCCGGCCTCCGGTCCAAGCTGGTCGATGTGCTCGGCAGCCAGGCCCAGCACATAGTCGCGCAATACGCGTTCGACCCGTTCGCCGAATGACGCCTCCAGCCACACCAGCGGGCTCGCCTGCATGCGCTGCCACAGCACCTTGGGCAGGTCGCGGCCGCCGATGAAGCGGCCCTCGTCCTCAACCACCAGCGCGCGGTAACCGGCATCGGCCCGCCGCAACAGGTCGATGGCCAGCGCGTTCTCGAAATCGACCTGCGGCGGCTGCGCCTGCGCGCGGCGGCCAAACGCGGAGCCGCGGTGACGGGCCAGCCCTTCCAGGTCCACGGCCGCCGGCACCTCGTCGATGACGTCGGTCTTGCCTGTGCCGGTCATGCCACCCAGCACGAGAATATCCCGCGTGGCCGCGGCCTGCTCCGTCACGTCGATCAGGAAGCTGCGCATGGCCTTGTAGCCGCCGGTCACGCGCGGGTATTCGATGCCCGCCTCGTCGCGCAGCCACCGCTGCACGATCTGCGAGCGCAGCCCGCCACGGAAGCAGTACAGGTAGCCGTCCGGAT
>Ga0079984_1022722_pt1 | contig 10275 bp, 14 predicted proteins | sample Hof3ISUMetaT_18_FD_73498 | JGI IMG/M metagenome (GOLD analysis project Ga0079984, IMG submission 73498) | Enriched soil aggregate microbial communities from Iowa State university to study microbial drivers of carbon cycling -... | ecosystem: Environmental > Terrestrial > Soil > Agricultural land... | reverse complement strand
CATGTGAGGACTCCCTAAAAATTCTCGCCTAGCCAAAAAAGCGAGCGAGGCATGACGATCAAGGAGGAAACATGGAGAGAAAGTGGCGCCGCCGGGGCGTGTACCTAACGCTTCGAGGTTACGCTTGAAGATCCTGCACTAATTCTTATACAGGCATGCCGCATCGTGGTCAATGAAGATCTCGCAGCAATCGAAGCGTACTTACCAGGGCAATGCGCTGAAGACGTCCGCGAAAGGGTGCCAGATTGTTCCGCGATGCATGCTACAGTGGGATCTCTCCAGCACAAGAGATCGGTATGTTACTCTGCGCAAACTGTCTTGCAGTGGCGCGTGACGCCTCCAATGCCACTGGACATCTGGCGTTGCACATCATCGATACACGGCGAAGTAAGATTCCTCGATCTGCCACGGTCACTATCAGCACATTCCGCTGCTCCGACTGTGGCGCGATCTGGCGTTACCGCGAAGCAAAGGACAACGGTCCACAAGGCTGGTCGCAGGTGTTGAGCGAAGAGACAGGCGAAGGTAGCACCTTGAACGCAAGTCTGTAGTGGATGGGTGCCAACGCCAGCACGATTTTTCATGCAAGAACGGCGATCGAGTTGGCAGGTACTGAACCCAGGCGCATTCCGACCATGTTGTTCAGCAAGTAGCGAGTAACCACCGAATCATGATCGAGTCGATCCTGCTAGCCGTCACGCGCGTTGCCACATTCGAGGATCAACAAGCAAAGACAAACGCCACTGGGTTCTTCTTCAAGCGAGGGCCGCGTCTGTTCGTTGTGACAAGCCGGCATGTGCTGATCGACGAGCCGACCAAGCACTTCCCCGACCGGATCGAAATAGAGCTGCATGTCAATCCGGACAACGTGGCAGAGTCCATCGGCTTCTCAATTCCACTGTATCGCGACGGCAAGAGTGTTTGGCGCGATGGGCTCGATGGCGGCGGCGGCATCGACGTGGCAGCGATCGAACTCGACCGCACCGCTCTGCCGTCGAGTATGGTCTACCGGGCCTTTACACCGGCCCACCTCTACCGGCCACGTGACCGCATCGAAGCAGGCACTCCGGTGCTGATCGTCGGCTTCCCGCTGGGTTTCCATGACACGCTTCATCATTTGCCAGTCGTGCGCCAGGCAGTCATCTCATCCTCGTTCGGCATGCGCTTTCAGGGGCATGGCTACTTCCTGACCGATGCGAGGACGCATCGCGGCACGAGTGGAGCACCGGTGGTCATGCGCATGCCCAGGACCGATGCATCCACGCGAGCGCTGCCGTGGATGCTGCTCGGCACCCATTCGGCGAGACTGGACGTGGGCTCGCGGGACTTTGAACTGGACGAAGCCCTGGGCTTGAATTCTGCCTGGTATGCCGACATCCTGCTGCCTCTGACCGAGGCATGACCCGGTAAGGTGATCGGGCTTGATGGATCCTGCATGCCATGGAATCGCCCCGGTGCCGCAGCACCTGCCCGGACAGCCCGCCCGGCAGGAAATCTCTGGAAGTGATACCATTCGCTACCGTCGACAGCCGTCGATGTCAAATGCGCCGTCCGCCAAACATCATCATCAGAAGAGTATCGGCGGCAGCACGGGCGTACACCCGAACCTTTCGCGGCAACAATCTGCCGCAATCATTTCCGACCGGCGGCACGTCCGCTCCATAGCCAGCGCGCATGTACCAGGCGTGCCGGGTAGCGCAAGCACGGTCAATCCTACGCCAGTTTCCCTGCCTGCGATGATGCGCAGGATGCGACACTGACTTTCTGCAATGGCAAACGATCGCCGGGCACGCGCGCACCTCTCCCGCACGGGAAAGCAGGGCACGCCCTCGGGGATCGAGCACCGTCCGAACAGGCAACAATTTGAATCCCAGCATTACTCCGTTCACCGTTTCGGTTTACCCCATCCAACAAGAACCCGGCGTCTGGTTCGCGAACTACATGATTTCCGAGTACAAGGACGGCGCTGAACGCATCGTCGCGAACGTCTCGATGCGGCATGCCACGCACCATACCGAAGCCAAGGCCAGGCAAGCTGCTCGCCACGCAGGAGAAAGCGCCGTGGCGCACATACGCTTGCAACCGTCCCCGCATCGGCAAGCTACAACCCCTTACACGTCACCGCGTGGTATTCGCTGAAACAGAAAGGAGCATCCTTGGCTAAAGAAGAACTGGTGGAATTTGGCGGAAAGGTTTCGGAAGTCCTCCCGGATAACCGCTTTCGTGTCACCCTGGAGAATGGCTTCGAGGTTTGGGCCTATTCGTCCGGGCGGCTCAAGAAGAATCGCATTCGTGTTCTTGCGGGAGATCGCGTCACGCTCGAAATGTCGCCGTATGATCTGACAAAGGGGCGCATCAACTATCGTCACAAGTCCTGAGCGAATGCGGCGTTTCCGCGCTCCCGAAATAGCGACCACTGTTGACGCCACCGTGGAATGGGATCATCTTCATCTTGCTACAGGTCCGAACAAGGCCTCAGCCTTTGGTGCACATAGGGCTCCAATCCACGAAGCAACAATACACGGCGTACGCCAATAAGATCCGAGGTGCAAGATGCAGCGAGACAAGTCTTTGTTGGACAGAATCCTCCTGGCGCTACGGACCGAGATCCAGGCCTCGATGACCGATCTTCAGCTTGGCAAGGCCCTTGGCAATGTCGAGCCGTCCAGGCTAGCCCACCATCTCCTGCTACTGCAGGACCATGGACTGGTGGAGAAGACCCCAAATACAGCGTGGCGCCTGACGTGGAACGGCCACGACCGGGCAGACGCGAGCCTGAAGCCTTAGGCCTGCTGGCGCCAGGCAGCTAACGCATTCGAGAACGCGCACATTGCCTTAAACCATCGACTAGCCTTGTCGACTGGAACCCGTTCGCGAGGCTGCCTGCCGCGGGTACCGAAGGGTTCCTCTCCATGCTCCACGCACTCCCCAGCACATGGCGCTCCTGAGCGGCCCTCCTTACACGACAGCTTCATTTCGATCCGAGTGCGCAGAACAACATCACGCCGCCTTGGGTCTGACCGCTTGCAGATTCGGGCGATAGAGTTTCATTGACTACGGTGGGAAAGCTCCGTATAACTGATTGTGCAGGATCTTCAAGCAGTCATGCCGCCCGCATTGACTCGTCCGCTTCTACGAGGCGCCCGTCTTCAATGCCGTCTCCTTGATCTTCTCGCTGCGCCGCACTTATCGAGGCGTGGATTGCTGCAAGACAACGACGGAGACGAGTACATCCTTGATCCCGAATACCTGGAACGCGGTAACCCCGTGCATCGCAACGCGAAACGTGCGAATCCACGCATCAGCCAGCATCGGTTAGCCTGCTTCTCTTCTATTCAGCCGCCTCTCATCCGGGATAGCTGACTGCTGACCGTAGAGAAAAGCCTTTCATTTGCGGAGGGAAGCGTGTGTTGGCAGTCTACTCTTCCAGTTTTATCTTATTTGTTCTCTCGCAGTTATTTGAGTGGTACCGACGACGAAGCGAGATGCCGAGCAGAGCGCTCCATTGGCTTAGTGCGGTCACCTACTCTACATCATTACTGGTGATGGTATGTGCCGTTGCAAAGATGGTCATAACAAACTAAGACATACGCTGGTTGACGTGCGCCAACCATGCGGCCACGAATGAGTTGGCTGTGCCAGGAATATCGAGGCATGTACATACATGTCGCGGCATTCGAGGCTTCCCGCGATTCTATTCGCACGGGCGCTCCTGGGCCGAAATGGGGCTACATGATGGCCATCCGCTATACAGTGGACAGGGACGATCGAATGTTTTGTGAATCATTCGACGAAGAGGATGATTACTACACGCGCACGGCGGCGGAGCAGGCAGCCGTCCACTATGGAAAGCTCGCTGTCGATATTATTCATGGCTTGGCTTGAGGCGCAGCCGTGCGTTGCCTTGGAGAGGCACAAGCCGATTCCATGAGTTGTTCCGCAGCGACTCAGACAAGACATAAAGTAAGGCCACCGTGGATAGTCTCAAATCATGATGGAATACCCAGAACGACGTCACGAAAAGCGACGTATAGGAACCTACCCACACTTGGAGTGACGATGGACAACTATCCTGCAGCAAACTACAAGGGCTTTGATATCTACCCGTTGGTCTATAAATTCGACGCACCTCGCAAATGGCACGAGCGCCGGCCAGACCGCTCATACAGTGCGTCCGTGGTCATCTGTCGGGAAGGCGAGCCACCTGGCGGCACAAGCGCGCGCGTGTTCCACGTTCCCGATATGCACTGGTCTGACTTAGGGTTAGCGAAACGTGCGGCCATGCAACACGGCGAACATATTATCGAAGGCCAAGTCGAAGGTGAGTCGCTAGCCGGTCTTTAATTGAAAGCGTTGAAACCCTTCTTCAGAATGAAATTTACCTACAGACGCATACTCCTGACGAAAAACAGGAGTGCGCCCTGTGGCCGCAAAGAGGCGCTTTTCAGGCGGATTTCTTCAGTCTAGGCTCGCTACTTCCCTTCGTCCGGCACGTTGTACATCTCGCGCAGTCCGCTGGCGAACGGGCGGATCGCCTCCAGGCATGCGGCGCTGTTGCCGCCCTCCATGGTTGACAGATTCCAGTTGCAGCCGCCGGCATCCGCGGCATGCCAGAACACGTCGCCAAAGCAAGCGCCCTCGCATTCCGAGAATTTTTCCTGTTCCGCACGAAGCATGGCGCGCAGTTCGGCCTTGTTCTTGACCTGTCTTGACATGATGTCTCCCTTTTCTCTTTCGATCCGAGCCTGTGGCATGGCCGACGGGCTACCTCGCCTTGACTGACGTGGACATGCCGTCGATCGCGTCCCTGGCTGATGACAAGGCCAGCGCGATGGCAGCATGCGGGGCGCTGGCGAAATGCTGGATCATGGGTGGCAGCCGTCTGCGGGAACCCATTCCTGTACTGACTTGCGTGATCGTTACGGTAGCGAGGAAGCGCGGCTGAACTAGGTCGCCGCCGAAGACCGCACCGGGGGCGTGACGCACCCTCGCAGATACTCTGAAGCCTTTGTAGATTGCGTTGTTCTGAGACATGTTGGTCTCCTTTCAACACCGAGCATACGCGGATATGCCTTGATGTGTCCGATTTACTTTCGGCGACAAGGTAGCAATGTCATCGCGAGCCTTTGCCTCTCCGTAGTCCAGCGCCGCATCGACGCTGTGAAAGTAGTTGGTGCCGTCGATGAGATCGTAGGAATGTACGCTGGGAAGATCGCCTCTGATGGGCCGGCAATCCGCACGAGCGAGCGAGTAGCGCACTACGTATCCAATCGCTCCGACCAACTGGGTGGAACCGAGGTGTTGCTCAGCTTCGATCAACACTTCATATTCACCAATCGTGACGCGTCTTTGCATATCTGACCTCCGCTCTCGGCCAACGTTCATTCATCGGGTCCAAGAATAACGTCCACGGCGGCTCGCCCAGCCAGCTCCGCCACGAGGTAAGCCCAACGTCTGGAGTACGGCCCGCCAAAGACTTTGATTCGCTTACCAATCGCTGCGACGCCAGGCGGACTCATGGGTCCCTCAACCTGGAACCAGACGTCGAACATGTCCCTGGATGCCATATGGAGATCGACATGGATATCGAACCCTCGATACTCCGTCACGCGATCCATAGACGTCCTCAACCTTCCAGGAGTGAATTTGTCAACGTAATGCTCGACCCAGTAGGAACTGAAAAGCTGATGTGAGACCAGGTCAGCAGGATCCAACCATGCGCACTTGGTGATCTAGCTGTCAAAATTCCTGGACGTTTCCGGGAGCGCATCGGCACGGCCGATCCGAAGCGGTAGTCATAGCCATCGGAAATTCGGCATCAGGTCACTATGCTCGTCGATCCCGACGCCGCCCAGTTCGCTGATGAGCTGTTTCAGGGCTTCCTTCGATCGCGAATCGCAACTGACGATCATCAGCAATTGGCCCGGTGCCATTTGCGCATTCTGCCGCCACAGTGCAAGGCGACCGATCTTGGCGCCGATCAATCCGCAGAGCCACCATCCAATCATCGCGCCAAGCATGACAGTACCAACATACGCAACGGCAGTGGCACCGGCGCCGGCGGAAACGCCGTATCTGAAGATGACAAGCGCGCCGACGATCGCGCCAACGAAAATTCCTGTGATCGCCGCCTCTTCGCGGTATGTGGCCTGACCGACGTCGATCTTCGGCAATCCATCGACGGGCTGACTGTCGCGCTGGACAAACCACGGCCCTGCGACGAGTGCCGGGGCACCAGCCAAATCGCCCAATCGCGCTTGTGTCAATCGCGCGGTGGGGGTGTCTCTCAGACTGAAATACAGCAGCGTACGCATGAAGTTACCTCACGAAATCTCAGTTTCCATTTCCGGCGAGCCGGCGGATGCATGCTTGATGACTGCGGGCAATGCTCCTGATGGCCCTGGTCCGGGTGCAGGACGGTGACCGCAGGTCTGGCCAGCCTTCGTTGACAGCACGATCCCAGTCAATCAGCAGCGTGATTGCCTGATGCCACCGGGACGCTGCCAATCGCATGAATCCGAATCGCCGGGTGCCTCCATTCGGCGACCTGCCCACCTGGCGGTCGCGTAGAAGGCGCGTGACATGTATGGTCCGATAAGTGGTCTCTGCAGTTTTTTTCGGCACGATATCCTCCTTCATCGCTTGCCAGGCTGGCATAGCGACGGCAGTGTTGGAAAATGGTCGCCGCTGTGAGCACCGATCTTCCAATGCCAGCGGGTAATCATTTCCACCCATATCGCATTGCTGGAGATCGTTACGGCTTCTTCATCACGATGAGAGCACGGCTCCGCCAGCCTGAAACGCGGATGAGCAGCAGCAAAGGCGGAGGCCAACTTTGCGATCGGTCTTGCGGAGAAGAGTCCCCCTCGCCAGACACAGGTTGCATCGATTCCGGCGAAAGACTGACTTACTCGACTACTGTTACTGGGGGACTGGGCGAACGACGGTCGCCGCGTGGTATCTTGCATGAATGTTCCAGGAATCCCCGTGAGTGACTTCAGGAGTCACCAGTCCTAAGACGTCATCGAGGGGGAAGGCCCGGAAACGAGTGATAGGCGGACCAGAAGCACCTAGCTTTCGGAACGCTGCACCTAACAGTATAGGGGGGGCGATGCACATCGTCCTAATCCGCTTACAAATTGGTCACGCAGACGCTGCGCCATGCACCTGCGGTGCCCGCTGACGTGGACCGGTCGCCGGCTTCTAGCGCTACACTGAAATAGATGGCCAGAGCCGTTGACGCGGCCGACACCGTCTCCGCCTCCATGTCGACACAAGGTCAACAATGAACCGTCTTCGGTACTCGGTGAATCTATCCTATAAGATCTTGGATCCCACAGGAGACTTTCTGTTGATTGTCGAAGCTGCGAAGACCGCAAGACAGTCCGTTGTCTCCGAGCGTCTGGCGCTCACGCCACTGGTTGACGCCGCTCGCTACACGGATCCACTCTGCAACCGCCTGCTCAGGATCCGCGCGAACAAGGGCCCGCTGGCCATCCGCTATGAAGCTGTGGTGGACATCGATCATCGCCTGGACGATGGCATGTCACTAACGGAGGTACCCGTCGCCGAACTCCCCTTTGATGTACTTTCGTACCTGGCGCCGAGCCGGTATTGCGAATCCGATCGGATGATGGAGTTCGCCATGCGCGAGTTTGGCGGCATGCGCCCCGGCTATTCGCGCGTGTATGCGATTCGGGAGTGGGTGCGCAACCATGTGCGCTTTCTTTCGCGATCCACCAATGAGCGCACCTCGGCGATCGATACGATTGTCGAGCGCACCGGCGTATGCCGGGATTTTTCCCACCTGATGATCGCGATCTGCCGCGCCCTGAGTATTCCCGCCCGTATGTCCAGCAGCGTGGACTATGGCGCGGATCCTGCCTTGGGCGCGCCGGACTTTCACGCGGTGGTCGAGGTGTTCCTGTCAGGCGGCTGGTACCTGCTCGATCCGTCGGGGGTGTCCATTCCGACTGGCCTGCTGCGCATCGGCACCGGCCGGGATGCCGCCGACATTCCGTTTGCTGCCATATTCGGCAAGGTCGAGTCGAAGCGGCCCTTTATCGAAATCCAGCCAATGGCCGACCCGGCTGCCGGGATTGGCCTGCCGCTCGCAACAACAAGCGCCATCTCCACCTGGTAACCGGCTTTAGAGCGCTTCGCCTTTCATCCCCTCGATTTCCATGGCGGCGTTCCAATCCTCGTATGCCGCAATCGGTTCCATGGCCTCGTCGACGAACGATGCCGCACGTTCCGCTGCAGCCGACGGTCCAAGAAGAACATCTTCCCGACCACCATCCTCGACCTTCGGCGGCAGCAACATGTCTTCGAGCATCCCGCGTAGTTCTGGGGTATCCCATGGCTTGCCAAGCCTCGTCTTACTCTTCTGATAGTGGCGAACTTCCGAGTCTTGCTCGGCGGTAAGTGGCAGGCCTCGGAAGGTAGGGCCTGTGTCAGGATGGATCATGATGCGCCTCCCTCATCGGTCGGCATTCGTTGAATGAAGAGGTATCGCCCTGCGGTGATTTCGCGCCTTGCCGAGGACTTGCCCGGCTTACGACTTCCTCTTGTCGAGACCGTCGTTCCGAACCCGCGACTGAACCGTGCTAAACGGGGTTGCCGGTACGAAAGGCTTCTTGGGTTGCTTTGGCTTTTTTGCTTCACGGTTGCCGCGTAGTTGGCTTTTTGCCATGAGAACTCCTGCTGCATTGCTTGCCGATTGGCAACCCCAGCATACGCGCTTAATCTTCAGCAAAGGGAATTATTTCGTCCAACCCATAACTTCGTATGGCTCCAGGGCGTGTCCTGTCCCTGGCCGTCGCGAATGAACCCTTCCACAGCGGCCTTCGCGCCCCAGCGCGGACGCGAGCGATACGCAGCCCTGTTGCCTGTGGTTGGAACAGGTGTTGGTGCGGCCCAATTTCCTGACGCCACCGTATCCACCTAGCACCGCCCGCGCCACGCAGATGAAGTCTGCCTTGCCAAGACGTCCGTCGGCCCTGGCGCTTTGGTTACAAAGTAACGCCGGCGTCTCCGCACTCGCTGATCTCCGGCCCATTGAAGTACCCACGACCAGCAAGAATTTGCAGTTTGTTCCTGTCCGAGACTTCACGCGCAACCTTCGCCATCTTGCTCAGTTGCGCATGGTGACTGCCGATGTTCATGACCTCGTGCGCGACAATCAGGTGGCGCTAGGCATCAACGCCCCTCTGAACGCTGTATCAAACCATCCCAGTTCCCTTGGCTTGTGAACTCATCGAGCGCGCATGGGAATCCGTGGGTGATAGCTGCGAGCACGTGGGTTTCACCCGCCGAGCGATGATGCGTGCAGGCCTCGTACAGGTGTTGGTCGATGAGCCGATGGCTGAAGAGCATCGGCCGATCTTGCTAGTGGACAGGGCTACTATCATATCGGCGGCGCGGCTGTCAGTAGCTCACCCATAGGAAATCCGCGTCGTCATGATTGTCGATGCTTCATAGGATCGAAGGTGTTGCGCTCACCGATCTGGCCGTCACGGTCATATATGAAGAGTTCGACCCCATCCTGCTTCGCCGCGTCCGTGCCAGCAGCGATAGCCTCAGCTTCAGTTGGGAATAGGACGGTGACGCCGTTTGGGCCTTCCACGGTTACAGCCCAACCTCGATCGTCATCCGGCATGATGTGGATACTCCGAGAAGCCATGATCGTCCCCGGTTGATTGCGCTGTACAGCCAGTCTCGCCCAGAGAATTGGGTCTCCGCAATCAGTCGCTGTCCCACGACGGAGAGCGTACATTTGTCCGAGCGCGTGCAAGCGGAGATCAGGCGCGCACATGCTCATGATCATTCGACAGGTCAGTCAACCCGTGGCCACGCTCGCATGAGCCGCAGGGAGACCCTGTGCGCAAGTCCGCTATGGCGAGCGCCGAGCCACATACGGACGTGCCGCTGCCAAACGTCCACTCTTCATCGCAGCGGCCATTGGGAGCGAACTCAGCGAACGACTGAGAGGGGTCGTTCTGCGACGTTCACCTCTGCCCAGAAATACGGGGATGAGCGTAAAAAAAGCCCCCCGGTTTCCCGGCGGGGCTTCTTGTGCGCTTTGCTCGAATGCTTTAGAGCGGCTCGATCCTGGTAGCGGCCGGACCCTTCTGGCCGACACCAGCCACATAGCGCACTTTCTGGCCTTCCTGAAGCGACTTAAACCCGCTTCCGTGAATTTCAGAGAAATGGGCAAACAGGTCGTTTCCGCCTGCATCAGGCGTAATGAAGCCAAAACCCTTTGAATCGTTAAAC
>Ga0079984_1005815_pt1 | contig 10377 bp, 3 predicted proteins | sample Hof3ISUMetaT_18_FD_73498 | JGI IMG/M metagenome (GOLD analysis project Ga0079984, IMG submission 73498) | Enriched soil aggregate microbial communities from Iowa State university to study microbial drivers of carbon cycling -... | ecosystem: Environmental > Terrestrial > Soil > Agricultural land... | reverse complement strand
AGGTTGATCAGGTTGTTGCCCAGGTGCGGGCCCATCAGGAATTCGGCGGACAGGTAGGCGACCGTGCGCGAAGGCTGGTCAAGGTAAGCCTCGGCGGTGCTGATCCAGCGCTGCACGAGCCGGTCGCGCACCGTATGCGCGAGCGCCTGGTAGAGGTCGTTCTGGCTGGCATGCTCCGGCGGCTTGCCCTGGGTATGGAACACATGGTCCAGGAAGGCGCGGCGGATCGTGGCACTCGACAGGGCGGTGCGGGTATCGTCGGCATGCTCGGACCGGCTGGCTTCCGTCATGGGGCGACTCTCCGTATCAAGGCGGCTCAGCGCGCGCGCTGCGCGCCGGGCAGCTGGCCCTGGCGCACCGCGCGTGCCCGTGCACGCAGGACCGGCGTGTCGAACAGCCGCCGCACATCGGCATCGAGCCTGCGCTGCCAGTTGGGATGACCGGCGGTGGTGCCGGGCAGGTTGGCTTGTTCGGCCACACCAAGGAGATCCTCCAATGGCAACAGGCGCAGCGGCGTGCGCGTGCGGCCAAGCCAGGCCAGCACGGTGTCAAGCGGCGGATGTTCCGGGCCGGGCATGTCCGCGCCGGCAAGGCCAGCGTCGCGCAGCGCTTGCCACAGTGCGGTGCGCTCGCGCACACGTGCGTCACGCGCGCCCTGGGGCGTTTCGTCTGTCGCGAGCAAGCCAAGACGTTCGCGCCATGCCAGGTCCCGTCCTTGCCACCAGCCCGCGACCGTCGGGAGGTCGTGGGTCGAGGTCGTCGCGACCGCATGCCTGGGCCAGTCCTCGGCGCGCAGGAACGGCGGCGGAGCCGTCGACGCCGCTTCGACCTGTGCATCGGGTTCGGTGCCATCTGTTTCCCTCAATGCCGGTTCGGCACGCGCAAACCACAGTACGTCGATGCCAAGCACGCCGCGCGCGGCCAGCGCGCTGTCCAGGTGCGCCGGCACCGTGCCCAGGTTTTCGCCGATGATGATGGCGCGGTGTCGCCATGATTCCAGCGCCACCAGCCGCAACAGGACCTGCAGCGGAAATTCGAGATACGCCCCGTCGCGTGCCGACGCGCCGGCGGGCACCAGCCACATGCGCGCCAGGCCCAGCACATGATCGATGCGCAAGCCGCCGGCATGGGCCAGGTTGGCGCGCAGCATCTCGATGAAGGCGCCATAGCCGTGCCGGTGCAGGCTTCGGGGCGAAAACACCGTGACGCCCCAGTCCTGTCCGTGCGGGTTGTAGACATCGGGCGGCGCGCCGGCATGGAAGCCGTCCAGGAAGTCCTGCTGGCGCGACCATGCCTGGCTGCCGCCGGGGTCCGCCCCCACGGCCAGGTCGGCAATCACGCCGATCGCCATGCCTGCATCGCGCGCGGCCTGCTGCGCGCGCGCGCGTCCGTCGTCGGCCAGCCATTGCAGGAAGGCGTGGTAGTCGATTTCCTGCGGGTGGGCCATCGCGAATGCGGTCACGGCCGTATCGGTGGGTGAGCGCAGCGTCACCGGCCAGCAGCGCCAGTCCGCCGCACCGTTGGCGTTCATGCCGTTGGCCGCTTCGGCCAGGCGTGCGGCCTGAATCGCTTCATAGCACGCGTGCGCATGCAGCGCGGTGCCGCCGCGCGCGCGGAACGCCGCACATGCGTCCAGCGCCGAAGGCGGTAGCAACTGCTCGCGGTGTTCCCACAACCAGCGCAGCACGGACAGGCGCAGTCGCGACAGGTGCGGCCAGTCGATCTCGCTGCGGGCCTCGTGCTGCGCGAAGGCCGCACCGGCGCCCAGCGCCGCGATGGCGCTGTCGACCGCGTCCTGCCCGAAGACGGCGGCGGGGTCCGCATAGAGCGGATTGTGGAACAGCCGGCTGGACGGCGAATAAGGGCTGTAGCGCTCCGGCAGCGCGGCAAAGCCCGCATGAAGCGGATTGATCGCCACCGCATCGGCGTGCTCGGCGGCGGCGGCCTGGCAGCACTGCGCCAGGGCCGACAGGTCGCCCATGCCGGTTGGCGCGCCGCGGCGCAGGCCATAGAGCTGCACCGCCAGGCCCCACGCGCGTTCGCCTGCCGCCAAGGTCGAGCGGTGGCCCGCTGCGCGCAGCGCATCGTCCACGCCAAAGCAGCGTTGCGGGGCCACGGCCAGCACGGTCTGCGCATCGCCAATGCGCAGGCGGTGGTAGCCGCATGCGGGGACCGGCGCGAGGCACAGCGTCCCGTCCGCGGCGGGCTCCGCCGTGCCGTCGAGCTGGCCGCCGTCTTCCAGCTCGATCCGGTACGGCCGCGCTTCGGCGCCATCGCGCCAGGGCACCGCGGCGGGCCGCCCCTGGTCCGCCGTGATCAGCGGGGGCAGGCCAAGGGCCGCGTCCTCGGCGTCCATCCGTGCCCCGGAGGCACGGCACTGCGCGGGCGTGTCGCAGGCCAGCGCCAGGCCTTGCAGCAGGCGGCGCAGCGTCGCATCCGCGACCTGCTGCGGGTGGCCCCAGGCATCGAGCCAGTGCGGCTGCAGGCCGGCGCGCCGTGCCAGCGCGTGCAACGCCGAGGCGGTCGGCGCGGTCATGCGTTTGGCTCCTGCGGAGGGCTGCGTGGCGGGACGGGCGGGCGCGCATGCCGCTGCGGCTCGGCCTGGGCGGCGAGCAGGACCAGCGCGTGGGCGGGCACGGCCTGCAACGTCACGCCGGCCGCCGACCGGCCGGCCTCGGGCAGTTCGGGCTGGCTGCTGTCAAAGAGCAACTGCCAGTCCAGCGCGGGCTCAGGCAGGCGGAACACCGCGTCCGTGTCGCTGGCATTGAGCAGCAACAGCGTCACCTGCACCGGCCCTCCCTGGCCGTTGCGCACGGCGCGCCGGGCCGGTTCCGGGCGTTCCGCCCGGCGCAGCGCGAGCGTGCGGATTTCAGGGTCGGCCCAGGCGTCGGAGCTTGGCGGCTGCCCCTCCGCGTCGAACCACGCAATATCGCCGATGCCCGGCATCGGCTCATGGTTGCCGTGCGCGAAACGGTGGGCGCCGATGGCGTACAGCCGGCGCCGCAGCGACAGCAGGCGGCGCACCATCTCCTGCAGGGTCTGGCCTTCGGGCGTCTGTGCCTGCTTCCAGTCCAGCCAGGACAGCGCATTGTCCTGGCAGTACGCATTGTTGTTGCCGTCCTGGCTGCGGCCCCACTCGTCGCCGGCGGTCAGCATCGGCGTGCCCTGGGCCAGCAACAGCGTGGCCATCATGGCCCGGGCCACGCGCGCGCGCAGTTCGAGGATGGCGGGATCGTCGGTGGGGCCTTCGACGTTGCCGTCCGGGCTCCAGTTGGCGCTGTGGTTGTTGTCGGTGCCGTCGCGGTTGTCTTCGCCGTTGGCTTCGTTGTGTTTTCCGTTGTAGCTGACCAGGTCGGCCAGCGTGAAGCCGTCATGCGCGGTGATGAAGTTGATGCTCGACCACGGCCGCCGGTAGCGGCGGTCGAACAGGTCGGCCGAGCCGGCCAGCCGCGCCGCCAGTTCGCCGCGCTGGCCGGCGTCGCCGCGCCAGAAGCGCCGCACGGTGTCGCGGAACTTGTCGTTCCACTCGGCGAAGCCGGGCGGCTGGTTGCCGAGCTGGTACCCGCCCGGGCCGAGGTCCCACGGCTCGGAGATCAGCTTGATGCGGCTGAGCACCGGGTCCTGCAGCACCGCACCGAAGAACGTGGCGCCCGGGTCGAAGCCGTTCTGCTCGCGGCCGAGCGTGGTGCCCAGGTCGAAGCGGAAGCCGTCGACGTGGTAGCACTCGACCCAGTAGCGCAGCGAATCCAGCACCATCTGCAGCACGCGCGGATGGGGCAGGTTGAGCATGTTGCCGCAGCCGGTGTCGTTGAGATAGTGACGTTCGTCGCCGGGCACGAGGTGGTAGTAGCTGGCGTTGTCCAGCCCGCGCCACGACACCGTCGGGCCGAATTCATTGCCTTCGCAGGTGTGGTTGTAGACCACGTCGAGGATCACTTCGATGCCGGCCGCGTGCAGCCGCCGCACCGCGACCTTGAGTTCGTGGAGCTGGCTTGTGGCCAGGTAGGACGGCTCCGGCGCGAAGTACGCCAGCGTGTTGTAGCCCCAGTAGTTGCGCAGGCCGCGCTCCAGCAGGAAGCGATCCTGCAGGATGGCATGCACCGGCAGCAACTCCACGGCGGTGACGCCCAGGCTCAGCAGGTGGTCCAGGAAACGAGGATCGCACAGCGCGGCGAACGTGCCGCGCTGGTGCGGCAGGACATCTTCGCGCAGCATCGACACCCCGCGCAGATGCGCTTCGTAAATGACCGTGTCGCGCCACGGGACGTCGGGCGGCCGGTCGTTGCCCCAGTGGAAGCTCTCGTCGACCACCACGGCCTTGGGCATGGTCGGGGCGCTGTCGCGGCGGTCGGGCGTCAGGTCGCCGCGCGCGCTGTGCAGGCGGTAGCCGAACAATGCGTCGGACCACCGCACCGGCCCGCTGAGCTGGCGCGCGTAAGGATCGAGCAGCAGCTTGTGCGCGTTGAAGCGGTGGCCGCGCACGGGGTCATACGGCCCGAAGGCACGGTATCCGTACAGCGTGCCCAGCGCGGCGTTGGGCAGGTAGCCGTGCCAGACTTCGTCGGTGCATTCGGGCAGCGGCATGCGCGAGAGTTCCTTGCGCCCGTTGCCGGAGAACAGGCACAGGTCGATGCGCGAGGCATTGGCCGAAAACACGGCGAAATTCACCCCGAGCCCGTCCCAGTGGGCGCCGAGCGGATAAGGCTTGCCGGCCAGCAGGCGGTCCGCGGGCTGGAGCGCCATGGTCAGGCCTGCGCGCCGGCATGCTGGAGTACCAGCATGCCCAGCGGCGGCAGGGTGAGCGACAGGGAGGCCTCCTGCCCATGCGCCGGCACGGGCTCGGCCAGGAGCGCGCCTTCATTGCCGACATTGCTGCCGCCATAGCAGGCCGCATCGGTATTCAGGCGTTCGTGCCAGCAGCCGGTAAAGGGCACGCCGACGCGGTAGCCGTGGCGCGGCACCGGTGTCATGTTGGCCACGGCCAGCACCACGTCGCCGCTGCCGGGCGCGGGGCGGCGCAGCCAGGCGAAGACGCTGTTCTGGTGATCGTCGCCGACCACCCACTGGAATCCCGTGGGCGAATGGTCGAGTTCGTGCAGCGCGGGCAGTTCGCGGTACAGCGCATTGAGGTCGCGCACCAGCGTGTGGACGCCACGGTGCATCGGATGGTCGAGCAGCGCCCAGTCGAGTTCCGCGTCGTGGTTCCATTCCTGCCACTGCGCCAGTTCGCCGCCCATGAACAGCAGTTTCTTGCCAGGGTGCGCCCACATGAACCCGTAGTACGCACGCAGGCCGGCAAAGCGCTGCCAGTCGTCGCCGGGGGCCTTGCCGATCATCGATCCCTTGCCGTGCACGACCTCGTCGTGCGACAGCGGCAGCACGAAGGCCTCGGACCAGGCGTAGACCGTCCCGAATGTCATGTCCTGGTGGTGCCAGGCGCGATGGATCGGGTCCAGCGCCAGGTAGCGCAGCGTATCGTGCATCCAGCCCATGTTCCACTTGAAGTCGAAGCCGAGCCCGCCGCTGGCGGTGCTGGCCGTGACGCCGGGCCACGCGGTCGACTCCTCGGCGATGGTCAGCGCGCCGGGGCAGCGCTCATGCACGACCGTGTTGAGTTCGCGCAGGAACGCCACGGCTTCCAGGTTTTCGCGGCCGCCGAAGCGGTTGGGCACCCACTGGCCAGCCGCACGGCTGTAGTCGCGATAGAGCATGGACGCCACCGCATCCACGCGCAGCCCGTCGATGTGGAAGTGCTCGAGCCAGTGCAGCGCGCCGGCCAGAAGGAAACCGCGCACTTCATTGCGGCCGAGGTTGTAGATGAGCGTGTTCCAGTCCTGGTGGAAGCCTTCGCGCGGGTCCTGGTGTTCGTAGAGCGCGGTGCCGTCGAAATGCGCGAGCCCGTGCGGATCGGTCGGGAAATGCGCCGGCACCCAGTCCAGGATGATGCCGATGCCGCTGCGGTGGCAACGGTCGATGAACGCCGCGAACGCCTGCGGCGGCCCGAGGCGTGCCGTGGGCGCGTAGAGCGACAGCGGCTGGTAGCCCCATGAGCCGCCGAACGGGTGCTCGGTCACCGGCAGCAGCTCGATGTGCGTGAAGCCCAGTTCGCAGACGTAGGGAATCAGCCGCTCGGCCAGGATGTCCCAGCCGTGCGCGGGATCATTGGCCGCTCGCAGCCAGGACCCGGCATGGACTTCATAGATCGACAGCGGCGCCGCGTACGGCTCGACGGCATTGCGCAGGCGCATCCAGTCATCGTCCTGCCAGGGGAAGGGTGGCGCGGACACCGCGGGCTCGGCCACGACCGATGCGGTGGCCGGGGGCGGCTCGGTGGCCAGCGCGAGCGGGTCCGCCTTGTCGGGCAGTTCGGCGCCGTGCGGGTCGAGCAGGTCGAACTTGTAGTGACAGCCGGGCTTTGCGCCCATGGCCTCCGGGATGAACAGCTCCCAGATGCCGCTCGGTTGGCGCAGGCGCATCGGGTGACGGGCAGGGTGCCAGCCGTTGAAGTCGCCGATCACCGATACGCGTCGCGCATTGGGCGCCCACACGGCAAAGCGCACGCCCTCGACGCCGTCGATCCGGCGCCACTGCGCGCCCAGGCAGGAACCCAGCTCGAAGTGCCGCCCCTCGGCGATCAGGTGCAGGTCCAGTTCGCCGAGCAGCAGGCCGAAGGCATAGGGGTCGCGGCTGAGCTGGGTCTGGCCGTCGGGCCAGCGCAGCCGCAACTGGTAATCCGGCTTGCCGGCGGCAATGCGTCCGCTGAACACGCCGCCTTCGTGCAGGGCCGTCATGTCCGCCAGCGGCGTACCCTGCGCATCGGTCAGCGTCACGGCTTGCGCGCCCGGTACGCAGGCGCGCACCACCAGCGTATCGCCGTCCTGGTGCGGCCCCAGCACGGCGAACGGGTCGCCGTGGCGGCCCGCCAGCAGCGCATTCAGCGCGTCATCGGGGAGGGTATCGGACCGGCGCTCGGCGGCCTGGATGTCGACGCGGCTCATTGGGCCTCCAGGTTCCCGGCCAGCAGCTTGCGCACCATGCGCGCAAGCCCGCTGGCGGGCAGGTCGATCCACGCCACGCGGTTGGCGGCTTCATATTCGACTTCGTAGGCGGCGCGCTCCAGCAGGAACAGGTCGAGCAGCGGCTGGAGCTGCTCCGCCTGCACCCAGGGCGCACCGGAGCCCTCCATGTGCTGGCTGTAGCAGGCCAGGAATGCGTCGCTGGCGGTCGAGCGGAATCGCTCCAGCAGGCCGCCGCGCCGCTCGGCCAGCGCTGGAGGCAGTTCGGCATGGGTGCGCTCCTGGCGGTCGGTGCCGACCGTGGCCGCGGCGTAATCGATCGAACGCAGCAATCCGGCCACGTCGCGCAGCGGCGAAGTCTTGCGTCGCCGCCAATCGAGCGGCAGCCCCGGCTCGCCTTCGAAGTCGACGAGGTAGGTGTCGTTCTGCGCGATCAGCACCTGTCCCAGGTGGAAGTCGCCATGGATGCGGGTCTGCAGGCTTGCGGGCGCGGCGGCCGCAAGCCGCGCCACCAGTTCGGGCAGGGCTTTGCGGGCCTTCATCAGCGTGTCGACATCGACCTCGAAACGCTTGCTGGCGGATTTCGGATCGTCGTGCGGACGCTTTTCGAGCAGCGCGAGCGCGCGCGACAGGGCCGCCATCGCCTGTTCGGCCCACTGCGCCGTTTCGGCCTCGGTGGCGGCTTGCGGCGCGAAGGCCGGGTCATCCGTGGGCCGCGCCAGCACGGCATGCAGCTCGGCCAGCCGGCGCCCCAGCGTGCCGGCCATGGCGACGTAGCCGTTCATGGCTTCGGTGAACTCGTCATGGTTTTCCTCGGCGGGGAGCGCGTCGTCGATCACGCGGCTCAGGTAGTCCAGCGTCCAGTCCCAGCCATTGCCCTGGTTGAGGATATAGCCTTGCACCAGCATCAGCGTGTGCGGAATGCCGTCACTGCCGGTGCGCGACACTTCGCCGAGCAGCGGCGCCGAATGCAGATAGCCCTGCGCCGTCAGGTAGCGCGTCATCTCGACTTCCGGGTGCATGCCACCGGACAGGCGCCGCACCAGCTTGAGCACGGCGGTGCTGTCGTAGGAGAGCGAGCTGTTGGACTGCTCGGCCGACATCCACTGGATCTCTTCCTGTTCTGGCTGGAGCGCCGCCAAGCCCGGCTCCGCACGGAAGCGGATGGTTTCCTGCGGGCCGTGCAGCTCGACGCCGGCGCGCAAGGCCTGGATCACCTCGCGCGCGAACGGCTCCAGCACGAAGCCATCGGTGGCCAGGCCGATGCGGCTGCCCTGGCGCACGCGGGCCATCGACAGCCCATGCGCAAGCTGGGACACGCCATCGGCGCTCTCGCGGTCCCACAGCAGCCCCACCGGCAGCTGGTAGCGCTCGGTGCGCCCGCCGGATAGCCGGACCTCGACTTCGCCAAGATAGATCTCTTCGCCCGCGGCACCCCGCGCAAACGGCACCAGGTATGCAAGCGAGGCGCTGTGGATGCTCTCGTCCTTGGCACCGAACCAGCGCCGGCGGCGGATATAGGGCGGCAGCACTTCCGCGTTCAGGATCTGGCGCGATGCCTCGGTCAGTTCGAGCCGCCCCTTGTTCTGCAGGACCAGCGTGATCTGGTCAGGCAATTGTTCAGGCGCGCTCACGTGCCACGCGGGCGGATGCGCCTCGTCGCTGAGTACGAACCAGTAGAAGCCATACGGCGGCAGCGTGAGCAGGTAGGTGAGCGTGCCGATGGCCGGGAACGGCGTGGCCCCCATCATCTCCACGGGCACGCGGCCATTGAAGCTGGCCAGGTCGAGTTCGACGGCCTGTGGCGCGCGCGACAGGTTGGCCACGCACAGGATGTGCTCGTCCTCGTACTCGCGCAGGTAGGCCAGGATCTTGCGGTTGCCGGGGAACAGGAAGCGCAGCGTGCCGCGGCCGAAGGCGCGGTGCTTGCGCCGCAGCGCCAGCATGCGGCGCATCCAGTTGAGCAGCGAATGCGGATCGCGCGCCTGCGCTTCGACATTGACCGCCTCATAGCCATAGAGCGGCCCCTGCAGCGGTGGCAGCACCAGCCGTTCGGGGTCGGCGTGCGAGAAGCCGCCATTGCGGTCCGGCGACCACTGCATCGGCGTGCGCACCCCGTCGCGGTCGCCGAGGTGGATGTTGTCGCCCATGCCGATCTCGTCGCCGTAGTAGATCACCGGCGTGCCGGGCATGGAAAACAGCAGGCTGTTCATCAGCTCGATGCGGCGACGGTCGCGTTCCATCAGCGGGGCCAGCCTGCGCCGGATGCCAAGGTTGATGCGCGCGCGCCGGTCGGAGGCGTAGACCTCCCAGAGATAGTCGCGCTCGCTGCTGGTCACCATCTCCAGCGTCAGCTCGTCGTGGTTGCGCAGGAAGATAGCCCACTGGCAGTCGGTGGGCAGCTCCGGCGTCTGGCGCATGATGTCGGTGATCGGGAAGCGGTCCTCGCGCGCGATCGCCATGTACATGCGCGGCATCAGCGGGAAGTGGAAGGCCATGTGGCATTCGTCGCCGCGATCGCCCGTGCTCGTATCCGCGCTCGTGCGGCCGAAATATTGCTGCGCGTCCTCGGGCCACATATTGGCCTCGGCCAGCAATATGCGGCCGTGGTAATGCGAATCCAGATGGGCGCGCACATGGCGGATGACCGCGTGGGTCTCGGGCAGGTTCTCGTTGCTGGTGCCCTCGCGCTCCACCAGATAGGGCACGGCGTCCAGGCGCAGCCCGTCCACGCCGATGTCCAGCCAGAAGCGCATGACCGACAGCACTTCGTTCATCACCTGCGGGTTGTCGAAGTTCAGGTCCGGCTGGTGCGAATAGAAGCGGTGCCAGAAGTACGCGCCCGCCACGGCGTCCCAGCTCCAGTTGGACTTTTCGGTGTCGCAGAAGATGATGCGCGTGCCGGCGTAGGCCTGGTCGTTGTCGGCCCAGACGTAGTAGCGGCGCGCGGCGGAGCCTGGCTTGGCTTTGCGCGCGCGCTGGAACCACGGATGCTGGTCCGAGGTGTGGTTGATGACCAGCTCCGTGATCACGCGGATGCCGCGCGCATGCGCCGCTGCAACGAAGCGGCGCGCTTCGGACAGCGTGCCGTAATCGGGATGCACGCTGCGGTAGTCGGCGATATCGTAGCCATCGTCGCGGCGCGGCGACGGGTAGAACGGCAGCAGCCAGATGGTGTCGACGCCAAGGTCGACCAGGTAGTCCAGCTTGGCCAGCAGGCCGGCGAAATCGCCGACGCCATCGCCATTCGCATCGAGGAAGGACTTGATGTGGAGCTGGTAGATGACGGCGTCCTTGTACCAGAGCGGATCGGCATTGAGCAGCAGGGCGTTGGCGGGTTCGGTCAGGCGTTTCATCCGTG
>Ga0079984_1015605_pt1 | contig 10597 bp, 7 predicted proteins | sample Hof3ISUMetaT_18_FD_73498 | JGI IMG/M metagenome (GOLD analysis project Ga0079984, IMG submission 73498) | Enriched soil aggregate microbial communities from Iowa State university to study microbial drivers of carbon cycling -... | ecosystem: Environmental > Terrestrial > Soil > Agricultural land... | reverse complement strand
GCGGTGGCGAGTAGATCGGGGACTTCGTTGGTCAGCAGTTCTTCGCGCCACTCGATGCGATTGGCCCCGGCAGCGGCCAGCACCTCGATGAACGAAGCCTGACCATTGCGGCGAACGAGGTCAGCGCCGTAGCTGGACAGGCTGATGGAAACGGCGGGTTTAGTCACTTGGGCAAAAGAGTCATGATCCGTGCATGACACATGGGTCGAGCCTTGGTTGGGGAAACTGCTGGAAACGGCGGGTTTAATCACTTGGGCAAAAGAGTCATGATCCGTGCATGACACATGGGTCGAGCCTTGGTTGGGGAAATTGCTGGAAACGGCGGGTTTATTCATTGTTATTTACCTCTGAAACCGGTTTCATTTTTGTTCAAAAAAAATCAGCCAAGGCTGTGTTGTTTTTTTTGGCCTCATCGCTGGCAAGCCAGCTCCCACAGATAGCGGGTCGCTCACAAATCTCAGGTACACCCCAATACCTGTGGGAGCGGGCTTGCCCGCGAAGAGGCCGTATTAGTCACTACAAAACCCACGGGTCGAACCGCGCTCAATAAGCACCGGCGCAAAATCCAGTGTCCGCGCCGCTTCATCATTCCCACGCAACCGCTTGAGCAAACACTCAAACGCCTGCGCCCCAATCTCGGCAGTTGGCTGGGCAAGGGCAGTAATCCCGCTGCCCACCAACGGATACCAATCCAGATCATCCAGCGCGATCAGCCCGACATCCTCGAATAACCGGCAGCCGATCTCGCGCAAGGCAAGGGTGCAGGCCAGCGCCGCCACGCCATTGGCGCAGAACAGGGCCTTCAGGCCTGAATCAGGTGTGTTCAAAAAGGTTTGAAGGTCTTTAACCAGACTGGAGCCGGTTTCCAGCACTGCACCACGCATGTCTTCGCGCTGGCCAATCTGCTGCTGAAAGCTGCTGACCCGCTCGATCCGCGAACTGGTGCCGTCATAGGGTTCGGTCACCAGCAGTACATCGCGATAGCCACGTTGCTGAAGATGTTCGAGCGCCATCTCGATGGCTTGCGGGTTGTTCAGCCCGACCATGTCGCTTTCCAGCCCATCGACTTTGCGATCCACCAGTACCAGCGGCATTTCCCGCTTCAACTCATCCAGCTCATCCCGGTGATGGCCCAGGGTGTTCACGATCAGCCCTTCGATGTTGTACGAGCGCAACAGCGCCAGGTGCTGGCGTTCCTGTTCGTCATCGCGGTCGGTGTTGCACACCACCAGGCTGTAACCGTGTTGGCGGCAGGCGGTTTCCACCCCGTGCATCACGGCAATCGAATAGGGGTTGCGGATATCGGCCACCAGCATGCCGATCAGGCGGGTGCGCCCGCGCTTCAAGCCTCGAGCCATTTGATTGGGACGGTAGCCGAGTTCGGCAATCGCCAGCTCGATGCGCTGGGCAATCGCATCGGAGAGCAGGGCGCGGTCGTCGCCGATGAAGCGCGAGACGCTTGCCTTGGACACGCCGGCGTGTTCGGCGACGTCTAGCATGGTGACGCGGCTGCGCTGGGCGGCGGAGAAATCGTTCACGGTTGGGTCTTCTTATTCTCTGAAACCGGTTTCAGGAGACAACAGGCGCTTCGTTCAAGTCAAGTGAAAATGCCTTTGATTTAGGGGGTGAAGTCAGAAATATCCGACAGACGGTAGAAATACCTGTCAGATCTGACAGTAGCCCAAAGTCATGAAAGCGCCCTTAATCTGTACAGGAGTAACAGGCACCAGCGAACAGAATTTCAGATTGAAAGAGGTGTTCAAATGTCATCCAGTGGGCCGCTGAATTTCAATCCTCCTCAAGTTATTGGGGTACTGGATCATTCACTGGATCCAGAGGGGCATATTCCCTATGAGTTGCTTTCCGAAGGCATTGATGTGGTGGTCCCTCTGTGGCCTTCCTATGCCACGAAGCCAGGGGAAAGAGACAAACTCATTGTCCGTTTTGAAAAAAATGATCAGGCACCTGTAGAAATCATAAAGGAGTATCTTCCAGCGGATATACAGCCAGAATTCGTCATTCATATCGGTCCTGAGCATTTGTTAAATGATGGCGTCGGCCAGCTATGGTATGAAGTTTATGATACTGCGGACCACCTGTCCTGTTCAGATCCCCGCAATTTGACAATCGATCACACGCCTATAGCCGATGAACTTGATGAGGCCGATTTTCGTGATGCAACCATATGGGGCTACGTTAATTGTGATACCGACCCGCCCATTTGGGAAGGCATTCGGGTTGATATTCCACCGTTGAATAATTTTAAAATCGGCGACCGCTGTGAAACGCTCTGGAGAGGATACCGTTCATTGAACGGAAGCGGTGTCGAGTTTGTACGAGCTCGCTGGAAAGATGTGCGGAAAAGCTTGTCTGCGGAAGATATCGAAAGGGGATACGGCCTGACTGTTCTGCCTTACGAACCCCATATAAAGCCAATGGATGACCAGTGTTCCGCGACAATTGTCTACCGGATTTTTCGCGGTAAGAGGCTAGTAGGCATTTCAAAACTTGCGGTTCTGAAAATTGATCGAGTGATATCGGGTGACGGTTTTTGCGGCCCGACCTAGCGTCTTTCCAAAGGGAAGGCAGGGGGTAACAAAGAAAGCAAGTGATGTATTACGCTGAATGAATGCTTGATGGATATTGATTTTCATTTTGAGCAAGGGCGCGATGACGAATGTTTGTTTATTGTTGCGCTATTACTTTGATGGAGCGAGGAAATCATGAGTGCGATAATTGAGAAAGGCAAAGCGGTACTTCAATCAAAAACCAAAAGGGCAGATGGCATACTAGTTGATCCCCCCGCTGCGCCCACTTTTCCCGCGCAGACTATTCCGGATGGTGATAAGCGAATTCCTGTCGCACATCTTGATAAAGATCTGGATTATCTGATCAGGAAGCCTACTTTGGAGGCAGACCGCGACTTCATTCAACCGCAAATTCGTAAAAAAGGCACTACTGTCTGGAACGATATTCTTGTTGATCAATATTTGGAATTGGGACCGGTAGCGAGCAGAGACTGGACTCAACCCTTTAAAATTGCGCAATCTTTTTTGAGAGAAGACCCCACCCCTGAAGAGCCAACTGAATGGGAGTTTCGCTACATCTTTTGGGCGGACGGTACAAACGACGTTGCGTCACTCGAGAGCTCCTTTGCCATCGACCGGACGCCTTACAACGTAGTCAAGACCCCGCCATCTGACCGCACACCAAGCGCACCTACCTGGCCTTCCGATCTCGGCCCCACGGACCCAATCGATGATGCATATCTCGACGGCAAGACCGGCATTATCGTCAAGCCATTTATCGCGCATAATTACCTGCCCAATGATACCTTTCACTGGTTCTTCAGCCCGGCGCCCGATACTGAGCGCGACACACCGGTCCATAAAGGATCTCTGTCTCCCACCAACCGGGACACCGAAATTCCTGCCGCTGTTTTCTTGGCGGCTGAAGAGGGGCCCAATCGGTTGGTCTATGTAAATATCGATGCGGCGGGTAATAGGGCGCGCGCTTCCCATTTCAGCCAACGCGACGTGGTCCATACACCTGAGCCTGATCCTGGCACGGTTTTTCCGCCAATTGTTACGTTGGCCGATGGTGATGGCGATAACCTGATTAACCGTGAAGACATGCTTTCTGATCCGCGGGGAGTCGAGATTGTAGTTAAAGTCCCTACTCCGAATTCTCCAAGAGACACGATCTTCGTTACTCTGCACAACGAACAGGTTGGAACTGAACAGAGAGTCGGAACTGAGACTGAACTTAAGTTTTATGCACCGCGTGCGTTGGTAGAGCAGATATATGGAGATACAGACGGTATCGTTCAGCGGACGGTGGCCTTCGAAATGTTTCGTGGTGTCAAGGACCTGGCAACCGACAGTGTCGATATTGATGTGGATATATCAATTGTCGGCGCAGATCCACTGCCGGCGCCAAGCTTGGAAACAACGGCGGGCAGTGACAACGAAATCAAGGAGTCCGATTATGGCGATAATGGCATACAGGCCAGTTTGGCTATGCCGGCGACTCCACCGACAGAAGAGGGTTGGTTGCTTGATTTTATTTTTGGCTCTAAAACGTTCGCTACCGTTCCCCTGACTACCGGGCAGGAAGGCACAACCATTTCCAGAAACCTGCCGTGGTCGGTGGTGGAGGCACTAGGCGGTGGATTGACACACGTTCTACGCTGTGAAATCTATGTGCCCACCGGTAACAATCGAAACAAGTCCGCTCCTCGGGGTATTCCTGTAGAAGCCTTTCCGATTCAAATGGACGCGCCGGAGATACTCAATCTTGCAGGCCCGGCCCGAAGAATCGGATGTGCGACTCTAAATTTCCCTACCGGTACACTCCCAGGAGATGGCACACCACGGCGAAATTTGCAGGTGCGTATATTGCCGAACGCATTCACTGTGGATGGCGAGGAAATTACATTGAAATATATCGCCTATCCAAGTAATGACCCGTCAACGCCTATTCCCGATACAGACGCTGAAACCAAGTATCCGATATCAGGGACTTTTCCCACCGATGGGGTTGTTATCGAAATCGGCGATTATGAAGAGGATTTCAAACCTGCCCACCAGGCATTGGGCCATGTCTGGTATGTAATTTCGCGAGGTGGGCCAGGCAACAACCCTACACCTGATTCAGGAGTGGCGATCCGGGAACTGGATTTGGATGACAGTGAAGGGCGGTTCTGCGAAGACTTTGTACCGACCCCTTAGCGATCACGACTACGGGCGGCGAGGTTAAAAACTCGCCGCTTTTTTCGCCCTTCCAAGAGTTCTCGCGGAATATTCGTCGGCAAATAGAGATTAATCCTACATAAATATTTGAATAGTCCGGATAGTCTGCCAGCCCTCGAATGGTCGGTCGTCTGTGTGGAGGGCCGCAAGCGTTAATCCAGCAGGTGACAGTTATGTGGCAGAAATCGACAACCTATTCAAACATTCCGTTTTTAAGAATCGTTTTAAGTACGTCGTTATTTTCCGTGTGTATTTCATCGGTCTCCGCAGCCCCGGTTGTTGGTAGGGACGAAACCGTAAGCGGTGGTACCCCGGAATCCTGGGACCTCAGCCAGGGTGCCAAGTTAACGGTCAATGGTGCGCAGACGCTTCAGATCACCTCTGATAGTTCTATCCTTAACGTCAACGCTGGCAGTACGACCCAACAAATATCCGCGCGTAATGGATCCACGGTCAATCTGAGCGGCGCAACCGTTGTCGGTACGGGCGGACTGGCCGCTGTTCTTCTGAGCAACAGTGACGCCACGATCGATAGCAGCACGATCACTGGCAATCGCATTGGGCTTCAAGCGATTCGTGACTTCACTACGCAGATTGGCTCTCACGTCACGGTTGCCAACAAAAGCACGATCAGCGGTGTTCTGGGCGGAGCGCTGGTGAGTGCTTTCAGTACCCTTGATCTGGTCGACTCGACACTGATCGGCACTGGAGCCACCAGCTACGGGCTTCGATTGCGGAGTGGTCAGGCATCTGCGACAGGTAGCACGATTGTGGGCGGGCAGGAAGGTGTCGTGATCGATCTGGATCCCAACGAAGTCCGGCCCGCGGTCCTGAATCTTGAAAACACTACCGTCCAGGGGCAAACCGGATCGGCCATATTGGTTGACTTTGCCAATGCGTCAGACTCGACAGCCACAGTTTCACTTACCCGCGCTCGCTTGCTCGCGGGTAATGGCACTCTGCTTGACGTAAAGGGCGGAGCGAATACTTCACTATTGGTCAACGACAGCCAACTGGCAGGCAACATTGTCTCGGAGCAGGGCAGCACGACACATTTGACGCTGCAGAACAATTCCACCTTGACAGGTCATTTGGAAAACGTTGCCAGCGCTACTGTCAATGACACGTCGAGTTGGGTCATGGTCGGCAATGGCAGCATTGAGCAATTGACGCTTAACAACGGTGGGTCGGTGGTGTTTGGCGGCAACGATGCGTTCTACCAGTTGAACGTGGGCTCGCTGTCCGGTGAGGGTCGGTTTTTTATGGGCACTGATTTCGCCACCGGGCAGACCGATTTGTTGAACGTCACTGGCAATGCCAGTGGGACGCACGAATTGTTGATTGAGAGCAGTGGCGTTGATCCGGCGGCTGGACAACCTATCCGCGTCGTCCAGACCGCTGGAGGCGATGCACAGTTCTTCATCAACCGCGATGTCGATCTGGGTACTTATTCTTACGGCCTGGCAAAAAGTGGCAACGACTGGATCCTGGACCCAAGCACTCGGACGGTCAGTCCGGGCGCGAGGTCTGTTCTCGCCTTGTTCAATACCCCCTCGACAATCTTGCTTGGAGAACTCGCACCCTTGCGCACGCGTATGGGGGAATTGCGTTTCAATGGCGGGCGAGCCGGTGCCTGGGGCCGCACTTACGGCAGAAAATACAATGTCGCCGATGGTTCTGGCGTGGGTTACAAGCAAACTCAGCAGGGTTTCACCCTGGGGGCAGATGCTGCAATTGGCGACTCCCAGTGGTTGGTGGGCGCAATGGCTGGTTACAGCAAATCCGACCTCGATCTTGATGCCGGAACTTCAGGAAAGATCGACAGTTACTATCTGGGCACCTACTTGACCTGGCTCGACGCGGTCTCCGGCATTTATTTCGATGGTGTCTTGAAAGCCAACCGATTTCGTAACGAAGCGAAAGTAAGCCTTAGCGACGGCAAGCGTGCAAAAGGTGACTATGACAACACAGGTATTGGAGGATCAATCGAGGTCGGTCGCCATATACCGCTTGGCGATGGTGTGTATGTCGAACCTTTCACCCAATGGTCTGCGTCCGTGGTTCAGGGCAAAAACTTTTCCCTCGATAACGATTTGCAAGCTGAAGGCGATCGCATGCATTCCTTTATCGGCGAGGCAGGTGCAACGGTCGGTCGTAATATTGAACTGGAGAAGGATCGAGTCCTGCAGCCGTATCTGCGCGCCAGTTGGGCGCACGAATTCGCCAAAAACAATAAGGTCGAGGTCAACAATAATGTCTTCAACAATGACCTGTCGGGGTCACGGCTGAAGTTGGCTACGGGCTTTGCCATGACGCTGACGAAAAGCTTTCATGTACACGCCGACTTCGATTACAGCAATGGCCGCAATATCGAACAGCCATTGGGCGTCACTATCGGTGGACGTTATGAATGGTAAGCGCTGACATTCTTTGCAAAAAAAGGAAACCGCGTGGTTGATGCCGATCAGTTAAGCCTCGATGCTTGACCTTTGGCCGCAAGAAATCAAAATCCGATGCCTGAATAGGCATCGGATTTTTTTATGCGTCTGGCTCGGGCATTGGAACTAACCCACAACTTCGTCTCGACTCCCGATTCCCTCGAGGGATTGGACTCGTTGCTTGACCCTTTTCTGGTCGAGCAGGCCTTGAAACAGTCTGGTGTCGCCGAAATGAAGCTGGCAGAGCAACTGATCGAGACCACGCCGGATCACATCGTTGACGTTGTTCGATCGCGGTTTTTATTCCCTGGGGTTGCTGCACCAATGGCAGCAGGCCGGCACCGAGCGGCATTGGCTGATGCCGTTACGCAAAGGGGCGCAGTACGAAGTCATTCAGCGATTGGGCCGTCAGGATGCGGTGGTCTCGTTAAGCACTTCGCCGCAGGCCCGCAAGCAATGGCCGGAATTGCCGGAGCGCCTGACCGCAAGGCTCCTGAGCAAAACCGTCAAGGGCAAGGTCTGTCAGATTTTGACGTCGATGGCCGATCCGCTGCGTTTTCCTTCCGATGAAATCGTCGACCTGTACAGCCATCGCTGGGAGATCGAATTAGGGGGCCGGGAGATGAAACAGACACTGCTCAACAGCAGCTACATGCTGCGTAGCAAGACGCCCGAGATGATCGAACAAGAGTTGTGGGGCGTATTACTGGGCTACAACCTGTTGCGTTATCAGATGGTGGAAATGAGCCGCCATTGTCCAGGCATCCATCCGTGCGAACTGAGCTTCACCGCGTGTACCTGGGCGATCCCGGGGTTTATCAACGGCGTTTCTGCGGATCGCTCAGGGAACATCCCCAAATATCTCGCCGAACTGCATGCCTCGGCCTCGCACTGTGTGTTGCCCCAATGCCGGGAAGAGCGCATTTATCCTCGGGCTATCCGGCTAAAATCGCCGAAGTACCCGATCAAAAACAAAAATGCCAGTCAGCTTAACTGACTGGCATTAAACCGCGTGGTTTCATTTTTTATTTTATGCCAGTTATTACGCGACACGTTTTTGTTTGGTGGCACCGTACATAACAATGTGGTTGACCGCTTCGAATTTTACGTTGATTTTCAGTTGGACCGGTGTTTCATCCTCTCTGTATTCAACAATCGCGTCTTTCAGTTCGCCGCTTAGGACGCCGCTGATCGAATCGAATTTCAAATCTGCTTTCCCACTCATTTGTGAATAGATGTAAGCCTCTGTTTGACTTCTATTGTAAACATACGTCAACCTGACTACGGTCTGTTCGGGAGTCAGGTCGTACGTGCCATCGGCCGCTCCTTCGGAGAAAGAAAGAATGATTTCCTTCGTGGCGCGTTGTTGTAAATCGCGATGGCGGGCATACATTTGAAGTGCTTTACCATGTGGCGGATCGTATTCCTCTAAGGTGAGTTCAACCAGCGATGCCTTGAACTGTTCAGAGTCATTCAGCTTTCCTTCACACATTCCTGCTCGGGGAGCCTGCCGGGTGTTGAGCGTTTTTGCGTTCATCGAAATAATCTCCATGTCATCACAAAGTATCCCGCTTCATAAAGACTACCCTCGGGATGAGGTATCAGACTGCTAAAGTGGCGCACTGTAAACTGTCAGAGTTGACAGTTTACAGTGCGCCGTTTGTGTGATTTTTATCTGATGCACTGATTAGCCGAACAGCCCGGCCGCAATGTTGATCGAGAGCCCAAGAATCGCCGTATTGAACACAAATCCGATCAACGACTGCGCCAGCACGATCTTGCGTATCTCCCGCGTGGCCACGCCAACATCCGCCGTCTGCACGGCGACGCCGATGGTGAACGAGAAGTACAGAAAGTCCCAATAGTTGGGCGTCGTCAGGCCTTCGGCAAAGCGCAGCGCCGGTTCGTTGCCGTCCCAGGTATAAAACAGCCGGGCGTAGTGGACGCAGAAAATCACTCCGATCAGCAGCCATGAACCGATGACCGTCAGTGCGGTGAAACCATAGTGCAGGAGTTTGCGGGTGGTTTCGAGGTCCTTGCTGCCGGCCAGTTCGAAGGTGATGGTGGCGAGGCTGGCCAGCGCCGCGATGCACACAACGAACAGTACCAGCCCGGCATTTTCATCCTCGACTTCGGCGATGCGTCTGACGTCCGGTGCTTTCGCGCGAGCTGTCAGCCAGAACATCAGGAGCAGATAGGTCCAGACGCCGGCGTTCCAGCCGATAAGGATTTTGCTGATGACCGAGTCGGCAGGGACCAGCAGGCCGACGGCAAGACCGAATAACACGGCGGCGGAGAGGCGAGGGTGGGTGCGGGCGAGGAAGCGCATGGGAACTCGATGGGCCAGGGTGTGCTGACACCTTAGCCCAGCGTTGACAGGTGTGGCCACAATGCCGGATGTTTGCCAATCCCGCATTGAGATCAGTGAGGTTTGGTGAATCGTTGTACAAGCTTCATGACGACAACAAAGAACACCGGCACAAAAATCACCGCCAGCGTCGCCGTAATCATCCCGCCAATCACCCCGGTCCCAATCGCCTGCTGACTCGCTGAACTCGCGCCGGTGGCAATCGCCAGCGGCACCACACCCAGAATAAACGCGAGCGAAGTCATGACAATCGGCCGCAACCGCAGACGCGCCGCTTGCAGCGTGGCATCAATCAGATCGTGACCTTCGTCATACAGGCTCTTGGCAAACTCGATGATCAGGATCGCGTTCTTCGCCGACAGACCGATGATGGTGATCAGCCCGACCTTGAAGAACACGTCGTTGGGCATCCCGCGCAAAGTCACCGCCAGCACCGCACCGAGCACGCCGAGCGGTACAACGAGCAGCACGGAAGTCGGAATCGACCAGCTCTCGTACAACGCCGCCAGACACAGGAACACGATCACCAGCGACAGCCCTAGCAGAATCGGTGCCTGACTGCCGGACAAACGCTCCTGCAACGACAGACCAGTCCATTCCTGACCCAGACCTTTCGGCCCTTGCGCCACCAGCCGTTCGATTTCCGCCATGGCTTCGCCGGTACTGTGGCCGGGTTTCGGCTCACCGGAAATCGAGATTGCCGGGTAGCCGTTGTAACGGGTCAGTTGCGCCGGGCCTTGAGTCCATGTGGCTCGCACGAATGCCGACAGCGGCACCATTTTCCCGGCGTCGTTGCGCACGTGCATCTTCAGCAGGTCATCGACCTGACTGCGACGGTCGCCTTCGGCCTGCACGACAACCCGTTGCATCCGCCCCTGATTGGGGAAGTCATTGACGTACGAGGAGCCGATGGCGGTGGACAGCACGTTGCCGACGTCGGCGAAGGAAATCCCAAGTGCATTGGCCTGCTTGCGATCCACTTCCAGCTGCACTTGCGGCGCTTCGGCCAGCGCACTTTCACGCACGTTCATCAGGATCGG
>Ga0079984_1001006_pt1 | contig 10762 bp, 13 predicted proteins | sample Hof3ISUMetaT_18_FD_73498 | JGI IMG/M metagenome (GOLD analysis project Ga0079984, IMG submission 73498) | Enriched soil aggregate microbial communities from Iowa State university to study microbial drivers of carbon cycling -... | ecosystem: Environmental > Terrestrial > Soil > Agricultural land... | reverse complement strand
ACGGCCGTGAAGATCTTCAACTGGATCGCCACCATGTGGCGCGGCTCGATGACCTTCGAGACCCCGATGCTGTTCGCGATCGGCTTTATCTTCGTGTTCACCATCGGCGGCTTCACCGGCCTGATGCCGGCGGTTGCGCCGATCGACATCCAGTTGCAGGACACCTACTTCATCGTGGCGCACTTCCACTATGTACTGGTGGCCGGCTCGCTGTTCGCGCTGTTCGCGGGCTTCTACTACTGGGGTCCGAAGTGGAGCGGTTTCATGTACAACGAAACCCGCGGCCAGATCCACTTCTGGGGTTCGCTGATCTTCTTCAACGTCACCTTCTTCCCGATGCACTTCCTGGGCCTGGCCGGCATGCCGCGTCGCTATGCCGACTACCCGACCCAGTTCGCGGACTTCAACGCGATCGCGTCGATCGGGGCACTGGGCTTTGGCCTGATGCAGGTGTACTTCTTCTTCTTCGTGGTGCTGCCGTCCTACCGTGGCGGCGAGAAGGCCGCGGACAAGCCCTGGGATGGTGCCGAGGGCCTGGAGTGGACCGTGCCGTCGCCGGCGCCGTTCCACACCTTTGAAGTGCCGCCGCAAGTTCGCTAAGCACTGAACGCAACAAGGCACGGAGGGCGCCAGCCGCCCCCCGTGCCGGCAGGTAATACAAGATGCAGAAGATGCAGGCTCCACAAAAAAACCCATCGCAAGCAGGCCAGAAAGCCGCCAACCGGCGCCTGGGACTGATCCTGTTTTCCATCGTGGTGGTTTTCTTTCTGGGGTTCTTCGCCAAGATGGTGTTCCTTGGCTGAAGCTGCGGGGTAGCGGGGAAGCGGGATGAGCGTGGATCAGCACGGGCAGCACGGGCAGCAGCAGGGTCAGGGCAAGGAAGCCGACAAGCGGTTCAACCGCGGCATGATGCTGCGGCTGGTCGTGATCGTTGGCGTGATGTTCGGGTTCGGCTACGCGCTGGTGCCGCTGTACAAGAAGATCTGCGACCTCACCGGGATCAACGTGGTGACCACGCGCGAGCTGTATGGCGGCTCGCTCAAGAACACGCAGGTCGACACGAGCCGAACCGTCACGGTCGAGTTCGATTCGAACGCGCGCGGTCCTTTTGCCTTCCGTCCGGTGAAGAACAGCATGCAAGTGCATCCGGGCGAGATGGTGACGATCGTCTACGAGGTGGCCAACGGGCAGTCGCGCGATATCTCGGCGCAGGCGATCCCGAGCTACGCGCCCAAGCAGGCGACCGAGTACTTCAAGAAGCTCGAGTGCTTCTGCTTCAAGCAGCAGACGCTCAAGGCCAAGGAAGCGCGCGAGATGCCGGTGGTATTCGTGATCGATCCGAAGCTGCCGAAGGACGTGAAGAACATCACGCTGTCGTACACCTTCTTTGAAGTGGGTACGCCGGTGGCGCAGGCACCGCAGGGCGCGCTGGAAAGCCCGCCCGCGGCGCGCAGCGGCGGCTGAGGCAGGAGGAAACGCCGTGGACGAGTTGAAAGACGCGGTCAAGCGCAAGATGTCGTTCGCGCAGACCATGCGTGCGGTGTTGTGGTCGTTCATCGGCCTGCGCAAGGGCGCGGAGCACGAGAGCGACATGGCCAGGCTGAACCCGGTGCACGTGGTCATTGCCGGGGTGATCGCGGCGGTTGTGTTCATCGCGATCCTGGTCACGATCGTACGGGTCGTGGTCAGTTCGGCCGCGGCCTAGCAGGGCAGGTAGGGTAGACAGAAAAGCAGTGCCGCCGGCGGCCAGGGAGACAAGGCCGCCGGGTGTGCCGATATAACGATTGAACCAAGACTCTGAGCTGGAGATAAAAGAATGAGTGCGAATCGCGCAAACGCTCCGTACTACTTCGTACCGGGACCGTCGCGCCACCCGATCACGGCAGCCATCGGCCTGCTGATGACCGGCGCCGGCGCTGCCGGCTGGGTGAACGGACAGCACTGGGCGCCGTACCTGTGCGGCTTCGGCCTGCTGTGGTTCCTGTTCGTGCTCAAGAGCTGGTTCGGCGACGCCATCGGTGAATCCGAAGGGGGCATGTACGGCAAGAACATCGATCTGTCGTTCCGCTGGTCGATGGGCTGGTTCATCTTCTCCGAGGTGATGTTCTTCGCGGCCTTCTTCGGCGCGCTGTTTTACGCCCGCACCATCGCCATGCCGTGGCTGGGCGACCTCGACAACAAGATCCTGTGGCCCGACTTCGCCGCCGTATGGCCCAACACCGGCCCCGCCGGCGTGGTCGAGACCTTCCAGACCATGGGCCCGTGGCCGATCCCGACCATCAACACGGCACTGCTGCTGATGTCGGGCGTGACGCTGACCTGGGCGCACCATGCGCTGCTGGCCGGCAAGCGCAGCCAGCTGATCCAGGGCCTGGTGCTGACCATCCTGCTCGGCGCGATCTTCATGTGCTTCCAGGCGTACGAGTACATGCACGCCTACTCGGAACTGAACCTGAAGCTGACCTCCGGTGTGTACGGTTCCACGTTCTTCCTGCTGACCGGCTTCCACGGCTTCCACGTGACCATGGGCGCGATCATGCTGACCGTGGTGCTGATCCGCGTGCTCAAGGGGCATTTCACGCCCGAGCATCACTTCGCGTTCGAAGGCGCCGCCTGGTACTGGCACTTCGTTGACGTGGTGTGGCTGTTCCTCTACATCGTGGTGTACTGGCTGTAAGCAGCAATTTGTCGTACCGGCGGAAGGCCTGAAGCGCCTTCCGCAGCGGACCACAAAACAGAAGCGCCGCAGGAGGGAAACCCAGCCTGCGGCGCTTGTTTTTTGCGGTTTCGGAAGACCAGATGCCTAGGGATTCATGCGGATGCCGGTGCTGTGGATCCAGCCCATCCAGTTCGAGAACAGGATGAACAGGAACAGCGCCACCGAGAAGCCCACGCGCAGCATCAGCGAGCGCATCATGTTTGGCGTCCTGCCGCGGTCGCGCATCATGAAGAAGAGGGCCGAGGCCAGGCTGCCGATGATCAGGAGAAAGGCGACGATGATGACAAAGCGCATGGCGGGGCAGGCTGGCCGCAATACGTACGATACGTGCCGCGGGCTCGGGGGCGGAAAGGGTCATTATCGCACCGCCGGCATGTTGCCGTATGCGACGGGAGCGGACCGATGAAGCTGTGGCGCGCCCTGAGCCCGGTGCCGACTGTCGCGGCCGCAGTGGTAATCGCGGTGACCTGCGCGCTCGGCAACTGGCAGCTCAATCGGGCGCACGAGAAGATCGCGCGTGCCGAACGGCTGCAGGCGCTGGCCGCACAGCCGCCGGTGACGTTGACCACGGCGCCCGCTTCGGTTGGCCTGGCGGACCGCACCGTGCGCGTCACCGGGCGTTTTGACGCGGGCCGGACCGTCTTGTTGGATAATCGCCCCCACGGCAATGGCTCCGACAGCCGTGCCGGCTTCCTGGTGCTGACGCCCTTGCAGATCCGGAGTGATGGCGCCGCCGCCCGCAGCGTGCTGGTGCTGCGTGGCTGGCTCCCGCGAGATGTCCAGGACCGCACGCGCATTGCGCCATTCGCGACGCCAGCCGGTGAAGTCACCGTCGAAGGCACGGCACTTGCCGCGGTGCCCAAGGTCTATAGCCTGGGCCAGCCCGCTAGCGCCGAAGCCGGACAACGGATTCGACAGAACGTGGACCTGGGTGCCTATGCGACCGAGACCGGGGTGGCGTTGCAGCCGATCGTGATCGAGCAGCGCACCGATACGGGCGACGGCCTCGCGCGCGACTGGGCGCCGGCCGACCTGGGGGCCGACCGGCACTACGGCTACGCCTTCCAGTGGTTCGGCCTGGCCGCGCTGACACTGGTGCTGGTAGTCGCGCTGGGCTGGCGCCGCGCACGCCGGCTTGCCGGGGCAGGACCCACTTGACGAACAACAGGCGCGCGCCACCGGGCGGGCGTCACGACCAACGAACGAACGACAGACGTACGCATGCCACACCAAGACTCCGCCCCGGCTCCGGCCGGCACGGCACCGGCGCCGGATTCGCGCATCGACGCCCGCACCCGCCGCGGCCGCATCCAGATGCTGATGCTGTTGCTGGTGTGCGCATCGCCGGTGATCGCGTCCTACCTGACTTTCTATGTCTTCAAGCCGACGGGCGGCGCCACCAACTATGGCGCGCTGATCGATCCCCAGCGTCCGATGCCCGCCGTTCGCGTCGCCAACGAGCGCGCCGAAGCCGTGCCGCTCGAAAGTTTCCGCGGCAAGTGGCTGCTGGTAACGGCCGATGGGTCGGCCTGCGACGAAGCGTGCGCAAAGAAGCTGTTCACCATCCGGCAGATCCGCGCGGGTCAGGGCCAGGATCGCGAACGGATCGTGCCGGTGTGGCTGATCACGGACGAAGGCGCTGTCGACGAACGCCTGTCGGCGGCCTACAACGAGCCCTACGCCGGCGTGCGCTTCCTTCGCATTGCGCCTGACGTGGCCCGTCAATGGTTCCCCGCGACCGAGGGCGGCCGCATCGAGGACACCATCTTCCTGGTCGATCCGCTTGGCAACCTGATGATGCGCTTCCCGAAAGACCCCGACCCCAAGAAGATGAGCGGCGACCTCAAGAAGCTGCTCCGGGTCTCGCGCATCGGCTGAGGGGCGACCGGCATGCTGCTTCAACTCGCCATCATCGGCGTCCTGATCGCGCTGTTCCCGATCTCTTACGTGCTGGTCCGCGGCGACCGCAACAAGTACCGCAAGCTGGTCTGGATCACCGCGTTCCTGACGCTCGACCTGATCATGTTCGGCAGCTTCACGCGGCTGACCGATTCCGGCCTCGGCTGCCCTGACTGGCCAGGCTGCTACGGCCATTCCAACCCGCATGCGGCGATGGAGCCGATCCACGCCGCCCAGACCGCGCTGCCCAGCGGCCCGGTAACCCTGGCCAAGGCGTGGATCGAGATGATCCACCGCTATTTCGCCATGGCGGTGGGCGTGCTCATCATCACGCTGATGGTGCTGGCGTGGGTCAAGCGCAAGGAACTGAAGCAGTCGCCGTGGTTCGCCACCAGTGTCCTGCTGCTGGTGTGCGTGCAGGGCGCGTTCGGCGCGTTCACCGTGACCATGAAGCTGCAGCCAATCATCGTCGTGACGCACCTGCTGCTCGGCATGAGCCTGCTGGCGGCGCTGATCTGGCTCGGTTCGCGCAATGATCCGCCGCATCCCGTGGCGCCGCAGGCCGGGGCGTTGCGCTGGCCCGCGCGCGCGGCGCTGCTGCTGCTGGTGATCCAGATCTTCCTGGGCGGCTGGGTCAGCACCAACTACGCGGTGATGGCCTGCACCGATTTCCCGCTGTGCAACGGCCAGCTGGTGCCGGCGATGGATTTCACGCACGGCTTCACGCTATGGCGCCAGCTCGGCATGACGGCTGATGGCGACTACATTCCCCATGCGGCGCTGGTGGCGATCCACTGGGTGCACCGCGGCTTCGCCGTGGTGGTGCTTGGCTACCTGGCGTGGTTCGGCCTGCGCGCGCGCAGGCTCGAAGGGCTGGGCGGCACGTCGCGGTGGCTGCTGGCCGCGCTGGCGCTGCAGCTGGCCACCGGTCTCTCGAACATCGTGCTGGACTGGCCGCTGGTGGCCGCCGTGCTTCACAACGGTGGCGCGGCGGTGCTCCTGCTGCTGCTGGTGCGACTCAACTACAATATAGGGCTCGCGACCCGACCCGCCGACGCTCCCTCCAGCGTGCCGGCTGCCGCTCGCGCCACATGAAAGACAAACTCCCTCCCGTGGTTACTGCAACACAACCCCATCCCGTGGGCCGGCTGCGTCACCTGGCTCGCCAATATGCCGCCCTGACCAAGCCGCGCGTCACACAGCTCGCGGTGTTCTGCGCCATCATCGGCATGTTCCTGGCCACGCCGGGCATGGTGCCATGGCGCGTGCTGATCGGCGGCGCCGCCGGCATCTGGCTGCTGGCCGGGGCCGCGTTCGCGATCAATTGTCTGGTCGAGCAGAAGATCGACGCGCTGATGCGCCGCACCGCCTGGCGCCCGTCGGCCACCGGCGAGATCACCACCACCCAGACCCTGATCTTCTCGGCCGTCCTGGGCGGCGCCGGCATGTGGCTGCTGCACGTGTTCGCCAACGACCTGACGATGTGGCTGACCTTCGCCACCTTCCTGGGCTATGCGGTCGTCTACACCATCCTGCTGAAGCCCGCCACGCCGCAGAACATTGTCATCGGCGGCCTGTCGGGCGCCATGCCGCCGGCGCTGGGCTGGGCGGCCGTGGCCAACGACGTGCCGGCCGAGGCCTGGTTCCTGGTGCTGATCATCTTCACCTGGACCCCGCCGCATTTCTGGGCGCTGGCCTTGTACCGCCGTGCCGACTACGCCAAGTCCGGGTTGCCGATGCTGCCGATCACGCATGGCGAAAAGTACACGCTGCTCAATATCCTGCTGTACACGCTGGTCATGATCGCCGCGACGCTGCTGCCTTTTGTGTATGGCATGTGCGGCTATATCTACCTGGCCAGCGCGCTGGTACTGGGGGCCTGGTTCCTGAAGTACTCGTGGACGCTGTACCGCAATTACTCCGACGAACTGGCGCAGCGCACCTTCCGCTTCTCGATCCTGTACCTGTCGATCCTGTTCGCGGCTTTGCTCGTCGATCACTACTTCAAGTTCGTGCCGCAGATCTGAGCGGCACCATTGTTCGCGGCCTGCGGCATCTTGTCGCGGCCGCCGTGCCGCACGGCGCGGATGGGCGATACTGTGTGCTGCCCTCGCCATCGCGCGCCACCGCAGTCTTGCCGGCGCCCCGACTTCCAATCTCGCATGAACAAGCCAAGCCAATCTTCCGGGCTCCTCGCCTCGTTCCGCCGCTTTGCCGCGCTGGCCTTCCTGGCGCTCGCGCTTGCCGCCTGCGGCCAGCAGAAGGCCTCGTTCCGCAACGTCGACATCAGCGGCGGCGCGGACTTCGGCAAGGATTTTTCGCTGACGGACCATAACGGAAAAGTCCGCACGATCGCCGACTTCAAGGGCAAGGTCGTGGTGATGTTCTTCGGCTACACGCATTGTCCCGATGTCTGCCCGACCACCATGGCCGAACTCAAGGCGGTGATGGAGCAGCTCGGCCCGGACGCCGACAAGGTGCAGGTGCTGTTCGTCACGGTCGATCCGGAGCGCGATACGCAGGCGCTGCTGGCGCAGTACGTGCCGGCGTTCGATCCGCGCTTCCTGGGCATGCGGCCGACCGACGAGGCGGCGCTGCAGAAGGTGGCAAAGGATTTCAAGGTGTACTACGCGAAGGTGCCGGGTTCTTCGCCGAACAACTACACCATGGATCACTCGGCCGGCAGCTACGTGTTCGACCCGGAAGGGCGGCTGCGGCTTTTCATCCGCCACGGGCAAGGGCCGGAGCCGATTGCCCACGACATCAAGCAGCTGCTGTCCTGAGCGCAGCGCGGAATGAAAAAAGGCCGGTCCAGTGGACCGGCCTTTTGCATGGCGCCAGCGATTGCGCTGGCGCGGCAGCGATCAGGCAAACGCCTGCAGCGCGCCCTTCATCTTCTTCATGGCCGCCGCTTCGATCTGGCGAATCCGTTCGGCCGACACGCCGAATTCATCGGCCAGCTCATGCAGCGTGGCGCCGCCCGAGCCATCGTCCTCGACGTTCAGCCAGCGCGCCTCGATGATGCGGCGGCTGCGGTCGTCCAGGCGCGTCAGCGCTTCTTCCAGGCCCTCGACCTGCATACGGTCGTGACGCTGGGCTTCCAGCACCCGCGTGGGCTCGTTGTGGTTGTCCGCCAGGTAGGCGATCGGGGCGAAGTCTTCCTCGCCGTCTTCGATTTGCCCTTCCAGCGCGAGATCGCCACCCGACAGGCGGGTTTCCATCTCCATCACTTCTTCCGGCTTGACGTTGAGCTCGCGCGCAACGGCTTCGACCTGCTCCGGCGTGAAGGTATGGGCACCCTTCTTGTGGCTGCGCAGGTTGAAGAACAGCTTGCGCTGGGCCTTGGTGGTGGCCACCTTGACCATGCGCCAGTTCTTCAGCACGTACTCGTGGATCTCGGCCTTGATCCAGTGCATCGCATACGACACCAGTCGCACGCCCTGGTCCGGGTTGAAGCGCTTCACGGCCTTCATCAGGCCGATATTGCCTTCCTGGATCAGGTCAGCGTGCGGCAAGCCATACCCGAGGTACTGGCGTGCGATCGACACCACCAGGCGCAGGTGGGACATCACCAGCTGGCGTGCGGCATCAACGGAATCATGGTCGCGCAGTTCGCGCGCGAGACGCTGCTCTTCCTCGGCGGTCAGCAGGGGAATGCGGTGGATGGCCTGGATATAGCTTTCCAGGTTGCCCACGGTGGCCGGGAAGGTCAATGCAAAGCTTCCAGCCAGCTTGGGCGCCGTCGGCAGACGGCTGTTCAGCACGGTTTGGTCGGCAGGCAAGACTGCGTTCACTCAATTACTCCTTTCGCATCCGGCGGTTCGGTTGCCGGTGTGCCACTCCGGACGGGTGGCACAGCATTGCAACACATCTTAGCACTCAAGCCGGGTGAGTGCTAATTGGAGTCCCTGTCGTCCTGATAGTTCCTGATGATTGTCATCTATATTTGGATAGTGTTGCCCCCAACAAGGTACTCGGACGGCATATACGGTGCTCGGATATCCTGGGTTAGAGGCCCACAAGGGTTCGGGGTTCGCATCGTCCGGCGGGATACAGTATTGCGCCAGACGCTACACTGACAGAGCCGTCGCGACCCCTTCACGGCTTGTGCAAGAGCCTGACCCACGATCCGGAGGAGCTATGTCTGCCATCGAACACCTGCTCAAGCCCCATGTACGAGACCTGGGCGATTTCACCGTGCGCCGCCTGCTTCCGGCCGCTGCCGCGCAGACCGTCGGCCCGTTCATCTTCTTCGACCATATGGGGCCGGTGACGCTGCCGCCTGGTCACGGTGCCGATGTGCGGCCGCATCCGCATATCGGCCTGGCCACGGTGACCTACCTGTTCGACGGGGAGATCATGCACCGCGACAGCCTTGGCAGCGAGCAGCTCATTCGCCCCGGCGACGTCAACTGGATGACCGCCGGCAACGGCATTGTCCATTCGGAGCGTTCGCCCGAGACCGTGCGCAAAGCCGGCGCGCGCCTGCATGGCATCCAGACCTGGGTGGCATTGCCGAAGGACCATGAGACCGTGGCGCCCTCGTTCTTCCATCATCCCGGTGCCACGCTGCCGAAAATCGAACAGCCCGGCGTGCGCATGACGGTGATTGCCGGAGATGCCTTTGGCAAGACATCGCCGGTCAAGGTATTCAGCCGCACGCTCTACGTCGCGATCGAACTCGATGCCGGCGCGAGCGTGGAGATCCCGCCGGAGCATGCCGAGCGGGGCATCTATCCGGTCGACGGCAGCGTGGCGCTCGACGGCGAAGCGCTGCCGGCCGAGCATATGGTCGTGCTGACGCCCGGCCAGGCGGCCACGCTGACGGCCACCGCGCCGTCGCGCGTGATGCTGCTGGGAGGAGATCCCACCGACGGTCACCGCTTTATCTTCTGGAACTTCGTGGCCAGCAGCAAGGAAGCGATCGAGGCGGCTTCGCAGCGCTGGGAGGACGACGGCTTCCCTCATGTCCCCGGCGAGACCGAGCGCATTCCGCTGCCGCCGCGCAAGACCTGAAGCGCCTGCGGGTCAGAGCGGATTGGCCCAGGCCACGCGCGTGCCCTGGCGCAGGCATTCCTGGATGGCGCGCACCTGCGTGGCGATCGGCGCGGGCACCGGCACCGAGCCGTCCAGCACCTTGCGCGTCCAGGCCGCCGTGTCGGCCACGTCGCTGCCCTGGGGCAGCTCGGGCACATCGGCAATCGATCCGCTGGTCGGGTCGACCAGGGTCTGCTGGTGCCCGTCATGCAGCCAGTCGATGCGGCTGCCGCGGCGCGCATCGGCCACCACCTCGCCTTCGGTGCCGCGGGCCAGCAGCACATTGGCGGGCTCATGCGAGAAATAGTCGGTCAGCGTTTCGCGGTACTCGGGGTGCGTATAGCTGTACAGGCGCAGGGCCTCGGCGGGCGAATGCGAGCCGACTGGCTGCAGCATCTTGGCCACGGTGTGCGACGAATTGCGCAGGCCGATGACCGTGCGCCGGTCCAGCAACTGCGACAGGCCTGGCGAGAGCACATCCACGGGCACCACCGCCAGCGGCCCATTCGCCCCATCGCCATCGCGCAGGCGCGCAGTGGCCTCGTCGGTGGTGGCGCACAGCGGTATGCCCAGCGCCTCGAACAGGGCCAGGCTAGTCACGCGACCCTGGAATTCGCGCGAACCGTGCACCAGCACTGGAATATTCTCGCGAGCCAGCAACAGGGCCAGCAAGGGTACGAGGTTGGGCTGCTTGCGCGCGCCGTTGTAGCTCGGAATGACCACCACCTGGCGATCCCCCGGCGCGGCCAGCGGCTGGCAGTGCGCGTGCGCGGCCTCGAGCATGCCGGCCAGTTCGTGCGGGGCTTCGCCCTTGATGCGATAGGCCATCAGCACGGCACCCAGTTCCAGGTCGGATACGCGCCCGGCCAGCATGGCGTCGAACAGGGTTTGCGCGTCTTCGCGCGGCAGTGCGCGGGCGCCGTTCACGCCGCGACCGATTTCCTTGATGTAGCGGGCCGCTGAAAACGGGCCCGTGGCGGTTGTGGCGGTGGATGTAGTCATGGGCGGGCAGCGTGGGGGTTGGTGTTTCGCTTCATGATAGCGGAGCGTCGCCGCCACGCCCATGGCGGCGGGCGCGTCCGTGGCCGTTCACGCCGCTTCCTGAAG
>Ga0079984_1016727_pt1 | contig 10767 bp, 9 predicted proteins | sample Hof3ISUMetaT_18_FD_73498 | JGI IMG/M metagenome (GOLD analysis project Ga0079984, IMG submission 73498) | Enriched soil aggregate microbial communities from Iowa State university to study microbial drivers of carbon cycling -... | ecosystem: Environmental > Terrestrial > Soil > Agricultural land... | reverse complement strand
GCGTGGCCGACGAAGCGATAGATCTTGCGATCGATCAGTTCTTCAAGGTTGAGGTCAATGGAGCCGGAAACCTGGCTACGCAGACCCATTTCGGCATATTCCGGGTTGAACCGGATGCCAGGGCGGCTTGCACGCAGGTTAGCGGAGACGGTCTCTTTGTCATTGCCCAGGCACGAAACAATGCCCAGACCAGTGATAACGACGCGGCGCATGCGGATAACCCTTAGAAGTTGTCAGTGGAGGTGAACACGCCGACCCGGAGGCCTTCGGCGGTATAGATTTCGCGACCGTCGACAGTCACCGAACCGTCGGCGATGGCCAGGTTCAGCTTGCCTTTGAGGACACGCTTGATATGGATGTTATAGGTGACTTTCTTGGCTGTCGGCAGGACTTGGCCGAAGAATTTCACTTCGCCCGAACCCAGGGCGCGACCGCGGCCCGGCAGGCCTTGCCAGCCCAGGAAGAAGCCGACCAGCTGCCACATGGCGTCCAGGCCCAGGCAGCCCGGCATCACCGGATCACCTTCGAAGTGGCAGGCGAAGAACCACAGGTCCGGAGTGATATCCAGCTCGGCGACCAATTCACCTTTGCCGTACTTGCCACCCTCTTCGCTGATCAGGGTGATGCGATCGACCATCAGCATGTTCGGGGCGGGCAGTTGCGCGTTACCTGGGCCGAACAGCTCACCGCGACTGCAGCGCAGCAGGTCTTCCCGGGTAAAGGCGTTTTGTTTGGTCATGCGAGCTCCTCAATAGTCCCATGCGGCAGGTGGGGCAAATCTTCCCGGCCGATCGAAGCGTTCATGCCTCGAAGCGGCAGCCTACTCATAGACTATTGCGTTGTAGTGAAAGTCACAGCACCAAGGACATGAATGTACACTTGTGCACTGAAATTTTTAATCAAGTCCATTTTCGAACTTGTACGGGTGCCTAAGACTGCCGCACTTTCGCCTTTCACGCCAGTCGCAGATGCTCGAAAGGCCTGTCCTACTGCACCCATCGCTGCAGAATTTGCTGTAGGTCAGTCCGTTTGAACGGCTTGGCCAGGTAATCGTTCATTCCCGCCGACAAGCAGGCTTCGCGATCCCCCTGCAAGGCATTGGCGGTCAGGGCAATGATCGGCAAATCGGTACAGCCGGGCAGTTCGCGGATCTGTCGCGTTGCCTCGTACCCGTCGATGACCGGCAATCGGCAGTCCATCAGTATCGCTTCGAAAATCAGACTCTCGGCACTGCGCACCGCCTGTGCGCCATCAGCGGCGACGCTGACGGTAAAGCCCAGGCTGCGCAGCATCGCTTCGATGACGGTCTGGTTGACCGGATTGTCCTCGACCAGCAGCACGTTGCGACCTTCGCCGTCACCCTTGTGGGTCGATATGCGCGCCACCTGCGCGGGCAAGGCCTGTTGATACAACGCCAATGGAATTTCCAGGGTGAACACCGAGCCACGGCCTTCCTCGCTCTGGGCGCGCAGGGTGCCACCCATCCGCTCGGCGAGCGTGCGCGCAATCGGCAGGCCCAGGCCGGTGCCACCGTAGCGTCTGGAAATGGAACTGTCGGCCTGCTGAAACGCGTCAAACATCAATTCCAGGCTTTCGGGCGCAATGCCGATCCCGCTGTCGCGTACCGTGCAGGTGAACCACAGCAGTTCGTGATCCAGGGATTGCCACTGTGATTCGATCGAGACACGACCCTGCTCGGTGAATTTCAGTGCATTGCCGACCAGGTTGACCAGTATTTGCCGAATGCGTGTCGGGTCGCCCTGAACCTGCAGTGCGCGCATGTCTGCCGGAATCTGCAAATGCAGGTCGAGCCCGCGTTGCACGGCGCTGTGCTGGAACGACTGGGCGCAACTGCCGATCAGGTCCGCGAGGTTGAACGGAATATGCTCCAGTTCCAACTCCGAGCGTTCGATACGCGAGAAATCCAGAATGTCATTGATGACTTTGAGCAGGTGCTCGGTGGATTCCGACGCCAGGGCGGCGTATTCGAACTGTTCTTCGGTCATCTCGGTGGTTTCCAGCAACTGCAGCATGCCCAGTACGCCATTCATCGGGGTGCGCAGTTCGTGGCTCATCATTGCCAGGAAATCGGACTTGGCGTTGTTGGCTTTTTCCGCCTCCTCGCGGGTCTGGATCAACTGCGCCATGGCCTGCTGCTGTTCGTGGCTGGCCTGCTCAAGGCCTTTGGCAAGGTTGTTGATGTGTTGTGACAGCGCGCCCAGTTCCGTGTCGTCGACGATGGGCAGGGGCGTTTGGTAGTCGCCGGCCTGGATCGCCTTGACCGCATTGCCGATATCACGGAGCGGTTGCGACAGGCTTGCGGCCAGGCGCCGGGCGACCAGGAAGGTAAACAGCAAGGCGAACAGTGCCAGAATGCCGGCCTTGAGCAGGATCTCCTGCTGGCGCTGGTTGAACGCATCGTTGGACAGGCCGACGATCACCCGGCCCAGGTAATCCTCGGCGGGAGCCGTGGGGGCAGCAGTGCCTTCCTGGAAAAAATCATTGTGCAGCGCGATCCGTTGCAAGCGTACGGGCGCCTGGAATATTTCGACCTGGTGGGGCTTTTGGTAGCTTGCCGAGGGTTGCTCGACATACACCAGGATCCGGTTGGCGCTGTCCTGCACTTCCAGGAATCGTACGTTGGGCGTGGCCAGTGTGGCCTTGAGCAGGCTGTCGAGCACCTCGTTATTGCCTGAGATCACACCGTATTCGGTGGCAGGCGCCAGTTGGTTGGCAATCAGCTGGCCAGTGTGGTTGAGCTCCTGGCGCAGGTCCTGGATACGCACGAAGGTGAAGAAGCTGATCAACAGCAACGTCAAGAGCAGGGCAGGGCCTAGGCTGATGATCTGGGTGCGGGTACTGATGTCCCAGCGGCGCCGGAAGGTCATGGGCGGCGTTCTCCTTCTGCCAACAGCGTTGCAACAGCCGTTTCGTTTACCTGCTGGAGACCCAGGGAACGGGACACCTGCGCGTTGCTCGAGACTTTGAAGCGGTGTGGGTATAGCGTACGGGGCCAGGCGGCGGGTGGCAGGTCGAGCAACTCATCGAGAATCGCCAGCCAGTCGCTCTGATCGCTGTAGGTACTGGCCAGGCTTCCGGCCCTGACGAATCCTGCATTGGGGCCGATCAAGGCCAGCTGTCGCGCATAGCTGCTGAGCAACAGGTTTTTCGCGGTTTTCGGGTTGTACAGGTCGGGGTCGTCGAGGCCCAGCACGACGTCGCTATTGTCCAGCAAGGCCTGCAAAGGACGACTGTCCAGGGTGTTTTCCCAGCGCTCGGTGACGACCTCAAGCCCCAGGGGATGGGCGGCCTGGCGCAGTTCGCTCAACAGGAACTCGCTATGGCTGTCGTACAGGACGCCCACCCGCTTGGCTTGGGGCAGCAGGACGCGGGTCAGGCGCAATTGCCGCTCCAGTGGCGGATCGCTCCAGAGCAGGCTGAGGTGCGCGGGCAGGGCGTGCCCCAGATGTTGCCGTGCCTGCAGGCGGCTGATGCGCAGTACCAGCGTTGCCGGGCCGCGGGTGTCCTGCAGGCGCCAGTCGAGACTGGGCAGGTCGAGCAGGATCAGGCGGGTGTCCGCCGCCAGTTTGCCCGGTGGCGGCAGGCTGGCCAGTGCCTGGAAGCGCACGGTGTCGGCAGGTCGCAATTGCCGTAGCGCCTGGGCAAAGGATTGCACGCCGGGGCTGTCGTCGACACCGGTCATGAGAATGTCCGTGGCGTGGGCCGGCAGGCCGTTCAGCCAGCCACTGAAAACCAGACAAGCCATGGCCAGCAGATGGCCAAGGGTTGGCGGCTTGCGCGACGGACGATGCGGCATCTTAAAACCCCAGCTCCGCGCTGAAATACATCACCCGTCGCTCGTCATGGTTATTGTCGATAAAGGTGGTGGGCTGATGGTCGAGGCGTTGCTGGAGCACACCGGCCAGCTCCAGGTGGGTCTTGCCCAGGAGGATGCGCCTGGCGATGCGCGTATCGATGCGTTCGAAGCGATAGCCGTTGAGCGCGTCGTCCGAATAATAGAAGAGCGCGCTGTTCCAGCCATGGCCCCAGTCGCGTAACCAGGCGGCAGAGCCACTGTTGCGTGCAGTCTGCTGCTCATCCAGCGAGTTACTCGCGTCGGCATCGACGTAGGCATAGGTCAGGCGCAACCGGTCGGTGCTGCCGATTTTCCAGTCGAGTTGGGTTTCCGCGCCGGTATAGCGCGCGGTGTTGGCATTGCTGGCGATGTACTGATTGTTGCGCAACGGCTCACTGATCATCCCGGTGATCTCGTCGTAGAACAGCTTCAGGTCGACGGCCAGCCCCGACTCGGCAAAATAACCGTTGTAGCCCAGTTCCCGGGAGCGCATGTGTTCCTGGTCGAGGTCGCCTGGGCCGCGGGTCTTGACGAAATAGCGGGCGCTGGACTGGCCATAGGCGCCGGGTTGCAGGCGAGTGACCTGGTAGCTCCAGTTGACGTTGTTCTCGAACATGTCCGGCGAGCGGATGGCTTCCGAGTACACCGCGCGCAAGCCGTGGCGGGGGGTGATCAGATAGTTGAGCGCCATCCGTGGGGTCAATGAGCTGCCGATCAACTGCGTGTCCTCGAACATGGCACCGCCCTGCAGTAGCCAGTGTTCGCTGGCGCGCCATTCGAACTGGCCGAATGCTCGCCAGGTGGTATCGTCGAGGATGCCATTGAAGTAGGTCTCGGAATCTGCCCGGTCGTAACGATAGTTCAAGCCGCTGACCAGTCGCAGGTTATCGGACAGGCTCAGGGTGTCCTGCAGTTCAAGGTCGTAGCGCGACTCCCGGGTGCTCTGGTCGATGTCCCCGCAGACCGTTTGCCGGGCACCCTTGCGCCACTGGTCGAGGACTTTGTTGGCCAAGGCGCGCTGGGTCGGGTCACCGGCGGGTGCGCCGGAGCCCAGGAAACTTTCGATGTTGCGCGCCAGGCGCTCGGTGTAGTTCGGGTCGAGTTGCCAGAGCTCGGTGAGTTCGGGGCTGAACGACACTTCGGCATCACAGGCACGCCAGGTCTGCTGACGGTCCCAATGCTGGGCCGAACCCTGGATGTAGAGGCTGTGCTCGGTGTTGATGTCCAGGTTCCAGCGCAGGGAGCCGGCGTAGTCCTTGGCGGTGACGTCGGAATCGTCCCCTGCGCGGGTAATCCCCGAGAATACCGGGCGATAGGTATAGGGCCGCTGATTGGTGCCATCCTTGGCGTTGACTTGCCAATCGATGCTTTGTCGTTCGTCGAGCGACTGACTGACGGCGAGGTTGATGCGCTTGAGGCGGCGACTGTCATGGTAGTCGCCGCCGTTGCGGTCTGAATCAAAGCCATCGTCCTGCTGGCCGGACAGGGACAGGCGTAAATCACCGTCGTCCCACCCCACGCCCTGGCTGGCATAGAAGTCGTCGATGCCCCGCTGACCGCGGGTGACTTTCATGCGCGTACCATGGCTGTCGGCCGGGTTGCGCGTGATGATGTTGACCACCGCCATCAGCGCATTGGCGCCATAGCTGACGGTGTTCGGACCGCGGAACACCTCGATGCGCTGGATGTCCTCCATGGCCACCGCCATATCGCTCCAGTCCACCGTGGCCAACCCCGCGCGGTACACCGAGCGACCGTCGATCAATACCTGCATGCGCCGCGCTTCGGTGGCACTGGTGCCGTGGTAATTCACGGTGGCCTGATTACCGCTGATATTGCCGACCATCATGCCCGGTACCAGGCGCAGCACTTCACTGATGTCGCGGGCGCCGCTGGCATTGATCAGCGCGCTGTCGAGCACCGTCATGCTCCCCGGCACGGCGGCCGGCGACTGTTTCAGGCGCGTGGCCGTGAGGACCTGCGGCAAGGGTTCGCTGTCGAGGAACAAGTCGTCGGCCAGCACCGGCGAGCTGAACACCAGCGCCAGGACCAGGGGCGAACGGGGGGAAGGCGAACCCAGGGACACAACACATCCTTGTCAACGATCGATGGCGCGCATGTTAACCGAGCCCGTTGACTTTTCCAGTCACGATGTAAGCATTTTCCTAGGTATTACCGGACTTCTTCCTACGCATGCCGGTAATTGACGCGGGGACTGGCCGACACGGGGACGCTCCGTATAATGCCGGCATCGCCACTGGTATGGATTAACGGATCAGATATGACTGAACAGCGCCCGATCGCGGTCTTGGGAGGCGGAAGTTTTGGTACCGCCGTGGCTAATCTGCTGGCCGAAAATGGCCATCAGGTCCTGCAATGGATGCGTGACCCCGAACAGGCCGAGGCCATCCGGGTCAATCGCGAGAACCCGCGTTACCTCAAAGGCATCAAGATTCTGCCCGGTGTGATACCGGTCACTGATCTGTTGGCCACCCTGGAGGCCTGCGACCTGTGCTTTGTTGCGCTCCCCTCCAGCGCGTTGCGCTCGGTGCTGGCCCCGCACGCCGAACGGTTGGGCGGCAAAATGCTGGTGAGCCTGACCAAGGGCATCGAAGCCCACACGTTCAAGCTGATGAGCCAGATTCTCGAAGAGATCGCGCCACTGGCACGCATCGGTGTGTTGTCCGGGCCGAACCTGGCCCGTGAAATCGCTGAACACGCGTTGACCGCCACGGTGGTCGCCAGCGAAGACGAAGCGCTCTGCCAGCATGTTCAGGAGGTGCTGCACGGTCGCACCTTTCGCGTGTATGCCAGCGCCGACCGGTTTGGCGTCGAACTGGGCGGGGCATTGAAAAACGTCTACGCGATCATCGCCGGCATGGCGGTGGCGATGGGCATGGGCGAAAACACCAAGAGCATGCTGATTACCCGCGCACTGGCGGAAATGACCCGCTTCGCGGTGAATCAGGGGGCCAACCCGATGACATTCCTGGGCCTGGCGGGCGTGGGCGATCTGATCGTGACCTGCTCGTCGCCAAAAAGCCGTAACTATCAGGTTGGCTTTGCCCTCGGCCAGGGCTTGAGTCTCGATGAGGCGGTCAGTCGATTGGGCGAAGTCGCTGAAGGCGTGAATACCCTCAAGGTGCTCAAGGCCAAGTCCCAGGAAGTTGGCGTGTACATGCCGTTGGTCGCCGGGTTGCACGCGATCCTGTTCGAAGGGCGCACGCTTGAGCAGGTGATCGAACTGTTGATGCGGGGCGAGCCGAAGACCGATGTCGACTTTATTTCCACCAGCGGCTTCAACTGAAACCCCCCACTTCACAGGAACGGAGCGAGAAATGAGTGATCCAAAAGTAGAAGCCAAATACGAGTCCATCCTGCTTCGAGCGCTGTGGATGGTGGTGTTCCTGCTGGTCTGGCAGGTGGCGCAGTTCATGCTTGGCGCCGTGGTGCTGGTGCAATTGATCTATCGTTTGATCTATGGCGCCCCGAGCGCCAGCCTGATGAACTTCGGCGACAGCCTGAGCCAGTTCCTGGCCCAGATCGGTCGTTTCGGCAGCTTCCACAGCGACCAGAAACCTTGGCCGTTCGCCGATTGGCCGACGCCGCGTACGCCGGAAGGTGAAGCGCCGCACGTCGTGGCACCCGCACCGCATCCGGCCCGAGATGAGGAACCCAAGCTATGAAACTCTGGGTATTGCGTCATGGTGAAGCCGAGCCACACGGTTCCACGCCCCACGATTCGGAGCGTGAGCTGACCGAAAATGGCCGTAAGGAAGTGCTGCGCGCCGCTGCCTACCTGATGGGCCAGCCGCTGACAGCGATATATGCCAGCCCCTATACGCGAGCGCAACAGACCGCCCAAATCGTTCGGGATACCTTGGGTTTCGGGCCGGAAATCCGCACTGTCGAGTGGTTGACCCCGGATTATGATCCCGACAGGGTCACTGATCAGCTGAACTCGGTCACCAATGCGCTGCTGGTTTCTCATAATCCGCTCGTGGGAAACCTGCTCAGCTACCTGCAACATGGCGCTGGACATCCGCCTGAAAAGGTCGGCACCGCTGGCCTGGCCGAGTTGGAAAACGCTGAATTGGTGATCGGCGCGATGAAGCTCAACAGCATCAAGCACCCCTAAAGGGCAAAAGATCGCGATCAGGCCCTGCAAGGGATCCAGCGTATCCCTTCAAGCGCTGCCGCAGGCTGCGAGCCTTTGATCTGAAAAATAGCCAACCAAGCAGTTGCTTGGTTGGCTACGCTTGCTCCAGACCAAAACAAAGGAGCGAGTCCCATGCCTGCTGCTTCCCGTTTGCCCCTGGACGTTTTCTACGAGCGCGAGACCCGTCATCCCCGTCAGCGCTTTCTTGTCCAGCCTGTGGGCGGTGGTCAGGTCGAGACCTTGACCTGGGAGGACGTCGGTCATCAGGCGCGTTGCGCGGCCCATTGGCTGCGCTCGCAGGAACTGCCCCAAGGCAGCCACATCGCCCTGATCTCGAAAAACTGTGCGCACTGGATCATTGCCGACCTGGCGATCTGGATGGCCGGGCATGTCTCGGTGCCGTTGTACCCCAACCTCACCGCCGAGTCGGTGGCCCAGGTGCTCGAACATTCGGAAGCGGCGCTGGTATTTATCGGCAAACTCGATGACTGGCCTGGCATGTCCCGTGGGGTGAGTTCCGCACTGCCGACCATCAGCCTGCCGCTGCATCCGCCCGGCACCTTCGATTTCAGCTGGGCCGACTTGCAGCGCAGCTCGCCGATCCAGGACGATCCCAAGCCCGCCGCCGATCAACTGGCGACCATCATCTACACGTCCGGCACCACGGGCATGCCCAAGGGCGTGATGCACAGCTTCGCCAATCTGGGGTTCGCCACCGCGCGCGGCACGCAGTTGTTCGGTCTCAATGAGTCGGATCGACTGTTGTCGTATTTGCCGTTGTGCCACGTTGCCGAACGGATGTTCGTCGAACTGGCATCGATCTATACGGGGCAAACCGTGTTCTTTGCCGAAAGCCTGGACACTTTCCTGACGGACTTGCGCCGTGCCCGGCCGACGGCGCTGTTTGGCGTACCGCGCATCTGGACCAAGTTCCAGATGGGGGTGTACAGCAAGATCCCGGCACAGCGCTTGGACTTCCTGCTCGGGCTGCCGATTATCGGCAAGCGGGTCGGGCACAAAGTCCTCGCCGGGTTGGGGCTCGATGCCTTGCGCGTGGCCTTGTCCGGTGCGGCACCGGTGCCGCTGAGCCTGTTGCTGTGGTACCGCAAGCTCGGGTTGGACGTGCTGGAGGTCTACGGCATGACGGAAAGTTGCGGCTACTCGCACATTTGCCTGCCGGGACAGAACAAACCTGGCTGGATTGGCAAGCCTTGCCCAGAGGTTGAAGTGCGCATCGACGAGTCGGGGGAGGTCATGGTGCGTAGCGGCGCGACCATGCTCGGGTATTTCAAGGAGCCGCAGAAAACCGCCGACACCCTGACCGAAGATGGCTTCCTGCGCACCGGCGACAAGGGCGAGGAAGATGCCGAGGGCAACCTGCGCCTGACCGGGCGCCTGAAGGAAATCTTCAAGACCAGCAAAGGCAAGTACGTGGCTCCGGCACCCATCGAAAATCGTCTGGCGGTGCATTCGCGTATCGAGCAGGTGTGCGTGGTCGGTGACGGCTTGAGTGCGCCACTGGGCCTGTGCGTGCTTTCGGCCGACGGGCGCCAGGAGGCACGGCCGGGATTGCATGCAAGCCTGGAGAAACTGCTGGAAGAGGTCAACGACAGCCTCGACAAGCACGAACGCTTGCGGCGACTGGTAGTGGTCAAGGACAGCTGGGCGGTGGAAAACGGCTTTCTCACGCCGACCCTGAAGATCAAGCGCAACGTGATCGAAGCCGCTTACGGCGCTCGCTTCGAAGAATGGAGCGAGCGTAGCGAAGCGGTGCTGTGGCAGGATTGAGGCACGAATAACATCAACAAGGAAACCGGCTATGAGTCTGTGGCGTACCGCTCCGAACATCGAACAGTTGAACGCAATTCAGAAAAACACCATTGGCGAACTGCTGGACATCCGCTTCGAATCTTTCGATGACGAGTCCCTGACCGCGAGCATGGTGGTCGACCACCGCACTCACCAGCCCTATGGCTTGCTGCATGGCGGCGCTTCGGTGGTGCTGGCTGAATCAGTCGGCTCCATGGCCAGCTACCTGTGCATCGACACCAGCAAGTTTTACTGCGTGGGCCTGGAAATCAACGCCAACCACCTGCGCGGCTTGCGCAGCGGGCGGGTGACGGCGGTGGCCAAACCCATTCACATCGGCCGTACGACCCATGTCTGGGATATCCGCTTGACCAGTGACGAAGGCAAGGCCAGTTGTGTGTCGCGATTGACCATGGCTGTGGTGCCGCTGGGTGAGAATCCACCCGCCCGCTGACCACGCCCCTCTGTAGGAGCGAGCTTGCTCGCGATGGTCGTCAACGATAACGCTGGAAAGCTGACACCCCGCAGCGCTCTCAGGTTCATCGCGAGCAGGCTCGCTCCTACAGGGATCGTTATGCGCATGACCGGACTGTCATCATTCCTGTCAGTTACGGTCATTGCTGCAAGACGCAGTCTTGCGGACAATCGGGTTTGTTTTCGTTGATGGATCGACCGGTATGTCGCAACAGATATTTTTCGCCCACGCCAATGGTTTTCCCTCGGGGACCTACGGCAAGTTGTTTGCGGCGCTGGCACCCGAGTATGAGGTGACGCATCTGGAGCAACACGCCCACGACCCGCGTTTCCCGGCGGACGACAACTGGTACAACCTGGTGGACGAACTGATCCACCACCTGCAGCAACAGTCGCAGCCGGTGTGGGGTGTCGGTCATTCCTTCGGTGGCGTACTGCATCTGCACGCGGCGTTGCGTTGCCCCGAGTT
>Ga0079984_1114375_pt1 | contig 10785 bp, 13 predicted proteins | sample Hof3ISUMetaT_18_FD_73498 | JGI IMG/M metagenome (GOLD analysis project Ga0079984, IMG submission 73498) | Enriched soil aggregate microbial communities from Iowa State university to study microbial drivers of carbon cycling -... | ecosystem: Environmental > Terrestrial > Soil > Agricultural land... | reverse complement strand
TCGTGATGTGGTCCTCGCCGTCGCTGAACGCGGCGAACATGGCGCGGAAGCCGCCGATGATCTCGTCGATCCACGGCTGCGCCGCGGCGATCGCGTCGGGGATCTTCCCGATCGCGCCGGCGATGCGGTCGCCGATCCCGCTGGCGGCGATCTCCTCCATGACGGGCTTGATGCGCCCGGCGACGGCGTCGACGACGTCGGCCGTCGCGTTGAGGACCTTCGGGATCTCGTCCTGGAAGGGCTGGATGAACGCGGCGCCGAAGCGCGCGGTCGCGGCGCCGAGGCCGCCCCAGGCGCCTGTGATGGTGGTGCGCAGGCCCTCCATCGAGCCGCCGAAGGCGACGGTCGCGCCGGCGGCGCCGTTGGTGCCCTCGATGATGCCCTGGGTGAGCTTGTCGATCCCCTCCTCGGCGGGGATCAGGCCGGCCGAGATCATCTTGCGGATCTCGTCGGTGGTGACGCCGTACTGGTTCGCGAGGATCTGCAGCGCGGGCACGCCCTGCGCGCTGAGCGAATTGACCGTCTCCATGCCGATCTTGCCGGCGGCGGTCGCCTTGCCGAGCGCGTCGACGATCATGTTGACCGCGTCCGCGCCCTTGCCGCTCGCCGCGGCCGACTCGCCGATCGCCGTCAGGTAGCCGGGCACCTTCTGGGCGTCGGCGCCGAACGCGACGAGGTTCTTGCCGGCCTCGGCGAACTGGTCGAGGTTGAACGGGGTGCCGGTGACCGTCTTGACGATCTCGTCCATGAACTGGCCGGCCTTCGCCGCGTCGCCGAGGAGCACCTCGAGCGCCTTCGTCGAGTCCTGGATCGTCGTGACGCGGGCCATGCCCTTGGTGAAGGCGGCGCCGCCGAACAGCGCGGCGAAGATCCCGCCCGTCGCGCCGACGGCCTTGAGGATCACGCCACCGACGCCCTTGAGGCCGGCGCCGAGGGCGGCGAGGAAGCCGCGGCTGCTCGAGCCGCCGGCGTCCGTACCGGCCGAGTCGAGCTCGGCCTTCATCGCGGCCTTCGCGCCGCGCATGGAGGGGATGATCTGCAGCGTCGCGTATCCGAAGTTCACGGATCATCCCCTCCTCGGGGCGCTATGGAGTTGTGTCGTCCTCGCCGGTGGTGCTCGCGGCGAGACGGGCTTGTCTTTCGTCCTCGCGGGCGCGTGCGAGGGCGAGCGCGTCAGTCGTCTCGGGGTCGGCGGCGAGCAGCTCGTCGGGGTCCCAGCGCGGGACGAGCGGGTGCCGCTTGCCGGCGAGCACGTGGTAGACGTCGGCGATGAGGTGGTTCTCGACGGTCCATGCCTGCCGCTCGTCGTGCTCAAGCTGCACGAGGCTCCTCGGGTCGTTGACGATGACGTCGACGTACCCGAGGAGCTCGCGCAGGCTGTACGCGCCGCGGTAGTAGTCCGTGAGCCGGACGTGGAACGTCCGCATGAGCTCGGCTTCCAACTGCCGCCCGTACTGCGCCAGGACGGCGTGGAAGCGCGCTATTCCCCCGCGTCGATCCCGCAGTGCTCGTTGTACTTCCCGACGAAGCCGTTGAGCTGCCCGACGGTCGGCTTCGCCGCGCGCAGCTCGGCGTAGGTCTCGGCGTCTGCGGCGAGCTTGATCACCTGCCAGTTCGCGGCGGCGGTGCGCCCGACGGCCGACAGGTCGACGCTGTCGAGGTCGTTGAGGTGCTTGAGCTCGCGCACCTTGCCGTTGAGGACGAACCTGAACGGCTCGTTGTTCGCGTCGGCCCGGAGGGTCTTGTCGAAGTTGAAGTCCGGGGTCGCGCTGTCGGTCTTGGCCACGGGGGTGGCTCCTTTCGTGCTCGGCATGGTGGGCATGGTTGGAAGGGGCGCGGCCGGCACCATGCCGAACCGGCCGCGCCCCGGTCTGGGGTGAGCGGGTGTGCTCAGTCCTCGTCGCCGTCGAGGGCGCCCGCGAGGCCCTGCGTGCCGCCGCCGGTGCTCTGCTGCTGCGCTCCCCCGCCGCCGGCGCTGGTGCTCGTGCGCTGGCGCTGGTAGAGCCGGCCGTCGGGGTACTCCTCGGAGGGGTCCTCGGCGAAGACGGAGCAGATGAGGGGCGTGCGGCGGATGTCGCTGTCCGGCGTGCTCCGGTCGCCGTTGACGCGCCACTTCGAGCCGCCGACGGTGAACCAGCGCTCCTTGTAGCCGGTCGCGGTGTTCTCGAGCGTGAAGCAGGTGACGACCTGCTTGCTCACGGGCACCGGGATCGCGCCGTCGCCGGTCGTGCTGCCGCTGTAGAGCAGCTCGCCGACGACCTCGTTGTCCTCGAGGAAGATCGCGTTCCACGACTCGCCGTTGAACTTCTCGATCGCCTCGACCTGGCCGTCGACGCCGTACGCGGAGACGTTCGTCGTCTCCTCGTCACGCGCGATCGTGAAGCCCTCGGGCGCCATCAGGCCTGCGCGCTTGAACTCGGCGGGCAGGTCGTCCTCGATCGTCTCGGGAATGGTGGCGGTGCCGGTGAAGTCGACGTGGGTGTCGATGAGGTTGAACCGGCGGACGTTCCGCTTGTTTCCGGGCATGTCCTGTTCCTCTCCTGGTGGTGGTTACCCGGGCGCGTCGCCGGGGGTGATCGCGGCCGAGACGGTGAACGAGCCGTAGGGGCCGCGGTGCTCGTCGCGGTCGGCGAACGGCGCCACGACGAGGACGGGCTGCTCGAGGGGCCCGCGAGGGCCGGCGAGCAGGAGGCCGCACAGGAGCGCGGCGAGGTCGTGCCCGGCGTCGACGTCGCGGTGGTAGCAGGTGAAGCGGAGGTTGGGCCGCTGGGTGTGGGGCCACTCCGTCTGCTGGCCGTCGACGTGGACGAGCACGAACGGCAGCGGCGGCGGGCTCGTCGTGCTGCCCGGCGTGCTGCTCTCGGGCCAGTGACCGCGGACGATGACGCCGGCGGCGTACTCCTCGGGCCGGTCGGCGAGCACGGCGCGCGCGGTGGCGATCGCCAGCGCGCGGGCGTCGACGGGGACGGTGATCATCGGCGCGCCCTCACCTCGAGGCCGGCTGCGGTCGCTGCGGTGATGAGCTTGCCGCCGAGCGCGTCGGCCGCGCGCCCGCGCCGGCTGATGATGACCAGCGCGCGCACGCGGTCGGAGACGCCGACCTCGACGCTCGAGTGCTTGTCGGCGTTGCCGGCGACGCGTTGCGCGAGCGCCTCGATCGGGCCGGCGAGCTCGCGGCTGCGCAGGTACCGGCCGATGCCGGCCACGTCGAGCTCGAGGTTCCAGCGGTCAGCCACGGCCTGCTCCTCGGATCGTGCGGGCGATCACGAACTCCTGGTGGTGCTCGCGCCCGGTCGTCGGGTCGTAGTGCTCGGCGACGAGGCCGTCGACGAGGTAGGTGTTGCCGCGGTACTCGAAGAGGTCGCCGTGCTGGACGCGGATGAACGTGCCGGGCCGGGTCTGGACGGCGCGGCGGTCGGTGTCGACGTCGCCGGTGAAGGTCGCCTCCTGCTCGGGCGTGAGCGGCTGGACGTTGAGGTCGTCGTGCTGGTCGACGAACTCGGGGTGATCCGGGTCGGGCACGCGCGAGCCGTCTCGCAGCTCGCGCGTGCCCGGCCGGGTGACCGTCGCTGGGTGGTTCCAGAACGCGACCATCAGGCGGTGTCTCCTCGGTTGAGCCGGTGGCGCTCGACGCACGCCACCCACGGCTCGGTGACGCCGGCCTGGAACGCGGCGGTGGTCCAGCTCGTGGTCTGCCCGCCGACCGTCTTGGAGTTGACGCCGAGCTCGGTGGTCGCGAGGTACTCGGCGAGGTTCAGCACCTCGCCGGCGACGTCCGCCGGCGGGTGCTCGTGGCCGGCGACGTAGCGGATGGTGACGGCGCCGAGCTCGTCGGGCCACAGGCCGCGGCCGCGGCGCACGAGGCCGTCGCGCCGGCTGAGCTGGTACTCGCCCGGCTCGAGCTGCCGCTCGTGGCCGCGCGTGCGCAGCGTGAACTCGAGCACCTCGACGACCGGCGCGACCGGGAGAGTGAGGAGCTCCGAGCCGTCGGGGTCGAGCTCGTCGACGCGCTCGTGGCGGGTGATCGGGTGTCCTGCCTCGCCGCGGAAGCGGGCGCTCGCCCCGTCGAGGTAGGCGAGCTGCTGTTCCGTGAGGTCCGAGGCGCTGCGCAGACCGAGACGCCGTGCGAGGGCGTCTCGGCCTGCGAGCGGCTCGAGGCAGGCGCCGTCAGTCGCCGGCGTTGCCATCGTCGCCGGCGGGCTTCTGCTCGCCGTCGTCGCCGGCGGGCTTCTGCTCGCCGTCGTCGCCGGCGGGCTTCTGCTCGCCGTCGTCGGCCGGCTTCTGCTCGCCGTCGTCGCCGGCGGGCTTCTGCTCCTCGCCGGCCTTGCCCTTGCCGCTGCCGCCAGCGGCTCGTCCGCGGCGGCTGGGCGCGCGCACGGCCTTGTGCTGGGCCGTGGTGGCCGAGCCGTCGTCCGCGGCGCTCTGCGGGGCACCTGCGGCGTCGGGCTCGGTCGTCTTGAGCAGGCCGAGGCGCTGCGCGTCACGGGACCGGTAGCGGCGCCCGTCGATGATGACCATGTCGGTCATGGGTCGTTCCTTCCTCGAGATGGTCGTGCCGGTGGGGCGGGCCGGCGCGCGTGCTGCGCGCCGGCCCGCCCGGAGGGTCACTCGCCGGCGCCGGGGCGGACGGGGCTGAGGTCGTCCTCGCCGTCGACGTCGACGACCGCCAGGAGCGACGGGTCGAGGACGCCGAAGGCGGCGCGGGCCTCGCCGAGGATCGCGAGCAGGTTCCGCACGAAGAAGTCCGCGTGCGAGTCGCTCACGGAGATCGTGGTCTGCTCGCGGTCCCACAGGACCGCGGTGCGGGTGTCGCCGACGATGACCTGGTCGTCGGAGAGGTCGCGCACGACGACGCGCGGGAGCGACCAGACCGTCTGCGGGCCCTGCGACCAGGGGCCGGCGCCGAAGAAGCGGCCGGCCTCGTCCTGGAGCAGGTCGAGGCGCTCGTTGTTCCCGGGCGAGACCAGGACCGCCGTCGGGCTGCCGTAGCGCTGGACGCGCGTGATGCCCTTGCGGATCGACCGCAGGATGTTGCGGTCGAAGTCCTGCTGCTGCAGGCCGGTCGTCTTGAGCAGGCCGTCCCACTGGCCGTCGATCGAGGAGTCGCCGTCGAGCAGGTACTCCTCGACGCGCTCGTCGATCCCCCGCGAGAGGAACTGGTCGATGATCGTGCGGATCTGGCTCGCGTCGCTCAGCGCGCGCTTCGTGATCGGCAGCCAGTGCGCGATCGTCTCGACGTTCGCCGTCTTCTTGAAGAAGGCGAGCGAGCTCTTGGGCTTCGTGCCCGAGGTGCCCTCGTCGTCGGTCGCCTCCGGGACGCCGGCGGCGGCGTTGACGGTGCGCTTCTGCGCCCCCGTGCCCTCGCCCTCGCGGCGCTGCTGGACGTACTCGATCGTGTCGGACTCGGTGGTCCCGACCGTGATCACGTCGCGCAGGACGAGCGGGGCGAGGTTCGGCGCGAGGTAGCCGAGGCTGTGCTTCGGCACGAAGATGCCGGCGCTCTCGTCGTGGTCGGCGCCGGTGAGGAGTGCCTTGAGCCCGCCGAGGCGGACCGCACGCGAGACGAGGCCCTTCGCGCTCTTGGGGATCTCGCCGTCGATCGCGTGCTGCCGCATGAAGTCGGCGAACTCGTCCGACTTCAGGAAGCGGTCCGCGGCCGTCTTGCGGCGCTGGGGCGAGAGGCCCTCGCGCGCACCGTCGAGGGCCTCGCCGTTGATCGCCTTCGCGGCGTCGGCGGTGACCGCCTCCTCGATGGAGCGCAGCGCGTTCTGGCTCTTGGCGGCGCGGGCGGCGGCGTTCTTCGCGTCGCCGGCCTGCTCGGCGAGGCTGTTGAGCTGCTCGAGCTCGGCCGGCGTGACGTCGCGGCCGGCGTCCTCGGCGCCCTGGACGATCGTCTTGGCCTGCTGGAGCAGGGCCTCGATCTGGGCCTTGCTGTCGGTCTTGGTGCTCACGGGGTTTCCTCCAGTGCGCTCTCGATGAGCGCCGTCGTGATGGCGGACAGAGCGCGCGAGCTGGCGGACCTGTGCTCGCCGCTGGCGGACCCCTTCGCCGGCTGCGGGGCCGGGGTGGGGTCGGCCGCGGTCGAGGCCGGCTGGCCGTCGGGCGCGGGCTCCCCCGCTGCTGCGGGGGACGTCTTGGTGATCTCGTCGAGCACGTCTCGTGCTGCGGCGAGTTGGGCGAGCTGCGCGGGTGCGAGCAGCTCGTGGGTGGCGGCGTCGGCGAGCTCGGCGACCTTCGCGGTCAGCAGCTCGGTCTGCCGGTTCGCGCCGATGAGGCACGGGCCGACCTCGAGGATGTCGAGCTTGCGGAGCTCGTAGACCTCGTACTTCTTGCCCGTGTCGGCGTCCTCGTAGACCTCCCAGCCGGCGTCGACGATGTCGTACGCGAACGACGCCTGCGTGACGCGCCGGCCCTTGAGCAGGCGGTAGACCTGCGCGGCGGTGGGGTTGTCGAGGTCGAGCTGGTAGCGGGTCTTGAGGCCCTTGTCGACCTCGGCGCCCTCGAGCACCCAGCCGATGTGCTTGAAGGGGTCGGCCCACTCGTGCGCCCAGATCACCGGGATCGGGTCGCCCTTCGCGGCCCACGCCGCGAGGCTGTCGTCGAAGGCTCCTGCGACGACGACGTCGCCGTAGGAGTCGACGTTGCCGAACACGGAGACGATCTGCTCGACGATGCCCGAGTCGTCGTCGGTCGCGGTGACCTTGATCTGGGCCTGCTTGAGGAGGGTGGCGCCGGTCTTGTACTTCGGCGCGCGGGCGAGGGTGCTGACGGTCATGGCGGTCTCCCGGGGGTCGTCACTCGCGGCCGTACTCGAGCCGGCACGAGCAGTTGGCTGTCTCGGCGGGGTTGGCGAGCCGGTCGCCGGGGTAGCGCGCACCGTTGTCGAAGATGTCGTCGACGGCGACGGTGACGCCGTGCAGCGCGGCGTGCGTGCTGCGGCTGTTGCCGCTCGTGGTGATCCACGTCTTCGTTCGCAGGCCGCTCTTGCGCGCGGCGTCGTGCCGGCCGAACGACGCGAGCTCGGTGTTCCACGTCTTGGCGAACAGCGCGGCGATCGCCCACGCCTGGATGCCGGCGAGGCCGTTCTTCCAGTCGCCGCCGGTGACGAGGTCGACGACGCGGCGCAGGAGCCCGTCGTGCCAGTCCGTCGCGTTGGTCTCGGCGGCTTTCGCGATCCAGCCGTCGAGCTGCGCGGCGTCCCACTCGTCGCCGGCGCCCCACGCCTCGAGTACCTCCCAGGCGCCGGCGTCGGCGACGCGGTGTCCGCGCCCGCGCAGGAGCTTGATGAGCCGGTCGCGCTCTGCGGGCCAGTCGAGCAGGTCGCCGATCGGCGGCAGGCTCTTGGCGGCGTGCTCCTCGAGGGCGGTCGCGAGCCGGCCGGCCTGCCCGGTCCAGAACGCGGCGAGGTCCGCCTCGAGCGCGGCCTGCTCGCGCTCGAGCGGTGCGAGGTCGTCGGGGCGCTTCACGCCGGCCCGCGGGGCCGGCAGCGCCTTCGGCGCCGTGTCCTGTGGGCTCGCGAGCCCGCCGGTGACGACGTTGAGCGGCGTGATGAGGTCGTCGCCGCCGTCGACTGCGGGCAGGTTCATGCGCGCGCGCTGCTCGTTGCGGGTGACGACGGGCGCGCCGACGAGGGCCTGGCTCGTCTTCGCCTGCTGCTCGAACGAGCCGCGCAGCTTCGCGTCGACGTTGGCCTCGATGTACTCGCCGGGGCCGAGGTCGCCGGCGAGGCCGACGTCCCACGCCTGCTCGTAGGCCATGACGTACGGGCCGAGGACGTCCTGGTAGAGCTGCTCGCGGTAGGCGTCGACGTTGCTGTGCGTGCCCTCGCGCGCGCCGACGAGCTCGGGCGGGACGCGGAAGGCGGACGCGGCTTCGGCGAGGGCGAGCTTGCGCACCTCGACGTACTGCGTCTCGCTCGGGCTGTACGCCTCGACCTTCACGAGCTTCATGCCGTCCTCGAGGATCGGCACGGCACCCTCGCGGCCCCCGCCCTGCCGGTAGCGGGCGAAGGACCGCTCGAAGCGCCGGCGGGCGCCGTCGGACCAGTTGGCGCCCTTCGGCCGCTCGATCACGGCCGGCACCTGGGCGCCGTTGCGCCACATCGACTGCCGGTACTGGCCGGCCTCGCGCAGCTCCTCGGCGAGGTCGCGCAGCGTGTAGAGCGTGGAGTAGCCGGTCGTCGTCTTGGCGCCGACCTCGAGGCCGTGCCCGACGTCGAAGATGACCTCTCCTGCCGGCAGGAAGTGCGGCTCGCTCTCGCCGGGGAAGCCGACCTCGACGCCCGTCGGCTCGCCGAAGGCGTCGACGACGACCCGCGTGACGGCGGCGGGGATCCGCACGAACCGGAGGGTGCCGTCGTCCTGCCACAGCGGGTACGAGACCCAGCGGTCGTGCAGCAGGAGGTCGAAGTAGAGCGACTGGCGGTGGCGGAACGCTCCGCGCGCGGTGCCGGGCCGCGAGAGCGCCGTGGCGATCGGGCCGGTGCGCACGCGTGTGCGCCCGCCGTCGTCCTCGACGCGGTACTGGTGCAGCGGGATGCTGGCGAGGGTCCAGGCGAGGAAGTCGACGACGGTGCGCACCGCGGTCTGCGCCTTGTACAGGGCGACGGGGTCGAGCTCGCCGGTGTACTGGTGCAGCGGGACGCTGAGCGTCATCGCGCCGTCCTTGGCCTCGCCCAGGCTGACGATGTCGCCGGATCGGGCGCGGTAGGCCATGGGTTACTCCTCGATCTGGACGGTCGCGATGTTGTCGGCGGGGATCCACAGCCGGCCGGTGAGGTCGGTCGCGGCGCGGCCGTCGTCGAGGAGCTCGACGCTGGCCAGGAGCAGGCCGGCGCGCGTTGCTCGCACGAGCCGGCCCGAGAACGTCGGCTCGCCGGCCGTGTGGGTGACGACGGTGACGTTGTGGTGGCGGTAGGCGCGTAGGTGCCTCACAGGGCCCTCCTCGGGCTGGTCAGATCAGTTCCTCGTCGTCGTCGAAGTCGTCGACGTCGTCGTGCTGCCCGTCGGGGGTGATCACCGCGAGCTCGCGCTCCTCGTAGGCGCTCTGGAAGGTCTCGGCGAGCATGGCTTCGCTCATGGCCGAGACGAGCGCGGAGACGCCGTCGATCTTCTCGGCGCTCTTGGCCTTGTTCGGCTTGACGTTGCCGGCTGGGTCCTCGTCGACGGCGAGGTTGGTGATCATCCAGCGCATGACGGGGTTGTCGCCGTGCTCGAGCAGCGGCGCTGCGGCCTTGCCCTTCTTGATCAGGCGCTTGCACTCCTTGAGCGCCGGGCTCTGGGTGCGCATGCCCTGCCGCACCTCGACCATCGGGACGCCCTCGCGCTCGAGGTCGATCGCCGTCTGGGTCGCGTTCCAGGGGTCGTAGCCGACGCTCTGGACGCCGAGGAGCTGCGCGTCTTGCTGGACCTGGGCCTTGATCGCGTCGTAGTCCGTGACGTCGCCCGGGGTGGTGGTGATCCATCCCTGCTCGACCCACAGGCTCGCGTTGCCGCCGGTGCTCTTGTCGAGCTCGGCGACGTTCTCCTCGGGGGTCCAGAACCGCCAGAACGCGAAGTACCCGTCCTCGTGCCGGTCCCCTCGCCGGATGAGCCAGCACAGCGCGGAGAGGTCGGAGACCGACGCGAGGTCGATCCCGCCGTACGCGGGCCGGCTCTTGTGCTTCGCGAGGTCGACGCGTGCTCCTCGGTTGCGCGTCCAGTCGGCGAGCGGGAGGAACTCGCGGGTCTGGCGCTGGCGCAGGCCGAGGTGCAGGCGCAGGAAACCGGCGAGCTTCGCGGGGTCGTTCTTCGCCTCGAGGGCCTGCGCCGCCATGTACTCCGGCGTTGGGGAGACCGGATAGCCGGGGTTCGCGCTGGCCCAGGTCTTCTCGGCGAACGGGTCGGCGGTCTTGCTCGCGGCCCAGATCACGCCGTACGTCGCTTCGTCGGCGAACACGCGGCGCTCGAGGTTCTCGATGTAGCGCCGGCGCTGGTCGTAGACGGTCGCGGTCTTGCCCTCGTCGGCGGTCGTGATCGTGACGACGAGGGGCTGGTCGCGCGAGCCGGTGCCGGACTCGAGGGCCTCGAGCAGGTCGGGGCTCTTGTGGATGTGCAGCTCGTCGACGATCGCGCCGTGGACGTTGCCGCCGTGCAGGCCGTCGGCCTCGCTCGCGACGACCTTGAAGAACGACGCCGTGCGGCCGTGGACGATCTTCTCGGCGAACGGCTTGACGTGGCCCTTGAGGGCCGGCGATCTCGTGCACAGGAGCTTGATCGGGTCGAAGACGAACTTCGCCTGGTCCTTGCGGCTGGCCGCGGCGAAGACCTGGGCGCCGGCTTCGTTGTCGGCCGCGGTGAGGTAGATCGCGAGCCCGCCGGAGATCGTGCTCTTGCCGTTCTTGCGCGGCACGTCGACGTAGAGCTTGCGGATGATCCGTACCCACACGCCGCGGCTGTTCTTGCGGACCCAGCCGAAGACGGGCGCGAGGATGTAGGCGACCTGCCAGACGTCCGGTTCGAGCGGCTTGCCGGCGAGCCCGCCCTGGGTGTGGCGCAGGCCGCGGAAGGCGCGGATGACGCGGTCGACGCGCTCGGGGTCGAACGCGGCGCCGCGCGCGGTGCGCGGCTCGGGGGTCTTGTGCCGGGGCGGGGTCGTGGGGAGGTCGTAGCCGCGGCTGAGGAGGTACCAGGCGACCTCGGGGCTGAGCTTGAGCCGGCGGAGCTCGGCGCTGCTCGGGAGGGTGATGTCGCCGTTACGCGAACGGGTTTTCGACCTCGCCACCCTCGTCGCCTCCGGTCATGTTCT
>Ga0079984_1000317_pt1 | contig 10861 bp, 7 predicted proteins | sample Hof3ISUMetaT_18_FD_73498 | JGI IMG/M metagenome (GOLD analysis project Ga0079984, IMG submission 73498) | Enriched soil aggregate microbial communities from Iowa State university to study microbial drivers of carbon cycling -... | ecosystem: Environmental > Terrestrial > Soil > Agricultural land... | reverse complement strand
GTGATAGTCGCGACGGAAGAAGGCGATGAAGTTCTGCGCCAGGTAGTTCTTGTCGAACTCCGACAACGCGCCGACGATGCCGAAGTCCAGCGCGATATAGCGGCCAAAGGTTTCCGGCTGCACCGATACCAGGATGTTGCCGGGGTGCATGTCGGCATGGAAGAAGCCGTCGCGGAACACCTGCGTGAAGAAGATCTCGACGCCCTCTTCCGCGAGCTGGTGCATGTCGACGCCGGCCGCCTTGAGCGATTCGGTGCGCGAGATCGGGATGCCGTGCATGCGCTCCATCACGAACACCGTGCTGCTGCACCAGTCCCAGAACACTTCGGGCACCAGCAGCAGGTTGGTATCGGCAAAGTTGCGGCGCAGCTGGCTGGCGTTGGCCGCCTCGATCATCAGGTCGAGTTCGTCGTGCAGGTACTTGTCGAACTCGGCCACCACCTCGCGCGGCTTCAGGCGCTTGCCGTCGGCCCAGAAACGCTCGAGCCAGGTGGCCATGTCGCGCATCAGCGCCAGGTCGCTGTCGATCACCGGCAGCATGCCGGGCCGCAGCACCTTGACGGCCACCTCGCGGCCATGGTTCGGGCCGCCCCGCAGCGTGGCGAAGTGCACCTGCGCGATGGACGCGCTGGCCACGGGCTGATGCTCGAACGTCTCGAACAGTTCGTCGAGCGAGCGCCCGAGCGAACGCTCGACGATCCGCACGGCCACCGCCGAGTCGAAAGGCGGCACCTGGTCCTGCAACATCGCCAGCTCGTCGGCGATATCCGGCGGCATCAGGTCGCGGCGCGTGGACAGGACCTGGCCGAACTTGACGAAGATCGGCCCAAGCTTGGTCAGCGCCAGCCGCAGGCGCTCGCCGCGCGGCATGTCCAGCTTGCGCCCGATGGTCATGACGCGGACCAGGAAGCGGATCTTGCGGTTCTGGAAACCGGACAGCACAAGCTCGTCCAGCCCGTAGTACAGGATGACGAAGAGGATCTTGCCGAGGCGCAAAAGGCGGGTCATGCGACGGAGTTCAGGAAACGGTGGCGCTGCGCGAGGCGGGCGGCAGCAGAAATTGGCGTCATGCCGGCGGCGCGATCAGCGATGGGCGGACGGCAGCGCCGTCGACCCGGCGGGACGCGCGCGCTCGAGCCGCTCCAGGCGTTTCTCCAGGCGGGCCAGGTCATCGCGCAGGCGGCCCACGTCGGCGCCAAAGCCGTCCAGCGCCCCATGGCGCACCAGCGTCGGCTTTTCATCCAGCAGGTACTCGGTGACGTTCTCGACCAGCGTGCGCCCGACACGCGTGGCCTGCTCATGGGCCTGGCGCGCGCCATCGACCATGCGCTGGGCCAGGCTGTCGCTGAGCGGGCCGCCGAGGATCCCGCGAAACGCGCGCGACAAGTCCTCGGCCGCGTCCCAGCGCAGGTTGCGCGCCAGCATCGAAACCGTGTTGGCCAGCTCGGCGTCGCCTTCGATGCGCACATGGCGCATCGCCGCGGCCTGGCCGCCGTCCGCCACGTCGGCGGCAACCAGCGGCCATTGCTGCAGCGGCACCAAAATCGTGACCGCCGGCGCTTCGGCCGCGGGCGCCAGCTCGATGGCACCGTCCTCGGTCACGCGCAGCGACAGCGCGAACGCGGCCGCGTCGAGCCGGACCACGCGGCCGGTAAACGCCGCCAGCTGGCCACGGGCCCAGGGTTCCTGTTCGAGCAGGTGGTTCAGCGCGGCAACGGCGGGCGCGGCCAGGGCGGAAGGCAGAGGGTTCATGGCGATTGGCTTGCTGCGAACGGCTGGACAGGCAGGGCCGGCAAAAGCGCCGGGCGCCGCCTCCAAACGGAAAAGGCCCGCGCTTGCGCACGGGCCCTCCATTCTAAGCTACTCCCCGCTGGCGTCGCCGCCATGGGGCACTGACTGCACTCAGGATTCCTGCTGGATACCGGCCAGCAGCCAGCCGCCCGTTCCGGAAACCGGCTTGGCCAGGTTCCAGACCTCGGCGAACGGCTGCGCCGCTTCGCCGGCGCGCTCGCGGATCATGCCCGAGAAGCGCACGCTGGCCAGGTGCTGGGTCGGCGACGATTCAATACCCAGCATCTGCCCTTCCAGCGTGACCACGTCCGTCTTGTTGACTTCGGTGCCGCGCTCGGCCAGGTCCATCTTGATCTCGGCAAACATTTCCGGCGTCGTGAATTCGCGGATGTCGTCGAGGTTGCCGGCATCCCACGCCGCCTGCAGGCGCACGAAATGCACCTTGGCATTGCGCAGGAAGGCTTCCGTGTCGAAGTCCGCCGGCACGCCCCACGGCTGCTGGGCCACGGCATCGCCGGCGAGCGGCGCGGCGCTTGCGGCCGGCATCACCGGATTCGCAGCCGGCGCCGGCTGGCGCAGCATCGGCTCGGCGTTACTACCCATGCCGCCCACATTGCCGGCACCGGCGTAGGCCGGCTGCTGGCTACGCTGGCTGCCGCCACGGAACTTGCGAATCAACCAGATCACCACGAACGCCACCAGGGCAATCAGGATCAGGTTGGCCAGAAAGCTGGCCGCCGCGCCGCCCAGGCCAAAATGCGACAGCAGCGCCGCAATGCCCAGGCCGGCGGCGAGGCCGCCGAGCATGCCGGCCCAGTTGCGCTTGGGCTTTGCCGCGGCCGCGGCTGCGCCGGCAGCCCCGGCGGTGGCCGGCGCAGCCTGCTGCGCAGGTTGCTGGGCCGGCTGTTGCGTCGGCGTTTGCTGTGCGGGCGCCTGCTGGCGCTGCTGCGTCACGGTGGACGATTGCTTGCCGATGCTGCGCGAACCGCCCATGCGCTTGGCATTGGCGTCCAGCGCCGCGCCGAGCGCGATCGCGGCAATCAGCGACCCCACCAGGAATTTTCCGCGAATTGAAGACATGTTCAGTGATCCCCTGTCAGTTTCCACTCAAATCCGGTCTCAAATGCCGAATTCAAGCAAGAAATGGCGATTTAGTACTTGCGCCCGACGTGGAGCGCCACGACTCCGGCCGTCAGATTGAAGTATTCGACCTTCTCCAGCCCAACTTGTTCCATCAAGCGTACAAGTGAAGTCTGGTCCGGATGCATTCTGATCGATTCTGCCAGATAACGATAGCTGGGGGCATCCCCCGCCACCTTCTCCCCGAGCCACGGGAGCACCTTGAACGAATAGATATCGTAGGCCTTCTCCAGCGGTTTCCATACCTTGGAGAACTCCAGCACCATGACCTTGCCGCCTGGCTTTACCACACGGCGCATTTCGGCCAGCGCGGCATCCTTGTGGGTCATGTTGCGCAGGCCGAAGGCCACCGTGACCAGGTCAAAGTAGTTGTCCGGGAACGGGATGCGTTCGGCGTCGCACAGCGCCACAGGCGTGACGATGCCCTTGTCGAGCAGGCGGTCGCGGCCCACGCGCAGCATCGACTCGTTGATGTCCGTAAGCCAGACCTGGCCGGTCGGGCCGGCCTGCTTCGCGAACGCCTTGGCCAGGTCGCCGGTGCCGCCGGCGATGTCCAGCACCTTCTGGCCGGGCCGCACGTTGGCCTGGGCGATGGTGAACATCTTCCACAGCCGGTGCATGCCGCCCGACATCAGGTCGTTCATCACGTCATACTTGCTGGCGACCGAATGGAACACGCCGGCGACCTTGCCGGCCTTTTCCGATTCGTCGACCTTGTCGAACCCGAAGTGGGTTTCGCTCATATCTCAGACTCCAGGTACAGATCAGTGGTGATGGCCGCAACCATGGCCGCCGGCGGCCGCCATGGGCGTGTCCCGGTCGGCGCCGGCGGCTTGCAGGCGCTGCAGGTAGTCGGCCCACAGCGCGTCCTGCTGGTCGCCGAGGCGGTACAACAGTTCCCAGGAATAGATGCCGGTATCGTGGCCGTCGGTAAAGCGGATCTGGATGGCGTAGTTGCCCACGGGCTCGACGGCGGCAATGCCGACCTCGCGCTTGCCGGTCTGCAGCACTTCCTGGCCGGGGCCGTGTCCCTGCACTTCGGCCGACGGCGAATACACGCGCAGCAGCTCGAACGGCAACCGGAAGCTGCGCCCGTTGTCGAAGCCGACTTCAAGCACGCGCGATTGCGTGTGCACCGTCAGCGCGGTGGGATGGGGAGTATCTTTCTCGAGGCCTGCCATAGTGGGTTCGCCCGGCGCGGGCGCCTGGTGGGTTGGCGTGATGCGACGTGGTGCTACCTGTTGCGGTACGCATTCACGCCTCGCATACGACCCGATAGCTTACCGCAGCGCCCTCGCCTTGCCCATCTCGGGTGCCGGCGCCGTCATCCGGCACATAGCGCAGGCGGCGGCCATGGAACGCCGCGACCGTGCTGCGGTGGGCAATGCTGATGATGGCGGCGTCGGGCAATGCGTCGACCACCATCCGGTACATGATGCCCTCGGTTTCCTCGTCGAGCGCGCTGGTCGCCTCGTCCAGGAACAGGTAGCGCGGCTTCTGCAGCAGCGCGCGGGCGAAGGCCAGGCGCTGCTGCTCGCCGGGCGACAGCCGCAGCGACCAGTTGTCGAACACATCGAGCTGGTCCACGAGCTGCGGCAAACGCGCTTGTCGCAGCACCGCCTGCAGCGCGGCGGCAGGGTGGTCCGTGCCGGCGTCCGGATAGGCGAGCGCGTCGGCCAGCGTGCCGATCGGCAGGTAGCTGCGCTGCGGCAGGAACAGCGTGCGTGCGTCGGAGGGCATGGTGATGGTGCCGCTGCCGTATGGCCAGATTCCAGCCAACGCGCGGAACAGCACGCTCTTGCCGCAGCCCGACGGTCCATTCACGAGCCAGCGCTCGCCCGGCGCGATCGACAGCGAGAACGGCGCCACCAGCGGGCGCTGGCCGACGTTCGCGCCGCGCTGGGCACGCACCGGCAGCGCCAGGCCGAGGCCGTCGACGCGGATGCCGGCCTGCGGCTCGCCAGTCTGCTCGACCTCGATATCGCGCACGCCGGTATGCGACACGTCCTGCCGCTCGGCCACGCGGATCGCTTCCTGGAAATCGATCAGCCGGTTGGCCGCGGCCTTCCAGCCCACCAGCGTCGCGTAGCTGTCCACGAACCACGACAGCGCGCCCTGCACCTGGCCGAAGGCCGAGCTGGTCTGCATCAGGCCGCCCAGCGTCATCTTGCCGGCGAAATAGCGCGGCGCGGCCACCAGGATCGGGAAGATGATCGCGAACTGCGCATAGCCGGAACTCACGAAGGTCAGCCGCCGCGTATAGCGCATCAGCTGATTCCAGTTCGCGCGGATGCGGTCGAAGCGCGCGCGCAGGCCGGCCTGCTCGGTCGGCTCGCCGCGGTACAGCGCGACGGGTTCGCTGTTTTCGCGCAGGCGCACCAGCGTGAAACGGAAATCGGCTTCGTATTGTTCCTGCTGGAAGTTCAGGCCGATCAGCGGCCGTCCGACGATATGCGCGATCAGCGAGCCGATCACCGCGTAGCCCGCCGCGAACCACACCATGTAGCCCGGAATCACGATCTCATTGCCGCCCAGCGCCAGGCTGATCGGGCCCGACACCGTCCACAGGATGCCGACGAAGGACAGCAGTGTCACCACCGAATTGAGCAGGCCCAGCGATAGCGTCAGCGCGCCGTCGGTGAACTGGCGCAGGTCGTCCGAGATCCGCTGGTCGGGGTTGTCGGTGGTATGGGTCTGTTCGATCCGGTAGTACGCCTGGTGCCCCATCCAGTGGTCCATGAAGCGGCCCGTCATCCAGGTACGCCAGCGCATCTGCAACATCATCGTGTAGTACTGCCGCGAGATCGCGGCCACGATGAAGAACGCCGCGATCCACGAGAAGCGCAGCAGCAGCACCTTGAACGACGCATAGTCGCGCTGCTCCAGCGCGTTGTAGAACACGCGGTTCCACTCGTTGAGCAGCACGTTGATATAGACGATACCCAGGTTAAGCGCGACCACCAGCGTCAGCAGGCCAAGGCCCGCCTTGCGGTCTTCGGACTTCCAGTAGGGCTTGATCAGCGCCCAGGTCGCGGCCATGCGCAGCCGGCTCTGGATCTTGAGGGCCTGGGCGGGAACGGCCGGGCCCGGTACGGTGACGGAAGTCGGTGTCGTGGACATAGCGGCAGCGGTACGCCCGCCGGCGCTGCGGCGGGCTGGTTCTTCTGGAATAAGCAAGGGCCGCGGCGGCCCTTGCAATAACAACAGGAGTCAGACGCATCCGGCACGGCGCGGTTCCTTGCGCCCGCCTGGCTCAGTCGTCGGTGGCCAGCGCCGAAAGTGCCGTACGCAGCGCTGGCAACCGGCCTTGCAGCTCTGCGACGCGCGCGGCGTCAGCCGCGCGTTGCGGCGCGGCCCAGATTGCCTCGGGGAAATGCGTGTCCCAGCGGTAGCGTGGAATGATGTGCCAGTGCAGGTGCGGCACCATGTTGCCGAACGCAGCCAGGTTGACCTTGTCCGGCGTCATGACCTCGCGCACCACGCGCTCGACCCGCGCCACCAGCCGCATCAGCCAGGCCTGGTCGCCATCCTCCAGGTCGGTCAGCTCGGCCGCATGGTCGTTCCAGACGATGCGGCAGAAGCCGGGGAAGTGGTCGTGCTCGACCAGGATCACGCGGGCGCGGTCGCCCATCCAGACGAGTTCGCCACCATCGGCTTCACACAGCGGGCAACCCGCTGCGCGTATCACACCAGCACCCGCTCGATGCCGCCGGCGTTGGCCTTGGCCACGTACTCGGGCATCCAGTTCTCGCCCAGCAGATGCTTCGCCATCTCCACCACGATGTAGTCGGCCTGCACCGACGCATCTTCGTTGTAGCGCGACAGACCCTGCAGGCACGACGGGCAGCTGGTCAGGATCTTCACGTCGCCGGTGAAGCCATCGGTGCGCAGCTTGTCGGCGCCCTTGGTCATCTCCTCTTCCTTGCGGAAGCGGATCTGCGTCGAGACGTCCGGGCGGGTCACCGCCAGCGTGCCGGATTCCCCGCAGCAGCGATCGTTCTTCTCGATCTTGCCGGCGCCCGCGTTGCCGCCCATCAGGTCGTTGACCAGCTTGGTCGGGTCCATGGTCTTGATCGGCGTGTGGCACGGGTCGTGGTACATGTAGCGCGTACCGGTCACGCCTTCGAGCTTCACGCCCTTTTCCAGCAGGTATTCGTGGATGTCGATGATGCGGCAGCCCGGGAAGATCTTCTCGAACTCATACCCGGCGAGCTGGTCGTAGCACGTGCCGCAGCTGACCACCACCGTCTTGATGTCGAGGTAGTTCAGCGTATTGGCCACACGGTGGAACAGCACGCGGTTGTCCGTGACCATCTTCTCGGCCTTGTCGTACTGGCCGTTGCCGCGCTGCGGATAACCGCAGCACAGGTAGCCCGGCGGCAGCACGGTCTGCACGCCCACGTGCCAGAGCATGGCCTGCGTGGCCAGCCCCACCTGCGAGAACAGCCGCTCCGAGCCGCAGCCCGGGAAGTAGAACACCGCTTCGGTCTCGGGCGTGGTCGCCTTCGGGTCGCGGATGATCGGCACGATCTCGTTGTCCTCGATATCGAGCAGCGCGCGCGCGGTCTTCTTGGGCAGGTTGCCCGGCATCTTCTTGTTGATGAAGTGGATCACCTGCTCGCGCACCGGCGGCTTGCCCACGGTCGCGGGCGGATGCGCGGTCTGCTTGCGGGCGACCTTCTTCAGCACCTCGTTGCCCAGGCGCTGCGCCTTGTAGCCCCAGTCGATCATGACCTTGCGGGTCAGGTTGATCGTCTCCGGGCTGGTGGCGTTGAGGAAGAACATCGACGCGGCCGTACCGGGGTTGAATTTCTTCTGCCCCATCTTGCGCAGCAGGTTGCGCATATTCATCGACACGTCGCCGAAGTCGATCTTCACCGGGCACGGCGTCGCGCACTTGTGGCACACCGTGCAGTGGTCGGCCACGTCCGAGAACTCGTCCCAGTGCTTGATCGACACGCCGCGGCGGGTCTGCTCCTCGTACAGGAAGGCCTCGACCAGCAGCGAGGTCGCCAGGATCTTGTTGCGCGGGCTGTAAAGCAGGTTGGCGCGCGGCACGTGCGTGGCGCACACCGGCTTGCACTTGCCGCAGCGCAGGCAGTCCTTGACGCTGTCGGCAATGGCGCCGATATCGCTCTGCTGCATGATGATGGACTCATGCCCCATCAGGCCGAACGACGGCGTGTACGCATTGCGCAGGTCCGCGCCCGGCAGCAGCTTGCCCTTGTTGAAGCGGCCCTGCGGATCGACCTTCTGCTTGTAGGCGCGGAAGTCGCCGATCTCATCCTCGGTCAGGAATTCCAGCTTGGTGATGCCGATGCCGTGCTCGCCGGAAATCACGCCGTCGAGGGAGCGCGCCAGGTCCATGATGCGGGCCACCGCGCGGTGGGCATCCTGGAGCATCTCGTAGTTGTCGGAGTTGACCGGGATATTGGTGTGCACATTGCCGTCGCCGGCGTGCATATGCAGCGCCACGAACACGCGCCCGCGCAGCACCTGCTTGTGGATGGCCTGCGCTTCGTCGAGGATCGGCTTGAACTCGCCGCCATTGAAGATCTTGCGCAGCTCGGCCCGCACTTCGGCCTTCCAGGACACGCGGATAGTGCGGTCCTGCAGCAGGTGGAACACATTGGCATCGGGCTGCTGCACCAGGCGCGCGTCGAAGGCCTGGCCGAGCAGGCCCAGGCCGTGGCCGATCAGCGACGCCTTGGCGGTGGCCAGCGGCACATCGAGGTGGTCCTGCAGGTAGCGCCAGCGCGCGCGGATTTCGCGCAGCAGCGTGAGCGCGTGCTGCACGCGGTCTTCCAGCAGCTCGGCGCTCGGGATCTCGTTGGCGTCGTCGCTGCGGCCCAGCGGCAGGTTGCCGCGCGCGAAGAAGGCCTCGAGCGCGTCGACCAGCGCGAGCTTGTTCTTGATCGACAGTTCGATGTTGATGCGCTCGATGCCATCGGTGTACTCGCCCATGCGCGGCAGCGGGATCACCACGTCTTCATTGATCTTGAAGGCGTTGGTATGGCGCGCGATGGCGGCGGTGCGCGAACGGTCGAGCCAGAATTTCTTGCGCGCCTCGGGGCTCACGGCGATAAAGCCTTCGCCGCTCTTGCCGTTGGCCATGCGAATCACTTCCGAGGTGGCGCGCGCCACGGCGTCTTCATCGTCGCCGACGATATCGCCGATCAGCACCATCTTCGGGAAGGCGTTGCGCTTGCTCTTGGTGGCATAGCCGACCGCGCGCAGGTAGCGCTCGTCGAGGTGCTCCAGGCCGGCAAGGATGGCGCCGCCCGGCTTCTTCGACTCGGCGTCGAGGTAGTCCTTGATCTCGACGATGCTCGGAATCGCATCGCGCGCCTGGCCGAAGAACTCCAGGCACACGGTGCGGATGAACTTCGGCATGCGGTGCAGGATCCAGCGCGCGCTGGTGATGATGCCGTCGCAGCCTTCCTTCTGCACGCCGGGCAGGCCCGCCAGGAACTTGTCGGTAACGTCCTTGCCCAGGCCTTCCTTGCGGAACTTGCGGCCCTCGATGGCCAGCGTCTCGGTGCGCAGCACCTTCTCGCCCGGCGCACGGTTGCCGTCGGACCACTTCAGTTCGAAGGTGGCGACCGGCACGTCGTGGATCTTGCCGAGGTTGTGGTCCAGGCGCGTGACTTCGAGCCAGTTGCCTTCCGGATCGACCATGCGCCACCAGGCCAGGTTGTCCAGCGCGGTGCCCCACAGCACGGCCTTCTTGCCGCCCGCGTTCATGGCGACGTTGCCACCGATGCAAGACGCATCGATCGAGGTCGGGTCCACCGCGAACACCAGGCCGGCCTTGTCGGCGGCGTCGGCCACGCGGCGCGTCACCACGCCGGCGCCGGAGAAGATCGTGGCAACCTTGTGCGAGACGTTCGGCAGGTCGGTCTGCTCGACCGGGCCGAGCTGTTCCAGCTTCTCGGTATTGATGACCGCGCTCATCGGCGTCAGCGGCACGGCGCCGCCGGTATAGCCGGTGCCGCCCCCGCGCGGGATGATGGTCAGGCCGAGTTCGAAGCAGCCCTTGACCAGGCCGGCGATCTCTTCCTCGGTGTCCGGCGTCAGCACGACGAACGGATATTCCACGCGCCAGTCGGTGGCGTCGGTCACGTGCGAGACGCGCGACAGGCCATCGAACTTGATGTTGTCCTTCTGCGTGACGCGGCCCAGCACGCGCTGCGCGCGCTTGCGCAGGTCGTAGGCGGCGGCAAACTCGTTCTTGAAGTCCTCGATCGCCTGCTTGGCGAACGCGACCAGCTGCTCCACGCGGTGCGAGCGGTCCTCGGCGGCCGGCTCGGCGTGCTCGGCACGGTCGGCGGCGCGGCGCTTTTCGATCTCGCCCAGGCGATGGTGCAGCGCGCTTACCAGCATCTGGCGGCGCTTGGGGTTCTCGAGCAGGTCGTCCTGCAGGTACGGGTTGCGGCGGACTACCCAGATATCGCCGAGCACTTCGTACAGCATGCGCGCTGAGCGGCCGGTACGGCGCTCGCCGCGCAGCTCGTCCAGGATGCGCCAGGCCTCTTCGCCGAGCAGGCGGATGACAATCTCGCGGTCCGAAAAGGACGTGTAGTTATAGGGGATTTCACGCAGGCGCGCAGGGGCGTCCTGCGCGGCCAGCTTGGCGTCGAGCACGAGTGGGGCGTTCATGGGGGACCGCTTCCTGCTGGCGCACTGAAGGTGTGCGCCGATCGTTCATTAAAGCGCGATTGTACTGCATGGCACGGTTTCGCCGCGCCGCAACATGGCACAACCCGTGCCGGAACAAGGGTTTAGCGCCGCCTTGTGTACTGTCTGCCACATGCGGATTCAGAACCAGGCGCGAAACATTTCAGCAATGTTGTGCCAAAAACTGTCCGGTATCCACAGCAGGCTGGCCGTCATGGCCAGGTAGCGCAGGAATTTGCCGATCGCCATGTAG
>Ga0079984_1116422_pt1 | contig 11134 bp, 14 predicted proteins | sample Hof3ISUMetaT_18_FD_73498 | JGI IMG/M metagenome (GOLD analysis project Ga0079984, IMG submission 73498) | Enriched soil aggregate microbial communities from Iowa State university to study microbial drivers of carbon cycling -... | ecosystem: Environmental > Terrestrial > Soil > Agricultural land... | reverse complement strand
CCAGGAGTCCCTGTCATGACCATCCGCATCCTGTTGATCGACGACCACACGCTGTTCCGCTCGGGCATCCGTGCACTGCTGCAGCGGCAGTCCGACTTCGAGATCGTCGATGAGGCGGCCGACGGCGTGGAAGGCATCAAGCGCGCCAAGCAGCACCGTCCGGACGTCATCCTGCTGGACCTGAACATGCCGGGCCTGTCGGGGCTCGAAGCGCTGCAGTTGCTGGTCGAGGACCTGCCCGACTCCGCGGTCATCGTGCTCACCGTTTCCGAAGAGGCAGAAGAGCTGGCCACCGCACTGCGCAGCGGGGCGCGCGGCTACCTGCTGAAGAACATCGAGACCGAGGCCCTGACCAGTGCCATTCGCCGTGCCGCCGCCGGCGAGCCGGTGATCTCCGACGCCATGACCGCCAAGCTCGTGCAGCAGTTCCGCGCCCCGGCACCGGCCCCCGCGCGCCTGGACGACACGGCGCGGCTGACCGCACGCGAGCGCGAGATCGTGCAGGGGCTGGCACGTGGCGAAAGCAACAAGGAAATCGCCCGCGACCTGGGCGTCGCCGAAAGCACAGTGAAGATCCACGTGCAGAACATCCTCAAGAAGCTCAACCTCGCCAGCCGCGTGCAGGTGGCGGTCTATGCGGTGGAACATGGCCTGACCGAGGCGGGCTAGGCGCCACCTGCGCGCGGGCGTCGTCCGATTCCTACACCGTTTTCAGTCGCGTTCCGGAAGGACCGGGCTGGCCGCTCGGCTACGCTGAAAGTACGTGGCGAAGCCTGTCCACGGAGGCGCTGCAGCCATGGGCGCCCGGACAGCGACAAGCCCAGATGACAAGCGTGGCCTATCGGCCCAAAACCTGGAGCACGCTATGGGAATCGGCACCATTCTTCTGATCCTCCTCGTCCTGTTGCTGGTCGGCGCCTTGCCGGCCTGGCCCTACAGCACCGGATGGGGCTACTGGCCAAGCGGCGGACTGGGACTGATCCTCCTGATCGTCGTGCTGCTGGTGGTTCTGGGCCGCATATAGAGGCGCAGCACCAGGAACGCACTGCCCTGTGGGCACCGTCCGGTGACCGTGCGGCAGCGCTTCACTCAAGAAGGAGACAGTCATGCCAGCAAAATCGAAGGCGCAACAACAGGCCGCAGGTGCGGCGCTCTCCGCCAAGCGCGGCGAGAAGAAAGCCAGCTCGCTCAAGGGCGCGTCCAAGTCGATGGCCAAATCCATGAGCAAGAAGGAACTCAAGGAGATGGCGTCGACCAAGACCAAGGGCAAACCCAAGCACGTATCCGATCGCTGATCACCAGCGCATCGGGATACCTCGTGGAACGCCCGTCCCGCCATGCGGGGCGGGCGTTCTCGCGTCAGGGGGACGTGCCGGAGCCCTCGAGCGGCCGCGTCTCGCTGTTCGCGGTGGGCGCATTCGCCGCCGCGGGCCGCTGCGCCGCAACGGGTCCCGAGCGTGCGCCGGTGACCATCTCGCGCAGCCAGTTCACCAGCAGGCTGGAATAGGCGCGCTGGTGTTCCTCGTCGGCCAGGCCGTGATCGGCGCCCTTGATCACGCGGTAGGTCAAGGAACTGACATGCGTGCAGGCGTCCACGTAGCTCGTAACCACGGCATGGGGAACGATCTGGTCGTTCTCCGATTCGATGATGAGCACATCGCCCTCGAAGCCGGCGCAGGCACGTAGCGCGCGATTGGCATCGGGCGGCACTACCGAGCGCCGGTAAGTGATCAGGTCCTGGTCGCGGTGGAGCTGGCGCTTGGGCAGCTCCCAACCTTCGTCCATGTAGAGCGCCGGTGCGCGCAGCGCAATCCAGCGCACCGGACGCAACGTCGTCAGCACCGCCGCGAGGTAGCCGCCATAGCTGCTGCCGACCACGGCAATGGCCTTGCGATCGACTTCCGGATGCCGCGCGAGCACATCGTAGGCCGCCACCAGGTCGGCCAGGTTGCGCATGCGGCTGACCGTCTCGTACTGCGCGCGCGTGCCGGCGTGGCCGGTCAGATCGAAAGTCAGGCACACGCAGCCGAGGCCCGCCACCTTTCGCGCGCGGGCAAGGTACTGCTCCTGGCTGCCGCCCCAGCCATGCACGAACAGCACGCCGGACAGCTTGGTGGCCGGTGCGATCAGCGTGCCGGCAATGCTGCCGCCTTCGCTCTGGATCTCGATCGTGTCTTCATGGGTTGCCATCGTCTTCCCGCTCCAGCAATGCGTACTTGGTCAGCGGGCCGACGTCGCGGTCCTCGCCCTGGAAATACACTTCGGCGCCGGCGGGGACGGACACGCCTTCACCGTAGACTTCACGCGTCGCGGCCACCACGCGTTGGCGATGCGGATCGGCTTGCAGGGCCTGCAGCGCCGCCAGTTCAGCACCGGTCGCACCGCCGACCCGCCAGGACTGTTCGAGCACGCCGCCCAGCGGCTGGCCGCCGGCGTCGCCCGATGGCGCGCCGAACGCCACGTCGTAGTTGCAGCGCGACAGCACCATCTCCGGATAGCAGTCGAGCGCGGCGTCGTGATAGGCCGTTGCCGCACGCACCGCTGCCAGCTTGCATGGCCCGAGCGGCTGCGCCAGCAGCGCGTCGAAGCCGCCGCGCACGACCGTCAGTGTCGAGCCGCCATAGACCTGTTTCCCGCTGTTGTTTTCGGTGAGATCCTGGATACCGCAATAGCTGGCCAGCAGGCCGTCCAGCAGCACCTGCCCGACGCTGTAGGTACGCGGCGATGCCAGGTCGCGCTCGAGCACCAGGCCATTGGCTTCGATATCCGCCGCCGCCATGGCGGCCAGCGCCGCGTCGAGGGCCGCTTCGCTGTCGACGGTCTGCTGGCCGAGTCCGCCGATGCCGCACGGGTCCTTCAGGCGCACCACGCCCCCGGCCAGCAAGCGCGCGCCCGCACTGCGGGCATCTTCAAGCGAAAACGCGGTATAGCCAGGAAGCACCGCCGCATGGGCGCGCCGCACGAAGTCCGGATCCCAGCCTTGCGGGGCCGCCGCATCGGGCGCGACCAGTCCGTGCGTGATCGCCTTGGTGGCAACGAAGGCAAACGGCACCACGCCGCCAAACAGGTCGTCGACCCCATGGACGCCGAGCGCACGCGCGTGCGCGACCCCGACCAGCGTGTCCAGCGGCACCAGGTACAAGGCCGCCGCCGGTGCGCTGTCGCGGCGCTCGTAGGCGCCGCGGAAGCCGTAGCCGGCGAGCTGGGCGACCTTCCTGCCGATGCGCTCCAGCGTCATGGCCTGATGGCTGTCCTGCCGCCCGTACTCGGCGCAGCCATACACCATCACTTGTCTTGCCTTGTCGACGTCCGACGGCATGTCACGCCTCCTGTCGGAGCACGGCGGGTTCCTGCGGCCCGGCCGGGCCTGCATCGGCAGCCTTCGGACCCGGGCGCCTGCGGGTGCGGGCCTCGAGCTTGGCGGCCTGGTTCAGGCCTGCCTCATCCAGCGAGTGGCTGGCCTTGATACCGCCCTCCTTGTCGGCCAGCTCCGCGAGATGGCGATAGAACGCAGCCAGCTGGTGCAGCTCTTCTTCGTCGAGGTCTTCGATCGAGACCAGCATATTGCTGGCCTCGCGATGCGAAGCCAGCAATTCGTTGAGCTTCAGGTGTACGGCCACGGCGTCCTTGTTCTGGCTTTGCTGAATCAGGAACACCATGAGAAAGGTGACGATGGTGGTGCCGGTGTTGATCACCAGCTGCCAGGTTTCCGAGTAGTCGAACATGGGACCTGTAATCGCCCATGCGAGCACCACGGCTACGGCCAGGACAAACGCCGCCGGCGACCCCGCGCGGCGCGTGGCCGCCCCGGCGAAGCGGTCGAACCGATGCATCAGCCATGACCGCGGCCGCGCGCCGATGGCCGATGCCGCGCCGAGGGCATCGCTCGGGTCCAAGCCGTTTCTGCTCATCGCTGTCCTCCTCGTTCGCGGCGCACAGTCGCCGCCGACACGCTGATTCCATTGTATGGAGCGCGCCGCCGATGTTCAGCGGGCGCCGTCCTACAACGCGCACGGCACTTTGCCAAGCAGCCCGCTGTTCGCGGGAACATTTCTTGCGCCGCGGTGGAGTCCCCACGCACCAGCCGGAGATCTCCATGCCGCAATCCAGCGAACTCGCAGACCAGGTCCGCGCCCGCATCGCCGAGGCGTTCGCAGGCAACCTGCCCGAAGGGCTTGTCATCGAAGTCGAAGACAGCCGCGTCGTGCTGACCGGCTGCGTCGACAGTCCTGCCGTAGCGCAGGAAATCGAGAAGGCCGCGGGCATCAGTCCCGGCGTGCTAGGCGTGCGCAACGCGCTGCGCACGCGGCATGACGATCCGGCGTCCCCGCCCGGGCAGCCGGTCGCCAGCGGCATGAATGCCGAGCCGGTGGCGCCGCCTTACGGCCAGATCAACCACAAGGTCTGATGCGGCATGGTCGTGGCGGCAGGCAAGAAGCAAGGGCCGGCGCAAACTGCCGCCGGCCCTCGCCCCTCTCTCCCACCCTGAATCCGGATCCTGCGAACGTCAGCGCCACGGGTCGTAGCGGTCCGACTCCCAGTACGGCGAAATGCCGTAGTACTCGTGAATGCTGGTGGCCCACTGCGAATCGGCCATGCCGGGCCAGTGGTCCTTGTCAAAGCCTGGCGCGGCTTTCAGGCGATCCTTCTCCACGCCCAGCACGAAGCATTTGCGGCGCGTGTCCAGCGTGAGCGCCGACCACGGCAAGGCAAACAACTTCTCGCCGATGCCAAGGAAGCCGCCGACGGCCAGCACGGCGTAGGCGACGCGTCCGCCTGGCACGTCGATCATGATGTGGTCGATGGTGCCGAGATCATCGCCGGCGGGATCAACCACCTTGTTGCCTTCCAGCGTATCGGCCGCCATCACGAACGGGCCCGGGCCCGGTGAATCGCGATCGATGCTGCCGACGATCGCCGCACCGCGCGGCTGCGATTCAGGTTCACGAGTCGGGGGTTGGTCTGGTCTCATGGACACCTCCTGAAGTGATGCAAGCAGATGGACGAAGGAAGTCGCCCGTCATTTCCATGGTCCGTCAAGCGCCGCGCGGCTCGCCTTCGCGACCGGCCGGCACCGGCGGCGCCAGTGGATCGAAATCGGCCCAGCGGCCCTCACGCCAGCGGCCCTGCGCACGCTCGATGTCGCGGGCGCCGCCCTTGCGCAACAGATCGCAGACCAGGCCCGCGTTGGCCGGCTCGACATGCGCGGCCAGCAACACCCCGGCATTGCGCACCGGCGCACGGCCCCGGCGTCCTTCGGCGCGCCCTTCACGCGTGAGCGACAGCGCGCCCACCAGCGATCCGACATAGGCGCACAGCCCCGTGGCGAACACCAGGACGAACAGAGAAACCGGCGGCGACAAGCCCATCAAGGTGATGACCGCCGCGCCCAGCGCGGCGCCCGCGGTGGCGCCCAGCAGTACGCCCGTCACGGCTCCCATGCCCGAGCGCCGCGCGCCCGGATCGGCCGCGGTATCGCCGCCGAGGGGGTAGGCGGCGTGCTGGCCTGGCGGGTTCACGTAGAAGACGCTCACGTCGTCCTGCGCGACGCCCTGGGCGCGCAGGCGGCTGGCGGTGGTCTCCGCCTTGGAAAAGGTGTCGAAACGACCGGCGATGATGGCATCAGACATGGTGGCTCTCCTCTGTGTCAGGCGCTGGCATCGTGCGCTTGCAATGGGGCGGTCCCGGGTCTGGCAATGGCTGGCCGTTACCCGCGGCCCGTGGCGCCTTTGCGATGTCCGGCGGGCTTCGCGCCGGCAGGCTGGTTTTCACTGCCGCGCTTGAGCTTCCAGTCGACATCGTCGCGATGGGTCTGGGTCTTCTTTTCGGCGTGCATCGCCGCGCTCGGCGAAATGGGATCGCTCGCCGGGAACGTCATTTCCAGGGAATCGTCAACGGCGCCCTGATAGGTCTTGCGCTTGTCTTCAGTAGACTTGCGCTTGTCCGCAGCGGACGTCTTGCGCTTGTCTTCCGCTGACGCGGAGGACCTGGCATCGGGCTTGGCGGCCGAGCCCTTTTTGGCAGCAACCTTTCGGGCGCCGGCCGTCTTCTTGGCGGCGGCGGGCTTGCGGGCCGGGCTGGCCTTGGCGGGAGCGTGGGCTTTTTGCATGGCTGGGCCTCCGTAAGGAACATCCCTTCCCATGCAATCGCCGGGCCAGGCGCGTTGGAGCGGCCTTTGTGCCGGTGGCGCCGCAACCGGTCCCCCTCTGGTCCCCAGCGCGCTGGCGTGCGACGGCTTGAGACCGGCACTTTGTGCCGTGCGGTGTAAAAGCTACAGCCCGAAGGCACGCTGCGGGTGGCGTGGAAATTTCACCGCGATGCAGACCGAGACCTTGTCGCCATCGCAGGTCTCGCTCTCGGTACCGAGCACGGCGCCGTGCAGTTCGACCATGCGGCGCGTCAGCAGCAATGCGCTGGACTGCCGGGTGGACTGGCCCGCCTGCGGCGGTTGCCGTCCGAAGAAATCGGATAGCATCGACAAGCGCGTGGCGCTGCGCGCCGGGTCCAGCGGCGGGCTTTCCGTGATGCGCAGCTTGACGTGGTCGGGCTCCGCGTACAGATGGACCGCCACGGATCCGCCCGCCTGCGCGCGCCAGATGCAATGCACCAGCAGATGACGCAACACGGGCCCGAGCCGCACCGGATCCGCGTCGATCATCCACGCTAGGGCGTCGCCGTGGGCCTGCACCGGTTTCAGTTCGACGCCGCGTGCCGTCGCGGCCGGGCGGCGGTCCGTCACGGCCTGCATGGTCGCGGCGAGCAGGTCGGTCAGGCGCCATTGCGGCGGGCTTTCGTCGGCAAGCAGCCGCACGGCCTCTTCCATTTCCTCGACCAGCGCGATCTGCTGCTGGATGCCGGCGCGCATGCCCTCGAGCGCGCGCCGGGCGGGTGCCGCGGCCTGGTCGATGGCCCGTTCGAGGACATAGGCCCAGCTCTGGATGGCGTTGAGCGAGGAACGCAGGTCGTGCGCGGTCTGGTCGATCAGGGCCCCCACCTCGGTGACGGTCCGCACGTCCTGTTCCGCCTGGGGCGATGGCACGCCTTCACTGTCGCGATGTTCCGGCTCGCTGGCTGGCGATTGCTGCGTCATGTTCGTGTTGACCCGGTTTTCCACGCAGTTGCCATGCAAGAAGCATGCAACCTCAGACTGGGCCAGCCGGAACTGCCTTGGCACGCCCGTGAGGATCATCCGGCTGCGGAGACCCCGACCTGGCTGCTGCGCGACGCCCGCAGCCATTCCGGCAACTCGCCGCGCGCGGCATAGTCTTCCAGCCGGTTGTACAGCGTCTTCAGGCTGATGCCAAGGATTTCCGCAGCGTGTTTCTTCACACCCGCGCACTGTTCCAGGGTCGCGAAAATCAGCTGCCGGTCGGCGTCGGCCAGCGACATCCCCACCGGCACCGACACCATCGCCGCCGCCGGCGCCTGCGTGGCCGCCACTTGCAGCGGCACCTGCACCTCGGTGATGAGATCGTCGTCGGCCATGATGTAGGCGCGCTGCACGAAATTGCGCAGCTCGCGCACGTTGCCCGGCCAGGCATGCAGGCGCAGGCTGTCGAGCACTCCCGGCGCAAAGCGCCGCGCCGTGCCCTGTTCGGCATTGAGCTGCTCCAGCATCGTGTTGGCGATCTGGATCACGTCGTCGCCGCGCGCGCGCAGTGGCGGCAGCTCGACCGGAAACACATTGAGCCGGTGGAAAAGGTCAGCGCGCAGCTTGCCTTCCGCCACGGCGTCTTCAGGATTCCGGTTGGTCGCCGCCAGCACGCGCACATCGGCATGCTGCTCGCGGTTGGTCCCCACGCGCATGAAGGTGCCGGTTTCGAGCACGCGCAGCAGCTTGACCTGCAGCTCGGCCGGCATCTCGGTGATCTCGTCGAGGAACAGCGTGCCGCCATCGGCACGCTCGAAGTAGCCCTTGTGCTGGCGGTCGGCGCCCGTGAAGCTGCCGCGCTCGTGGCCGAACATCTCGGTCTCGATCAGCGTCGGCGAGATCGCGCCGCAGTTGACGGCAAGGAAAGGCTGGCGCCGGCGCGCCGACAGTTCATGGACCGTCTGCATCGCCAGTTCCTTGCCGGTTCCGCTTTCGCCGATCAGCAGGACAGTGGCCTCGGTCGGCGCCACGCGCGCAAGCTGGTCATAGACGGCCTGCATGACATCGGAACTGCCCAGCAGCCGCCCGAAGCGGCCGTAGCGCCGCAGTTCCCCGCGCAGCGAATGGATCTCGGCGCGCAATGCGCCGGTATTGGCCAGCCGCTTCAGCACGGTTTGCAGACGCGCCACGTTGATCGGCTTGACCAGGTAATCGGTCGCGCCCGAACGCAAGGCTTCCACCGCGCTGTCGACGCTGGCATAGCCCGTGGTGAGGATGACTTCCACCCCGGACGAGCCCACTTCGCCAAACAGTTCCATGCCGCTGCCGTCGGGCAGGCGCAGATCGGTCAGGATCACGTCGGGCATGCGCCAGCCGATCTGCAGCCTGGCTTCGCGCAGGGTGCCCGCGGTGGCGGCAGTGAACCCTTCCAGTGCCACGATCTCGGCCAGCGCGGCGCAGGCGTTTTCGTCGTCGTCGACAATCAGGATGTGAGGCATGGATCGCGCGGCCCGAAGGCCGGAAGTTTGCCCGGGATCGGCGGCAGGCGCCGACAGGCAAAAACGGCATTCCCGCCTGCTGCGATGCAACACAACACATCGTGTCGGAGCGCGGACATGCGGGGACAACGCAAGGTGCGTATCCGAAGTCTACCCATCCCGGCGCCCGAATGTTGCCAGTGTCTCTCTGACACGGCTGTCGGATGTTTCCGCGCGCCGCGCCTGACGTCTGGTAGCGCCCCGCCGCACGGGCTAGCATAGGAACGTCCCGCGCCCCACAACCGAGCCAACGTGTCGACCACCGCCAGTCCATCCCGACGCGGCGCCCCCCCGCAATCGGAGGGCTTGCGAAGCCGCGCCATTCCGTCGCAGGTCTCCCTGTTATGGGAAAGCACCGCGCCCGCGATGCGCCGCCTGCTGGCGCAGGTCGAGCGTGTCGCGGCCACGGATGTGACCATGCTGGCCGTGGGGGAAAGCGGCACGGGCAAGGAAGTCGTGGCGCGCGCCGTGCATGCGCGCAGCAGCCGGGCTGATGGGCCCTTCGTGGCCGTCAACTGCGGCGCGATCCAGCCCACGCTGATCGAGTCGGAACTGTTCGGCCACGAAAAGGGCGGCTTCACCGGCGCCATCGACCAGAAGGCCGGCTACTTCGAGCAGGCGCAGGGCGGAACCCTGTTCCTGGACGAAGTCACCGAAATGCCGCTGGCCATGCAGGTGAAACTGTTGCGCGTGCTGGAAAGCCGTACCTTTCACCGCGTCGGCGGCGATACGCTGATCGCCAGCGACGTGCGCATCCTTGCCGCCACCAACCGCGATCCGCTCGACGCCGTGCGGGCCGGCCAGTTGCGTGAAGACCTGCTGTACCGGCTGGCAGTGTTCCCCTTGCATATTCCGCCGCTGCGCGAGCGCGTGGAGGACATCATCCCGCTGGCCCGCCACTTCCTGGACGAGTACAACGCGATGGAGCGCACCGACAAGATGTTTTCCGCCGGCACGCTGGAGCGGCTGACGCGCTACGACTGGCCCGGCAATGTGCGCGAACTGAAGAACGCGGTCTACCGCGCCTTTATCCTGGCCGACACGGTCGTGGAGATCGGCAACCCGAACCTGGGTACGCAGCCGCAGCGCCCGAGCACGGTCGATGGCGTGGTCAGCGTGCGCGTGGGCACCACGCTGGCCGACACCCAGCGCGAGATCATCATGGCCACGCTCGCGCATTACAACGGCGACAAGCGGCTGGCCGCGCGCGCGCTCGGCATCAGCCTCAAGACGCTCTACAACCGCCTGGAAGCGTACCGGGCCGGCTGAGGGCCAGCCCGTTCCACCTGCCGGGCGCCAGCTAGTCATCGCGGCCGCGCCGGGCCCGAATCACGGCGGCAACCGCTGCGGAAGCGCCGACCACCAGCGCCGTGGTCAGGACCGGATGGCGCGCGCTGGTGGTGTAGGGGCAGGACTGCAATGCGACGCGGTTGCCGGTGCGCTCCTGCAGGCCGGTGCCGCCGCCGTAGAGGGTGTTGTCCTCGAGCGGACCGGCCGGGTAGCGGGTCCGCTGCGCACGGCCCATGAAGCGGCGCATGAAGTGGTCGAAGGTGCGCGGCGCATAGTAGGCGGCCGCGGAAAACGCCTTGGCGGCGCCGCCGACAAACAGGTCGCGGCGCGGATGCTCGGCGGCAAAGAGAATGGCATCGGCCGCCAGCGCGGGGTCATACAGCGGCGGCGGCAACTGCGCCTCCACGTCGAGGAAGTTCTTGGCATGCGAGGCCAGCGGGGTTTCGAGCCCGGCCGGCTTGATCAGCGTGACGCTGATCGGCGCCATCTCCTGCTCCAGTTCCAGCCGCAGCGAATCCGTGAAGCCCTTGATCGCGTGCTGCGATGCCGCATAGGCGCTTTGCAGCGGCAATGGACCGTCCGACGCTTCGCTGCCGATATTGATGATGGTGCCGCCATGCTCGCGCAGGTGCGCGACCGCCGCGAGCGAGCCATGCACCGTGCCCCAGTAGTTGGTGTCGAACAGGCGCCGCTGGTCTTCCAGCGGCACATCGGCATGGCGGCCAAAGATGGTCACGCCGGCATTGTTCACCCACGTATCGAATCCGCCGAAGCGTTCGATAGCGGTATGTGCCACGCGCGCCACGTCCTCGTGCCGGCCGACGTCGGCCGTGACGGTAATCGCTTCAGCACCTTTCTCCCGCAGTTCCTCGGCCAGCTTGTGCAGCGACTCTTCGCTGCGGGCCACCAGCACCAGGCGGGCGCCCATGCCTGCCGCCTTGCGCGCGGTGACCAGGCCGACGCCACTGGTGGCGCCGGTCAGCACGATGACCTGCGATCCGATCGTCTTCTGAGAGAGTTTCATCTGCTTGCTTCCTGCCCCGGGCACGAGACGACGATCGCCGGCGTCCGGGACGCATCGCAGGCGACGCTTGAGCGTATGCAGGGGCAAACTTCGCAAGGAGTGTTCCCGCGCTGCGTCACCGCGCACCGCTGGCTGGCCGGCCGGCATGCCGCCTCGGACCGCGCGGATTTACAACGTCCGGTAAGAAGCACA
>Ga0079984_1015748_pt1 | contig 11208 bp, 9 predicted proteins | sample Hof3ISUMetaT_18_FD_73498 | JGI IMG/M metagenome (GOLD analysis project Ga0079984, IMG submission 73498) | Enriched soil aggregate microbial communities from Iowa State university to study microbial drivers of carbon cycling -... | ecosystem: Environmental > Terrestrial > Soil > Agricultural land... | reverse complement strand
AATCTCACTTCGGCGTATGAAATATCCTACACTCGGTGCCTGTTGGACATTGGATCCATTCACACTCGAGCTGATAGAAAGTGAGCCCAAGATGGAAAGGTGGAAGGAGTCACAACTCAAACAAATAGGCTGTACAAATGACATCGACACCGCCTATGAGGTATCGCTGCGTTTCGCGAAGAACATTGGATATAAATATTTCGCCTTTTCAGTTAGTTACAAAACCGGATCTGGCGAAGTTACCACCCTGAGACGCAACAATTATCCTTCAAGCTGGAACAGCGAATACGAACAGAAAAAGTTGAGGGATATCGATCCGGTAGTAGCACATTGCAATCAAACCATGTTACCCGTCATCTGGAGCGAAAAGCTCTATTCCAAGGTCCCGGCAATATGGGAAGCGCTTGAGCTGCAAGGGTTTCAGCATGGCTGGTCGCAATCGGTACACGATGATGAGCGTGGTCTATGCAGCATCCTGAGCCTGGCCAGGAGTCATTGCCCAATCAGTGCCTTTGAGCAGTACGAGCATCTCGGCTTCACCGTATTCATCGGACAGCATCTGCATGCACTGGCAGCACGATCGCTTCCCGGGTATTCGCCAAAACCGGCCGCCACGCGGTTGTCGCTGCGGGAAATCGACGTGCTGAAACTCGCAGCCGATGGCAAGACGGCCGACGAGAGCGCCAGGATTCTCAATCTCAGCGCACGCACCATCGCTTTCCACGTGCAGAATGCGATGGCGAAACTGGGCGTCAACAACAAGATCGCGGCCGTCATTGCTGCGGTCAAGGCCGGCTATTTCAACAGCGATGCGCTGCGCTGATCACAAAACCTGCGAGTAATCCAAAAGAAAAAAACGTACCATTTGCAGTTCCTCTTGAGTGATGGCGCGTAAACCATCATGCCGCAGTTCACTCGGACGGTACCGCCCGCCACAACGCCTCAGGGTCGCGGAACATCCTCGTCCATCCATATCAGAGCCTCCTGCCCGATGCCCTTGCTTGAAACCCCGTTCGCCCAGCTCGACCTGATCCGCCAGCCCGAACAGCAGAACGAACCGCTGCAAGCCTTTGACGCAGCAGACGAGTACCTGCTCAATCACCTGGCCGAACAGCTGCCCCCAGCGAACACGCGGGTGCTGGTACTGAACGACAGTTTTGGCGCGTTGGCCGTCAGCCTGGCAGGCAAGGTCGATGTGACCAGCAGTGGCGATTCGTTCCTGGCCTTGCAGGGGCTGGAAAAGAACCTGGCCCGTAATGGCCGGGCGTTTGACGCCGTGCCCCACGTACCGGCCAGTGAACCCTTCACCGGGCCGTTCGACCGAGTGCTGGTCCGGGTGCCGAAGACACTGGCATTACTGGAAGAGCAACTGATCCGCCTGCAAGGCCAGTTGGCGCCCGGTGCCCAAGTGATTGCCGGGGCAATGGTCAAGCATCTGCCACGCGCGGCCGGCGATTTGCTCGAGCGCTATATCGGTCCGGTGCAGGCCTCGTTGGCGGTAAAGAAAGCCCGACTGCTGATCGCCACGGTTCAAGCCAAAGCCGCCGTCGTGTCGCCCTACCCGACCCGCTACCGACTTGATGAGCCTGCGATCGAACTGCTCAATCATGCCAACGTGTTCTGCCGCGAAGGCCTGGACATCGGCACACGGGCCTTCTTGCCGCACCTGCCGAGGAATCTCGGCGGCGCAAGGGTCGCCGATCTCGGTTGCGGTAACGGCGTGCTGGCCATCGCCAGTGCCCTGCAAAACCGCGAAGCCTGCTACACGCTGGTGGACGAGTCCTTCATGGCGGTGCAATCGGCCGCCGAAAACTGGCGCGCCGCCCTGGGCGAGCGGGAGGTGATCGTGCGGGCGAGTGATGGCTTGGCTGGACAGGAACCCCAGTCGCTGGATGTGGTGCTCTGCAATCCGCCGTTTCACCAGCAACAGGTAGTTGGCGACTTCCTCGCCTGGCGGATGTTCCAGCAGGCCCGGGAGGCACTGGTGGTGGGCGGTGCGCTGTACATCGTTGGCAACCGTCATTTGGGCTACCACAGCAAATTGGCGCGGTTGTTCCGCGCAGTCGAGCAAGTGGCAGCCACCCCGAAATTCGTGATCCTCAAGGCGCGCAAATAGCGCGCAAGAAAAACCCTCCAGCTCGGGAGGGTTTTAATTGCGCACCTGAGGCGGCGCGATGGGGTGTCGATTGTTTCAGTGAGTGCTAAGGCCTGCGGCGTTCATGAACATCCGCATCAGGCTGGCCACAATGAACAGCGCACCGACGCTGCCGGCCCAGATCATGGCCAACCAGCCGAGTCTCTGCCACAGCGGTTTTTTTTCGGCTTGCTCAATGTCGCGCAGGGAATGTTTACCGGTCATTGCTTCGATCTCCTTGCGATCGATGGCGCCGTGGCCGACGCCAACGCGAGTGCGTGACTAGTGGTAACCGTCTTCATGGGTAACCTTGCCGCGGAACACGTAATAGCTCCAGAAGGTGTAACCCAGGATGAACGGGATGATAAACAACGTGCCCACCAGCATGAAGCCTTGGCTTTGCGGTGGTGCTGCAGCGTCCCAGATCGAGATCGACGGCGGCACGATGTTCGGCCACAGGCTGATCCCCAGGCCGCTGTAGCCGAGGAAGATCAGCACCAGTGTCAGCAGGAATGGCGTGTAGTGCGCGTTGCGGGCCACGGCACGGATCAGGCCATAAAGCGTCACCAGTACCAGGATCGGCACGGGCAGGAACCAGAACAGGTTGGGCAAGGTAAACCAGCGGGCAGCGATCTCGGCGTGGGCCAGAGGGGTCCAGATGCTGACGATACCGATCACCGCCAACAACACGAACGCCAAGGGTCGCGCCAGATCGTGCATCTGTTCCTGCAACTTGCCCTCGGTCTTCATGATCAGCCAGGTACAACCCAGTAGCGCATACGCCACCACCAGTGCAGCGCCGCAGAACAGGGTGAAGGGTGTCAGCCAATCCAGCGAGCCGCCGGCAAACTGCCGATCTACCACCGGCAAGCCGTCGATGAACGCCCCCAGCGCCACACCCTGGAAGAACGTGGCGGCAATCGAGCCACCGATGAACGCCTTGTCCCACAGGTGACGCTTGTCATCCTTGGCCTTGAAGCGAAACTCGAACGCCACACCGCGGAAAATCAGCCCGATCAGCATGAAAATCAGCGGTAGATACAACGCTGAGAGCACCACCGAATAGGCCAGCGGGAAAGCCCCGAACAACGCCGCACCACCCAGTACCAGCCAGGTTTCGTTGCCGTCCCAGACCGGGGCCACGGTGTTCATCATGACGTCGCGGTCGGTCTTGCCGGGTATGAACGGAAAGAGAATGCCGATGCCCAGGTCAAATCCATCCATGACCACGTACATCATGATGCCGAAGATGATGATCACGGCCCAGATCAGCGGAAGATCAATACCCATGATTCAAATCTCCTTGGTCACGATGGGGTCGGCGTCGGCTTGCTCGTCGTCGGCTGCGGACAAAGGACGGGCGGGTGTGCGCTTCTTGCCAGGGCCACCTTCAGTGGTTTCCTTGCCTTCGTCGATCTTCGGCCCCTTGCGCACCAGGCGCATCATGTAGCCGAGGCCGGCACCGAACAGGGCGAAATACACCACGACGAACAGGATCAGGGTGATGCTCATCTGCATCACGCTATGGTTTGAAGACGCGTCCGCCGTGCGCATCAATCCGTAGACGACCCAAGGCTGACGGCCGATTTCAGTGGTGAACCAGCCCGCGAGAATTGCAATCAGGCCGGACGGCCCCATCCACAACGCCAGGTAAAGGAACGGCCGCGAGGTGTAGAGCGTGTCGCGTTTACGCAGCCACAGGCTCCACAGACCGGTGAAGATCATCAGCAACCCCAGACCGACCATGATCCGGAACGACCAGAACACGATGGTCGAATTCGGTCGGTCCTCGGGTGGAAACTCCTTGAGCGCCGGCACCTGCTTGTCCAGCGAGTGAGTCAGGATCAGGCTGCCCAGGTACGGAATCTCGACGGCGAACTTGGTTCTCTCCTCTTTCATGTCCGGCCAGCCGAACAGGATCAGCGGAGTCGCCTCGTTACCGTGGTTCTCCCAATGCCCCTCGATCGCAGCGATTTTTGCCGGCTGATGCTTCAGTGTGTTGAGACCATGGAAGTCCCCTATAACGGCCTGGATCGGCGCGACGATCAGCGCCATCCACATCGCCATGGACAGCATCTTGCGGATTGCCGGGTTGTCCTTGCCGCGCAGCAGGTGCCAGGCCGCCGAGGAGCCGACGAAGAACGCTGTCGCGACGAAGGCCGCCGTGGCCATGTGCATCAGGCGATAAGGAAACGACGGGTTGAAGATCACCGCCAGCCAGTCGGTCGGAATGACCTGGCCATTGACGATTTCAAAGCCCTGCGGGGTCTGCATCCAGCTGTTGGAGGCGAGGATCCAGAAGGTCGAGATCAGCGTGCCGATGGCAACCATGACCGTGGCGAAGAAGTGCAAGCCGCGCCCGACCTTGTTCCAGCCGAACAGCATGACGCCGAGAAATCCGGCTTCGAGGAAGAAAGCCGTCAGCACTTCATAGGTCAGCAGCGGCCCGGTCACCGAGCCGGCGAAGTCCGAGAAACGGCTCCAGTTGGTGCCGAACTGATAGGCCATGACCAGTCCCGAGACCACACCCATGCCGAAGTTGACGGCAAAGATCTTCGACCAGAAATGGTAGAGGTCGCGGTAGGTGTCGTTATGGGTTTTCAGCCACAAGCCTTCGAGCACGGCCAGGTAACTGGCCAGGCCGATGGTGATGGCTGGAAACAGGATATGGAACGAGATAGTGAACGCGAACTGAATTCGGGCGAGATCAAGTGCCTCTAATCCGAACATAAGTCTTCCTCTGTCAGGTAATACGGCTGCGGGCTCGAAGCCTGCACCCACGGCCCCCACGGATATGGAGTGTGGCGAATCTCTGTTTGTTCTTTTTTTACGCATCACAACGCAGGGAGTCTGGCCAACGGCCGCCGGATCAATTCCTTTGCGGGTTTTGATCTGGATCAAGCAACGATGAAAGAGTAGTCCCATTTGCCGGGATGACCCGCGTGGTCTTTTGCCGCGTGACAAGTTGCCTCACGGCTTCAGAAACAGATTGAAATGAATGCCCAAGGAGCAATTGGCAAACGGCTGGTGAAATCGATGCTTGGCTAACGATTTTTTTGCCATGGCAACTTCCTGTTACAGGTTGGTGATAACCTCGCCCTTTCCCTTACAAGACCTGCCTTCAAATGCCGAGCCAAGAGCCCTTGCTGTTACGTCGCCATCGCCCTTTCATCGCCTTCTGGCTGGCTCGCGTCTTTACCGCCAGCGGCTTTCAAATGCTCACCGTGGCCATTGGCTGGAACCTCTACCAACTGACGGGCAACGTGCTTGACCTGGGCCTTGTCGGGCTCGTGGAGTTCGCGCCGCGGGTGCTGTTCATGCTGCACACCGGGCACGTCGCCGATCGCTACGACCGGCGCAAGGTCGCGGCGATCTGCCAGTCGCTGCAAGCATTGATCGCCCTATCGCTGGCGATCGGCAGCGTGACCGAGCATGTCACCCGCGAGATGATTTTCATCCTGGCGTTCCTGCTGGGTGCCGCACGCTCCTTCGAAATGCCGACCACCCAAGCCTTGCTGCCGAGCATCGTGCCCAGCGCACTGTTCCCCCGCGCAGTGGCCGCCGCACAATCGGCCCAGCAATCGGCAACCATCGTTGCCCCGGCACTCGGTGGTTTGCTCTACGCCTTCGGCAGCGTCTGGGTGTATGGCCCGACAGTGATCCTGTACATCATCGCCTGCGCGCTGATGCTCAACCTGCCCGCCCGGCAAACACCCCTGAACAAGGGCAAGGCCACATTGGACTCACTGTTGGCGGGTATCCGTTTCATCCGCAGCCGCCCGGACATTCTCGGGGCCATTTCCCTTGATCTGTTCGCTGTCCTGCTGGGCGGTGCGACGGCGTTGCTGCCGGTGTTTGCCAAGGACATTCTGTTGACCGGCCCGTGGGGACTGGGCCTGTTGCGCTCGGCACCGGCAGTCGGTGCGCTGCTGATGTCGCTGTTGCTGGCGCGATTTGCCGTGGAACGCAATGTCGGGCGGGTAATGTTCACCGCTGTGGGCGTGTTCGGTGTGGCGACGATCGCCTTCGGCCGACTTCGTTCTGGTTCTCCCTCGCCGTGCTGGTGGTGCTGGGTGCCGCCGACATGATCAGCATGGTGATCCGTGCATCCTTTGTGCAACTGGAAACCCCGGACGAAATGCGCGGCCGGGTGAGCGCCGTGAACGGGCTGTTCATTGGGGCTTCGAACCAGTTGGGCGAATTCGAATCCGGGGTGACCGCCCACTGGTTCGGCACCGTGCCGGCGGTGGTCATGGGGGGTATCGGCACGCTGGTGATAACCGGGACCTGGATAAAACTCTTTCCGACCCTGGCTCAACGCGACCGGATGCATGTGCCGGTGGAACAGTCGAAAGCCTGAGGGTCGTTAAACCAACAACTCCCCCGCCACCGTCGCCCGCGTGGCTTTGCCGCACAGCTGTTCCACCAGGGTCAGGGCAAATGCCAAAGCGCCGCCCGAGCCTTGGGCGGTGATGCAATTGCCGTCGACCACCACCGGTTGATCGACGAAGTTGCAGCCCGACAGTTGATGACTGGCCGAGGGCAGGCACGTCATGCGTCGCTGGCGCAGCACGCCGAAGGTTTGCAGGGCTACCGCGGGCGCTTCGGCAATGCCGGCGAACAAGCGGCCCGCCGCCGCCTGGTCCTTGATCAGTTGTTGCAGGGGTTGGTGGGCCGTCAGATGCTGCACCCCTACGGCACCACCCGGCAGGACGATCAGATCGAACGGCTGGGCCAGCAAATCCACCAGCATCGCATCGCACGTCAAACGCGTGCCGCGGGCACAGGTGAGCATGCGCCGCCCCTCGATGCTGGCCACCACCACCTCGACTTTGGCGCGACGCAATACATCGATCAAGGTCACTGTCTGCAGGTCATCGGCGCCCTCGGCGAGGGTAATCAAGGCTCGAAAGGTCATGGGAACAATCCACGGAAGAGTTCTTAAAGCGTAGTCAGCTTTCCCGACGCTTGTTCGAACACCGTCGTTACTTGATGTAAAGCTGGGTCGACAGCGTGTTGACCGGCGCGTTGATCGAGGTGTTGGTGAACGTGAACGTACCTTCCTGCTTACCCGCGAGATTGAAAATGTACAGGTTGCCGACGACCTTGGTCCTTTGCGAGCAGTCGGTCAGGTTGCCGTTCTCATAAGCGCAAACCGGGGTGCGGGTGCCATCCACTTCGAAGCCATCCAGCGCGACATGGGGCTGGCTGCGACCGTAGCCCACTTCCAGCACGTAGATCCTGATGTTCGGGCCAGCATGGTTGCAGCGGGTCTGTGCCTGCCCTTCGTCAATCGTCTCAAAACCGCAGCCTGGCGACTCGACCTTGAGCACTTTGACCTGGGTCAACGGCGGGGCCGATGCCGCAGACGCCGATTGTGCCGCCAGCGACATTACCATCAGGACACCGGACATCATTGTCAGACGCATTTTCATCCCGTAATCACCGCAAAAGACCAGCGCGCAGTATGGCCGGTTTGAACCCAACGCAAAACATCGACGAGGATCACCGCCATAAGCAGCCATAACCCCGCGCTGCTGGTATGATGCGCGGCTTTTTCCGGCCCACGGTAATTTCCCAGGCGCGTTCAGCGGTCTGTGCTTTGCTGTTGAGGTCGATACATTCACGGCGCCGGGCGCGCCACGGGGAGCAGACATGCTGGAAAGGCTGTTTCAACTCAAGGCACACAACACCAACGTGCGAACCGAGATTCTGGCGGGCGTCACCACCTTCCTGGCCATGGCCTACATTCTGTTCGTCAACCCGAGCATCCTCGGCGAGACCGGCATGGACAAGGGTGCGGTGTTCGTCGCCACCTGCCTGGCCGCAGCCATCGGCTCCACAACCATGGGCCTGATCGCCAACTACCCGATCGCACTCGCACCGGGCATGGGCCTGAACGCCTTCTTCACCTACACCGTGGTCCTGCACATGGGCCATACCTGGCAGGTGGCGCTGGGTGCGGTGTTCATCTCGGCCGTATGCTTCTTCCTGCTGTCGATCTTCCGCATCCGGGAATGGATCATCAACAGTATCCCGCTGCCTTTGCGCTCGGCCATTGCCGCCGGTATCGGCCTGTTCCTGGCGCTGATCGCCCTGCACAACGCCGGCATCGTGGTCAGCAACCCGGCGACCATGGTCGGCCTCGGCGACCTCAAACAACCGGCGCCGATCCTCGCCACTCTCGGCTTCGCCCTGATCGTTGCCCTTGAAGCCCTCGCCGTGCGTGGTGCGGTGCTGATCGGTATCCTGGTGGTGACCATCGTGTCCATCGTGATGGGCTTCACGCCGTTCGGCGGCGTGATGTCGATGCCACCGTCGCTGGCCCCGACCTTCCTGCAACTGGACATCAAGGGCGCATTGGACATCGGCCTGGTCAGCGTGATCTTCGCCTTCCTGTTCGTCGACCTGTTCGACAACTCCGGCACCCTGATCGGCGTCGCCAAGCGCGCCGGGCTGATGGGCAAGGACGGCCACATGCCGAAAATGGGCCGCGCGCTGATCGCCGACAGTACCGCCGCGATGGCCGGCTCCCTGCTGGGCACCTCGACCACGACCAGCTACATCGAATCGGCCGCTGGCGTGAGTGCGGGTGGCCGCACCGGCCTGACCGCCGTGGTCGTGGCAATCCTGTTCCTGCTGGCGCTGTTCTTCTCGCCGCTGGCCGCCAGCGTTCCCGCATTCGCCACGGCACCGGCACTGCTGTTCGTCGCCGTGCTGATGACATCCGGCCTGGCCGAAATAGACTGGGACGACATCACGGTCGCCGCGCCGGTCGTCATCACCGCGCTGGCCATGCCGTTCACTTATTCCATCGCCAATGGCATCGCCTTCGGTTTCATTGCCTGGACGGCCATCAAGCTGATGTCCGGTCGTGGCCGTGAGCTGAATCCGGCGCTGGTGATCCTGTCGATCCTGTTCGTGATCAAGCTCGGTTGGTTCAACGCATGACTTTTGATTCCCAGGCCTACGCCGCCCAACTCGAAGACAAGGTCACGCGTTTGCGTGACCTGCTGGCCCCGTTCGACGCACCCGAGCCGGCCATCTTCGACTCGCCGCTGCAAAATTTCCGCCTGCGCGCCGAATTCCGCCTGTGGCGCGAGGCCGGTGAGCGCCATTACGCGATGTTTTCCCAGGAAGACAAGCGCACGCCGATCCTGATCGAAGAGTTCCCGATCGCCAGCCAACGCATCAATCAGTTGATGCCGCAGCTCAAGGCCGCGTGGCAAGCCAGTGCCGCCCTGAGCCACAAGCTGTTTCAGGTGGAGTTCCTGACCACCCTGGCCGGCGATGCAATGATCACCCTGTGCTACCACCGCCCGCTGGACGAGCACTGGCATACAGCGGCCTCGAAACTGGCTGCCGACCTTGACGTCAGCGTGATCGGCCGCTCGAAGGGCAAGCGCGAAGTCATCGGGCACGATTACGTCGTCGAGAAACTTGAAGTCGGTGGCCGCACCTTCAGCTATCGCCAGCCCGAAGGCGCCTTCACTCAGCCCAACGGCACCGTGAACCAGAAGATGCTCAACTGGGCGTACGACGCGTTGGGTGATCGCGCGGACGATTTACTTGAGCTGTATTGCGGCAATGGCAACTTCACCTTGCCGCTCGCCACCCGCGTGCGCAAAGTGCTGGCGACCGAAATCAGCAAGACCTCGGTCAATGCCGCGCTGAGCAACCTCAGTGAAAACGCTGTGGATAACGTCACCCTGGTGCGCCTGTCCGCCGAAGAACTGACCGAAGCATTGAACGAAGTGCGCCCGTTCCGCCGCCTGCACGGCATCGACCTGAAAAGCTACGAATTCGGCAGCGTCTTCGTCGACCCGCCCCGTGCCGGCATGGACCCGGACACCTGCGAGTTGACCCGACGCTTCGACAACATCCTGTACATTTCCTGCAACCCGCAAACCCTGGCGGACAACATCGCCCAACTGCACGACACCCACCGCATCACCCGATGCGCGATGTTCGACCAGTTCCCGTGGACGCATCACATGGAATCCGGGGTGTTGTTGACCCGCCGGTGATTGCACAGGTCACAGACAAATCAGCCGTCATCACGACGGCTTTTTTGTGCCCGTTCAAACGACGACATCGACCTTGCGTGGACGGCCACCTTTCCTGCCGTTGGCCCGCGCTGCCTCGGCCTTGGCTGCGCTACTCTGGCGCCCATTGCGCGAGGCAATCACCGAGGCAGCCATGGCCATCAATGGCTTGCTCGCCGAGATCATGCCAGCGAGCGATACATGCAGATCCTTTCCTTCATGGCACAGTGCGGTACCGGCGCAGCCAACGGTCAAGCCTGCGAAATCCTCGACGTCGAAATGATCGAACTCAGGATAATTCACCACGGGCAGCAATACGCCGCTGCCATCTTCGAAGCTTACCGCCAGACAAGGGGCAATGAAGGTAATGGCTGTCGCGTGAAAGCTGTTGGTGCTGCGCGATTTTCCACGTTCAATCGCTTCGTCCAGGCTACGTTCCGTTATCGGAGTGTCTGCCTGGGCCTTGGCTTTTACCGTTTTCATAACTCGATCTCCACACCTTCCTGTGTACCTATCAGGAACAACTGCGTCTTGTTCGCTTCAGGTTCGTAGCAAGCCGATCCAATCATGTTGGTCGTACTGGCAACCCTTTTCACCGCAGTAACCTCGTTGCTTTGCCAGTCCCACAATTGATTATCGAGGCAAACCGTTTTTAGTTTTCGCCACCAGATGCCACGAGCACGCAGCAAATGGACAGGCTGCCTGAGCGACTGACGTAATCCTTCAAGCACCGCCAACGGTGGCCGACGCGAGAGCGGAACAACGTCCCAGAGCTCAACGCCGTTGTGCCAGAAGCTGAACTTGAACCGTGCACTCCAGCCCCCTCCATCGACATGCGCATGAGGCGGACAATGCTCTTCACACGACACGGCCACCACCGAGAGCCCTTTGTAGCTGCATACTTTCATGCTAACCCATCCGTTAGGTTATTGAATCGAAAGATTCGACATTCCATTGAAAACCTGACGACCGGCGCCCCCCCATCGTCAACGCGCCTCTGAGACTAGTGCTCGGCAGCGCCCTGTACCG
>Ga0079984_1013529_pt1 | contig 11230 bp, 9 predicted proteins | sample Hof3ISUMetaT_18_FD_73498 | JGI IMG/M metagenome (GOLD analysis project Ga0079984, IMG submission 73498) | Enriched soil aggregate microbial communities from Iowa State university to study microbial drivers of carbon cycling -... | ecosystem: Environmental > Terrestrial > Soil > Agricultural land... | reverse complement strand
CCTCAGTGGGTTACAGATCAGCCAAAGTCGACACCAGAATCGCCTTGATGGTGTGCATGCGGTTTTCCGCTTGCTCGAAGGCGATGCAGGCCGGCGACTCGAACACGTCATCGGTCACTTCGATGCCGTTCTTCAGGTGCGGGTACTGCTCGGCAATCTGTTTGCCGACTTTGGTGTCGCTGTTGTGGAAGGCCGGCAGGCAGTGCATGAACTTGGTGCGCGGGTTGCCGGTGGCTTTCATCAGTTCGGCATTGACCTGATACGGCAGCAACTGCTGGATGCGCTCGGCCCAGGCTTCGACTGGTTCGCCCATGGAGACCCAGACGTCGGTGTGGATGAAGTCCACGCCCTTGACCGCCGCTTTCGGGTCTTCGGTGAGAGTGATGCGCGCGCCGCTTTCCTCTCCGTATTTTTTGCAGCGAGCCACCAAGTCGTCCGCCGGCCACAGGGCTTTCGGCGCGCAGATGCGCACGTCCATGCCCAGCTTGGCGCCGATCAGCAGCAGCGAGTTGCCCATGTTGTTACGCGCATCCCCAAGGTAGGCATAGCTGATTTCGTGGATCGGCTTGTCGGCGTGTTCACGCATGGTCAGCACGTCGGCGATCATTTGTGTCGGGTGATATTCATCGGTCAGGCCGTTGAATACAGGCACGCCGGCAAACTTGGCCAGCTCCTCGACGATTTCCTGTTTGAAGCCACGGTACTCGATGGCGTCATACATGCGCCCGAGCACGCGGGCGGTGTCCTTCATGCTTTCCTTGTGGCCGATCTGCGAGGAGTTGGGGTCGATATAGGTGACGTTGGCGCCCTGGTCATAGGCGGCGACTTCGAATGCGCAACGGGTGCGGGTCGAGGTTTTTTCGAAGATCAGGGCGATGTTGTTGCCCTTGAGGTGTTGTTGTTCGGTGCCGGTGTATTTGGCACGCTTGAGGTCGCGGGACAGGTCAAGCAGGTAGCGCAATTCGCGAGGGGTGTGGTGTTCCAGGCTCAGCAGATTGCGGTTATGGATGTTGAACGCCATTTTGGATCTCCCAAGGTGTCGATTATCCCGTTGGCCCGCGCTCGGTCAGTGCGGGCCAGGGTTATAGGTTAGTAGTCGATCGGGTCGCGGATGATCGGGCAGGTCATGCAGTGACCACCGCCGCGACCGCGTCCGAGTTCACCGGCGCTGATGGTGATGACCTCCACCCCGGCCTTGCGCAGCAGGGTGTTGGTGTAGGTGTTGCGGTCGTAGCCGATGACCACGCCGGGCTCCACCGCGACCACGTTGTTGCCGTCGTCCCATTGCTCGCGTTCAGCGGCAAAGCTGTTGCCGCCGGTTTCGACGACGCGCAGGGCCTTGAGGTTGAGGGCCTTGGCGACGGTGTCGAGGAAGTTGGTTTCTTCGCGGCGGATATCGATGCCCCCCGGTTTGCTTTCGTCGGGGCGCAGGGTGAAAGCGACGATCTGGTTCACCACTTCCGGGAAGACGGTCACCACATCGCGGTCGCAGAAGCTGAACACGGTGTCCAGGTGCATCGCCGCGCGGGATTTAGGCAGGCCGGCGACGATGACTTTTTCCACGGCCTTGTGCTTGAACAGACTGACCGCCAGTTGGCCGATGGCCTGGCGAGACGAGCGTTCGCCCATGCCGATCAGTACCACGCCATTGCCGATCGGCATCACATCGCCGCCTTCCAGCGTGGAACTGCCATGGTCTTTGTCCGGGTCGCCGTACCAGATCTGGAATTCAGCGTTGGTGAATTGCGGATGGAATTTGTAGATGGCGGTGGTCAGCAGGGTTTCCTGGCGACGTGCCGGCCAGTACATCGGGTTGAGCGTGACGCCACCGTAGATCCAGCACGTGGTATCGCGGGTGAACTGGGTGTTGGGTAGCGGCGGCAGGATGAAGCTGGAGTGACCGAGGAATTCGCGGAACATCTGGATGGTCTTGCCGCCGAAACTGTCCGGCAGGTCATCGGCCGAGACACCACCAATCAGGAATTCGGCGATCTTGCGCGGCTCCAGGCTGCGCAGCCATGAGCCTGTCTCGTTGATCAGGCCCAGGCCTACCGAGTCAGCGGTGATCTTGCGCTCGAGAATCCAGTCCAGCGCTTCGGGGATGGCGACGATGTCGGTCAGCAGGTTGTGCATTTCCAGCACATCGACATTGCGTTCACGCATCTTGGTGACGAAATCGAAATGGTCGCGCTTGGCCTGGGCGACCCACAGCACATCATCGAACAGCAGTTCGTCGCAGTTGTTCGGGGTCAGGCGCTGATGGGCAAGACCAGGGGAGCAAACCATGACTTTGCGCAGTTTGCCGGCTTCGGAATGGACGCCGTACTTAACTTTTTCCGTGGTCATTTCAGTGAACCTCCAGAGGGCAAATCAGTCGTGTTACAGGGTCAGGAAGCCGTCGTAGAGACCGTAGGCCGCCACCAGGGCGCCGACGACCACCGCGGCGAAAATCAGCTTCTCGACGTTGGTGAAAACCGGTTTCTTGAGTTCCAGCTTGGCCTTGGCGAACAGGATCGCGCCGGGTGCATAGAGCAGGGCCGAGAGCAGCAGGTATTTCATGCCGCCGGCGTACAGCAGCCAGACCGCATAGATCAGGGCCACGGCACCAATGAACAGGTCCTTCTGACGCTCGCCCGCCGCGCCTTCGTAGGTTTCGCCACGTACCGCCAACAACAGGGCGTACGCCGCCGACCACAGGTAAGGCACCAGGATCATCGACGTGGCGAGGTAGATCAGCGACAAGTAGGTGCTGGCCGAAAACAACGTGATGACCAGGAATATCTGCACCATGGCATTGGTCAGCCACAGGGCGTTGACCGGTACCTGGTTGGCGTTTTCCTTGCGCAGAAACGCCGGCATGGTGTGGTCCTTGGCCGCGGCGAACATGATCTCCGCGCACAGCAGCACCCATGACAGCAGGGCACCGAGCAACGAGATGATCAGGCCGACGCTGATCAGCACCGCCCCCCACTGACCCACCACGTGTTCCAGCACGGCGGCCATCGACGGGTTTTGCAGCTTGGCCAGTTCCGGCTGGGTCATGATGCCCAGCGACAGCACGTTCACCAGCACCAGGATCAGCAGCACGGTGATAAAGCCGATCACCGTGGCTTTACCGACGTCACTGCGTTTTTCCGCCCGGGCCGAAAAAATGCTCGCGCCCTCGATGCCGATGAACACCCACACGGTGACCAGCATCATGTTGCGCACCTGGTTCATCACGCTGCCAAGGTCCGGATTCTTCAGGCCCCAGATGTCGGCGGTGAAGATCTCCAGTTTGAAGGCGAAAATCGTAATCAGCACAAACAGTATCAGCGGTACGATCTTGGCGACCGTGGTCACCAGGTTGATGAATGCCGCTTCCTTGATCCCCCGCAGTACCAGCCAATGCACGGCCCACAGCAACACGGACGCGCCGACCACGGCGGCGACGGTATTGCCCTCGCCGAACACCGGGAAGAAGTAACCCAGGGTGCTGAATAACAGGACGAAGTAGCCAACGTTGCCCAGCCAGGCACTGATCCAGTAACCCCAGGCCGAAGAAAAACCCATGTAGTCGCCGAAACCGGCCTTGGCGTAGGCGTAGACCCCACCGTCCAGGTCGGGTTTGCGATTGGCCAGGGTCTGGAAGACAAAGGCCAGGGTGAGCATGCCGACGGCGGTGATCGCCCAGCCGATCAGAATAGCGCCGACATCGGCACTGGCCGCCATGTTTTGCGGCAGGGAAAAGATACCGCCGCCAATCATCGAACCGACGACCAGGGCAATCAACGCGCCGAGTTTCAGCTTTCCGGGAGTTTCAGGCATTGCATGACTCCATTGCAGGAGAAGAGAGGCAACAGACTAAGTGCGCCCGCCATTGAGTGGGCTGACTTAGATCAGTGCAGGTCGACATTCCATTGTGAATAACCGAAAAATCGCTCATACAAAGCTAATGCCTGTAATGCTTGTCCCAGAGGCTTCGTTGAATTTTTGTTGAAACTTTTTCGCATTCCTTGCGCCTTATGAAGCTAGCCCTTTTTCACCAATCCGCAAATTTTCGCGGAGGGTTCTCAGAACGGAATTGGCTTATCAAAAAAGTTGTATAAAGCAAAAAAATATATCGATGCCTATTGGGTTTTATCTGGCACTTGGATGGGCGTTTGTTGGCGTTATCCAATAAACGTCATTACGCTTCATCCATTTAGTTAACGCAGGTTATGTGACGATCTTGCGGCAATGGCCGCCCCTGGCAACTGGAGACGCCGCCATGTCGCAATCGACGCAAAAGCTTCGCCTGAGCGCACTGATCGCCCTGGTCGTCGGATCGATGATTGGCGGCGGGATCTTTTCCCTGCCGCAGAACATGGCGGCCAAGGCCGATGCGGGGGCGATCCTGATTGGCTGGGCCATTACGGCCGTCGGCATGCTGACCCTGGCCTTCGTGTTCCAGACCCTGGCCAATCGCAAACCGGAACTGGACTCCGGGGTTTACGCCTACGCCAAAGCCGGTTTCGGCGACTACATGGGATTCTCATCGGCCTGGGGCTACTGGATCAGTGCCTGGTTGGGCAACGTCGGCTACTTCGTCCTGCTGTTCAGCACCCTGGGGTTTTTCTTTCCGGTGTTCGGCGAAGGCAACACACCGACCGCCATCGCCTGTGCGTCTTTGCTGCTGTGGACGGTGCATTTCGTGGTGATGCGCGGGATCAAGGAGGCAGCCTTCATCAACCTGCTGACGACCGTGGCCAAGATCGTGCCGCTGATCATGTTCATCGTGATCGCCGCCGTGGCGTTCAAGGCGGACATCTTCACCCGGGACATCTGGGGCCGCAGCAACCCCAGTTTCGGCAGCGTGATGGACCAGGTGCGCAACATGATGCTGGTCACCGTGTTCGTGTTCATCGGTATCGAGGGTGCCAGTGTCTACTCGGCACGGGCAGAGAAACGTTCGGATGTGGGCCGGGCCACGGTCATCGGTTTTCTCGGGGTGCTGGCGCTGCTGGTATTGGTCAACGTGCTGTCGCTGGGGATCCTCAGTCAACCGGAACTCGCCACCTTGCAGAACCCGTCGCTGGCATCGGTGCTCGAACATATCGTCGGCCCGTGGGGCGCCTTGCTGATCAGTATCGGCCTGGGGATCTCACTGCTGGGCGCGTTGCTGTCCTGGGCATTGCTCTGTGCGGAGATCCTGTTCGCCACCGCGAAGGACAAGACCATGCCGGCGTTCCTGACCAAGGAAAACGCCAACCATGTGCCGGTCAATGCGCTGTGGCTAACCAACATGATGATTCAGCTGTTTCTGCTGATCACCCTGTTTTCCGCCGGCACCTACACCAGCCTGATCTACCTCGCGTCATCAATGATCCTGGTGCCCTATCTGTGGTCGGCGGCTTATGCGGTGCTGCTGAGCGGGCGCGGTGAAACCTATGAGCACGCCTCTGCCGAACGCACCAAGGACCTGCTGATTGGCGGCATCGCACTGAGCTATGCCGTGTGGTTGCTGTATGCCGGCGGCGTGAAGTACCTGCTGCTCTCGGCCTTGCTCTACGCGCCCGGCGTGATCCTGTTCGCCAAGGCCAGGCATGAACAGGGCAAGCCGGTGTTCACCACCCTCGAGAAGGGCATATTTACCTGTGTCATCAGCGCTGCCGGACTGGCGGCGTATGCGCTGTACAGCGGAGTGCTCAGCCTGTGAAGTTACTGCTGGCATTCCAGCCGCCCTACGATTGGCCTGCGATGTTGGGGTTCCTGTCGGCGCGGGCGATCGCCGGAATGGAAGAAGTGGTCGGTGACGTCTACTCGCGCAGCATCGGCTTGAACGGGGTCCACGGCACGCTCGCTATCCGGCCTGCGACGGCGGACTCACTGGAACTGACGCTGGACGTTCCCGATGCCAGCGCAGTGCCTGAGATTGTCGCCAGGCTGCGACGGATGTTTGATCTGGATGCCGACCTGATCACGATGCAACAGCATCTGTCGGCTGACCCACTGCTGGCACGGCTGATTACAGACCGCCCAGGGCTGCGCGTACCCGGGACGTGGGACGGACTGGAACTGGCGATCCGCGCGGTGTTGGGGCAGCAGATAACCGTGGGCGCGGCTATCAAACTGGCCGGGAAACTGGTGGTGCAATACGGCACCCCCTTGAGCCCGCCGCGCGGTGGCCTGACCCATGTGTTTCCCGAAGCCGCGGTGTTGGCGGCGGCGGACCTTGCGACATTGGGAATGCCGAAAAGCCGAGGCCGTACGCTGTCTGGCGTGGCCCAGGCGGTGATCGATGATCCCCTGTTGTTTGAACCCGGTCGGCCGGGCGGGGTTACGCGGTTGCTGGCGTTGTATGGCATTGGCGACTGGACGGCGCAGTACATTGCGTTGCGGCAGTTGCGGGAAATGGATGGGTTGCCGAATGGGGATGTGGGGTTGATCAATGCGTTGGCGGCATTGGAGGGTGGGGCGGTGACGGCTCGTCAGTTGCTGGAGAGGGCTGAGGGGTGGCGGCCGTATCGGGGGTATGCGGCGCAGTTGTTGTGGACTTCGTTGAGTCGTCCGGATTGAGCGAGCTGTCCATTTTTTTCGTTGTAAACCGAAGCCATTCGCAGGCCCAAATACTAAAAAGCCCCGAAAAACTCGAGGCCAATCCCGAATTCCAGCCACCCCACAAAACCCCTGTGGGAGCCAGCCTGCTGGCGATAGCGCCAGCCCGACCACCGCAAATGGTGAAACTGCCCTTAAACTCACCCACATACCGCGGCCAAACAAATCCTGCCAGCCCACCGCAACACCCCTGTGGGAGCGAGCCAGCTCGCGAAAACGCCAGCCCAGCCAACATCAATGCTGAATCAGCTACCACCCTCGCAAGCCACCCACACCAACAGGCCTCAAATGTTTATTTTTTGATTTTTTACGAACCAAGCACGAATTGGTTTTTGTCCCACCTCCATTTTCGTCGGCTTATTCTGCGCAGCTTGTGGGATCTTTCCTGATTTTCTAGACCGTCTTGAGTTTTCTCTCTGTCCACGTACTTTGCGTTAAGCCACCCATCCCGAGTCGGCTTATCGATCGTTAACAGTGGTGCGCTTTCCATGACTGGGGCGCCAGTAGAGAGGGAAATCAACAATGGCCAAAGGACATTTCATTCGCCTGGGTGACGAGACCACTTGCGGCGGCAAGGTGTTGGAAGCCGACACCCGCGTCATGATGTTTGGTATCGCCCATGCTCGTGAAGGCGACCGGGTTTCCTGCGGCAAAAACGACGAAACCTACACCATCGTGGGAGGCGTCTCCTACATCAATAGTCATGGCAGGATCGTGGCGGGCTCGCTGGACAGCTACAGCACTTGCCCATGCAGAGCCAGGTTGATCCCCTCGGTGTTTACCGCCACTTATGAGTCGCGTAGCAGTGCTGCGCCTAATACCACACGGGCCGCACCCCAACCGACCACACCTCTCGCCAGCAATCCGGCACCACGCTCAGCCGGTTTTGCGCCTGCGTCGAGCACTCCCACGCCAGTGCCGTTGGGCAGTGCAGCAGCCCAGGAACCAGGCTTCTACATCGTGCCCAAGAGCACCACCCGCGAACAGCTCGAAGCCTCCTTGTTCACCCTGCGTGACCCGGCGGTGATGGGCAAATTCAAGCTGCTCAATCCTAATCTGCGCGACGTCAAAGCCGGTTCGATGATCGTGCTGAGCGATCCGAACAACAGCTCCTGCACTTTCCAGGAAGCGCAGTTGATGCAGGCCGCGCAACAGGTCAAGGCGGCCCTCGACCCTCTGACGCCAGAAGAAGCGGAGTTCATGTTTCGCCACGGCGCTGAAATCGCCAGTTTTACCGGCGACACTTCTACCGTGCTTGGCGTCAGCGCGGCGGTAATGGAAAAACACCTGACCCGACTGCGCGACACACTGCAAGATATAGAACGCTTGCATCAGGAAACCTATCGCCAGCATGGCAACCTGAGATCGAAGTCGTTTTTCGCCGAGCGTCAGCGCCTGCTCGCCCAGCTGGATGCCCACCTACTGAACTCCACTCTCCTACGCGGCCAGACAACCTTGGGTGATCACCCAAAATTGAAGACGGCCCTCGGCATCTCCAGTCGTAGCCTGGTGCATCAATGGGACAAGGCTGGGGCGCCAGGGCAGATACCAGGTTACGCGACCCATGTGAGTGCAATCAGTCGGGCAGCCAAATACATGAGTTCCGGTGGATACATCGGCATTGGTATTGGTGGTGTTTCTTCGCTGCTGGCTATTCAGGAGGTTTGTATTGGTAATTCTGGAACGGCTTGCGAAAAGATCAAGTTTACAGAGGGGGGGAAATTTGCCGGGTCCACTTTCGGTGGGATAGCGGGCGGAGCGAGTCTCCTGTGGAAGGGCCGCCCTGTTTGCCTGGCGCTGGGGCGACGGCATTTAGTAGCGGGGGTTGGTTGCACTGCCGCGTTGGTAGGGATTGGTGCATGGGTGGGGGCAGAAGATGGTGGTAGAGGGGGCGAATACGTTGGTGAAAAAATATTTGAAGCACAACAGCCATGACCAGTATCGACACGTGGTCTCCGTGGATTGCAATTACTGTTGCCGGCGGTCCAATTCTGCTGGGCGCTGTTAACACTGCTTACTGCTTGTACCTGAGCCGCCGCCACCTGGGTGCCATGATGGAAGCCTTGAAAAACAGTCGCTTCATTTTCATTTGGGGTCCTGGGTGGCGGAGCCAAGGCTGGTTTGGAGGGTGTGTGCTGGTCACTACAATTGCCGGTATGGTGGTGTGGCCGAAAGCGTACATCCGTTATGGCAAAGTGGCGGCTGAGGATATCGAGAACTTTCCGCCTCTCCTGAAACGTCTTCTGGTCATTTATGTTGCGGGTGTGAACGTCAGTATAATAGGGATGACGATTACCTACCTCTTGGTGACGTTCAAGTAATTGACGAGCAAACACTCCAAGCTAAAGACAGTCGTTGAATATTCCAGTCACAGCTTGCTCATCGCTGGAACAAGGCTGGTGCGCCGGGGCACAGACCGTGGTACGTGCCCTTGTGAGTACGTTGGTTTACTTCTACAGATCTCGCAAGACCAACGCCGGGCTTCTGGCTTTGGCGTAATGTTATGAGCAGGCCTTCGTGGCGAGCACCGGCTTTTAAGCATTAGTAATCGCGTGATCGTGATAGTGGAGGATGCGAAGGTGATCGTACGTAGGAGCGAGCTTGCTCGCGATGCACTCAAGGACACCGCGTTTAGCCAGTCTATCTTCTACAGCTCGCCGCATCCGCATTCTAATTCTCTTAATGCATACGGATTGCTCTGTCAGACCAAAGACGCTGCCAGGGAAGACCGATCACCAGGGCCTGGAGCTGCGTTGACCTGAATGCGACAGGATTTTTCGGCAAGAGATTAGGGATGCTTTATCGGCTGACGCGCGACCGGGATAATGACATCGTCCGGACTTTCGATCCTTACAGTCGCTATAGCGCACTGATGGCTTTGAGAATGATGGTCAGGCATGACTTGCTGACCGATGCAGAGCTGTCGGTCCTCAGCGAAGCGGCGCGGGAAGAGATTGCTGACGTTGTTCGCCAGTCCTATGAAATTGAATGGGCTGATGAAATCGTGCGGCAGGACTGGCAACCACTATCGCCAGCCTTCTATCAGAGAACCAGGATGTTGATCTTCAATTGCACCGAAGCCGCCAGCAACTTTTTCAGTCGCGTACACAAGGGCAAGAAAATCACCCCGGTGGGTAAACCACCATCGCCCATTATTGAGGACGATGCGCCTGATGGGTCAGCCGAACAGTGGCTGGTCCACGCCATTACCGTTCAACGCAAGCACGTGCTGTTCGTCATCCATGTGCAAACCCGGTATTGCATGATCTTCGCGCACGCGAAAAAAGCCGATGTGGAAGGCTTTGTCGATCGTTTTGCCGAGCGTTGGATAAACGGCCTGATTCGCCATGCGGGCCAGCACGACATCCTTCAATGGGTCGATGACGAGCCGATGATGGAGCGTTTCCTGGAGAGTTGCCGCGAGCAGGTGTTTTACAAACGCGGGCATCGCGGAGCGCAAAAACACCTCAATGAAATTGCCTGGGTGTTCGAGGATTGCGCCGCCGAATGGGGCACGTTGCCCCCGGATGAATTCGCGGCTGGCCGTTTCGACAGTGATATGAATGACACCCTGAGAGGGAGTAAAGGCCACAAGGACTATTACCACCCTGATGAGGAAATGATCGTTCATTGGCTACGCCGCTACGCTGGCCTTGACGAGTCTCGCATTCAAGCCGCCCGTGAGCGACGCATGGAAGTGAAACGGGAGGTATGGGCGCTGGAGGATCGACTTCGGCAAGCGCTCGAGCCATTGCAGTAATGCAGACATGGACGGAGGGTTGACCTTGCATCGGCAAGTTGCCTCGCTACAGAGTTCGATTACTCGGGAATCAACCGTGCGACCTTCTTGTAAAGCGAAGCGGTGAATTCCTCACTGTCGCTCGAATGATGACAACGACGATGGCAGTTCGGGCACAGTGCTACGGCGTTGGTGACTTGATCCGAGCCTTTTTCGGCGAGGGGCTTAACGTGGTGGACTTCCAGATAAGGCAACCCAAGTTTTTGAAACGGAGCAGGTTCGCCACAGCCATCGCACTGACCTTCGGCTTCATTTCGCACCCACGCTCGCACCTCGGGATCACGCACATAGACTGTGCCGGAGCTTGCCGCTCGTTTCGGTTTCTTAATACCTTTTGGCGGCTCCTTGATCTTTTGCTTTTGAAGCGCAACAGCACGACGCTCTAGCGTTTGTTCATCAGCTGTCGGAGCGGTGGGGTCGCCGGGCTGAACGCCTCGTTCGGTGAGCGCTGCTCGAATTAACTGCTCAACATTCGAGCCAACGTTCTTGGCAGGCTTATACCCCTTGATGAATTCTCGATCCATCTTCATCAGTACTGTAGAGATGTTCTGCATCCGGAATTCGACGGAGCCTTTGGTGCGGGTGGGTAAGGCCGCTTCGCGTAGAGCAAGATTTTCTACAGTCTTCACGAACTTCTGGCCGCTTAGCTCTAGCGCGAGCATTTTTAGATAGGCATCCACTGCGGCCCTGATCTCTGAAACGCTCCAGTCACTGTCTTTTATCGTTTCGCTCATAGAATCGCCAAGAGTTGAAAACCCCAGGACGATACTGAGTGGCCACTACGGTTGTCTACGAATTTTCCTACAGAAAATAGCGGCGTTTCTTACAGAGGATCCTACCGGCGCATTATCTAGC
>Ga0079984_1019286_pt1 | contig 11587 bp, 8 predicted proteins | sample Hof3ISUMetaT_18_FD_73498 | JGI IMG/M metagenome (GOLD analysis project Ga0079984, IMG submission 73498) | Enriched soil aggregate microbial communities from Iowa State university to study microbial drivers of carbon cycling -... | ecosystem: Environmental > Terrestrial > Soil > Agricultural land... | reverse complement strand
GTCTGGCCAGGCGATTTCCGGTTCGATATTCAAGCAACTGTTTGAGGCAATCATCGGCAAGCAATTGCAGAACATGGAATATGCCTTGCAGGTTTTCCGTCACAGTGACGGCGCCGTGGATATCCGCGCGTTGTTCGACAAGGCACTGGACATCCGCTCGATGATCAGCCGCCAACTGCTGACGCTCGATACCCAGGGTCGATGGAGTACACGGCCCGTCGTGTCTGGCAGGCAACAGCCGTCGATGGTGCCGGCAGATACCGCCGCGACCTACCTGAAGTCCTTGCGCGATGTCCAATCATTGATTCACACGGAGTTTGTCGCCCAACCCGTTGGTGCCCTGGCGCTACAGCGGCTGTACCTGGAAAAAATGCGCCCGGAACTTGCCCATTCGCTGTCCTTGGGCGTGCGCGCCGAAGCCACCTTGCGCGAGCTCAACGGCACGCTTCGTAACGTCGACTGGAACATCGTCGACTCGGTTTTCAACCCGGATCGGGCCGACCGCAAGAGTCGCCGCGCAGTCAAGGGTTTCCACCCGGACGCGTACTCGCTATTCGTTGAATGTTCCGGCAGCAATGAAGCACTGCCGCTGGCCCATTGCATACTGATGACTGAGCGCGGCGGGCTGGACGACAGGCATTCCGGGCACGCCGTTTTATGGACACCCGCCGCGAGCCTGGAAGTCTTTGAAACGGTCGCGATTGCTCGGCAGCAGTTGAACCGGCGCCTGCTCGATCCGCAAAAACGCCTGGAGTTGCTGGAGAACCTCTCGCCGCCGCAACGCAAATTCCACCAGCGCTACTCGCTCCACAGCCTGCGCCTGATCAAAGGCAATGTCCTGCATTATCTGGGACAGTCGGCCATTGACCACTTCCTGGCATATTGCGACCAGATGCGCTCGCGCAAACTGCAACTGCCGTTGGCCAGCACGTCGCTCAAGGATCTGACGCAAACGGTCATCGACAGCAATTTAACCAGGGCTGCCCAGATCGCCCAGGCCATCATCCACCAACAGACCCTGCCGGCCTGGCTAAGCACGGCAACCGTCGAACAGCAACGCTTGCACATTGAATTGCTGCAGCGGTACCACGACAACGTCACCGACGACAAAGACTACCTGCACGGGATGAAAACGCTGGAGGAGTATGTTCGTCAAACACTGAACACCTTGCTGAAGTCCCGGTTCCCCGGCAAGCCCCATGATCCCGACCTGATCGAGATCACACCGAATCTGGCGCTGGCCGGTCCCGCGCAATCACTCACCGCTTTTGCCCTCAATCACGTCAATATCGCCCAGGGCAGTGGATTCCGGATCGCCTCGAAGACGACCCAGGCCTTGGCTGAAGGCTTGAACCAGACAGCGGTCAGGCAGCTGCTATTGTCCCTCGACATCCCCAACGCATTCGCAAAGCGGGTCAACGATACGTTGTCGGGCGCCGAAGCCGCCGCGCGAAAATTGCGTTTTGTCCGACAGGTGCCGTGGCAACTGATGCAACATGCCCACGCGCTCAAGCTGCAGCAGAGCCTGTCGGCCAGTGCATTCGACTTGATCACCCAGGTACTGGACATGCCGGACAGCATCGCACGCGCTGCGGTCGAGGGTGCCCATGCCATCGCCAGGCCACTGGAGCTGATCAAGACGCAAGGGGCGGCGGCGGTCAAGGCCCTCGGCCTGTACCTGATCGGACCGGGGGGCGCGATCCAGGGTCCGCAAATCCTGTACACGCCTTACCACGCCGGTTCGGTATTCACCGAATTCGCCAACGAGGCCGACGTTGTCGCGGCGATCAACTCACCAGGAATGCTGCAAGACCTGATCATCCGCCGATTGCCGGAAAGTGCCCAGGCAACGTTCAAAAACCTGCTCCAGTCCACCGTTGGCCTTACCAGTGAAATCACCCTCGCGTCCAACCCCATCGAGGGCAATCTGCTGTCCCGGTTGTTCACTGACAATACCGACCTGCTGTCGAACATGCTCAAAAGCCAGTCCGACACCACCGCCCAGGAGGATTGGCAGGCGGTCAAGCATCTGTTCAGTGCCGGCATCAACCTGATAGCCACCCATTTGCCCGGCAAACTCGCCTATGTCCAGTTCTTGTGGCAAAGCTACAAGGACTTCAAGGACTCCGCGGAGAATCTTCAGAATCATCACTGGAAAGGCGCGGTAAAGGCGTTTATCGATGGCGCCGCGCAGATGGCGACCCTCGGCCGACTGGCACTGGAAACGCCAGCCATTGCTGCGCCGACAACCGCCACCCCCGTGGAAAAACCGCCAGCGGCCCTGACCTGGAACCACATCCGGCCGACAGCGCCGGAACGCACCGCGTTGCAGCCTTTCGAGGCTACGACCGTGGCGTTGCACGACCTGACCAGGCAAAACACCGATGGCACCTACGTTGATCGGGTTACGGGACAGCGTTACGCGGCCGTAGCCGGCAAGGTGTATCGCGTCGCCAAAACCGGGATCAACTGGCACATCGACAACGGCCGGCAGACCGGCCCGACCCTGTTGTCCACGCCGTCCCGGCAATGGGTGATCGACCCGGACTTGCATACCGTGCACTTCGGCAAGGCGCTGTCGACCCTGCACAATAGATACGAGGTCGCGCGACAGGTACGCAACACCCTGAACATCGAAGCCCGCGGCATGGCAGAAATCCGAGCCCACCATCCGGAAAAAGCCCGGATGATCGTGCAGGCCATCGATATGGCGCGTTATTACGCCTTCAACAGCCTGCACAATCTGGTGCAACTGCGCAAGCTGTTGCCCGGTACGCGACTGGATACCTTCCTGAAGCGGTTTTTTGATATCGACCACGTCGACCACACGCTCCTGGACAAGATCAAGCAGGTCATCGTCCCCATCTGCAAAGCGCTGGTGGATCCCAACGAGGACCTGATGAACAGCGATCGTTTCATCGTCGGTTCAAGCAAATATGAGCAACACAAACTGATCGCCTTCGTCATGGACAAGGATGACAAAAAGAACGTGCATTTCACGGAACGGTTCTTCGACCAACAGCTTGACTGGTACAAGTCCTGTCTGACCGAACCCTTTGACGTCGATGGACATAGCCAGGCCGCCACGTTGATTCACGAATTCGCGCACCTCTACTGCAAGGCCGTGGATATCGCTTCATTGGAGGCCAGGCGGCCGTTTCTCGATCTGATCGCCCCCATTACCGGTTTCGGCGCGGCGATGAAGAATCGTCAAATGGAGTTCCAGCGCGAAGCGCTGTCATTGGGGTCAGTCAAGGAAGCGTTGTTTGCACGCTGGAACAGTGCCTTGAACGTCTGGCAGAGCCTGGACTCGATTCCAGGCCTGGATCATGTCGGCAAGGAAATCCTGGCCACGACGAAAACCCGGACCCTGCAGCAGGCACGGGACGCATTCATGAACCGTGTGGACCCGCATCCCCGGATCGACACCATCCTGCGCAACGCCGACTCGATCGCTTTTCTGGTTTGCGAGATGGGACGCCAACTGGACCCGGAGCCGGCGACGTCCCCTTGAGACACAACGAGGCGCAGGGCTCGGCCCCGCACCTCTGCTTGTTTTCATGCGCTTGGCTGCCGGTCCTTAGCGCAGGACGTTCGCCGTGCCGTACAAATTTCTTCGTCTTTGATGGGTAATTGCCATGACGGATGTTCTCGTCGACTGCCCTCAAGGTTAGAATGCAGGAAATCAGGATGAGTCAATGACCGACACCTCTCTCTCGCAAGTCCAATATGACGCCATCACCGAGGCCGCCGCGCAGTGGTGCATGCGCCTGCACGCGCCGGACTGTACCCTGGCCGAACGACAGGCGTTCGAGCAGTGGCTGGATGTGCATCCGCTTCACCTGGTCGAGTACGAGGCCATGCTGGACATCTGGGAGGTGGCGGGCGATCTGCCGCGTCCGCAAACCCACCTGGTGCCAATGGTTCACCAGAAGCGCCGGCCATCCTGGCGCACCTTCGGCATGGCCGCGGCCGTGTGCGCGCTGGCGTTGCCTTTGGCGGCTTACAGCGGCTGGAACCTGGGGTGGCTGCCTGATTCCTATCAACATTTCGAGGCCACCGATACTGTGCGCCTGGTCACTCTGAAGGACGGCAGCCGGGTCGAACTGAACCTGGGCAGCGAGTTGACCTACAGCAACTACAAGGATCGGCGTCAGGTCACCCTGGGCAAAGGCGAGGCATTTTTCAGCGTCAGTCACGACACAACCCATCCGTTCGTCGTCAAGGCGGCCGAAGGCAGGATCCGGGTCACCGGGACCCAATTCAATGTCTGGATGTATGAAGACCAGGTGAAAGTGAACCTGGTCGAAGGCTCGGTACTGGTCAGCAGCAACGATGACCTGCCCGGCGACGGCTTGCGGCTCGACCCGTCGATGCAGGCGAGCTACCGCCATGGCGACTATACCCCGCGGATCAGCCAGACCTACGACAACGACAACTCACTGGCCTGGCGTAGCGGCAAGCTGGTGCTCGATGATCTGGCCTTGAAGGATGCGCTTCCCTTGATCAATCGGTACCTGGAAAGCCCCTTGCTACTGGCCGATAACGGCACTGGCGCGATCCGCATCGGCGGTATCTACAACATCAGGGAGCTCAATACCCTGGTCTCGTCCCTGCCCAAGGTGTTGCCGGTCTACCTGACCCGCAACAAGGACGGCAATCCGGTCCTCAACGCCATCCCGCAACAACCTCCGAAAGGCTGAAGGCCGCAAACCTTGCGGGTGCGGCCTGCATGCGTCGATCAACAGGTTTTCAGCTTACCGGTCAACCACCTTTGCCGCCTGTTCGCGGATGCTCAGCGTCTGGTAGTTCGGGTCGGCGAGGATCTGTTGCTCGGTGAACGGCAACACACTCAATTGTTTCCGGGAAAAAGCCAGCGTCTGGTCCCGGGAGTATTTCGAGGCCGGATCGCTCGACAGTGAGAACGCCAGCAGCCCCCTGGCCTGCGGCCCCTTCTCATCGAAAGTCACCACCTGCAGGTAACTGGTGCCGCTGACCACTTCGCGCTTGCCGTCGGTTCCCGGTACGCTCTGGATCGCGTTGTAGACACCCAGCGTCCCCGGCCCGCCATGTATCGGTGTCTGCCGGCCACCGCTGCTGACCACCTGAATGTCCCCCCAGCGAGTGCCCTGGCGCAGTCCTGCGGCATTGACCTGCGCCACCGAAGCCATCATCGCCTGGCGCAACGCCGCCGCCACGTGCGGACGGTCGATCGCCAGGCCACGCGGGGTGTGTTGCGGGTCTTTGGGGTCGAACGCCACCTGCCAGACCTCCGGCGCCTGCTCCAGCGGTTCCATGACATTCTGGAAATGCACGAAACCCAGGCCGCTATCCAGATTGGCCTTGCGATCCCAGGCCTTGAGACTGGCACACAGCGGTGCCAGGGTTTCCCCGTCGGCGCCCAGGTCCGCCGCGCAGAACCGCAGCAGGTCGGGCATCACTTGCGTCGCCTGATACACCTGGTCGTCCATGACCATGTGCTGCAGATCCGCGGCCGTGACCGGTCCGGCCTTGGCCAGGGCGCCCAGGCGCTCCAGGGCAAAACGCGAACGCAGTCCCAGTGGCTGGCCGTCCTGGCTGATCAAGGGCGAGAAACCGGTCAGCGGTTGCGCCGGGTTGGCCATCCACGCCGAATCGTTGGCGTGCTGCACGAAGTCCTTGCGCATCAGTTGCGGCAACTGGTGCGCGGCATAAATACCTTTTTGTGCCGCTTGCGGGTCGATGTCCCAGGCACAGGCGCTGTTGGAACCGTCGAGGACGATCATCTGCAGGCCCACCCGTGGGTCACTGCACTGCGCGAGTTTTTCGCTGCCGACGTTCGGCACCACCGACAGGTTCATGTACAGCGTCTGCCCCTGGTCGTCCGCCGCCAACGTGTTGACCCACGGGATGCCCTGAATCTTGTGAACGCTGGCCGCAAATGCCTTGAGGTTGTCGGCACGGTTCATGGCGTACCACTGCTGCAACACCCGGTCATTGTCCAGGTTGGCGTCGCGCAAGCTGTAGGCGAACCGGTTATCCCAGTCCAGCTTGCCGGGCCATTGCACAATCGGGCCGAATTGCGAGCTGTACACCACGTGGGAAACCGCCTTGACCGAGCCGTCCGGCTGCTTGAGCTCGATTGTCAGTGTCTGCCGGTGCATCGGCAGGGATTTGCCATCGACCAGGTAGCGGGTCGGATCCCCGGGATCGAGCTGCAACCGGTACAGCGTGAAGTGTTTGGACGAATCCACCGTGTGGGTCCAGGCTAAATGCCGGTTGAAGCCGATATTGATCAGCGGCAATCCCGGCAGCGCGGCGCCCATGACGTCCAGCTTGCCGGGGATGGTCAGGTGCATCTGGTAGAACCGCATCCCGCCGACCCACGGGAAATGTGGATTGGCCAGCAACATGCCGCGGCCATTGAAGGAACGCTCGCTGCCCACCGCCACCGCATTGCTGCCGCGATCGAGGGCAAAGCGCTGCATGCGTGAAGCGGCCATCTGCAACGAAGCCTGCGGGTGGCCCATCGCGGCGACGGCGGCCGGTGGCGTCGCGCCCGCCAGCGCTTCGGCAAATTGCCCGATGCCACCTTCCACCAGCAGGCGCCGGGTCAACCTGACCAGATCCATTGCGGTGATTTCCCGCACCCAGTCGCCCTGGCACTGCGGCGGCAAGCCCCGGGCCCGACGCTCCGCCAGGAAACGGTTGTAGCCGGCCGCATAGCCTTCGAGCAGCTCCCGTACTTCAGGGGGTTGCGCCTGCCAGAACGCGTCGACGGCCCGGGGCGTGTTCAACCAGGTGAAAAACTGATCGCTGACACGGTTTTCACGTGTTTCGACGGTGAACTGATCCGGGCCGAAAAACCGAGAGCGTTGACCGTTCACCGTAACGATCTCATTGGCCAGCAAACACAGGTTATCCTGAGCGTAGGCATAACCGATGCCGAATCCGAGTCCCCGCTCGTTCTCGGCTCGGATATGCGGCACGCCGAAACTGGTCCGCCGGATATCGGCACTGGCCTGTTCAGGCTGACTGCGTGCATTCGCGGCAAGACTCAGCCCCAGAAACACACCCGCCAGGCTGATCCTGGCTAACTGGCTGGAAATAATCAATTTCGCTCCTGATCGAAAAACGATGGTCACAGCTCTGCGTACAGATACGCACTGCGCATCCTGTTAGGGACGAAGCAAACAACGAAAATTTAGGGGACTGGATGACGGTCGCGGACCGCATTTCAACGGGACCTTACACCGCGGTCACGCAATGACGACGAAATTTCTACATTTGAGTCTTCATTATTTGTCTCGCTCATACGTCCAGTCAGGCAGGAGCGCCCAATTTTTCCCGATCAGGCTCTGAAAAGGAGTTTTTGCAATGTACAACTCGCAACTGCCAACGGACGGTAGCAACGCGCCAAAGGGTACTGCCATTGGGGGCGGCGTTTTCGACCAGCGTACTGGACGCAACGGCAACGAGCAGATCCGCCTCCTGCTCAAGAGCTTTGGCCTGCGAACCAGTCTGATTCGCCTGAAAGTCATCGACGCCTTGCTGTCGGCCGCCGAGAACGACCGCAGCCTGGGCGTGCGCGGCGTGCACACCCAGTTGCTGGAACTGGATATTCCCCTGTCGTTCCTGAGTGTGCGCGAAGTATTGAAACGCCTGTGCAGCGAAGGCGTGATTGTCCTCAACCCGGACAAGAGCTACAGCCTCCACCCGCGGGCCGCCGCCCTGCTGCACCACGAGTGATCGAGCCAGGCCAGGGGTTGCCGCTCAGGGCTTGACCTTGCGGCGCATCATGCCGTTGATGACCACCACGACCACCGCCACGCCAATGGCGATGTACTGGAACAGTTTTTCGCTGATGACGCCGGTGTTCTGCAAATACGAAAGGCCAAACATGATCCCCAATACCACCAGGGAGATCAGAATCGAGTATTTCAAACGTTGCGATTGAGTCATTGGGCATTCCTGAAGCTGAAATATGTATCCGCTGTGTGTCCATCAAACGGGGGCTTATGTTACAGCCGATGAAGATTTTTAGCTTTATCGCAGCGAAGGCGGCCTGACAGCCGCCTCCTGTGTGATCGTGCCGTGTGCAGCGGTGCGGCCGCCAACCTGACAAACATGTCATCTTCCCCTCATCCGCCTGACAACCTTGATCGATGATAATAAGGCCAGGTGATTCGGTAGCACTTCGAAACACACTCGGAACGTCTACCCGCTAAAAACCTTCAAGATATAATCTTTCGCCCGCAACCCGAGAGCCCTTCCTCATGCGAACCCACTTACGCCTGGCCGCCTTGGGCGCCCTGTTCATTTCGTCCCTGGCCCAGGCCGCCGACCTGATCCCGATCGAGGTCCATCGGGATGCCAATTGCGGTTGCTGCAAGAAATGGATCAGCCACCTCGAGGCCAATGGTTTCAAGGTCGAAGACCACGTCGAAAGCAACATGAGCGAGTTCAAGCAACAACACGGCGTGCCACCGCGCCTGGCCTCGTGCCACACCGGCTTGATCAACGGCAAATTCGTCGAAGGCCATGTGCCGGCCGACCAGGTGCTGGCCCTGAGCAAGCGCGATGACCTGCTGGGCGTCGCGGCCCCTGGCATGCCCATGGGCTCGCCGGGCATGGAAATGGACGGCATGAGCGATGCCTATCAAGTGATCGGCCTGAAAAAGGACGGCACGGACGTGGTGGTGGCGGACTACCCCGCCCATTGATTTTCGCGGCCTATCTCGGTCTGTTCCTCGCTGCATTCGGTGCAGCGACGCTGCTGCCGCTGCAGTCCGAAGCGGTGCTGGTCGGGCTGATCCTCAGTGATCGGTACTGGCTGTGGTCGCTGCTGGCGGTCGCCACCCTGGGCAACGTTCTCGGTTCGCTGGTGAACTGGTGGCTGGGGCGCGCCATCGAACGCCTGCGGGACCGTCGCTGGTTCCCGGTCAGCGCCAAACACCTGGAACACGCCCGTCGTCACTATCAACGCTACGGCCACTGGTCGTTGCTGTTGAGCTGGCTACCGGTGATCGGTGATCCCCTGACCCTGGTGGCCGGCGTCATGCGCGAACCGCTGGGGCGCTTCCTGTTGATCGTGACCCTGGCCAAGGGCGCCCGTTATGGCGTGCTGGCCCTGGCCACCCTGGGGTGGATGGGTTGAACCAAGTGCCGCGATGATTGCCTGTTTAATGTCGCCCTAATCGTGCCGATCCAGCATCGGCGGATTTTCAACGGAGTTCATCCATGCCCCTAACCCGCTCAAGCTGGCTGTCCGGCCTGCTGCTGACCGCCGCACTGCCCGCCATCGCGGCCGTTGGCCCGGCCTATGGCCCGCAATTGCAAGGTTTCGAATACCCCTACACGGTCAAGCATTTCACGTTCGAGTCCCAGGGCAAATCCCTGCAAATGGGCTACATGGACGTGGCTGCCCATGGCAAGGCCAACGGTCGCAGCGTGGTGCTGATGCACGGCAAGAACTTCTGCGGCGCCACCTGGGATACCTCGATCAAGGCCCTGAGCGATGCCGGCTACCGGGTCATTGCACCGGACCAGATCGGTTTCTGTACCTCCAGCAAACCCGACCACTATCAATATACGTTCCAGCAACTGGCCAGCAATACCCAACAACTGCTCAAGGCCCTGGGCATCCAGAAAGCCACCCTGCTCGGGCATTCCACCGGTGGCATGCTCGCCACCCGTTACGCGCTGCAATACCCCGAACAGGTCGAGCAGCTGGCGCTGGTCAACCCCATCGGCCTGGAAGACTGGAAAGCCCTCGGGGTGCCCTATCGCACAGTGGACCAGTGGTATGAGCGCGAACTGAACGTCAGCGCCGAGGGTATCCGCAACTACGAGCGCTCCACCTACTACGGTGGCCGCTGGAAACCCGAGTTCGAGCGCTGGGTGGACATGCTCGCCGGCTTGAACAAAGGCCCGGGGCACAAGCAGGTCGCATGGAATTCGGCGCTGATCTACGACATGATCTTCACCCAGCCGGTGTACTACGAGTTCCACAACCTGAAGATGCCGACCCTGTTGCTGATCGGCACGTCCGACACCACCGCCATCGGCAGCGACCTTGCATCGCCCGAGGTCAAGGCCAGAATCGGCCAGTACGACGTGCTCGGCAAGCAGGTGGCGAAACTGATTCCCCAGTCGACCCTGGTCGAATTCCCCGGCATGGGCCATGCCCCGCAGATGGAAGAGCCGGCGCAGTTTCACCAGGCCTTGCTGGGCTGGCTGGACAAGATCAACCCCGTTCCTTGATGAGGTAAGGCTGATGGCGGTACAGATTGCAGTGCTTGATGATTGGCAGGATGTGGCCCGCGACGTGGTGGACTGGTCGGCGCTCGAGCCCCTCGGCCAGGTCGTGTTCATCCATGACTACCCCGCCGACAACGCGACCCTGGCCGCGCGCCTGGAGAGGTTCGAAGTGATCTGCGTGATGCGCGAGCGCACGCGGTTCGACGACGACCTGCTGCGCCGCTTGCCGAAGCTCAAACTGCTGGTCACCGGCGGCATGCGCAATGCCGCCCTCGACCTCAAGGCCGCCGCTGCGCTGGGCATTCAAGTCTGTGGCACCGACAGCTATAAACATGCCGCGCCGGAACTGACCTGGGCCCTGATCATGGCCGCGACCCGCAACCTGGTGGCCGAAGCCAACGCCTTGCGCGCCGGAAAGTGGCAGCAAGGCCTGGGTGGCGACCTGCATGGCAAGACCCTGGCGATTCTCGGGCTGGGCAGCATCGGCCAACGGGTCGCCCGCTTCGGCCAGGCGTTCGGCATGCGCGTGATCGCCTGGAGCGAAAACCTCACCGCCGAACGCGCCGCTGAATTTGACGTGACCTACGTCAGCAAGCAGCAACTGTTCGAGCAGGCCGATGTGCTGTCGGTGCATTTGCTGCTCAGTGAGCGCAGCCGGGGCATGGTGGACGCCCAGGCGCTGGCATGGATGAAGCCTGCTGCGCTGTTGGTCAACACTGCGCGCGGGCCGATTGTCGATGAAGCGGCGCTGATCAAGGCCCTGCAGAAACGACGCCTGGGCGGCGCCGCGCTGGACGTGTTCGAGCACGAACCCTTGCCCGCGCATCATCCGTTCAGGACCCTGGACAACGTACTGGCCACGCCCCATGTCGGGTATGTCAGCCAGCAAAACTATCATCTATTCTTTGCGCAAATGATCGAGGACATTCAAGCCTGGTCGGCGGGAAAACCGATTCGCCTGCTGAGCTGATGGCCCCGGCGAGGTGGTTTTTTCTTGCGAAAACCGCGGGAAAAATGAATAAAGGCTCACGCTGCGGTGTTTAGGGTTTGCTTGGGGGGCATCGGCCTTCTCAATGTGTTCGGCCCGTTCGGATGACCTCTGGAGCATTGCCATGAATCGCCGTCTCTCGATTGTAACTGCACCGCTGGTGCTTGCCGTCGCGCTGTCCAGCTCGCTGGCGTGGGCCAACGGCGAGGAAGACACCCCCGCCAAACCGCAGTGCCCTCGAGGGCAGGTGTTCGACAGCAAGGCACAAAAATGCGTCAAGCAAACCAGCCTGCTGCTGCCGGACGCCGACCGTGCCGACTACGCCTATCGACTGGCGAAGGACGGGCGTTACGAAGAAGC
>Ga0079984_1023226_pt1 | contig 11605 bp, 8 predicted proteins | sample Hof3ISUMetaT_18_FD_73498 | JGI IMG/M metagenome (GOLD analysis project Ga0079984, IMG submission 73498) | Enriched soil aggregate microbial communities from Iowa State university to study microbial drivers of carbon cycling -... | ecosystem: Environmental > Terrestrial > Soil > Agricultural land... | reverse complement strand
GGCCTCGGCCAGCGCTTCCCGGCAGGTTACCCGGTGGCGACGGTCAAGGAAGTGATCCACGATTCCGGCCAGCCATTTGCCATCGTTCGCGCGGTACCGACCGCCGCCTTGAACCGCAGCCGTTACCTGCTGCTGGTGTTCAGCGACACCCGTACGGCTGAAGAGCGCGCCAACGATGCCGCCCAGGCCCAGGAAAGCCTGGATGCGCAGGGCGGTGGGCCGATCATTCCGGCAACCGTGCCGAGGCCGGCGGCTGTACCGGCGGCTGTACCGGCGGCAGTTGCCGCTCCGGCTATGCCGGCAGCTGCCCCGGCGGCCACCCCGGCTGCCACGACCCCGGCCAAGCCTGCCGCCAAACCCGCGCCCAAGCCCGCGGCCAAACCCGCCGCGACTGCACCCGCCAAGCCACCGGCGACACAACCCGCTGTCGTCAAGCCTGCTGCCAAACCGCCTGTCTCCGCACCGGCTACCACTGGGGGACGAGAATAATGGTCGGTGTCACAGCTTCCCGAAACGGCTGGATCGTCTGGCTGACTTTCGCCGTCGGCCTGTTGCTCAGCGTATCGCCACTGCCGCAATTCATGGAGATCCTGCGCCCCCTGTGGCTGGCCTTGCTGCTGGCGTTCTGGGCGCTGGCGCTGCCGCAGAAAATCGGGATGGTCACCGCCTGGTGCCTGGGCCTGGCCGAGGACGTGCTGTACGGCACGCTGCTGGGCCAGAACGCATTGATCCTGACCCTCATCACCTACCTGGTGCTGGCGCTGCAACAACGCCTGCGAATGTTCCCGATGTGGCAGCAGAGCCTGGTGATCCTGGTGATCTTCGGCCTCGCGCAGCTGGTACAGCTATGGCTCAGCGCCCTGACCGGCAATCGTCAGCCAACCCTGGCGCTGGTACTGCCGGCACTGGTCAGTGCGTTGCTCTGGCCCTGGATCAGCTTCGGTTTGCGCGGGCTGCGTCGACGCTACAAAATCAACTGATTCGCTCATGTATACAGACAGGGAGAGGTCTTGATGAAACGGTTGTACCTCGCCTCTGGCTCTGCGCGTCGGCGTGAACTGCTCACGCAGATCGGCGTGCCGTTCACCGCCATCAGTGCGGATATCGATGAAACCCCTCTGACCCATGAATCGCCGGCAGCCTATGTCGAGCGCCTGGCGCGCAGCAAGGCCGAGGCCGGACGCGCCGCCGTCGCGTCCGATGCACCGTTCTGCGTGCTGGGTGCCGATACCGCCGTAGTGCTCGACGGAAAAATTCTTGGCAAACCAGTTGATGAAGACGACGCGTGCGCCATGCTGAAGATGTTGTCCGGGTGCGAGCATCAGGTCCTGACGGCGATTGCGCTGCTCGACTTCGATCGTTGCGAGTCTTTGGTGGTCACCAGCCAGGTACGTTTTCGTGAGATCAGCCCTGATGAAGCGGCGGCCTACTGGGCCAGCGGCGAACCCCGGGACAAGGCCGGTGGTTACGGCATTCAAGGACTGGGCGCGGTGTTCGTCGCCGGGCTCACTGGAAGTTACTCGGCGGTGGTTGGACTGCCGCTGTGTGAAACCGCGCAACTGCTCGGCCATTTCGGCATACCCTGTTGGCAATCCAATAACGCGCGCTAAGCGTCGTGCCCGGCCATTATCGTGAACATGCCTGAACGAGACCCTGCCATGAGTGAAGAGATCCTGATCAACATCACGCCGATGGAATCGCGCGTGGCGGTGGTCGAAAACGGTGTCCTGCAAGAAGTTCATGTCGAGCGCACGCAAAAGCGCGGGATCGTCGGCAACATCTACAAAGGCAAGGTCGTGCGGGTGTTGCCGGGCATGCAGGCGGCATTCGTCGATATCGGGCTGGACCGCGCCGCCTTCATTCATGCTTCGGAAATCTCTCTGCGAGAAGGCCCGGCGGTCGAGAGCATCAGTGCGCTGGTGCACGAAGGCCAGAGTCTCGTGGTGCAGGTCACCAAGGACCCCATCGGCTCCAAAGGTGCGCGCCTGACAACGCAGCTGTCGATCCCGTCGCGTTACCTGGTGTACATGCCGCGCACCGCTCACGTCGGTATTTCGCTGAAGATCGAAGATGAAGCCGAGCGCGACCGCCTCAAGCAGGTCGTAACCGACTGCGTGGCCAAAGAAGGCATCAAGGAAGCGGGCGGGTTCATCCTGCGCACCGCGGCCGAAGGCGCCGGGGCCGATGAAATCCTCATGGACATCCGCTATCTGCGCAGGCTGTGGGACCAGATCAGCGAGCAGATCAAGACCATCAGCGCGCCGAGTGTGATTTATGAAGATCTCGGCCTGGCGCTGCGCACGCTGCGCGACCTGGTGAGCCCCAAGATCGAGAAAATTCGTATCGATTCCCGGGAAACCTTCCAGAAAACCACGCAGTTCGTCGCCGAACTGATGCCAGAGATCGCCGATCGTCTGGAACATTATCCGGGCGAGCGACCGATTTTCGACCTGTACGGTGTCGAAGATGAAATCCAGAAGGCCCTGGAGCGTAAAGTCCCGTTGAAGTCCGGTGGTTACCTGGTGGTCGACCCGGCGGAAGCGATGAGCACCATCGACGTCAACACCGGGGCGTTCGTCGGGCATCGCAATCTGGAAGAAACCATCTTCAAGACCAACCTCGAAGCGGCGACCGCCATTGCCCGCCAGCTGAGGCTGCGCAACCTGGGTGGGATCATCATCATCGACTTCATCGACATGGAAGATGAAGAACACCAGCGCCAGGTGCTGCGCACGCTCGAGAAGCAACTGGAGCGCGACCACGCCAAGACCAACATTATCGGCATCACCGAGTTGGGCCTGGTCCAGATGACCCGCAAGCGCACCCGCGAAAGCCTCGAACAGGTATTGTGCGAACCGTGCACCAGTTGCCAGGGACGCGGCAAACTGAAAACGCCGGAAACCGTTTGCTACGAAATCTTCCGCGAAATCCTGCGTGAGGCTCGCGCCTATCAAGCCGAAGGCTATCGTGTATTGGCAAACCAGAGAGTCGTCGACCGCCTGCTCGATGAAGAGTCGGGTAACGTCGCCGAACTTGAAGTTTTCATCGGGCGCACCATCAGGTTCCAGGTCGAAACCATGTATTCCCAGGAACAATACGACGTCGTGCTGCTCTGAACGGCTGCACCTTGAATTTTCCTGAACGGCTGGCCTCAGCTTTCTGCAAAACTTTTGTCATGGGAGCCAACTGACATGGAGCGTCTGCCACGCATATTGGCCGCACTGACCCGCTGGGGTCTGGGCCTTTGCGCGTTGGTTTTGGTCTTGATGGCGTTGTACGTCAGCCTTGGCCGGGAACTGGCGCCATTGGTGGCCGAGTACCGTGCCGAAGTCGAAACCAAGGCCGGCGAAGCCTTGGGCATGCCCCTGCAAATCGGCGAGCTCAAAGGCAACTGGAGCGGCTTCGCGCCCATCTTGTCGGCTCACGACGTGACGGTAGGCGAGGGTGCCAACGCCCTGCACCTGGAACAGATACGAGCAGTCCCTGACCTGTGGGCCAGTGTGCTGGCGCGCGAGGTGCGCATTGCCAATCTGGAACTCAATGGCCTGAAGATCAGCCTGAAACAAGGCGATGACGGCGGGTGGGCGCTGGAAGGTTTGCCGGTGCAGGACGATCAGCCGTTCGACCCGGAGCAGGTGCTCAATCGCATGCAAATGATCCGCAAACTGTCGGTACTCGACAGCCAGGTCACGTTGCAGCCGTGGGGAGAGTCGCCACTGAGCCTGAAGTATGTCGGCTTGACGCTGAAAACCGGCGCATCCCGCCAGCGACTCGATGCCCGCTTGACCTTGCCCGATGGGCAGCCAATGGCCATGAGTTTGCGTACCCGCATCCGTGCCAGCCAGTGGAAGGACGGTGAAGCGGACGTTTATGCGAGTCTGCCGCAAAGCGACTGGTCTAAATGGTTGCCCGAAACCCTGACCCAGCAATGGAATTTCTCCGAATTCAAGGCCGGCGGCGAGCTTTGGGCGAGCTGGGGCAAGGGTGCCTTGCAAAGCGCCGCCCTCCGTTTGAATGCGCCGCAGCTCAAGGGGGCCTATGCCGAGCGCAAGCCAATCCAGATCAACAACCTGGCGCTTAACGGTTATTTCCAGCGCAGCGTCGAGGGCATGCAGGTTATCGTGGATTCCCTGGCCATGAACCTTGGCGAGACCCGTTGGGAATCGCGCCTGCAATTCAAGCAGATCGCCGCCGCGGACAGGACCCAGGATATCTGGCACCTGCAAGCCGACCGTCTTGACCTGACGCCCCTCACGCCGGTGCTCAATGCCCTGGCGCCATTGCCGCAAGGCGTTGCCACGGTGGTCGAACGGCTTAAAGTCACCGGTGGATTGCGCAACGTCCTGATCGACGTCAAACCCAATGTCACCGATGACAGCCGGTTCAGCTTCGCGGCCAACCTTGACCGGGTCGGCTTTGACGCCTATCACGGCGCGCCGGCGGCGCGAAATGTCTCGGGCAGCATCAGCGGGGACCTTGGTCATGGCGAGCTGCGCATGGACAGCAAGGATTTCATGCTGCACCTGGACCCGATTTTCGCCAAGCCATGGCAATACATCCAGGCCAACGCAACCTTGACCTGGAAGCTCGACAAGGAAAGTTTCACCCTGGTCGCGCCGTACCTGAAGGTGCTGGGCGAGGAAGGCAAGATTGCCGGCGACTTCCTCATCCGCCTGTTTTTCGACGATGCACGGGAAGACTACATGGACCTGCGGGTCGGTCTGGTGGACGGCGACGGTCGCTACACGGCCAAGTACCTGCCGACAGTCCTCAGCCCGGCGCTGGACGAATGGCTGCGCACGGCGATCCTCAAAGGCGCGGTGGATCAGGGTTTCTTCCAGTACCAGGGCTCGTTGAACCAGGGTGCGGCGGAAACGGCCCGCAGCATCAGCCTGTTTTTCAAGGTCCACGATGCCGAGCTGGCGTTCCAGCCTGGCTGGCCGCATGTCAGCAAGGTCACGGGGGATGTGTTCGTCGAAGACAGTGGCGTGCGGATTCTGGCCAGCAAGGGGCAGTTGCTCGATACCCAGGTTCGCGACATCTACGTCAGTATTCCCCACGTGCCTGCCGGGCAGAACAGCCATCTGTTTCTCGATGGCGCGTTCGCTGGCGGATTGGGCGATGGCCTGAAAATTCTCAAGGAAGCACCGATCGGTACCGCCGAGACGTTCGCGGGCTGGGAAGGCGAGGGCGATCTGCAAGGCACGCTGAAGCTGGATATTCCACTGGCCAAGGGCGAGCAGCCGAAGATCCTGGTCGACTTCAAGACGGCCAAGGCCCGTTTGAAGTTGCCCGAGCCACCCTTGGAACTGACTCAGCTCAAGGGGGACTTCCGTTTCGACAGCAGCAAGGGATTGAGCGGGCAGAACATCAGCGCGCGCGCCTTCGACAAACCGGTCACTGCGCAGATTTTCGCCGAGGGTCGCGAGGGCAAGCTCAATACCCGGGTCACCGCTGCCGGGCAGGTCGAAGTCAAGAAACTCACGGATTGGCTGAGTGTGACCCAGCCGTTGCCGGTGAGCGGCGTGATCCCGTATCAACTGCAACTGACCCTGGACGGCGCCGACAGCCAGTTGCGGGTCAATTCCAGTCTCAAGGGCGTGGCCATCGACTTGCCGGCGCCCTTTGGCCTGGCAGCGGATGCCGGTCGCGACATTTCGTTTCGCATGACCCTGCAAGGCCAGGAGCGACGCTACTGGGTGAGCTACGGTGAGTTGGCGAACTTCACGTTTGCCGCGCCGGCGGACAATTTTGCCAACGGCCGCGGCGAGTTGTTCCTTGGCAATGGCGACGCGGTACTGCCCGGCGACAAGGGCTTGCGGATTCGTGGCGTGCTGTCGGAACTGGATGTCGGCCCCTGGCAGGATCTGCTGAACAAATATGCCGGGCAAGACCCCGGCGGCAGTGCCAAGCAATTGCTCAGTGGTGCAGATATCAAGGTCGGCAAGCTCAGCGCTTTGGGCACCACGCTGGATCAGGCAGCGGTGCAGTTGACACGCAAAGCGTCCGCATGGGCCCTGCAACTCGACAGCCAGCAGGTCAAGGGCACTGCCAGCATCCCCGATGCCAAAGCCGCGCCGATGGTCATCAACCTGCAAACCATACGTCTGCCGGCACCCGATCCGACGGTGCTGGCCGATGAAAACTCGCCGGATCCCCTGGCTTCGGTGGATCCGACCAGGATCCCGGCGCTGGATATCACCATCAACCAGTTGTACCAGGGCAACGACCTGGTCGGCGGCTGGTCGTTGAAGGTGCGACCGACGGCCAAGGGCATCGCGCTCAACTCGCTGGACCTGGGCCTCAAGGGCATCCTGCTGCAAGGCAGCGGCGGCTGGGAAGGCTCCCCGGGCGCCAGCACCAGTTGGTACAAGGGGCGGGTCAGCGGCAAGAACCTTGCGGACGTGCTCAAGGGCTGGGGCTTTGCGCCAAGCGTCACCAGCAAGGAATTTCATATGGATGTCGACGGCCGCTGGCCTGGCTCGCCGGCCTGGCTGGCAACCAAGCGTTTCTCGGGCACCCTCGACGCGTCGCTTAATCAGGGCCAGTTTGTCGAGGTTGAAGGCAGCGCCCAGGCGTTGCGGGTGTTCGGCCTGCTCAACTTCAACTCCATTGGCCGCCGCTTGCGCCTGGACTTCTCCGACCTGTTCGGCAAAGGCCTGAGCTACGACCGGGTCAAGGGCCTGCTGGTGGCGACCAACGGCGTGTACGTGACCCGTGAGCCAATCCGCCTGACCGGCCCGTCGAGCACCATCGAGCTCAACGGCACCCTGAACATGGTGGCCGATCAGATCGATGCCAAATTGTTGGTGACCCTGCCGGTGACCAACAACCTGCCGATTGCCGCACTGATCGTCGGCGCACCGGCCATCGGTGGCGCGCTGTTCCTGATCGACAAGCTGATCGGTGACCGTGTTGCGCGGTTTGCCAGCGTGAAGTACACCGTCAAGGGGCCGTGGAAAGAGCCGAAAATCACTTTCGATAACGCTTTTTGACGCCATCCTCCAAACCTATGGAGTAGCATGCTGTAGGAGCGAGCTTGCTCGCGATGGACGTGAACGATTACGCGCGCCGCCTGAAGAATGGGTCACGGTCAGCACCCTCGCGAGCAAGCTCGCGCCTACAGGTATGTGTTCATTTCAATTAAGGAAAAGGCCATGTCTGTAGCGGTTATCCAGATGGTCAGCCAGAGCGATGTGCCGGCCAATCTGGCTCGGGCGCGTCAATTGCTGGAACAAGCGGCCGCGGGTGGTGCCCAATTGGCTGTGCTGCCGGAAAACTTCGCCGCCATGGGCCGGCGCGACGTCGCCGACATCGGTCGCGCCGAGGCACGGGGTGAAGGCCCGATCCTGCCCTGGTTGAAACAGGCCGCACGCGACCTCAAGTTATGGATAGTGGCCGGTACCTTGCCGTTGCCGCCGGTGGATCAACCGACGGCCAAGGCGCATGCCTGCTCGTTGCTGGTCGATGACCGGGGCGAAACGGTGGCGCGCTACGACAAGCTGCATCTGTTTGACGTGGACGTGGCGGACAATCGCGGCCGTTATCGTGAATCCGATGACTATGCTTACGGCAGTGGCGTGGTGGTCGCAGACACACCGGTCGGGCGAGTTGGCCTGACGGTCTGTTATGACCTGCGCTTCCCTGAGCTGTACAGCGAGCTGCGTGCAGCCGGTGCGCAGCTGATTACCGCGCCGTCGGCGTTCACGGCCGTGACCGGTGCTGCACATTGGGATGTGTTGATACGTGCGCGAGCCATCGAGACCCAATGTTATGTGCTCGCGGCCGCCCAGGGCGGCACGCATCCGGGACCGAGGGAAACCTGGGGCCATGCGGCAATTGTCGACCCTTGGGGACGGGTACTGGCACAACAGGATCAAGGCGAGGCCGTGCTGCTGGCCGAACGCGATAGCAGCGAACAGGCGTCCATCCGGGCGCGGATGCCGGTGTCCAGTCACCGGCGCTTTTTCTCGCAGGGCGCCCAGCGGCCTGCCTCAGAACGATGAATTTAAGGCGTAAAGCATATGAGCGAGTTGTTGTCCTCAGTCAGTGAACACCTCCTGGCGCCGGGTGGCGTGACGATCGAAAGCCTGCAAGGTGTGCTTGGCGACCTGGCCGGCCCCGGCATCGATGCCGCCGACCTGTATTTCCAGGGGCAGATTTCCGAGTCCTGGGCGCTGGAAGACGGGATCGTCAAGGAAGGCAGCTTCAACCTCGACCAAGGGGTCGGCGTGCGCGCGCAATCGGGCGAGAAAACCGGATTTGCCTACAGCAATGCCATCACCCTGGAAGCCTTGGGCGCGGCGGCCCGTGCCGCCCGCTCGATTTCCCGCGCCGGGCAGAACGGTACCGTGCAGGCGTTCACCACCCGGGATGTGGCGCAGTTGTACGGACCGGATAATCCCCTGGAAGTACTGACCCGGGCCGAGAAAGTCGATCTGCTCAAGCGCATCGATGCCGCTACGCGCGCCCTGGACCCGCGTATCCAGCAAGTCACCGTGAGCATGGCCGGTGTCTGGGAGCGGATTCTGGTGGCGTCCACCGATGGCGGCCTGGCGGCGGATGTGCGGCCGCTGGTGCGCTTCAACGTCAGTGTCATCGTCGAACAGAACGGCCGGCGCGAGCGCGGTGGCCATGGTGGTGGCGGGCGTACCGATTACCGTTATTTCCTCGGTGAAGACCGCGCCATGAGCTATGCCCGTGAAGCGCTGCGCCAGGCGTTGGTCAATCTGGAAGCCATTCCCGCGCCGGCAGGTACCTTGCCGGTGGTGCTGGGTTCCGGTTGGTCGGGCGTGTTGCTGCACGAAGCGGTCGGGCATGGTCTGGAAGGCGACTTCAACCGCAAAGGCAGTTCGGCGTACAGCGGGCGCATGGGCGAGAAAGTCGCTTCCAGCCTTTGCACCATCGTCGATGACGGGACCCTCGCCGGTCGTCGTGGCTCCTTGAGCGTCGATGACGAAGGTACGCCGACCGAGTGCACCACGCTGATCGAAAACGGCGTACTCAAGGGCTACATGCAGGACAAGCTCAACGCCCGCCTGATGGGCGTGGCCCGCACCGGCAACGGTCGTCGCGAATCCTACGCGCACCTGCCGATGCCACGCATGACCAATACGTACATGCTTGCCGGCGAAAGCGACCCGGCGGAAATCATCGCCTCGGTGAAGAAGGGCATCTACTGCGCCAACCTTGGCGGCGGTCAGGTGGACATCACCAGCGGCAAGTTCGTGTTCTCCACCAGCGAGGCTTACCTGATCGAAGACGGCAAGATCACCGCTCCGGTCAAAGGCGCCACATTGATCGGCAACGGCCCGGAGGCCATGAGTAAGGTGTCGATGGTCGGTAACGACCTGGCACTGGACAGCGGTGTGGGGACGTGCGGCAAGGACGGGCAATCGGTGCCGGTGGGTGTCGGCCAGCCAACGCTGAAGATTGATGCGATCACCGTGGGTGGCACAGGATCGTAGGCACTACGCATCCCGGTGCAGGACCTGCCGCAGGCTGCGATCTCTTGATCTTGGAAGATCGCAGCCTGCGGCAGCGCCTGAAGGGGAAGGACGTTAATCAGCGCAGGCCGCGTTGAGTCTCGTCCAGTTCACGGATGTACTTGAAGATTTTACGGCTTGAAGCCGGTGGCTTGTTGGTCGCCAGTTCGTGCTGGGCCTGACGGATCAGGGAGCGCAATTGTTGGCGATCGGCCTCCGGGTAATCGACGACGAACTTTTCCAGGACGGCGTCGTCACCGGCGATCAGACGATCGCGCCAACGTTCCAGGTTATGGAAGCGTTCGTTGTACTGCCGAGTGGAGGCATCGAGTTGATCGAGCAACACCAGAATCGCGTCAGTGTCCTGATCGCGCATCAGCTTGCCGATGAACTGGAGGTGCCGTTTACGCGCGATGTTCGCCGTGTGCTTGGGCGCATCGGCCAGAGCCCGGCGCAAGGCGTCGGTCAAGGGCAGTTTTGCCAGCAAGTCAGGCTTGAGTGTCGTAAGGCGCTCGCCGAGGTCAACCAGAGCATGAAGCTCGCGTTTAACCTGGGATTTGCTTTTTTCTCCCGTATCGAGGGAGTCGTCGTAAGAATCAACCATGGTGGCCGTCCGCAAAGAAACGCCGCCATGATAACCAGTCGGGGGCCACTTGTCCGGCCCGGTCGCTCGATGACCGTTACCGAAAGCAGAATTTGAGTGGAGAACAGCATGAGTGCAGTTGAAAGCGTCGGCCCACAAGCGTTGCCGGCACTGCAGGAACAAGTCGAGCAGATCATCGCTGAAGCCAAGCGCCAGGGCGCCAGTGCCTGTGAAGTGGCGGTGTCCCTGGAGCAAGGCCTGTCGACCACGGTTCGCCAGCGGGAAGTCGAAACCGTCGAATTCAACCGCGACCAGGGTTTTGGCATCACGTTGTACGTCGGTCAGCGCAAGGGGTCGGCCAGCACCTCGGCCAGTGGGCCGGAGGCGATTCGCGAAACCGTTGCCGCGGCCCTGGCTATCGCCAAACACACCTCGGAAGACGAGGCCTCGGGCCTGGCGGATGCCGCGCTGATGGCCAGGGATGTCCAGGACTTCGACCTGTTCCACCAATGGGATATCACCCCGGAACAGGCGATCGAGCAGGCGCTGGCCTGTGAGGCCGCGGCGTTCGCCGCCGACAGCCGCATCAGCAATGCCGATGGCACTACCCTGAGCACGCATCAGGGCTGCCGTGTCTACGGCAACAGCCACGGCTTTGTCGGCGGTTATGCGTCGACCCGGCACAGCTTGAGTTGCGTCATGATCGCCGAGGCTGATGGCCAGATGCAGCGTGATTATTGGTACGACGTCAATCGCCAGGGCAATCTGCTGGCCGATCCGGTGAGCATCGGTCAACGTGCCGCACAACGCGCGGCGAGTCGTCTGGGGGCGCGTCCGGTACCCACCTGCGAAGTGCCGGTGCTGTTTTCCGCGGAACTGGCCGGCGGCTTGTTCGGCAGTTTCCTGTCGGCGATTTCCGGTGGCAGCCTGTACCGTAAATCCTCCTTCCTCGAAGGCACGCTGGGGCAGAAGCTGTTTCCGCAATGGCTGACCATCGACGAGCGTCCGCACCTGATGCGCGCCATGGGCAGTGCCGCGTTCGATGGCGATGGCCTGGCAACCTACGCCAAGCCATTCGTCGAAAACGGCGAGCTGGTGTCCTACATTCTCGGCACCTACTCAGGCCGCAAGCTTGGCATGCCGAGCACCGCCAACGCTGGTGGCGTGCACAACCTGTTCGTCAGCCATGGCGATGAGGACCAGGCCGCCTTGCTGCGTCGCATGGGGCGTGGCCTGCTGGTCACCGAATTGATGGGCCAGGGCCTGAACATGGTCACGGGCGATTACTCTCGCGGCGCGGCGGGTTACTGGGTCGAGAATGGCGAAATCCAGTTCGCGGTCCAGGAAGTGACCATCGCCGGCAACATGCGTGACATGTTCAAGCAGATCGTTGCCGTGGGCAATGACCTGGAACTGCGCAGCAACATTCGTACGGGCTCGGTGTTGATCGAGCGGATGACGGTGGCGGGTAGCTAAGCTTCGCCCGTTAGACAAAAAGGCGCGCCACCCATTGGGTGACGCGCCTTTTTTTGTCGGG
>Ga0079984_1006929_pt1 | contig 11641 bp, 9 predicted proteins | sample Hof3ISUMetaT_18_FD_73498 | JGI IMG/M metagenome (GOLD analysis project Ga0079984, IMG submission 73498) | Enriched soil aggregate microbial communities from Iowa State university to study microbial drivers of carbon cycling -... | ecosystem: Environmental > Terrestrial > Soil > Agricultural land... | reverse complement strand
CGACGAGGCGGGCGCGTGCAGAAACTCGCGGTCATCATTCCCACGCTCGGTCGCAGCGGACAGGTCGCCCGTCTGCTCGACTATCTGGGACAACAGCAGCGGCTTCCCGACGAGGCGATCGTGGCAGCCCCCGACGCCACGCATGTCGAGCTGCCGGACAAATGCCGCTTCCCTGTTTCGCTGGCACTCGGGAAGAGGGGCCTGACCGCGCAGCGCAACCACGCGCTGGAAGCCGCCCTTGGCCGGTTCGATATCGTAACCTTCTTCGATGACGATTTTGTTCCCGCCGACGACTATCTTCGCCGCATCGAACAGGCCTTCGCGCGCAACGACGATTGGGCGGTGGTGATGGGGCGCGTGGTGGGCGACGGCGCCACCAATGCCGGACTTTCGTGGCAGGATGCCGAAGCAGCACTCTCCGCCTCGGCCATCGAAAGCTATCCGGGTCCTGAGGTCGTCGACCATGTCGGTGCCTATGGCTGCAACATGTCTATCCGCACTCGTCTCATCGGCGATCTTCGCTTCGACGAGCGGCTGGTGCTCTATGGCTGGCAAGAGGACATTGATTTCACCAGCCAGTTGCGGGCGCGCGGACGTGTCGTATGCGTCTCCGGCATCCGAGGCGTCCATCTCGGGCTCAAGTCGGGACGGGTGAGCGGCGAGCGGCTCGGCTATTCGCAGATAGCCAACCCGGTCTACCTGATCCGCAAGGGGACCGTTCCGGCCGGCTTCGCGCTTTCGCTGATGGGACGCAACATCGCCGCCAATCTCCTTCGCAGTCTTTGGCCCGAACCCTATGTCGACCGGCGCGGCCGGCTGCGCGGCAACCTGTTGGCGATCGCCCACCTGCTGAAGGGGCGGGTGGAGCCGGAATACGTTCTTAAAATCCAGAGTGGGTAGACGAGATGACGAGCAAGTCGCAGCCTTCGATCCGGCTCTCCCGGAGCTTTGCAGGTCTCACTCATGCGTTCCGGTATGGCGCCTTGGCGGGCGCATTGTTGCTGGCCTCTGCCGCAGCCGACCTGCGCAGCGCGACGGCAGCAGAATACCTTCTCGGCCCGCAGGACAAGCTGCGCCTCAAGATCTACGAATGGCGGGCGTCTCGGGATGTCATCTTCGAATGGACCGCGCTCAACGACCAGTTCGTGGTCGGGGCAAATGGCTCGCTGTTCCTTCCGTTCATCGGCGAAGTGCAGGCCGGGGGTGTAGCCCCTGGCGACCTCGCCAGGCAGATCGGCGAACGCTTGATGCGGCACATGGGGCTGGGGCGGCAGCCGGACGTGGCGGTGGAGGTGGTCCAGTTTCGCCCCTTCTATATCGTCGGCCACGTCACGCAGTCGGGCGAGTTTCCCTACCGGCCGGGAATGACAGTGCTGCAGGCTGTCGGAATCGCCGGCGGGTTGAGGACGCGAGAGGAAAACATCGCCAGGCTAGAGCGCGAGGTGATCGCCGGTCGCGGCGAGGTTAGTGTGCTCGCCCTCACCAATATCAGCCTCCAGGTTCGCAAGGCGCGGCTCGAGGCCGAAGCCAAGGGGGAGGACAGCATCACCTTCCCGCCTGCGCTGAGCGGGCGAAGCGCCGACGGCACCGTAAAACTGATGATGGAGCAGGAGCAGGCCATCTTCAAGGCACGCCGCCAGGGGCGGGATACCCAGCTGCGTTCCCTGGAGCAGCTGAGGGATTTCCTCGAAAAGGAAATAGTCACGCTCCAGGCGCAGCTGGCATTCAGCGACAAGCAGATAGAGCTTGTCCAGAAGGAGCTGCGGGGCGTGTCGTCGCTGGTCAAGGAAGGGCTGGCGGCCGCTCCGCGCGAAATGTTGCTGGAGCGCACGCTGGCCCAGATTCAGAGCGAGAGGTTGAGCACCGAGACCTCGCTTCTGCGCGCCAGACAGGAAATAAGCCGCACGGAAATATCCGCCCTCGAGCTTCGCAACCATTATGACAATGAGGTGGCCGCGGCATTGCGCGAAACCCAGGGACAACTCAACGAGATAGCCAGCAAGGGCGACACCGCTGTGCAACTGCTGCATGAATCCGAAATTTCTGCGCCCCGGTTGCTGGCATCGCGGGCCGCCGCCGCGAGGGCCGAGCCGACCTACACTATAATTCGCAGATCGGAAGGCGGCGAGACAAGACAGATTGCCGCCACCGAAACCACGGAAGTGGAGCCGGGCGACACGATAAAGGTCGAGATGCCGTTGCCGATGTCGCTGGAGGATGTGGATATCTCACGCAGCGGATGGTCGGCGCTTACCTCGTCCGAAGAAAGACTGCCCAGGGAGCCGCCAGGAACAAATTGACCGGTCACCTTGCTGAGCATGCCGGCGCGGTGGCGGCAAGGCTGGCCGGCATTTTGCCGGCCAGCCAGGACCCGCGTTTGCAATGGGCCCGTTCTCACATGAGCCCGGATCCGGAACACGGCCGGCAGTGGCGCGCCGGCTATCCCTTTTGCACAGCTAATCGAGGGGAGGGGGAAGCCGCCAAAGGACAGTTGTTGTAAAGGTGAGCGAGACAGCAAAGGGAGACTTTCATGCTCCTGGCCGTTTTCGCCCTCCTGGCGGCAGGCATCCTTCTGGGACTGTACTACAAGGCGCCGGCCCTGCTGGCTGCCACGGCCCTCGTTGTCATCGGCGCCCTTGCCTGGAACATGTTCGGTCGTGAGAACGCCCCGTCCGGCTGGATGATCGTGGTTCTGGCCCTCGTTCTCCAGGCAGGCTATCTGGCCGGCCTCTGGCTGGCCCTCGCCATCAGGCGTTCCGCACACCAGCGTTCGCCGGACGGTTTCGGGCGCGGGCACGCAAGTTCAGGATGCCCGATCGAACCTCATGACCGCAAAGACGGTGCGTGCCAGAATGACCAGATCGCTCCACAATGACCAGTTGCGGACGTATTGGCTGTCGAGCGCAACGCGGAACTCGTAGTCGGCGCTATCCCTCGCGGTTACCTGCCAAAGACCGGTCAGTCCCGGCCTGGCCTGCAGGTAATCTCCCACATGCTCCCCATAGCGCGCCAGCTCGTCGGCCACCACCGGCCGGGGACCGACGCAGCTCATCTCGCCGCGAAGGATGTTGAACAGTTGCGGCAGTTCGTCGATGCTGGATTTCCGCAGCATCTGCCCCAACAGGGTCACGCGCGGGTCGCGCCTGAGCTTTCTGCTGCGTTTCCATTCTTCGGCGGCCTCGGGATTGCGGGCGAGATGTTGGCGAAGCGCTTCGTCGGCGTCGGCCACCATGGATCGGAACTTGAAGCACTCGAATTGCTTGCCGCCGAAGCCGACCCGGCTGTGGCGGAACAGCGCCGGCTGCCCTGTCGTCAGCCTGATCAGCACGGCGGCCGCCAGCATAACCGGTGATGCCAGCATCAGCGCTGTCGTGGCGACGATCACGTCCAGGACGCGCTTGGACAGCCCGCCGAGCGGCTCCTGCGGGCAGATCACCGCCACGTCTTGGGGGGAGATACCATAGCTCTCGGCGACCAGGCCGCCGGCGCCGGGCCCGACCGTCAGAAGATAATCGTCGAACGGAACGCTGGCAGGCCATCCCATTTCAATGGGGGGCGGCGGGCTGAGCCAGGAAGTGGCCGTATGACGCGAAAAAGAGCCTTTTTCGAGAGCATTCATCGTGGTTGCGCCGGAATGGGTTTTTGTTGTCATCCGCCAGTTTCCCAGCGTCCGGCGCTAGTCAGCAAGAAAGGCAAAGGAGGTAAGGGCGAAGAGCGGGATCGTCCCTTTAATCCTTAGGCATTAGCCGACTTGCCGCATTGCGAGGTCACGCCCATGGGCTGATTTCCGCCGTATGCGTCGCCCTCGCGGAATCGTAGCTGGCGGAGCGCACGCGCACGTTCGTGAGCAGGACGCCGACGATCGGTGTCTTGCTGGCATGCATGGATCTGGCCAGTTCACGCAGCGAATCCATCTGTGTCTTGCCCCATTCCGCAACCAGGATGATCCCGTCGAGTGACGGGCTGCTTGCGCCCCTGCGGGCACCCGATGCGAACGCCCGCGGGTTTGCGATGACGATGTCGTAGGCGTGCACTGCCGGAGGGAGTTGCCACCTTGTGCCCGCTGACTTGCCGAATTCGGCGGCAAGGCTCGGCATGACGTCGAAGGAAATGTCCGGAGCGACAGCGACCTGCCTGATCGGCCTCTCGGCGGCAAATGCGGCCAGGCCCGTGGGTTCCCTGCCGTGGATGTCGGCATCGAGCACCAGCGTACGCATCCCTCCCAGCGAATAAAGCGCTGCCAGATTGGCCACGATGACGCTTGAAGTCCTGCTCTGCGCCGTCGAAGCAACTCCCAGAAGCCTTACCGGATGCGCGGTATCGGCGAGGCTGACGGAATGCTTTATCCTTTTCAGCCCCTGGGTGAAGCGGGATCGAGGAGACTTGGCGACCTCCCTGAACTGGGCGGTGCTTTGCTTGCCGCCAAGTGCCGGAAGTTCGACGACGCAGTCCACTCCCAGCTCTTCCCTGATCTGGCGCGGCGTCCTGACGGTCCGGTCAAGCGAATGGCGTCCGAAGGCCAGCATCACCCCCGCCGCCATGCCACCCAGCACCCCCAGCAGCAGGGTCAGCTTCGGCCGTGGCGCACTTGGGTAGAGCGGCGGCGTCGCCGGCGTAATGACCCGCGCATCGGCGACCGGATAAGATTGCTGGCTCTCCGAATTCGTATAGGCCTGCAGGAAGCTCTCGTACATTTTCCTGTAGGTGTCTGCCGTGACTTCCAGCTCCTCAAGCGTGGTGCCCGGAACGAAATCTCCGACGCCCTGCCGGTCATCACGCTGGAAACCGACGCTGTAGTCATGCCTGGAGCGGAATTCCTGCGCGATCTTCATCGCCGAGTTCATCCGGGTCCGAAGCTCCTGCAGCCGTCGTTCCAGCCATGCGCCGCCTTCCCTCGCAGCAGCCGCCTTGGTCTCGATCTGTTCGCGGACGAACGCGCTGGTAATGGAGTTCGCAACCCTGGACGCGGTCTCGGGATCGAGCGAGCTGAAGGCGAGACTGATGACGTAAGACACGCCGACCCTGCGAACGTCGAGGCCTTCCTGGAACCGCGTCATGGTGAGCCGGCTACGCTCGAAATCCGTCATTTCCCCCCAGCTGTCCTTGAACGGATCCTGCGGGGCCTCCGTATAGATACGGCCGATGACCGTCGCCGAGTCGACAACGGCAGCAATGTTCAGAAAGCGTTCCCACAGTGAGGGGCTGCTGGAGCGGTTGAATTCGAGCTCTCCCGTCAGCTTGAGCTCATCGATGACCATTGCCGCAATCTTTTCCGATTGCATGAGGGCTATCTGGCTTTCGATCCGCGCCGTGTCCAGCGAGAGGTTCACCTCCGCAGGCTGCTGCAGGATGTGGGGAACCCGGGGTTCGATGAGGATCTGCGCGGTTGCGGTGAAGCGGGAAGGCGACGTCACATTGTAAAGCCACGCAAGCAACAGCCCCGCGGCCACGAAGGCCGAGATGAACCGCCAGTACAGCTTTAGGAAATAGATGATGTCGGCGAGGCCGATGAATTCGTGTTCATCCGAGCCGTGTTTGCCAACATGCGACCAGCGATCCGTAAAGCGGTTCATTGAGCCTCCAACCCTTGTGCCCGTGTTGACGCTGGCGATCCGCGCACCAGAAACCCGGCGGTTGCATTTCATCCGCTTGTTGGATTGGGGGACGTTCGGACACTGGTGAATGCGAGGACGGCATGTGTCGAACGCCTTCGATTGTTCTGGACGGGCTGCCAAGCCGCGCCGATGATAGGAAATTGTTCAGGCGAGTATGAGCCGGCCTTTTGAATGCCCCTTTGCTCGAAAGGATGACGCCGCCTCACCCGGACGAGTTCGGTCTGGGGCCTGCGACTCCAATGCGGTTTCGCTATTATCGACAGCCGGCTGCCGAATGCGCTGGGAAAGCTTCAGAACACTCGGCGGCTTGGGCGGCCGGTCGCAACAGGATCTTCGCCGTGGGATGCGCATCGGGACGGGCATTAGCTGTGCCGGCCGGTGCACCACCATCTTGATCGCCGAAATGGCGCAGGTGTCCGGTCGTGGCTCTCGCGTGATCCTCCAGGAAACCAGCTCGCCGGTCATGCCCGCCAATAGGCCAGAGGGCCAGCCGAAAGGGGTAGCGTTTCGGCTCCCCTGAACGGATGGGTTGTCTGGCGTGTGGCAGCCGGCCGAAATGTATGCATGGCAGCAAAGCAACGAGACTAACCGCATGTTCATTCGCCCGGCATTCGGTACGGCCCTCTTCCTTCTGGCCATGACCTCGATCGCATCCTCCGACCTCCTATGGGGCGTCAATGGTCATCCCATCAACGCCTATGACGGCGTCCGGATCGGCCTCCAGCTCGACTATCTCAAGGACCTCGGCGCGCGATCCTACCGGGTCAACATCTCCTATGAGACTGGCGCGAGCGTGCTCGCGTCTCTCGTTGAAGAAGGAAAAAAGCGAGGTGTCGCCATCCTGCCGGTCATTACGCCGGGCGGGATCGACCTGGACACCCAAAGCCCTGAGGAACTGTACGACAGGGCCAAGAAGCTCGCGGTTTCGCTGGGCTCCCGCTTCAAGAATGACATTCGCGTATGGGAACTCGGGAACGAGATGGAGAACTACGCCATCATCAACCCGTGCGAAACGCGCGACGACGGCACGCAGTATCCTTGCGACTGGGGCCCCGCGGGAGGGGTCTCTCCGCTCGACTATTTCGGGCCGCGCTGGCGCAAGGCAAGTGCTGTCCTGAAGGGTCTCTCGGACGGCATGACCGAAGTGGACCCGACGCTGCGCAAGGCGATGGGCACGGCCGGATGGGGTCACCTCGGCGCCTTCGAACGCATGAAGGCTGACGGCATCAAATGGGACATCTCGGTCTGGCACATGTATGGCGAAGACCCTGAATGGGCCTTCAAGGAGCTGTCCCGATACGGCCATCCCATCTGGGTAACCGAGTTCAACAATCCCTACGGCAGCCAGCGCGGCGAACAGCAGCAAGCAGAGGGACTGCGCCGCGACATGCAGCGCCTTCGGCAACTGCAGGATAAATATCGGGTTGAAGCGGCCTTCATCTATGAGCTTCTCGACGAGACATACTGGGCTCCCAGCTTCGAGGCCGAGATGGGGCTGGTACGGCTGCTGCCGACAGGCGAGGGTGGCTGGGCCGTGGGCGAGCCGAAGCCGGCCTATGACACAGTAAGGGAGTTGATCCTCGGACGGCGCCCGCCGCTTTCGCCGCGCCGCGACTGCGACCTTGCCGAAATCGGAGCCACTGCTTCCGGTACGGCGCGGCAGGCTGCCTTCGCCTATTGCCTGCTTCTGGGCCGTAACGCCGATGCGGGCGGCATCGAAAGATGGTCGGCCGCGGCCAGCAAGGGCGGGGCCGACTTGCCCGACATGCTGGTATCGATGTTGCGATCCGAAGAGTTTACTGGTCTTTACCCGGTCTACGCACTGACAGACCGCGCCTATGTCGAATTTCTGTTCCGCCTGCTTCTCGAACGCGAAGCCGATGGCGATGGTCTCGACGCCTACGCCGGGCAGTTAAGCGATGGCTCGATGACGCGGGAAGCCGTGGCGAATGCAATCGTTCGATCCAGCGAGTTCCGCGCAAGGCACGGTTCGATCTTCGACGATGGCTAAAGCTCGGCTGTCGATATCAGGGAGGCTCGGCCCAGTGGAGCGAATGTCTCCCTCGGTATGATGGGTGCCTTCAGATAAGCCGTTTGCATGAGCGGCATCGCTCTCATGTTCAAGTTGAAGGCAATTCTTCCAGGCGCAATCAATTGAAAAATCAAGGAAGAAGTTCTTATCCGCGTATGGGGTTGCGTGCGCTGGCTGCGGTCATCAAGGTTCTCGCACGGAAGCAACTGCTTCGCTTCCGGCGAGAGCCAGTTACGCCTTGGCGCGCACCCAGGATCCGCCTTAACTCCCCGGAAGGTGCGTCGTATGAATTTTCAAGATGCAATGCGCTACACGTTGCCGGACGATGGCGAGATGAGGATCGCCGTGAGCGTAATCAGCCTTTCGTCGGCATCTGAACGTAGATCGACCACGTCAGCCATGTTGAACGGGCAGGGCCTGCCATGGTCCTTTTTCGATGCGCATACTTCGGTCGGCTGCGAGGGATTGCACTATGATGACGGCACTGCAAGGCGATGCTTTGGCCGCGCCCTGACGCTGCCGGAAAAAGCGTGCTATTCCAGCCACTATGCCGTCTGGAAGGCTTTCCTTGAGCAGGGCCAGAGCGACTACCTCCTCGTCCTTGAAGACGACCTCATCATCGACCTGGACTTTCCGCTGCCGCGGTTCGCAGCCTTCTGCCGCGTGTTTGGCATCGACTACGTTCGCCTTTTCGGAAAGCATTTTGCACCGGCGGCGCGCCTTGGCTTCTTTTTCGACCGCTCGTTGGTGCGCTTCACCACCAGCCCTGCCGGAACGCAGGCTTATCTGCTCTCCGTCGAGGGTGCGCGACGTCTCGTAGAAAGCTGCCGATCGCTGAACATGGCAATCGACCTGGCCATGGACCGCTTCTGGGAGACTGGTCTGCCGCTTTATTCGATCTTTCCGTATCCGGTGATCGAGCGTTTCGTGCCGACGCAAATTCCCATACCGGATACTGGCGTCCGGCTGTCCAAGGGCGAAAGATGGGATTACGACTTTCGGCGCTCCATCAACAAAATTCAAAAAATCCGCGCAAACAGAAAGTTGGTGAGCGCCGACGCTCGCATGAGGTCGACAGTGCCTTGCTTCCATCAGATCGTGGGCGGCGTCGAACGTTAGTTGCAAGGCGGCCGCGCCTTGATCGCGCTTTCCGGGCCCTGTCGGCTTGTCGCCGGAAAACGAACCGGGTCCATCAGGTCAGGTCGCAGGCTAAAGCAGCATGCCTTTTCTGACGACGAACGCTTCGGCGTAGGATTCCGCAGCCCTGCATTCCATCCCCCGCAGGCGGGCCAGTCCCGTGAACGTTTCCGGGTCGAACCAGTCCTTCGTGCCTTGCTGGGAAGCGAAATGCGCGTGCAGCAGTTCCACCTTCCGGTCGAGCGCGGCCTTGGGCAGGGGAACGTACATATTGGGGCGGCCAAAATCCCCGTCCCATTTGGGGATCTCGTACTCGAACACGAGATGATCGCGAAAGACGTTCCAGGTGAGCTGATTGACTTCGCGGTGGTCCTGGTGCGCGTCGTGCCGGGCATGCGTGAACACGATATCGGGCGTGACGCGCCTGCGCAGGTCGAGCAGCCATTCCTTGATGCCGCGCCGCTGGTCGGGGAAATGGCTGTCCTCGAACTCCGCGACCTCAACGCGGGCTTCATGCGCGCCTTCCAGGAAGGCGGTCGCTGACGAGCGCGCTTCGTCCGCGCGCCGGCGATCGGCGCTCAGCACGCACCAATGTGCGTTCAGCCGGACGCCCGAGGCGATCAGCTTGATGATCGTGCCCCCGGCGCCGATTTCGATGTCGTCGGAATGGGCGCCGAGACAAAGGACGGAAAGCGTCTCCCCCGGGCGTGCAAGGCCAAGTCCCTTCACGACGCGGCCTTCAGAATGTTGCGCCGCGCCCTTTCAGCGCTGACCGCAGCGTTCCATGGCATGTCGCCATTTTCTACCATGTCCTCCAGCGCCTGCCAGTCACGCAACGTGTCCATAGAGCGCCAGAAACCCTCGTGCTTGTAGGCCATCAGCTGGTTGTCGGCGATCAGGCGGTTGAACGGCTCGAGCACCAGTTCCTCGCCTTCGCGCATGTAGTCGAACACCTGCGGCCGGAAGATGAAGTAACCGCCATTGATCCATATTTCGGATGTTTCTGTGGTGCGGAACTGGCGCACGCGGCCGTCATCGGCGATATCGGCGATGTGATAGGAGAGCGGCGCCCGCACCGCGAGGAAGCAGGCAGCCTTTCCGCTGGCCTCGAACCTTGCGATCATCTCGTCCAGGTTCACATCGGTAAGGCCGTCGCTGTAATTGGCGAGGAACATCGGTTCGTCTTTCACCTGGTCCCGCGCGGCCCAGAGGCGCTCGCCGATGTTGCGCCAGATGCCGGTGTCGAGCAGCGTCACGCGCCAGTCCTTGCCCGGGTCGCCAAGAAGCTGGACATCTTTCCCGCCGCCGGAAACCACGCAATCGGCAAATGTCTGCGGCTTGGTGTTCAGGAAGAAGTCCTTGATGACATTGCCCTTGTAGCCAAGGCACAGCACGAAGTCGTCGTGCCCGTAGTCGCTGTACCACTGCATGACATGCCGCATTATCGGCTGTTGCCCCAGCGGGATCATTGGCTTGGGCACGCTCTCGGAATACTCGCGTATACGGGTTCCTTTCCCGCCGCAGAAAAGGACGACCTTCATCTGGCTACCTCCGCTGGATCGATAATGGTGACGAATGGAATCGGCACGATGAACCTGGCGCCCCACGCGGATGCATGGCGCATCTGCCTGATGATCTCGTCCTGGATGTTCCACGGCAGGATGAGAATGTAGTCCGGCTTCGCCTCATCGATGGCTTCGACGGGCCGGATGGGAATGTGCATTCCCGGTGTGAAGCGGCCGTGCTTGTAGGGATTGCGATCGACGGTGAAGTCGAGGAAATCGGTCCCGATCGCGCAGTAGTTCAGCAGCGTGTTGCCCTTGCCGGGCGCGCCATAGCCGCAAATCCGCTTGCCCTCGTTCTTCGCGGCGATCAGGAATGCCAGCAGGTCGCGCTTGGCGCGCTGTGCCTTGTAGCCGAAGGAGGCATAGGTGGCGATGTCGGTCAGGCCGTGCCGCTTCTCGCGCTCGATAAGCTGGCTCACCCGGGAGGCTGGCGCGACGCCGTTGCCGTCGTGAACGAGGTAGACGCGCAGAGAGCCGCCATGGGTGGGCAGTTCCTCGACATCGATCAGCTTGAGCCCGTGCCGCTTCGCCATCCTGTCGATGGTCAGGAGCGAGAAGTAGGAAAAGTGCTCGTGGTAGATGGTGTCGAACTGGCCTTCGGCGATCAGCTTTTCAATGTGCGGGAATTCGAGGGTGATGACCCCTTCCGGCTTCAGCAGGATCTTCATGCCGGCGACGAAGCTGTTGAGGTCCGGCACCTGCGCCAGCACATTGTTGCCGATGATGAGATCGGCCCTTACGCCTTCCGCGACCAGCCGGTTCGCAAGTGGCACCCCGAAGAACTCCACGCGCGTCGGTATGCCCTTGTCGATCGCCACGCGTGCGACATTCGCCGCCGGCTCGATGCCGAGCACCTGCACTCCCAGCGGCAGGAAATGCTGGAGCAGATAGCCGTCATTGCTTGCAAGCTCCACTGCCAGGCTGTCCGGACCCAGCTTCAGCCGCTCGGTGATCGAGGCGCAGTAGGCCGCGGCGTGCGCGACCCAGCTTGCCGAATAGGACGAGAAATAAGCGTATTCGGAGAAGATCGTCGACGGGCTGACATACTCCTTGAGCTGCACCAGGAAGCAGGTGTCGCAGACCTGGGCGTGGAGCGGGTAGTATTCCTCCATCTCGTCAATCTGGTGGGCTTGAAGGAAATTCTCGCAGGGCGGCGACATGCCGAGATCGACGAAGGTGTGCTTCAGCCGCGCGCCGCACAGCCGGCAGCCAGCCTCCGGGGCAGCAGTGTCGCGGGAACGAACCTTGTCGAATGTCTGTATGTTCATCCTGAGCTCCGGTCGGCACGAGGC
>Ga0079984_1020653_pt1 | contig 11667 bp, 14 predicted proteins | sample Hof3ISUMetaT_18_FD_73498 | JGI IMG/M metagenome (GOLD analysis project Ga0079984, IMG submission 73498) | Enriched soil aggregate microbial communities from Iowa State university to study microbial drivers of carbon cycling -... | ecosystem: Environmental > Terrestrial > Soil > Agricultural land... | reverse complement strand
CTGCGATCTTTTCCAGGCAGCCCACTTGAATGGGCTGCCTCACGGAATCAGGCCTGACGCTGGTGCTTGTCGATCTGCTCGTGACGCTCTTGAGCTTCGATGCAGTACTTGGTGGTCGGGCTGATCAGCAGGCGTTTCAGGCCGATCGGCTCGCCGCTGTCGTCGCACCAGCCAAAGCTGTCTTCCTTGATACGCTCAAGGGCCTGCTCGAGTTGCGGCAGCATGCGCTGGTCACGATCGATCGCGTTTACCAGCCAGGTGCGCTCTTCTTCCACCGATGCGGCGTCCGCCGGGTCAGCCGGGGTGTCCAGGCTCTCGATGGCAATGCGGTTCTGCTCAATGCGCTCATGGGTTTCGACTTTCATGTTCTGCAACAGCTCTTGAAAGAAAGCGTGTTGCTCGGCATTCATGTAGTCATCTGCCGGCATGGCCAGCAACTTGTCCTTTGTCATTGATATCTCTATAAAAAACGTGCATTAAGGCGAATTAGGGAGCGTTCCGGCGAACCGCCTGCGGTCATCGGAAAGGCATCGTTTATTGCAAACGCCACCCGGCACTCAATTTACGAAGGGGCGGCAGTCTAAGGCCCGTTTGAGGCCTCAGCAACTGTAAATACCGGGAATTTGTCCGACAAGGCCCGGAAACTGCTCTGACACAGGCTTCACAGCGCTCATCGGAGTGCGTTTATAGCAAGAAATTCAGTCGAGCGGCTGTATATAGAAGACAAACGTCAGACGAGCGGCGCTTTGTCGCAATTCGTCACGGTCGCTGACCGTAAAACCCACCCCTCTCAAAGACTGACAAATCCCCCCAACCTCGGCTACGTTATGCGCTCCCCGGTTCGACTTGAAGGAACGCGTCATGAAACTGATCGGCATGCTGGACTCCCCTTACGTGCGCCGCGTGGCGATCTCTGCCAAATGCCTGGGGGTCGAACTGGAACACGACCCGGTCTCGGTGTTCCGCCACTTCGAACGTTTCCAGCAGATCAACCCGGTGGTCAAGGCGCCGACCCTGGTGCTCGATGACGGCGAAGTGCTGATCGACTCGACCCTGATCCTCGACTACCTCGAAGCCCTGTCCGGGAAAACCCTGCTGCCCGCCGACCTGCCGCAACGCGCCAAAGCCCTGCGCCTGATCGGCCTCGGTCTTGCCGCCTGCGAAAAAGCCGTGCAGCTCTACTACGAACGCAACCTGCGCCCGGCCGACATTCAATACCAGCCGTGGGTCGAACGCGTCGAAGGTCAACTCGCCGCCGCCTTCACCGCCCTTGAACATGAACTCGAAAATCACCCATTGCCCACCGACGGCCCTCTCCAGCAGGACGGCATCACTCTCGCCATCGCCTGGAGCTTCACCGGCCTCGTCGTCCCCGACCAGATCGACGCTCAACGTTTCCCGCGCATAGCCCAATACACCGCGTACGCCGAAAGCACCCAGGCGTTCATCGACACCCCGATGACCTGACCATGAGCGCCACCGAAACCGCCGCCCCGGCCCTCAAAGAAATCTTCAACGCCGAACGCCTGCAACACATCGCCACAGAAATGAGCGCCGTGTACCCGGCATTCAAGGCCAAGGCATTTCTCAAGCATGCCAACGACGGCCTCGCCGACCTCTCCGTCATGCAACGCATGGCCCGCGTCAGCGAAAGCCTGCACGCGGTGCTGCCGCTGGATTACGCAGATTCCCTCGCTGTGCTGCGCGAACTTGCCCCGCGACTGAACAGCGGCTTCGTCAGCATGTGCCTGCCGCACTACGTCGCGTGCTACGGCGCGCACGCGTTCGACACTTCGATGGAAGCCCTGAAGTACTTCACCACCTTCGGCTCATCCGAATTCGCCATCCGCCACTTCCTGCGCAGCGACCTGGAACGCTCGCTGGAACTGATGCACGACTGGACCCGAGACGAAAACCACCACGTCCGAAGACTCGCCAGCGAAGGCAGCCGCCCTCGCCTGCCGTGGTCGTTTCGGCTGGAACCGGTGCAGGCGGATCCGCTGTTGGCTGCCGGGATTCTCGACCGGTTGAAGGCGGATGAGAGTTTGTATGTGCGCAAGTCCGTGGCGAATCATTTGAATGACGTGACCAAAGAGCATCCGGAATGGGTGCTGGATACGGTTGAGGGGTGGACGCTGGAGAACAGGCACACGGCGTGGATTGCCAAACATGCGTTGCGGAGCTTGATCAAACAGGGGAATTCTCGGGCGCTCACTGTTATTGGCGCGGGGGCGAAGGCTGAGGTTGAATTACTGGATGTGAAGGTGGAGCCGGCGGTTGTTCGGCTTGGGGAGACGATTACCTTGTCGTTTACCGTTCGATCATTGGTGCCGGTGGAGCAGCGGTTGGTGATTGATTATGCGATTGACTATGTGAAGGCGAATGGCGGGACTTCGGCCAAGGTTTTCAAGTTGAAGACGTTGGAGTTGGCGGGGTTTGGGAGTGAGGTTGTGGCGCGGCGGCAGGTGATTAAGGATTTCACTACGAGGAAGCATCATGCGGGGCGACACGAAATACGAATGATGGTCAATGGGGAGTCATTGGCTAGAACCGCCTTCCATATATTTTTTTGATAAAAAAACCCAAAAATATCAACCTCTTTAAATATGGCAATCTCCAAAAAACTGCTTACCGCAGGTCACAAAATTCATCTCCGAAAATTGAGTATAACGGCATTTATTTTTGGTCATGGAACGTGAACTAGCCTGATAACTCTCTGCTGATTTAGCCTAGTAAAAGCACCAGACCAGTTTTTTAAGAGACGATTTTTCTGGACAAAACTAGAGTAGTAACGCACGGAGCCTGGTCATACGACCATCACAGTGGAGTGAAATTGATGTCAACTATCAAGTTTAGCTACAGAGATGCGAAGGGCGATATGAGTCAACGAGAGTTGGTTCAGTGGTCAGAGAATTCGATTTACATTCAAGGACGCTCTGCCAGCGATAAATTTCCTAAAACTTTTCGGAAGGATCGCATTGTCGAAGTGTTGCTCGGGGCGGAGCTGCTTTTAAATGAGGCCGCGCCTCCCGCTCCGGGACTTAAACATAGGTCAAAATCACCCGCGTTTACGGCGTCAGAAGCCGCTTCGCGAGTGCCTGCTCCGAAAACACCATCCGGGGGGATAAATCAAATTCTTTTCACTGGTTTCTCGGCTGCGCATAGAGCTGAGCTTGAGAAAAAGGCACTAGATCATGGTTTGAAGGTCATGAGCACTGCAGGCAAAACCCTGACATTCCTTGTTTATGGCGATAATGCTGGACCAACAAAAGTTGCCAAAGCGCTTGAAGCCGGAGCATTCATCATTAATCCAGACCAGTTCTTGACCATGATCACAACAGGCGAAATGCCCTGATCTTCAAGCATTCAGAGCCCGGAAAGACGCCGGGCTTTTTGTTACGCGCCCCTCCTTGCCTGAAAACATATAAGCCTTCATTGGCTTACAGTTACCAACTTCCATACGGAATACCGTACCTATCAATATAGCGCTTGGACTTTTCACTGACTGGGTAGGCATAACGCCCTTCATTTTTGCCCTGACTAGGCCCCAACGGCTCGATCTCTGCTTGGGCGCGCGCGACTTTGACCGGGTGATGGCATGAGTCTCTTACCCAAACCTGCACGACGCCACCAGGAGCCAACCCCAAATAGATCGACGCCATATATCTTGCTTTTTGATCAAGCGTCTGCGGGCAACGCTGATTGGTAGATGACACCATCACTTGCCTGGCCTCCTCAGGAATGTCCACCCAAACCTGCCATGTCTTCTGCTCTACGATGGATTGCCAGCGTACGTAAATACGAATGGGTAGGTCGGCACCCACCACTTTTCTTCCACTGCCGCCAACGCCCTTCCAGCCCCTTGCGGACTCTGTTCCGTCTTCAGGTTCACCGCCAGCGGCGGTGCCGCCGCCAGTCCTGAAGAAGACTTTGCCGGTGATATCTTGGACGGAGCTGTCTTCCACCCAGACCTTCATGTAATCAGGCTCAATAAAAGCCATCTCCCACCATTCGGACTTAGGATCATTTTTAGCGGAAAGTGGATTAGCAGACTGGCAGCCAGTCATGAAAAGTGCACAGATGAGAGTGGCGAGTAACTTCATTACCAGAGCGTCCAGTCAGGTACGTGAGGATGTTGCACACGAATCGCGTCTGCCGTAGGCGCATTGATATAGACGGCACGGAGACCACTGCCGTCTCTGCGGCCGAGGGGATGATTCCAGTTTGCGGACATGTGAATGTACTTCAGCTTCAGCTGTTTTTCCTCTTGCGGTGTAGTGCTGTAGTCACCTGCCACAAACCGGTTGCACAGCGATTGAAGTTCGGAAGGAACAGCTAACTCTGGCGTGTCCGGAATATCGTTGAATCGAACACCCTTTTCTTTAGCCAACTGGTGCATTACACGCAGATATACCCTGGATAGTTTACCGCTCACGGGGCGCTTGAGCTGAACCGCCACGTAAACGCGTTTCTTGCGAGTACTGAGTCTATCTTGCAGATCTACCGGAAGGAGCCGTGCAGCGGGGGTGACGATTTCCAACATGTCCGCCGGCCAACCTTTGTCCAACCATTGTTTTTTCACAACCAGCGCATCTTGGTAAATCGAGGTGGAGGACACATCGGTAAATTGCGAAACCTCAAGGGATTGCATAGGGCTGATGAGCACACACTTCAACCTCATCGCGGTAACCCCCACCAATATCCGAGTGAACGCCTGGCAGCGTGATCTCCAAATGGTCGGCTTTGACGCGACTCAGCGCAAAATTCGCTCGGCACTCATCTCGGGCAGATAATTGAACGACATCTGTAAAAAAACGACGGTCAAGGTACAACTTGATGCCCGTTGCGATTGGACTTTTGACGTCACCCAGATTCGACCATCCAGCAATCGAAGGCACCGTGTCAAAGAGGCCGATGAAGCCAATATTTATGCTGCTTTTGAATTGATCAACGAAGGTCCGGCTGAGGTGCTTTTCAACGTTTCTTAAAACATCCCCTAAAGGTCCCTGTTTTCCACGGGCGACTTCGTTGGCGAAATGCCGAGCGGCAGCAGCTCCGCGACTAAAACCGAATACATCAAATTTCAGCGAGGTAATTTCCCCATTGGGATGTAGATCCAACACGTCTTTTACACGCAGTTCAATCTCAGCAAATGAGCTTTGAACTCGTCCTGCAACACCGGTATCACCTCGCCCAGTACCAGCACCGAACGTACTGTCCTGTTTACCAGATCGCGTTCCAATCCCCTCGACATACACCATCCGAAACGCTTGTTTGTACAAGCTATCCCCTTCGGCTTCCTGGGGTGCGAAATACAGCTCACTCAGTTTCTGCACATTACTTGTGTCGTTGGCGTAGCTGCTATCAGGATCACTCATGAAAGGCTTGCAACTGGTATCGATATCTTCGGGCGCAATTGGATGATGGGCACCACAAAGCAAGCCTGCTGCGGTGTTATTCGCATTATTCCCCGTCCCATCGAAGAACACTCCGATCCGCAGGGCTATGCCAATTTTTTCACGTGCCGATGCCGGTTCCTTCCCGTGTTTCTCATACTCAGCCCAACGCTGGGCATGAATATCGACGGGGTTGGTGCCTGTGTTGCGATAGTTTTTAGGTGGGTTGGGAATGTAGCCACTCAATCCTTGATTCCTCGTTCTGATCCTTGAGAACGGGCAGGAGGGTGACAGTCGATGCAAGGTGGCGCAAGCCGTGGCCCAGTGCCAGCGCTTGGCTTCATGCGGAGAAGAACGGCTCCTCTTGTCACCGCAGAATTGGGTTTATGCCTTGAGATACACGTAATCCAGCACCTGACTCACAGCCAACCTCACAACAAGCGCTGGTGCGCACTCGCCACGCAAGTCACGCACCAGGCCCATCTGACCAGTTACCACTGGCCGCTTGCGAGACAGCCGACGATTTCCCAACCGCTGTACTCCCACCAGGAATATCGATCATCGGAGCAACTTCTGGCCAGACTGGCCATGTGGATTTCGCCCGCTGTTTGTTGGGTACCGAAAGGCGTGCCAATAGAAGCTGTTACTTGATTGACAGTTTGAGGAGCCTTAAGGGTGGTTGGATGTACGGAAGCATTCGCAACGGTGGCGGTGAAAGCGAGCGTTGCGGATACGGCCAGAGCAGTGATGGACTTTTTCATTTTCGAATCCTTTCAGTTATCTGACATGCGGCTTGTGCATTGGCCTGACCTGCCTCAATCAATAATCTGAACAGATCGGGCGCTCGTAAAAAGCCTACCACCGCGCTGCCGGCTGCACAGTCGCTCAACTGTGCTATTGACAAGCTGATGGAGTGAGGGGAGAGATCTTTTCGAACGCTCAGGACTCGGGCGACGCGCCAGGTTCTTTTCCTGTCTATCACCCTGCCTGCAATGGTGGCGCCGAGCCACGAATGATATGGTTCAGCCTCAAAACCAGGGACGACACCTCGTGCACAAACAATGTCTTGCAGCAGCGATAACCTTCACCATCAGCCTTTCCGCTCTTGCCTCCCCTGTGCCACAGGAAGAGCTCGAAGAGTGCCAACGAATAGAAAATTCAGCCAAACAGGTCATGAAGACCAGGCAGCAAGGCGTGCCCATGGCTTCGGTGTTGGAACTGGCCGAAGCGGCAGGTAAGCAGAACGAGTATGTGGGTGAGGTGTTCAAGTCGTTGATTCGCGAGGCGTACGAGATTCCTCAATACTCAAGCGAGAGTTTGCAACAGAAAGCGATCAGCGATTTCCATTCCAATTTCTACAAGGCTTGCATCGTGACGGCGGAAAAGAGAGCAAACGCCAACGGCTGAGCTCAAACGAACAAAAAAGGGAGCAGATTCAGGTAATGAATCTGCTCCCTTTTTACTGAAGTACTGCCTTAGGTCTTCAGTTCGACGTTATCCAACGCCTGATTCACCGCCAATTCCCCAAGCATCACAATCTGCGCAATCCCTATCGCGGTCTTACGGTGAGCGGGCTCCAGCGTGGCCGCAAAGTTGTTCAGCATTTCGCTGGCCGAACCGAGAGATTCGCTGGCATTGGCGAGCAGGGATTCAGTGTCGTACGCCGGATTGGCCAGATACATCGGATCATGTTTGTGATGACTCCCCATAACCCGTTGCTGCGGAGTCAGGTAATGGTCGAGCGCGCGTTCGGCTGCCTCGTTCAGGGTTCGGGAGTCGGGGAATTTGTAGGGTGAAACCGGATCGGTTTCCGGGGGATTCGGTGTGGGTTTGATCATGGTGAAACTCCTGATTTTCAATAGGAGCTACCAGCATCACTTGCAGATGATGGGTGGCAGCCATGTGCGGGTCTGCAAGACCGGGAAACCAGGCACCCGGCAGACCCGAGGGTCTCCCGCACAAAGCCGCCATTGAGCGGACGCAAACAAGCGTCCTTTTGGCAGGCTGTGCGACTGGTTTTCCGGCGGGCTTGCAGACCCGATCACTGATGGGCAGTGACGGGAACCAAGTTACGGTCGGAGGTCCAGACGCACAAGCCGGCGGATTCTGTCTTAGGTGTAGGGGACGGCGCAAGGCGCTGTGGGCATCTGGGTGTGACTTCAGGACTGATTTAAACAACCAATGCGCGCCGCGTTTAACTCCGAGCAGAAGCCGGACTGTCACCCAGTCCGGCCCCCTCGTCACAAAAGCACATTTCAGTTTCCTGGCCAAAAAGCCCCATCACCTTCGCCAGCAGTAAAAGCCGCCCCTTCAATGTGATAAACCTGCGGCTCCTCCGAAAAATACCCCTCCAATCCCAGCATAAAGACCCTGTGGTCTTCCCCTGCTTCAAACTGCGTGTGAGCCTCAAGCGACTCCCACCGCACGATCAAATTGAGCCGCTCCGGCGTTTCAATCCCCTGGGCAAGCATGTGCCCGCCATACCCATTCGCGCGGCGGAGCAAAGGCGCAACCTCGGCAAATGCACGCCGGAACTCATCAACACGTTCTGCGTGAACAGGCAGCAAAGCGATCTCATAAATCATGACGCATCCCCCACGGAACCCGCCCGAAGCGACGGCACGACCGCAATCGCAATCTTCCCCTGAAGACCGTTGTTGGGACTTTCCAGCCGCGCATGGGCCAGCGGAATCTCTGCAAGTGAATACACCGCGCCAACGTGGGGCCGCAGTTGACCGCGCTCCACCAGGGCACTCAATTCATCGAGCTTGCCGCGGTTCTGGCGAGTGAAAACGAAGTGATAGCTCGCGTTCTTGCCCCACGCCTGAACGAGGTTTTGTGGTTTGGCGATGTCGACGATCGAGACCACGCGGCCAAGTTGTGCGAGGGCGTCGGGGCTGCGCGCGAGGGTGTCGCCGCCGATAGTGTCGAATACCACGTCTACTCCGAGGCCATTGGTTTCCCGCAGGATGGCTTCGACGTAGTCTTCTTTTTCGTAGTCGATGATCACATCGGCGCCCATGCGGCGGACGAACTCGGCGTTTGCTTCGCGTGCGGTGGTGAACACTTTGGCGCCCATCGCTTTGGCGAGCTGGATGGCGACGTGTCCGACGCCGCCTGCGCCGCCATGGATCAAGATGCTCTCCCCCACTCTGAGCGCTGCCCGCACGATCAAGGCTTCCCATGCTGTCCCGCCCACCAGGCTCAGGCTGGCCGCTTCGAGATGGCTCAGCGAGCGCGGCTTTTTGCCGATGATGCTGGCGGACGCCACGTGGTACTCGGCATAGCTGCCGGGGCCGTCGAAGATTTGCGGCGTGTACCAGACTTCGTCTCCGGGGGCGAAAGCCGTCACGCCGGGGCCGACAGCTTCGACTACGCCGGAGACGTCATGTCCGGTGATGGCCGGCAGTTGCACCAGATCGGGATAGTCGCCGCGTCGGACTTGATAATCCAATGGATTGATCGAGGTGGCGTGTACCCGGACCAGCACTTGCCCCGCTTCCGGCACGGGCTTGGGTATGTCGCAGAGTTGGAACGATTCAGAGTTGCCAAATGATTCAAGCAGCATCGCTTTCATGGTGAATCCTCGTATCGACAATAAGGGATATCGAGATATCTCGATATCGTGCGGTAAATTTTTTTACAGCTCTTTCCCTATGACCTCGGCCAAGGCGCTGATGTTGGCTTCATTGCGCTTGTAGTAGGTCCACTGACCGATGCGCCTGACTTCAACCAGGCCCACACGCTGCAGCGTTGCAAGATAACCGGACACCGTTGACTGCGAGAGTCCGATGCCCTCTTGAATACTGCTCACACACACGCCCACCGTGTGAACGTCGCCCTCGTCCTGCGGGGGGAAGTTCTTTACGGGGTCTTTCAAGCCTTTCAGGATTTCAAGCCGTACCGGGTTTGAGAGTGCTTTGAATACTTCGATCAGGTCCATGCCGCGAGAATATCGAGATTATTCGATATGTCAATACGCTGTTTGACCAGCGGAAAACGAACCGCTGGCCGGATCATCGTGAAGATGTCCTCACTTCCTGTTGTCAGGCAACAGACTGGACGCTGATCGTGCGTTCGGCAACCTGCCCGGCAGACTGCCTTTGGCTTTTTGATAACGAACTCAACGCTGACGCAACGGCAGCATGCGCAGCAGCGTGTTGTCCCGCACCCAATAGTGATGAAACAGCCCCGCCGCCGCGTGCAGGCCGATCAGCCAATAGCCCGTACTGCCCAGCAGTTCATGCCAGTACTTGATCTGCTTGGCCAGATCCGAATTGACCGCCACCGGCGCCGGCACATGAAAGCCGAAATACGGAAAAGGTTTGTCGCCGGCCGCGAGCATCAGCCAGGCCAGCACTGGCGTGACAATCATCAGCCCATACAGGGCCAGGTGCATCAGGTGCGCGATTGCCGTCTGCCAGGCAGGCGGTTTGGGGATAATCGGCGGACGTGGCGTCAGGCGGCCAAACAGGCGCACCCAAACCAGAACAAAAATGCTCGCGCCGAACATTCCGTGCAGGCCCATTAACAGGCCTCGCGCTTCGCTGCCTCGGGGCATGAAGCCTTTTATTTCAACGCAGGCATACACGCCCACGAACAGCGCCAGCATCAGCCAGTGCAAGGTGATCGACAGTTTTCCATAACGGGGTGCGGCCAGGTCGCGGGTCATAGTTGCCTCGTGATTGTTGTAAGCGAAGGCCGATTCGTTCGGCTGTCTCGATCCGGTTGCCGGGTGGACCGACGGCGTCACCCTGCCGTGACAGTCTTAAGACAATCTGAAGATCCGTCGTTCGTTAACCTTTTTTCACCTTCAGACTTCGTTAAGAAATGGTCCGGATACTCCACTCAAACCTATTGAGGGAGGCGTTCAGCCCATGCCCGATTCTGACTGGAACATCTCCCTGCCCCTGCGTTTCGGCCAAGGCGAAACACCGCAGATGCAACTGTCGAGCGCCCCACCCGGCGACGCTCAACGAGCGGCGTTCGAAGCGTTTATTCAACAACGTTTTCGCAAGGCCCACGGCGCCGATATCCGCCATTTCATGCCCGAACTGTTTGGTGTGCACAACGACTCCGGCGACCTTTGCGCGGTTGCCGGAGTACGTCGTGCGCACCTTGAACCACTTTTTCTCGAACGTTACCTGGATGAACCGATCGAGCCGTTGATCAGCGCGGCGGCAGACCATCCGGTGGAGCGCAGCGCGATTGTCGAAGTCGGCAACCTTGCCGCCAACGACACCGGCAGCGCGCGCCTGAGCATCATTGCCATCACTTACCTGCTGGCCATGGGCGGTCTGGAGTGGGTGACGTTTACCGGCAATATCGGGCTGGTCAACAGCTTCCATCGCCTGGGTCTGAAACCCGTGACGCTGTGCGCCGCCGACCCGGAACGCCTGGGCGATGACCGTCACCACTGGGGCAGTTACTACGAAAGCAAACCCTGGGTGCATGTCGGCAACATCCGCGCCGGTTTCATCCATCTGCGCAACATCGGTCTGTTCAGCCGGCTGGGATTGCCGACGTCTATCGAAGGAGCCTGCCATGTCGCTTGAACGGCAACGATTCCAGGAAACCCTGCGCAGCCATGCAGGGCGCAATGACAACGCTTTGGCATTGTGGGGCGACACGCTGAAAATCAGTTACACGACGCTGTACGCCGAGGTGATGTACCGCCAGCAGCGCCTGCGCGATGAGCAGGTGACGGTCATCGCCCTGGCGCTGGACAACGGCGTCGAAGCCATACTCTGGGATCTGGCGGCGTTGTTTGAAGGCTTGACGTGCGTGACCCTGCCGCCGTTCTTCAGTCCGGCACAACGTGCCCATTGTCTGGAACAAAGCCAGGCCGAACGAGTGATCGCCGAACCGGAGCTGGAGCCAGAATTGCTCGCTGCCGGTTATGAACAACGCGGTGAATTCTGGTGCCGCGCCTTTGAAGGCCCGAACCGCCTGCCCGCCGGTACCGCCAAACTGACGTTTACCTCCGGCACAACCGGCACACCGAAAGGCGTGTGCCTGAGCGCCGACAGTCTGCTGCGGGTCGCTCGGGAGCTGGAAGAGGCCAGCAAACCCACAGCCCCTCAACATCACGTGGCGTTGCTGCCGCTGGCAATCCTGCTGGAAAACCTTGGCTGTTACGCGGCCCTGTACGCCGGCGCAACGCTGAGCGTGCCGAGCCAGAAAACCCTGGGCATCCAGGGCGCCAGCGGCGTCGACCTGCCGCGTTTGCTGGGCTGCCTGGCCCACCGGGCGCCCGAGAGTCTGATCCTGG
>Ga0079984_1116764_pt1 | contig 11781 bp, 11 predicted proteins | sample Hof3ISUMetaT_18_FD_73498 | JGI IMG/M metagenome (GOLD analysis project Ga0079984, IMG submission 73498) | Enriched soil aggregate microbial communities from Iowa State university to study microbial drivers of carbon cycling -... | ecosystem: Environmental > Terrestrial > Soil > Agricultural land... | reverse complement strand
TATGTCAGATATGTTCATGATTGTCCATTTCCAAGTACCCGGAAGTAATTCTGTGAAATCCACGATAGTAATTATCAAAAACCGGGAAAGTATTCCCGGTTTTCGACAGTTACTGTCTTGTGTGCAACCCGAGTCACATCGCGCCTGTCCCAATCAGTTTCAGATTGGCCTTTCGATCAAAATGCCGCAGGCTCACTCTTCTCAAAATGTAGATTTGAAATCTCTCGTACGACTTGGGTTCGGAGCCGGCGCATTACAGGTTCCAGTTCGCCCCGCAAATTTCGGTTTTATCGGGCCACGCTGCTAAGAGTTACCCAGCACCCCAGCGTCCCACCACGAGCGAAATTAACCTTTTCTGGTGGCAGGAAGATCCGGTAAGCCACGGAGCCTGCAGTCAATGGTTTTTCAGGAATCTATAGATTTCAGATCTTTCCGCACTTGAGCTAAAAACGCTTTGAGATCCGTGATGTTTTCCTTTCGCATGTAACACGCCGTTATCAGGCTGACGGGATGAACCCCCAAGACGCTGCACAACTCCTCGAGCTTCACAAGCGTCGGGCTGGTGCCCCCTCGCTCAAGCAAACTGACATTGGTGCGGCTGCTTACTAACGAAAAATGCTCCTGCGTCAGGCCTTTCCGGAGGCGAGCCTGTCGGAGCGTCACCCCAAATGCTTCTTTCAGTTCCATTTTGCTTTCTCACAAAAGGAACGATAAGGCGACATTGCGCAATATATGACTACAACATATATTGTGCATTCGAGATGCTGAGGTACCAGCGATGAGCAAGGATCATGAAGCGCCGACGATCATTTCCAGCCTTTTCAATGCCGATTTTCTGGGGCGTCCGTTCATGCGGCAGACGGTCATGATCCCTTGGTTTTACCTCGAAGCGCACGTACGCTACGGTAAGGAGTTCGTAGGTGAAATGTTCATGGTGTCCTCATTTGACGTGCTGAAAGACATTCTCAAGGTCCAGCACGAATCATTTCGGGTGCGCTCCATTCAGTACGTCACTCCAGGTTTTGTAAATGAAACCGGCCAATGGAAAATGGAGCCACTTCTGGAGGCAAGTGAGGCGATTAATCAACAGGGTGAGCGGGTTCCACTTTTCAAGGTTCCTGATCGAACCTACTCGCATTTGGGTGTGAACACCGAGGTGAACCTAAAAAGTGTTAGGGTTCTATTCCCAGCCGTCAAAAGAAAGCGCGTCTGACATTGAGCATTTTTCCGCGATGCGCTGGCGCAAGCGTTGTTCGTTCCCCTACCTAAGGAGACAATGATGACGATGCCGTATGAACGGACGCGATCGATCATTCAGGCCCGAGACTTTCTGGTGGATCTATCCCATGATCAAGCGTTGCCTGAATCCATACGCAACGAGGCTCGACGGCTCTTGCGCCATTACCCCACTTCAAATGAGATTTTGCTGGCTGGAAAGGTGGAAGAACAAACGAAGAATGGGCTCACGCCCCCCTTCCTGAGTTACGATTGAAAAAGCAGATATGCCTAAATCCCTGCAGCGCCGCCTCGACAGCTAAGCCTTTGAAAAATGCAAGAGCTTGCTAGCTTTTGGCTCAACACTGGTGAGTTGTATGTCTGTTACCGCCAATATCGTCAAGCGCATCAAATTCACTCCCAAAGGGCAGCCATTCGGCATCGATCGATTTGTTGACGCAGGTTCCCGCACAGCTGTGGCCAAAACGTTATCTCGCCTGGCTGCATCAGGTGAGTTGGAGCGATTGAGTCGCGGTATTTATATGCGACCAAAGCTCAGTCATTTCGCTGGTTACGTGCGACCAAGCACCCAATCAGTTCTCCTCATAATCGCTAGACGTAATTGCGAGATTATTCAGGTGCATGGTGCAGAAGCGGTCAGGGCTTTCGGGTTGAGCACCCAGATGCAAATCAAACCAGTTTTTTACACGAGCGGTGCGAGTCGTCAGGTGAAAGTTGGGGCGAGGCATGTACGCTTGCTCCACGTCTCCCCTAGGAAACTGCAGCATGCCGGGACCCACGTTGGATTAGCTCTTTGCGCCCTCTTCTACTTAGGCAAAAAAAGCCTGAATGACACCGTCATAACCAGTATCAAAGCCAAGATGACCTCGTCTGAATTTAAGCGGCTCGCAGACAGTGATATTCCCGTCTGGATGCAGGTAGCGCTCCGTCAAGCCATTTAAATCCACTTGGCTCCGGACGCATACTCTATTGGATTCGCCTGGTTTACGATGGAGACTCGATGAACTCTTCAAAGGACTGCTTAGCGCCAGGCACGCAATAAACGATATTTGCCCCAATTTACGAGAACGGTGTGCCCTAATAAGCTTGCCGCCTGTGCTGTGGGATTTGTTGGTGACGCTTCACTGTCGCCTCCCCCCGCAGACTCTCATCCGAGCTTCCCGCTGCTTATCCACTCAGAACTGATGAATACCCCAACAAAGGCTAGGCGTCAGGTAAACAAGAAAGGCGAATTGCGCGACGCCGCGATCGCCGCCAGCGTTAATCGCGTATTGCTCAACGATTCAGAGCGGTTGCTCCAGATTAAGGCAGGCTTCTCCGCTGAGCTTTTCCAAGTGGTTCGCATAACTATTGACCTTCAGGCGTGTGGCATGGAGAGGCTCCTCATTGCATCAATCTCCACGCTCAAGCGGCATAGTCGTGAACAAAAGTCGCTCAACTCTGTCGCGTCAGAGCGACTAGATCGAGTTGCCGTTGTATGCAATTTGGCTGAAGCGATTTTCCAAAGCAGGAATACGGCCGCATGGTGGATGTTGAAACCAAATAAAGCCCTCGGTGGAGTTGCGCCGGTTATGCTCTGCGAAACCGAGATAGGAGCCAACCAGGTTCGTCGTGTGCTTCAAGCTTTGGATTGGGGCGGTCCTGCCAGCTGTAGACCCAGTAAATAACAAAGGCTCTACAACCGATAACTGTCAGACACGGATACTGCATACAGTTGCAACCGTGTACCACTCCAGCTCAGCAACGAGCGTTCTGCGGTCCTGCAGCAGTTCATGAGTTTTGAAGAGAGCTTCCGCGCTCCTGACCGTCAGTTCAGGATCGGCTCTACGGAGTAACTGCAACTTTCATCACGCCATCGCGTTGGTGAGCAAACAGATCATACGCCGCCTCGATGTCATCCAGCTTGTACCGGTGAGTCACTAGCGGCGACAAGTCCACCCCACCACTTTCAACCACCGCCATCAAACGCCGCATGCGTTCTTTGCCACCGGGGCACAGGGTAGTGATGATGCTGTAGTCCCCGAGACCGGCAGCGAAAGCGTTGAGCGGGATTTTCAGATCACTGGAGTAAACCCCGAGGCTGGAAAGCCGACCACCCGGACGCAGAATCCGCAGCGCCGATTCAAAGGTTCCCTGGGTCCCCAACGCTTCGATGGATACATCAACACCACGCCCATCCGTCAGGGCCATGATTTGTTCAACCACATCACCGTCCTTAAAGTTGACTATATGGGTGGCCCCTAGTTGTTTGGCGACGTTCATGCGCTCGGCCACTGCATCGATGCCGATAATCGTGGTCGCGCCTTTAAGGCGTGCACCGGCCACGGCACAGAGTCCAATCGGCCCGAGGGCGAACACCGCGACGGTATCGCCGATTTCCACCCCGCCTCGCTCGGCCCCGGAAAATCCTGTGGACATTATGTCCGGGCACATCAGCACTTGTTCATCGCTGAGACTGTCCGGTATCGGACACAGATTGGCCAACGCATCCGGAACCAATACGTATTCTGCCTGGCAACCATCAATGATATTGCCGAACTTCCAACCACCGGTGGCCCGAAAGCCGTGGCGGGTATCCGGGCCATCCTGTGAACCACAGCCGCACAGACAGGCGTAACTTTGCCCACTGGGGGTAATGGCGCCGGCGATCACCCGCTGGCCTTCGACGAAACCGCGTACCTGCGAACCGAGCCGCTCGATGACGCCGACTGGCTCATGACCGACTGTCAGGCCTTTGGCGACAAGGTATTCGCCACGCAGGATATGCACGTCGGTGCCGCAGATCGTAGTGGTTGTTATGCGAATCAGCGCATCGAGAGGCCCGACTTCGGGGATGGGCTTGTCGTCGAGCACTATCCGGTTTTTTTCGACGAATATTGCGGCTTTCATGGTGGCCATCGTGATCCCTCCTGATCAGTGCTGGGATTGAGTTCAGCACGAAATCCGGACTCTGCCGGGTTGCCTGATCAAAGGTTGTTGGCGCGGTGAATGTTGCAGTTACGGCTAAACTGACTCCGATTCCAGCCAGGAGGCCTAGGGATGAGCAAGATCCTGATCGCCGACGAACAACCGCTGATTCGACATGCCATACGCCAGGTGCTGGAGGCACAAGGGCACTCGATAATCGCAGAACTAGACGACGGCGCGGATGCGTTACGGCAAACATTGCGGCTCGAACCGTCGCTTTTGATTCTGGATCTGGTGCTACCGCGTTTCGGCGGTCTGGAAGTCATCCAGCGTCTGCGCCAGCAAGGCAGCAAAGTGCCCATTCTGGTGCTTACGGCGCAAAGCAGCGAACACTTCGCCGGTCTTTGTATCAACCAACTCGACGATGAGCTGAGCGCAGGTATTGCCGGCGCCATGGCCATGGCAGCACTGCCGCAACCGCACTCTCCCGGTGCCAGCATGACATCGGTCGGCATGGGCAATTTCCGCGGTGAATCGACAGTAGCCGTTGGTGTCTCTACTTTGTCCAAAGATGGCAAATGGGTGATGAAACTTCAGGGCAGCGCTGATTCCCAAGGGGAAGTAGGGGTTTCTGTTGGGTGGGTTATCAGTGGGAATGATGCTTTTGAAAGCATAATCCGAATGGCATCCTAGTATGAAGTTTAGGATCCGTGGCCAAAATCTCGATGGCTGAAATGGTGCGTTTTCTACCTGTCGCGACCGCCAGCTTGGGTCGTTGCGGCTCATCGCGACAGGCAGCAATCGGCCGATTGTGTTGAAAAAGTCGGTACTTCCAGACTGCCCGCGTACTGACTGAAGAAAATGCCTTTTTTGCGCGCAGCTACGCGAAATCTGAGCCCGGAATCCTCTGCAGAAAGTAAAGATTTCAATCTCAAGCGCTAACTTTTCTGCCGTGGAAACCATGGCCGACTTTTTCAACAGAATCGGCGATTAGCGGACGGTCATAGTGGTTCCGTTCTCGGTCAAAAGCAGTCGTCGAATTAGACGTTTTAGCCTTGAGTATTGCAAGATCTCTAGCGCGTTACATCATCTGGCCGATTCAGCCTTAAAGTGGGTAGCAATCGGCCAAAAGTAAGGAATATTAAAATATAACTTGAGCGTTATAAGTGATCGGCTTTCGTCAGGAGATCCAGAGAGTTGGGGTCTACTCGCTCAGAGTCAAATGCGATACGTTGCCGTCACTATCATAAACAACACCATCTTTCTGGACGTTTCTTAATCCTTCGTTTATTAAAATGTTGCTGTGTTAAAACCGCAGTCCTGCAGCCAATGTTTCGTGGAAGGTGCGACCTCTCCATTGCCGTCACTTCACACCACAGCTTAGCTATGGCTGCCATTCGGAATGAACGCGAATCGAATCACCATATCCTGTGGGACTATGTAATTGCAGCCCGAGTCCTTCTCAGTTAACTCGGTTGCGCCCGCATCATCTCATGCGAGGAGGCCTTCCACCGACTTTGCGATCTGAGCACGTTTACCGGATGATCTTGCTTTTGGTTCGAGCCATTTCTGACGGGCTTCGATGTTCTCTAGGTGGAAAATTGTTGGAATTGCGAGACCCTTGTAGCTATTCATCCTTATCACACTCCCGTAAGTCATCCTTATCACACTCTCGTAAGAGCCAGCAGACGATGCCGAGCACCAAGGTGGCAAATCCTAGTGCGGCAATGGTGAGCGCAGGAGTAGCGGCAGAATCGAGAATAACGAACTTCCGGCTGAGAGCTAGCAAGGCGATCAACAGCACTGTGCGAACCTGAACGATGCTGTTGCGGCGTAGGGCGGGGCGCACAATCGAATGCTTAAACTCCAGCGCTATCAGCACGGTGAAGATTGAGCCAAAGAGGGCTTGGAAAACCTCGTGGTCTAGAGGATCAATCGCACCACCGATCAACAACGGCACGACCCTCCGACAGAGTTGCAGTAGCGCCATCATAATCACAGACGCGATAATGAGACTGAGCGCAAGAACAACCAATTGTTCGAAACGTTCGTAAGCATTCATCAGCGCCCACTGAAGTCTGAAATTTTTCAGCGTCGAGTTGCGCTCACGCCTTTCAGAATCAGGCTTTGACACGATAACCCTCCACACTTGATAAGATTTCGTTTTCAACCTACATACCGGCTAATTCTCTACCGCCCCCATGGTACGGGAGTATCGGAAGGCTCGTCGTTTGATCGAGGGTACATTCGCGACAGTATGTTGAGCCGCTGGATTCAAAATGCTGCTTACCCGCCCCTGAATTTACGTATAGCTCGAGCCGCCGGACAGCTCGTTGTAAAGCTAGCATCCCGAAATGGGATGACGTGGCGATGAGACAGCAATTTGAAGTGGCTGCCCACCTCTGTGCGAGGTGGGCACGTGATGGTCGAAAGCCTGAATCATCGCGTCTTCAGTCCGCCGGGCTCGTACAGGCATCTGAGGATCCACATCATTGCACGTCGTGATCAGCAGGCCCGCTCCCAGATTACGTGAGTGAGTTGGGGCTAAGTCCCAGTCGCCGCAGTAGGTGCCAGATCATCTGGCTGGTCTGGCGGACTACTCTTTTCGGAGGTCTTTGGCACATCCACCGCCACCTTATTGAAGATCACCTCGCTACGCCCCTTTTCGTAACTCAACTCAACACTGTCGCCGGCTTTCAGCTTGCCAGCGAGCATTTCCTTCGCAAGCCGCGTTTCGACGGCCTGGCGAATCTGACGTTTCAACTCGCGCGCGCCGAACTCAGGCTGATAGCCAACATCCGCCAGACGATCAATGAGTGAACCATCAATTTTCACTGTGATGTTCTGTGCCGCTGCGGTTCGAATAACCCGATCAAGCTGAATGCTGACAATCGATCGGATGTTGTCACGGGTAAGGGCGTGGAACACGATGATGTCGTCAATACGGTTCAGGAATTCGGGACGGAAATGCCCTTTCAAGACGCCCATCAATTCATCACGTAACGCTTTATCCGTAAGGCGTTCATCTTCCGGGCGCTCGAGATTCTCCATGATCACGGGAGAGCCCAAGTTGCTGGTGGCAATGATGATCGTATTACTGAAGTCCACAACACGTCCCTTGCCGTCCGTGAGACGTCCATCGTCGAATACCTGCAGCAATACGTTGCTCACATCGGGATGCGCCTTCTCGATCTCGTCGAGCAGAATCACACTGTAGGGTTTGCGGCGGACACGCTCCGTCAACTGACCGCCTTCGTCGTATCCCACATAACCGGGTGGCGCACCGATCAACCGGGCAACCGCATGACGCTCCATGTACTCCGACATATCAATACGAATGATCGATTGCTCGTCACCGAACACCGTTTCCGCCAGCGCTTTGGCAAGTTCGGTTTTGCCGACGCCCGTAGGGCCAAGAAAGAGAAACGTGGCAATAGGCCTGTTGGCTTGGCCAAGGCCGGCTCGAGACAACCGAACGGCATCGCTGACCGCGAGCACAGCAGCTTCCTGACCCACCAGCCGATCACGCAAAGTGTCTTCCATATTCAACAATTTTTGACGCTCTTCCTGCGTAAGCTCGGTCACAGGAATACCGGTGAGACGGGACAGCACCTCGGCAATTGACTCCAGGGTCACCTCAAGGGTTTCGGAACCTGTCTTGCGCTGCCAGGCTTCCGTTTCGTCTTCCAGTTGCGTTTGTTTTTGACCAATGTGCTCTTCGAAGCCTTTGGATTCATCAAAACGTTTACGGGAGGATGCATAATCCTGTTCACGTTTAAGTTGCGTGATTTCGGCTTCCAGCTCCTGGATGCTGGCAGGCCTTGAGGAGGAACTGATGCGAACCCGGGCCGCCGCCTGATCGATCAGGTCAATGGCTTTATCCGGCAAAAAGCGCGAGGTGATGTAACGATCCGACAGTTCAGCTGCCGCCACAAATGCTTCATCGGCGAATGTGACCTGGTGATGAGCCTCAAGCTTATCGCGCAGCCCACGCAGGATAACGATGGTCTGTTCAACGGTGGGCTCGGCTATCAGCACAGGCTGAAAACGTCGTTCAAGCGCTGCGTCTTTTTCGATGTGCTTTTGATACTCATTGAGTGTCGTTGCACCGATCAAACTAAGCTCCCCACGTGCCAATGCGGGTTTCAGTACGTTGGCAATATCCAGGCCGCCCTCCTCGCCACCCTGCCCCGCGCCAACGATCGTATGTAACTCATCGATGAACAGAATAAGCTCCGAACTTTTTGCGGCGACTTCATCAAGCAGTTGCTTGGCTCGCTCCTCAAATTCACCACGATACTTAGAGCCCGCAACCATTGAGTTCAGATTGACTTCAACAAGCCGTCTGCCACGCAAGATTTCCGGGACATCGCCCTTTACTATTCGTTGTGCAAGCCCTTCAACGATGGCTGTTTTACCGACGCCAGGTTCGCCGATCAGAACCGGATTGTTCTTTCTGCGCCGCGCCAGCACCTCAATGGTATTTTCGATTTCCTGCGCGCGTCCGAGTACGGGATCCAGCTTGCCCTCACGAGCCAATACCGTCAGATCGCGACCGAACTTGTCGAGTGTCGGTGTTCCGGTCGGGGTGTCAACTCGCCCATCCTCAGCCCCCTTACCCACCACCTTGACCACCTTCTGCCGCAAGGCTTCAGGCGTTACGCCGTATTTTTTAAGCAATGTCCCGGCAATACTTTCTGGGACAGACGCAAGTCCGATCAACAAATGTTCGGGGCCAACGTACGAATGCCCTAAATCACGAGATGCCTGGAATGCAAAATTGAACGCTTTCTTTAAGCGCGGAGAAATGGTCATCTGATCGACCGAAACCTCGGCAGAGCCCCTCTGCGCATGTTGATCGATGTAGCCCTTGATATCGTCCGGAGAAAGCTTCAGCTCCTTGAGCAAAGCCGCACCAACATCGGCATCCGCCAGCACGTACAACAGATGCTCAGTATCGAGTTCGCTGCGGCTCAGCTCATGGGCTTTCTCTCCAGCGCGCTGCAGGATTTCGAGCGTCTGGGAACTGAATGCATCGGTTGCATCGACAGATTCTCGAGGCACTTGCGCAGATAGCCTGAAGTCATCGCGACCCTGATCCGTTGCTCCGCCCATGCTGTCGAAAAAGCGAGATACCCCCCCGCCCAGCAGAGAGTCGAATGGATTCAACATACTTTGATGGCGGATGAGTTGGCGGTAATCGTGGTCGCAAACGGACATTGTTCTAGCTTGGCCATTTTGCGAAACGGTCACGCGCGCTACAGCCGGTCTCGCATTACATATTTCACAGAGAGTAGCCATGATGAGTTGTCTCCAAAGGTGGATAACACGTACTCATTCAGATGGATCTACTTCCCCGTAAACGATGCTCAAGAAGCAGGGACATGAGATCCGCATTACGCTGAGCTTGTTCAGGAAGACGATTATGTTGCAGAGAATGGCAGTCACGACAGACGACGCCATCCAATGACGATAGTCGGATCTCCTCAAATGCGCTATGGGAGTACCAGAATACCGACGAACGACGTCTGATAAATTCCTGCACAAAAATGCCGCCAGTCGTTAACCACCAGCTAATCAGTACATGTGCCTATGGCCTTGCCGAGAGTCACCATACTGGCCGAAATGGCGCCCAGCCGTGGTTGGGCGCCTCTTCACAATACCCCGGACGGATTCGGAAAAAAACGCTGCGGGAGCACGAACTGGATGCTCCAAATCAGCCTGGTAGTGGTGGGCGTGACGACCTTTCGTGTTCGAGCGTGCACCTTCGATGACATAGTCATCAGCTTATCCAGCCCGAGCCCCAAGCTCTTCAACCTCCCGAATCACGGCGCCAAGAATGCTGATCCCTTCATGAATCTGCTGCGTTTTCAGGCCGGCATAGCCCAAAATGAGCCTTGCCGGTCGCTCGTATTCTGCCGACGGGGATTCGGCAAACAGCGGCGAAAGCGGATATACACCAACCCCGCGTTCGAGCGCTATCGCCTGCAACGTCGGCTCATCCTGAGCGCGAAGAGCCGGTAGCGTTAACACGCCATGCAAGCCCGCAGCCATGCCGGCCAGTTGCCCATATTCCGCCAGATATTGTTCAAAAGCCTCCAGTAATGCCCTTCGCCGCAGTTCATTCTCCCGGCGCAGGCGGCGAACGTGACGCTCATAGGTTCCACTTTCGATCAACGAGGCGAGCACGTTTTGCTCCCAGCGCGGGGAGTGTCGATCGGTTAGCCGTTTGGCTTCACGGAAAACGTGAACCAACTCGCGTGGAAGAACCAGATAACCCAACCTGAGCTGCGGTGAGAGTGCCTTGGAGAACGTTCCGACATAAATGACGCGAGCATCTGCGTCCATGGATTGCAGCGCGTCGATGGGACGCTGGCCATAACGAAACTCGCCGCCGTAATCGTCCTCAATGATCCACGCGCGATGTCGACTCGCCCAACTCAGCAGTTCGAGGCGACGTGCAACAGGAAGCACCGCCCCCATGGGAAACTGGTGCGACGGTGTGACAAAGGCCAGGCGCACACGATCACCTTCCGGCAGAGCACTGGTATACAGTCCAGAGGCATCGACGGGTATGGGCAACGCCGTCGCGCCCGTGGCCTCAAAGCAATATCTGGCCATGCGGTAGCCAGGCTCCTCGAAGACGAATGTATCTTGCGGGTTCAGCAAAAGCCGAGCGCACAGATCAAGCCCTTGCTGCGAGCCATGCACGACGAGTATTTGATCAGCATCGCACGCCAGACCGCGTGCGCGTCGCAGATAGCCTTGCAGCGCATTGCGCAAGCGCTCTTCCCCTTCGGGGTGGCCGTAAGCGAGGCTCGGTTGACGCTTGACCAGTTCGGCACGGTAGGCGCGCTGCCAACCCAGCGCCGGAAAATCCCTGGAAGCGACCGAGCCGTACCTGAAATCGATGCGGGCTTGTGGTGACGCCATGCTGTACGGCTTCATGACGGCCACTCGTTGCCCGTAAAGGGAAAGCGCTGGCGGCAGTTCCTTTTGCTGCGCCGAGTCCCCTTGGGCATGCCCGGATTGGGTGCTGATCACGCTCGCTACCGTGGCGGCTTTACCCACCGATGTCACGACAAAGCCCTCGGCCGCCAGTTGCTCGTAAGCAGCCGTTACCGTGGTTCGCGACACGCCGAGTTCGGCCGCAATAGCCCGCGTCGACATGAGCCTCGTGCCGGCGGCAAGCGTGCCGTCTTCTATCTGCGCGCGCAGCCTGGCATAGATCCGACGTTGCGCACCGCGGGAAGATGCATCCGGTTTGGCTGAAAACTGGCCCATGGAAAAACCTCGAAACTGGCACTTTCGATGATGCAGGTCGTGGTCGACATTATGGATTCCCAGCAATACGGAATGAAATCCCCATGTACATTCCCGAACACTTCGCAGAGCACCGCCCGGAACAGTTGCACCGAATCATCCGGGACAATCCGCTGGGCATCCTCGTGAAGGCGGGTGAATCCGGCATGGATGCGGACCACATTCCCTTTGAACTCGATACCGGCCACGGAGCATACGGGCTGCTGACCGCTCATGTGGTCCGCGCCAATCCGGTGTGGCAACGCTGCGCCGGCGGCACGCCTGTCATGGTGATCTTCCGGGGTGCAGATGGCTACATTTCGCCCAACTGGTATG
>Ga0079984_1009962_pt1 | contig 11820 bp, 10 predicted proteins | sample Hof3ISUMetaT_18_FD_73498 | JGI IMG/M metagenome (GOLD analysis project Ga0079984, IMG submission 73498) | Enriched soil aggregate microbial communities from Iowa State university to study microbial drivers of carbon cycling -... | ecosystem: Environmental > Terrestrial > Soil > Agricultural land... | reverse complement strand
GCTGCAGAGGACGAAGCAACATCATGGGGAGTTCCAACGAAATGATGAGTGATGCGTAAAGGGGGCCTGGCAGCAGGACACCTCAGGCGCGCTGCAAATATCCTGAACTGTTACGCGCCGTGGGCTTCTATCGATAGACCGCGTAGGTCCTTCACCAACCCAGACCTTACTCAGGAGCGCTTGATCATGACGGATCAACCAGAGAACGACAGTGCATCAAGCCAAGCACGTCCAGCCAGCCGCGTCAGTGAGGGCCTGCCCTACCCCTTGGGCGCGACATGGGACGGCTCGGGCGTCAACTTTGCCATTTTCTCCGCCAATGCGACGAAGGTCGAACTGTGCCTGTTCGACGCCGATGGCCAGGAAGAAATCGAGCGCATCGCCCTGCCTGAATTCACCAACGAGATCTGGCATGGCTACCTTCCCGACGCCCGGCCGGGTACCTTGTATGGCTATCGGGTGCATGGCCCTTATGAACCGGAGCATGGCCATCGCTTCAACCACAACAAATTGTTGATCGACCCCTACGCCAAACAGATCTCCGGCGAGTTGAAATGGGACGATGCACTGTTTGGCTACACCATCGGGCATGAAGACGGCGACTTGTCCTTCGATGAACGTGACAGCGCCCCGTTCATGCCTCGCTGCAGGGTCATCGACCCGGCCTTTACCTGGGGCAACACTGCAAAACCCAACGTACCCTGGGAAAATACGGTGTTCTACGAGACCCACGTACGCGGCTTCAGCAAACAGCATCCATCGGTACCGGAGTCCGAGCGTGGCACCTTCGCCGCCTTCCACCAGAACGATGTGGTGGAATACATCCGCTCACTCGGCGTGACCTCCGTCGAGCTGATGCCGGTGCATTACTTCCTCGACGACAACCACCTCCTGGAAAAGGGCCTGCGCAATTTCTGGGGCTACAACACCCTGGGCTTTTTTGCCCCGCATGCAAGGTACATGGCGGGACAGTCCATCGGCGAGTTCAAGATCATGGTCTCGCGCTTTCATAAAGCCGGGCTGGAGGTCATCCTCGACGTGGTCTACAACCACACTGCCGAAGGCAATGAGATGGGGCCGACCCTGTCGCTCAAAGGCATCGACAACGCCAGCTACTATCGACTGATGCCCGACGATGCGCGCTATTACATCAACGACACCGGTACCGGCAACACACTCAACATGAGCCACCCTTGCGTTTTGCAGATGGTGACTGATTCCTTGCGATACTGGTTTTCGGAAATGGGCGTGGACGGGTTCCGTTTCGACCTGGCGACGATCCTTGGTCGCGAACCTGAAGGGTTCAGTGAAGGTGGCGGTTTTCTCGATGCCTGTCGCCAGGATCCGGTACTGGCCAGGGCCAAGCTGGTTGCCGAGCCCTGGGACTGTGGCCCCGGTGGTTATCAAGTGGGCAATTTCCCACCGGGCTGGATGGAGTGGAACGACAAGTTCCGCGACGTCGCGCGCGCCTTCTGGAAAGGCGACGATGAAATGCTCGGCGACTTCGCGAAAATCTTTCTCGGCTCGGGCGAGCAGTTCAATCGCCGTGGTCGCAAGCCGGCTTCCTCGGTCAACTTCATCACCGCGCATGACGGCTTTACCCTTAACGATCTGGTCTCCTACAACGACAAGCACAACGAGGCCAACGGCGAAGACAACCGCGATGGCCACTCTGACAACAAGTCATGGAACTGCGGTGTCGAGGGGCCTACCGAAGACCCTGAGATCATCGAACTGCGTTATCGGCAAATGCGCAATCTCCTGGCCACGCTGTTCCTTGCACAGGGCACGCCCATGCTCCTGGCGGGTGACGAGTTCGCCCGTACCCAGGGCGGCAGCAACAATGCCTACTGCCAGGACAGCGAGATCGGCTGGATAGACTGGAATATCAGTGAGAAAAGTAGCGAGCTGCAGGAATTCGTCCGCTACCTGATCGAGTTGCGCGATCGTCACCCATTGCTTCGTCGCAATCGGTTCTTCACCGGTGAGTATGACGAAAGCCTGGGCGTCAAGGATGTCACCTGGCTCCAGCCCAGTGGCGATGAAATGGAAGTTGAACAGTGGCAGGACGGCAACAACCGCTGCATGGGCATACTGCTGGATGGACGCACCCAAACCAGCGGTATCCGCCGCGAAGGCGCCGATCGGTCGCTGCTGATCATCGTCAATTCACATCACGACGTGGTGAATTTCAAGCTGCCGCAGGTGCCCCAGGGCCAACAGTGGATTCTGCAACTGGACACCAACCAGCCCGATCCCGAGCCTGGTGAATCCTTTTCCTTCGGCGATGAGTATCAGGTCACCGGACGCTCGATGCTCATGTTCGAACTGAAAAAGCCTTCGACGAAAAAACGCAAGTAGACGTCGATCTGCAGGCGCCGCCTCGATGCGGGCGGCGCCTGCCGGTTTGACTGTGCCGCAGGGATGGGACTGGCGGGCTACCCGGTAAAACCGACGGTGCAAAGCACCCGCCCCAGCAGTTGAGCAACAGGTGTCCAGGCGACCTGGACAATCAGCAACAGGATAAAGGACAGGAATGCCCTGAGCAGAAAAGCGTGGGTCATCTTTATGCAAGACACCTTGCGATTGGTTCCGGTGTGGTTGTACCTCACCGCCAGCAGCAGCTTTTGCACCAGCTCGGGCTTGGGATCGGTCTTGCACCACATGCTTGCCAGGTCGCTGGCGTCGACGCGGCTGGAGGTGGATACCTTGAGCGTTTCAAATGCCCAGATGCCCGCCCTGAACAGATACAATGTGGCCAAAAAGAAGATGGCCAGCGAAACAATGCTGTAGGTGATTGTCGATCTGTCGCTCCAGATGCCTGGAAGTAATGAGGCCAGGACCGGTGCAAGTGCCGTGACGGCTGCCAGGTAGATACTGGCCTTGCCGTCTGCGGTTTTTCTGCGATCCGACTCGGCATCATCGAGGCGTCGCGCTTCTTCGAGCGCGGCATCGGTGTCGGCGTCCCAGTTGGCCGCCCTGATATCGGCGGCGTCCTGCTGATACCCCGCTTCCTGTTGCTCGAGCTCTTGATGGGTGAGCGTTTGCAGCCTGGGCCAGATCAACTCTAAAAGGTTCATGGTCGGCCAATGCTCAGGAGTTCATCCACAATGGCGCCGGCAATCGGCGCACCGGCAACGTTTTCCAGCCAGGCCCATTGTCCATTGGGATTGATTTCCAGGAACCGATTATCCGCGATTTGCCGTGCCGACTGCAGATCGTTGGTGATGCGTGCCGCGGGCACATCGAATAGCGTGGGTCTTGGTCAGCGTTTCGCTCATCTGCCGGCACTCAACGATCGGCAGGACGCCTTGGGCTGTATCGACCACCCAAACGTCCAGCTCATTGGGGTCATACCCGGGAATAAAGGCGTCACCGGTACGCTGAACCGCGCGCGGAACGAGAAACGGCGTGGCATCGGAGGGCGAATTCAACCTGGACATGGATGCAGTACCGGTCAATGGGCCTGGGCCTTGGAGTTCGCGGGAACAACATCAATGATAGTCCAGTGCGCAGATTTCTCACCGGGGCCGTGCCATTCAACCAATCACCCGCGCATACACCGTTCTGTCGACATTGCCCCCGGAGAGAATCACCCCCACTCTTTTGCCGCGCATCGTTTCACGCTCCTGTATGAGTGCCGCCAGGGCTGCCGCGCCTGCTCCCTCCGCGAGATTGTGGGTATCGGTGTAATACACGCACATGGCCTCGGCAATCTGCGCCTCACTGACCGAGACGATCCGCGCCGCACCTTGCGCATAAACGTCAAAGGCTTCGGCAATGGGCTTGCGCACGGCCAGGCCGTCGGCAAAGGTATCGGCCGAGGCGGTTTCGCGTATCGCACCCGCTTCGAAGGACAACTTCGCAGCCGCCGCCTCAGTGGACACCACGCCCACCACCCGGGTTTTCAGGCCTAACGCATCGCGGGCGGCGATGACCGCGCAAATCCCCGAGCCACAGCCAATCGGCACGTAGACGGTATCCAGGTCCGGTGCGGCCTGGAACAGCTCGAGGGCATAGGTGGCCACGCCCTTGACCAGCTCGGTGTGGAACGGTGGCACCAGGTAGAGGCCATGGGCGCGCGCCAGGCGTGCGGCCTCTTCACGGGCCTCATCGAAGTCGCGGCCATGCTCGACCACTTCGCCGCCAAAGCCGCCCATGGCATTGTTTTTTTCCAGCGAGTTCCCCTGCGGCACGACGATCAACGCCCGCAAACCCAGCGCGCTGGCCGCCAGCGCCAGGCTCTGGCCATGGTTGCCGCGGGTAGCGGTGACGATGCCCTGGGCATCCGGGTGCATGCGCTTGAGCCAGTGCATGAAGGTAATGCCGCCGCGCACCTTGAAAGCCCCTGTGGGCGTATGGTTTTCGTGCTTGACCCATACCGTGCACCCCAAGCGCTCAGCCAGCAAGGGCCAAGCGTACTGTGCCGTGGCCGGCATCACCTGGTATACGAGGCGAGCAGCTTGTTCGATATCGTCGCGAGTCAGTGTGTACATGAGCAGTCTCCCTGAGGTCTTGCCCAGTCTAGGCACGGGCTCCACCCGCCGGCTTTCAAAAAACCGACCTGACTTTTGGCGCCTTACTTCACTACTATGCTGTTCATGAAGCCTCTCGATATCCAGCAACCACCCTTGCCACCCGAACCGGTACGCCGTATCGAGGCCGGGCCCTGGGCGATCGAACTGCTGCCCGGCAGCGCCTACGCCACCCGGTATGTGGCGAGCCAGGCGGCGATTGGCTTTGCCTTCGACAGCCAGCGCGGCCTGCACGCCATCGGCAGCGATCGGGTGCAGCCCTTCGTTGCCGTGCCCAACGGACTGGCGTTCGTCCCTGCGGGGTGTGATGTATTGTCCGAATCGCCCAAGGGCGGCGAATACCTGCGGGTGATGCGCACCGACGGTTTGGCACTGCCGGGGGATCGTGCCTTCAACAATCGCATCGACCCGCAGGCGACCGCCCTCGCCCAGCGAATGCGCAGCGCCTTGTTGCGGGCGAGTTTTTTGCAGGACAGCGTGCTGGACGATTGGGAAACCTGGGCACTGGCATTGGCTGAACGGGCCAGGGATAACCAAGGCGCGTCGGCACCGCTGGGTGGGTCGATCACCGCCAGCCGGATGCGCCTGCTCGATGAGTTCATCGACGCCGGCCTCGACGGCCCGTTGGGTGTGCAGTCGATGGCACAGTTGCTCGGATTGTCCGAAGGCTATTTCATGCGCGCCTTCAAGCACGCGACAGGAAAAAGCCCGCACAGTTACCTGATCGACCGCCGCCTTGCCAAGGCGCGTGCCCTGATGCGCGACGGCACAGCGAGGCTGGCGGAGATCGCCCACGCCTGCGGGTTCAATTCCCAGGCGCACATGACGACCGTCTTCAAGCAGCGCCTTGGCGTGAGTCCGGCACAGTTGCGTGGAGGTTCGTCAGCGCCGGGCGAGGCTCAGGCCAGCAGCTCGCTGATCCACCGGGCCTGAGCGGCGATCTCGCGCACCTTGTCCTCGGGCACGGCCTGCCGCGCCCGGGCGAACTGGCCCAGGGTCTTGTGTTTGAGGCGCAACATTCGCTGCCATTTGGCCAGGAACGCCGGGCTGCGGGCCTGCATCTGCAGCGGGCCGAAATACAGCTCCCGGGCGGTATACACCACTGGCCCGGCGCGCTCGGCGACGATGATTTCGTAATCGAAGCGATTTTCCCGCAGCACTTCCTCGCAGAGGATGCGGTAGCCATTGTCCATCAGCCATTGGCGCAATGGCTGCTCGCCGCCGTTGGGCTGCAGGATCAGGCGCTCCTGGCCGCTCAGGCGTGCCTTGCCACTGTCAAGAATGTCGCGGATGGTCTCGCCGCCCATGCCGCAGACGCTGATCGCCGTGATCTTGTCCTGCGGCTCGATCGCCGCCAGGCCATTGGCCAGGCGGACGCTGATCCGTTGCTCCTGGCCGCTCTCGCGCACCGTGCGTTCGGCCGCGTGGAAGGGCGTCACCGCTACTTCACCGGCCACTGCCGACGCAATGACGCCACGGCGCATCAACGCCACCGGCAGGTAGCCGTGGTCCGAGCCGATATCGGCCAGGCGCGCACCGGCTGGCACATGCGCCGCCACGCGCTCAAGGCGCATGGACAATGTCTGTTCGTTCAACTGCCGCCCCTTTTGACCCTGAACGTGCGGCGCCTTTGGCCGCATGGGGGCGCGATTTTGTCGAGTTACACCGTGCATTTCAAATTTATGCGACAAGGGCACCATGACTGTTGATCGGCGGCCCGCTCATCAAGGGCCAGGCCGACTAAACTAATCAGGCACGACAGCCGCTTGAGCAGGGGAAACGCGATGACCGCGATAACAGTGCGCCAATGCTCGTCATGGGTTCTGCCCTCCCTCATCGCCATCAACCTGGTGCTGACAGCGGGATGTTCAGGCAAGACCGCCACGGCCCGCTACTCAGCCTCGAACATGGGCTCAAGCTGCTATGCCAAAGCACTGCCTACCGCTGGCGAAGGCGGTCTCGCCTGGGGCTCGACCTTGAGCATCGCGCGGCAGAAATCCCTGAACAACTGCATCCGCTATGCCGGTCGCTCCGGCGGCACACCCAGTACCTGCCAGGTGGTGTTGTCGGAGTGCAGGCATTGATCCGAGAGTCAGCACTCCTGCAGGAACGTGCCTGCCCCGGGCGGCGTTCCAACGAAAAACCCTCGGTCACCGGGGTGAGTCAGGTTATCCAGGGCCTCGTTGACGTCTATCGCGAGCTAGCTTGCTCAGGTGGTGGTCTGGTGGTTGACCGCGGAAACGGCCTTAATCCTCTGTAGGAGCGAGCATGCTCGCGATGGACTCAAGTGCGCCGCGTTCAACCAGTAAGCACGCGTAATCGTTGACCACCCTCGCGAGCATGGGCCTGTGGTCCTGGGTGACCGCGGAAACGGCCTCAATCCTCTGTAGGAGCGAGCCTGCTCGCGATGGACTCAAGTGCGCCGCGTCAACCAGTAAGCACGCGTAATCGTTGACCACCCTCGCGAGCATGCTCGCTCCTACAGGTCGTGTGGCCTATGGTTGATCGCGGAAATGACCCCAATCCTCTGTAGGAGCGAGCCTGCTCGCGATGGACTCAACTTCGCCGCGTTCAACCAGTAAGCACGCGTAATCGTTAACCACCCTCGCGAGCATGCTCGCTCCTACAGGTCGTGTGGCCTATGGTTGATCGCGGAAACGGCCTTAATCCTCTGTAGGAGCGAGCATGCTCGCGATGGACTCAAGTGCGCCGCGTTCAACCAGTAAACACGCGTAATCGTTAACCACCCTCGCGAGCATGCTCGCTCCTACAGGTCGTGTGGCCTATGGTTGACCGCGGAAACGGCCTCAATCCTCTGTAGGAGCGAGCCTGCTCGCGATGGACTCAAGTGCGCCGCGTTCAACCAGTAAGCACGCGTAATCGTTAACCACCCTCGCGAGCATGGGCCTGTGGTCATGGGTGACCGCGGAAACGGCCTCAATCCTCTGTAGGAGCGAGCCTGCTCGCGATGGACACAAGTGCGCCGCGTTCAACCAGTAAACACGCGTAATCGTTAACCACCCTCGCGAGCATGCTCGCTCCTACAGGTCCTGTGGCCTATGGTTGATCGCGGAAACGACCCCGATCCTCTGTAGGAGCGAGCATGCTCGCGATGGACTCAAGTGCGACGCGTCAAATCAGTAAGCACGCGTAATCGTTAACCACCCTCGCGAGCATGCTCGCTCCTACAAGGCCTTGGTCATGGCAATGCCTTTTCGCCCCAGTTGCTTGACTCCATACATGGCCTGATCGGCAGCCTTGAGCAAGGTATCGAGCGTCTGCCCATGCAGCGGACACAAGGCAATGCCGATGCTGCACGAGAGTGAGATCTCGCCCGCGCTGGTAATGATGGACTGGCCGATCGCCTCGAGCATCTTCGATGCCTTGATCTCGGCGTTTTCCGGGTCGTCCAGGTCGGTCACCAGCACCACGAATTCATCGCCCCCGTAGCGGGCAACGGTGTCCCCGGTGCGCGTGGCCCCCAGCATGCGACTGGCCAGCGCCCGCAGGACCTGGTCGCCGACCTCGTGGCCGAAATGGTCATTGATGTCCTTGAAATGATCCAGGTCGATCAGCAACACGGCAAATGCAACCCGGTCGAGCTTCCAGTGAGTCAATGCCTGATCGAATCGATCGGCAAACAGGTAGCGGTTGGGCAGATCGGTGAGGACATCGTGGGTGGCCAGGTAGGTTGAACGCTGGTGCTCGACTTCCGCTCGTTCCAGTGCCTTGAAATGCCGGATCAGCAGCAACGGAATCAGTATGAACGAGGCACCCAGTAGCACCAGCAGCAGCAAGGTCTGTCCGCTCAGGACGTCTGCCAGACGCAATTGTCGTTCAAACAGCAAGGTCATCGGCTGGGACGCACTGTGAATTTCGACCTGCTCCTCAAGCAGCGGCAGGAAAAAACGGTCGACGAAACCGGCCTGTCCGCGCCCGGTCGCAAAGACATGGCTTTCAGTCCCCGCCGCGGTCTGCAGCACAGCGCGAATGTTTACTTGCGGGTCCACGTTCGCATGGATCACCGCATCCAGCAAAGACCCCGTCCTGACCAACAGCAAGGCGACCATGGTACTGCCGAAGAAATTCGGCCGGGAGCTCTCGCGCACCCGTTCAGGCCGGCTGACCGATTGCATCAGGATGAACGCATCGCCGCCCTCGTACATGGTGAACACCGGTGATACCACTGGCTTGGGATTGTTGTAGGTGCGGGCCAGCGCGTATGACAGATAGTCGACGGTTTCCAGCCTGACGCCGTAGATCGCATTGGCCTGCGCAAGCACCGGATACATGAACAACACCGGCCAGGTCTCTCGCAAAAAGGCCTGGTGCCGTGCCGGTTGCCGGGTAAGGGTGGGGAAATCCTTGAGCGTGAAATCGGGTCGCCAGGTGCGGCGCAGCATTGCTTCGAAGGCCGACTGCTCGGCCAGGGGCACCGCGCGCGCCGCTTCGAGCATGTACAGATGCGGGTAAGCGGACATCACCGCGGCGGCATAACGCGCCGCCGCCTCGTTGTCGCTCTGGTCGACCGCCTGGAGAAATGCCGAGAAGCCGGCCAACACCGCTTCGTTGGTATCGAGCTGGTTGCGCACGATGCCGGAGATATTCTGCACGTATTCGGCGAAGCGCGTTTCCCGGCGCTGTGTTTCGGACTTGAGCAGCAACAGCGCAGACATGCCCATCAAGCCCAGGGCCAGGAGAATGAAGCCTGCGAAGGCATGGTGGCGTTTAGTCAATTTCATGCGGGTATCCAACCGTGGCCCAACTCAGATTTGCCGGGTTTTGTGCGCCGGTGCCGTGTACCACTGGTCCTTGGGCACCCTTTTCTCCTGCTCTGGATCACCCAGGTAGTGCGGCGACATGATTTGCACCTCGTACTCGTTGAACACGTCCTGGATGTTGGCGTGCAACATGCTCAACAGCACCGCGCGCGGGCGTGGCTGGCTGGGGATGGCCTGGGCCACGAGGCGATACTCGGGATAGAAATCCGACAGGGCGGTCTGGAACACCTGCGGCGGCGGTTCCTCGAGGACCCCGGGGGTGCGCCTGGCCGCTTCCAGCAGCATCGCCTCGACCTGGCGCCACGGCGTGTCGTAGCCAATGGTCACCACGGTGTCCACCACATAACCTGGGCCTTGCACGGTGCGCGAATAGTTCTTGGTGACCGTGGCGGTGATCATCGAATTGGGCAGGGTCAGCACTTCCCCAAGGCCGGTGCGAATACGCGTGGTGAACATGCCCAGTTCCGTCACCGTGCCTTCGTACTCGCCAATGCGCACGAACTCGCCGGGACGCAAGGTGCGGGTATAGGTCAGGATCAAGCCGGACGCCGCCTGGCCGACCACGCTGGTGGCACCCAGCGAGATCATCAGGCCGATCAACACCGACAAACCCTTGAATGCTTCGGTACCGGCCCCAGGCAGATATGGATAGGCCATGGCCAAGGCAAACAGCCAGATGGCCAGCGAAGTCAGGCGTTGGGTCGGTTGCAAGGTTTCCTGGTTCAACCCGCTGAAGGTGCCCGGCGAGGCCATGCGCCGCAGGACCCGCCGGGCGAAGGCCGTGGTGCCCCGGGCAATGAAGAAGATCGCCAAGGCCACGCCCAGTCCAGGTATGGCGCCGACGATGCCCTGGAGCAAATAACCGGCCACTTCCAACAAATAGTTATTGAGGCTTTCACCCCAGGGCCGGGTGTAGGGAAACCGCGACAGGACAAAACCCAGCCATTCATAGGTCAACAGCAAGACAACCAACCAGCGCAATATCCCCAGCAGGCGGCTGACCAACGGATACAGGTAGTTGGCATCGATCAGTTGCACCCGGCCGACTTTCAGCGCCTGGGTGTGCCGGTGCATCAGGTCCGGCAGTTTTTTCAGCAAGCGCCGGCGCAGATAGGCCATGCCCCAGAGCAACGCCACATAGATAGCGGTGGCCAGCGCAGCGACGGCCAGTGACCTGAACATCAGATGCAGGCTGCGGGCTTCCTGGGTTTCGGCCACCACCTGACGCAGTTTTCCAGCAGCGCTTTCGGCCGCCTGCCTGACCGACTCGAACTCAGCGGCATCGACATCATTGGGCGAGACGATAAAAGCGCGCTTCGAACCCAGCAGCACCAGGTAACTGTCTTGAATGGAATCGAGGGTGACGCCCAGATCGTCCGCGTCATCCAGGGCTTCGTTAATCACCGTTTTGGCACGCTTGACCCGGATGGGCGGCGCTTCACCGAGTACCGTGCCACGGAAAACCATGATGCTGCGATTGGCGATTTTCAGTTCTGCGGGCGCGGGCTGCGCATCAAGCGGCTGAGCGGCGTCCTCGGCCCACAGCAGCACCGACCAACACATTGCGACGATGACGATCAATGGGGTGAGCAACCTGCTCCGCATGCCTCGTTTCCTTACGTCACAGGGTTCTGGACCGGGGTACGTATCGCAGCGTAGTCCAGCGATCGGCGGTTGTCAGATCTCGCAACCGAGGTTTGTCATGAACGCCGGTTTTGCGTAGTGATCGACCGGTGCAGGGGCGTCCACTCAATTGGGGTCCAGCAACCCGCCGCGCCAGTGACGCGAAAGGCGACTGCCGGTGAACTTCGCCACCCCCATGCCCTGGGCGATCAAGCGATCGCGGTAGCGCGTGACCAGGCGCCCGGTCTGCTCGGCATACAGCACCACTTCGGAGGACGGATCGCCGGGACGGCGCAGGATGCGTGCGAAGCGCTGCCCCTGCTCGACCCGATCGCCCAGTTCCTTCTCGAAGATCAGCACCCCGGGCTGTGGCGCGAGAATGGTTTCCATGTGGCCCATCTCCACCGCCTCCACCGGCCAGTCGGCGGGTGCCAGCCCATCGTCGATGACCCCATAACCACAGAGCCAGGTGTATAGGCCCTGTGCATCCTGCTCGGCGAAACGGTCGCTGACATCACCCTGCCCGCGCAACTCCAGCGTCGCCGCCATACGTTGCCCGGTCGAGCCCTCGCGCAGCCACGGCGCGATGATGGTTTCCTCGAAGGAACCATCGCCGCCGTCATCCCAGATGATCGCCAGGTCCATTTGCAGCGCTGCCGCCAGTTCACGGCCACGGGGCCAGAAACTGCGGTGCACGTAAAGATACGGGAGCGCTTCGTCATCCGTGTGCAGGTCGAGCATCACATCCGCCGGTGCCGCCAGTTGCACCAGTTTGCGTTGCCACTCCTGGACGTTGGTCGAAGGCCGTTCCATGGCGACCGACTGATCGAAGCCGCGGTTGAAATTATGGCCGGTCGCATCGTGATGGCGCCCCAGGATGC
>Ga0079984_1012551_pt1 | contig 11889 bp, 20 predicted proteins | sample Hof3ISUMetaT_18_FD_73498 | JGI IMG/M metagenome (GOLD analysis project Ga0079984, IMG submission 73498) | Enriched soil aggregate microbial communities from Iowa State university to study microbial drivers of carbon cycling -... | ecosystem: Environmental > Terrestrial > Soil > Agricultural land... | reverse complement strand
CCACCACCACCACCACCACCACCACCACCACCACCACCACCACCACCACCTTCTTTCGCGTAGGCGGAATTCATGATGGACAGATCAGCGGGCAGTAACGGGGCGGCTGCAAGCATCATGGCGAATGACATGACAGCAACGAGACTCTTGTTTTTTAAAAGCATGATAGCTTCCGTGAGGGTTGATTACGCGTAGCGTAGGACGCGTTAACGCTCTGACAGTTCAAGTGCCGCGACGGACGGAATGCACCCGATCGTCAATCGAACGCGCCGTTGAGCACTTCATAGATAAGGCCGGTCGCGAGCGCAACCAGAATCAGGTCCGTGCCCGCCTGCTGCCATTCGTACCCGTCATAATGAGGCAGCCTGCCGATCAGCCGGCCATCCAGCTTTTTGGCAATCCCCGGAGGCAGCGGTTTACCCCGGGCGAGGTTCTTCTGGATGCCTGGCGGTAACGCAGGTCCGGGACTCCAGTAGTCCCGATGCCCACCCACAATGCCAAGAATGTTTGCTCGATTCACGCTCGGGCCGTTTTGCCAATCACCGCCCCCTGGGGTCTTGCCCTGGTTGCCCTGGTTGCCCTGATTGCCATGCTCCTGGCTGTTATGTGGATTGCCTTTGGCGTTCCCCTGCCCCTTCCCGTTACCTGGATCGGCCAGTGCCGCCGCCGGGCCGGACATCCATGCGACACAGGTAATGGCTGCAATCAACGAACGATATCTGAACATATCCGTACTCTCAGAAAGGGAACACTCCCTGGAATGTAGACACTTTTGGCCATCTTGGTTCACCTGCACAAAGCATCGGGAGAGATGCCTGCTACCGCACAAACATCCAGAACCTCAGCACATCCGCTCAATCCTGGTCCGGTGGAATAGCTGACCCTTGACCACTTTCTTCCAAGGTACTGGCAACGTGACCGACTCCCGGACGCCATTCTGGTTATGCCTATTGCTCATGGGTGCCGCCGCAACGGCACTGGCATCCGAGCCCGCGCAATCCATGCCAGGATTTGTGGACGGATCGACGCTTGAGGTGCTCAGCCGAAACTTCTATCTCAACAACGACTATCGATCGCCCTCCCCGGCAGACAAAAGCTACAAACAGGAATGGGCACAGGGCTTCATCGGCTCATTCGAATCCGGGTTCACCCCCGGTGCGATCGGGCTGGGTATCGATGCTCACGCCTTTCTGGGCGTCAAGCTCGACGGCGGCAAGGGACATGCCGGGACGGGATTGTTACCGCTGGATCAGGATGGCCACAGCGAAGACAACTACGCAAGTGGCGGTGGCGCCTTGAAACTGTTGATTTCGCGCACCACCCTGGCGTTTGGCGAAAAGACCGTGCAAACCCCGGTATTCGATACGGCCGACAAACGCCTGCAACCGGAGTACGCCACGGGCCTGCTGATCGACAGCCGTTAAATCGATGAGCTGCATCTGCTGGCCGGTCACTTCACCGCGTTCAAGAACCAGGACGCGTCCACCAGCAAGGGCGATTTCACAGGCTACGGTGCGAACACCCGCAAGGGTGGTATCGAATTCATCGGTGCCAACCTGTTCGAAGAGCATCCGCTTGGCGGTGCCCTTTATGCCAGCGAACTGAGCGACACCTGGCGTCAGTACTATGCCAACCTGCACTGGACACAGCCCGGGCTGTTGCTTGACGGCAACCTTTACCACACCCAGGACTACGGCCAGGCCGTAGCAGGCGCAATCGATAACAGCGCCTACAGCCTGTCGGGCCAGTACACCCTTGCAGCCCAGTCGTTCACCCTCGCCTATCAGAAAATCAACGGCAACACGCCCTTCGACTTCGTTGGTGGCGATTCCATCTACCTGGCCAATTCGATCAAGTACGCCGATTTCAACGGCCCCCATGAACGCTCCTGGCAGGCACGCTACGACCTTGACTTCGGTCCCTTCGGCCTGCCGGGGCTGAAGTTCATGACCCGCTACGTCACCGGCCGAGGCATCGACGGTACCCAGGCCCCCCAAGGGGGAGCGTACAACCCCTTTGACCCGGCCACCGGCCTTTACCAGCCCCAACAGGGCGATGGTGGCCGGCACTGGGAGCGCGACATAGACCTGCATTACATCGTGCAGTCCGGCCCGGCCAGGAACCTCTCCCTGCGACTGTCCCATGTGACACATCGGGCGAACAGCGCTCAGGCCGGCGATGACATCGACCGGATTTACGTGGTCATCGAGTATCCCCTCGACCTGGGGCTTTTCTGAATCAAGCGCCTGGCTTTTGCCATGTCATCTGCCCCCCGGCAGCCATTCGCGCTCCTTGATCCACGGCCCCCACCGCCTGAAGCAGCTGACGCGGTGCCGTTTGTTCATTTCCCGCCGGCACCAGCCAGCCGGTAAACGGCAGGCGGGACAAAGCCATGTCAAAATTAAAGGAACGACCGGGCCGTAGAACACTCACAGCGAATACACCAGCGAGCACCGCAACCTGTTCCATACCACCCAGCCTTGGCGCTCACTGCAGTGGTCATCGACAAGCAACGAAAGAACCTCTTCTGCCGTAGCGGAGTGTCCCATGAACGAAACCATCGAGGTGTCGCGCATCCAGCACTTCGCTGTAAATACCGCTGGCCGGGATTTCGCGGTGGGTGACATTCACGGTCACTTCACCCGATTGCAGGCTGCGCTGGATGCGCTCGGTTTCAATCCGGTGGTCGACCGCCTGTTCAGCGTCGGAGACCTGATCGACCGCGGACCTGAGTGCCGGGACGCTCTCCACTGGCTTTCCAAGCCATGGTTCCACGCGGTGCGCGGCAACCATGACGACTTCGTGGTGCACTTCGATACCTGCGACCTCGACAGCTGGATCTGTAACGGCGGGTCGTGGTTCACCGGGCTTTCGCTGTTCGAGCAGTTGGCGTTCGCGGCGCGATTCGCCGAGCTGCCGATCGCCATCGAAGTCCAGACCCCTGGCGGATTGGTCGGGATCGTTCACGCCGATTGCCCGGTACGGTCCTGGGAGCAACTGCGCATCGAACTCGAATCATCCGAGAGTGACAGGCGGCTGCAACGGGTGCAGCACAGCTGCATGTGGTCGCGAACCCGGATTCTGGACTGTGATACTGGCGGCGTCGAAGGGGTTCGCGCCCTGGTGGTCGGCCACACACCAGTGCGGCAGCCTGCAGTACTGGGCAACGTGTACCACATCGATTCAGCCGGCTGGCTGGACGGCTATTTCACCCTGCTGGACCTTGCAACTTTGCAGTGCAACCCACCCATCAATCCAGAACTGGGTTTCGACTGGGACTGAGCCCTGCCGCGTACTGTCGGGTTTGCGATCGCATGCAAGCGCTGCAAGCACTCCTGTTCAGCTCCGACAGACCGCTCGTCCAACGCGCGGCACTCGCAATGCGTCGCGATTTCTGATGTACAGGCACGGACATCCCGCGCATCAGAACGGAGAACCCGCATGGACATTGACGAGAATGCAGTAGGTAACAGGTCGCAGCAGGATGTAACGCGAACAACGGACAACGAAACCGGCCATGACCCCAGCAAAGATCAGCCCGAGGTGCCGCTGCCGCCGGACGATGAAGCGCCGATCGAGGAAGATATGACAGATGTGGCGGCAAACAACTCGGTGCCGAGTGAGCATCCGCAAACCGGCAGCAGCGCGCGCTTGGATGATCCGGACGCCAACCCGCCAACGAACGATCAGGACGAAATCGACAAGGAGGCTCGGGGCGTACCGGCGAGCGACCCTGAATCAGGTGCCTGAATCGCTTGATTCAATGCAATTGCCCGCCCAGCGCGGGCATTTGTGACGTCTCGAATGGCCTATTCCTCTTGATCCATCGAATCAAGGTAATCGGGTTCTTCGTCGTCATCATCCAGAATGCCTTGAGCGTCTTCTTCGTCCCATCGCCCCTGATCGTGGAATTCATGATCGAGCAGATGGTCGTGCTCGGGTTCCGGGATATCAATCTCATCGCTCATTTACTGTCCTGCATTGACTGAACTGCGTGAAGGCACCTGTATAGGCGTGCCTTGCTCTTCAGTCAATCCTCAGGAGATGACCGCTCCCAGGGCCTGGCCATCCTCGAGGGCCATGGATTCAAGCAACCTTCAGGCTCTGGACGCATACCCGCCCGTCAGCCATGAGCTGCAGATATGCACGCCATTTCTGGAAAGCCTGCTCCTGTCTTCTGGAAGCCGCCAGCCACAGGGCACTACCGATAAGACCGACCGGAATGGACATCATCTGCTCAATGGCGAAATCAAGCTCATTGGCGAGCTCCCGGCCATTGGGCAAATCGAGTATGAGTGGCTGCATAGAAACCTGTCTTTATTTGGGGCTACTACATCGACTTCCCAACGGTTTGATCGTGCGAGAGTTCTGACGAACGGTTAGCATTCTTTTTCTTCCCACGGTAAATCCCGCTGCTCAATGGTCAACCCTCGGACGAATTCGGGCCGCGGGATATGCATCCGTCGCTCCAGATCCGCTTTACACTACCTGTCCTACTGAGATGAGCGCCCAACTTGCCGCAACCCAGGCGTTGACGCTCCAGCACTCGAGCCATTTTGCCAATGTCAAAGAAGCGCCAGACAGACACCCCAGCGGCAACCGCTGCGGACATTGAACGATCGATCCAGGCCCTGAACAAAATGGCTGAACGGCTATGGGGGGATGGCCGGGAAGCTGAGGCCAAGGCGCTGCTCGATGCCTTGGACGCATTGAACCGGGCGCTTGACCGGATCAGGATCGGAGAGAGTCGCAGGGTGCTCCATTGACCGATCAAATCAGCCGCGGATCAGATGACGATGCCGGGATCGGGTCGTCTTGCCCGATCCCTTGACGAATCACAGCGTCGGCTCAAGCATGAGCCGGGCTCACGCGCCCCCTGAGCACCGCATCAACCAGCTGCGCAGCATGTAGCAGCTTGCTGTCGTTTCTGTATCCTCCGATCAGTTGCAGCCCTGCCGGAAGCGCTCCCGTATCGCGTACGAGGGGAACATTGATTTGAGGCAATCCGAACGCCATCCAGAACTTGCTGAAATCGGAAGGTCCGGTAGCGCCAAGGCCCAACGGCGCGACGATGCCACAGCTCGCGCCCAGGACGGCGTCAAACGGTTCGAATATCTGCGCCAAGACAGGGGTCAACTTCGCCAGACGCATCCTTGCCGCTGACTCTTGCTCCCACGTCGTCAGACGGGCGCGTTCGATCATGGCTAGCAACGCTTCACTGAGTTTGTCAGGGTGCATTTGCAGCTCTTTGGAGAATGATCGGGCGCCCTCGCAATCGTTTATCAGCAAATGATCATCGAATACCCCGGCAAATTCCTCGGGCAGAACGACTTCACTCACTTGATGCCCCGCCAATCGCAGTGCTTCCACGGCAGCCTGCAGTGAGCTGGCCACGCCCTCATCTACCTGATCCCAACGCGCGGTACGACAGAAACCCAACGACAATACATTGCGATCAGCAATGAGCTGGGTAAAACCAGGAATCAAGACGTGGGTCATCAGCGCCAGGTCACGAACGGAGCGGCCATACCAGCCCACCGTATCGAAGCTCGGCGCCAACGGCTTGATGCCCTCCAGGGGAACCAACCCATACGAAGGCTTGAAAGCATAGAGTCCGCAATAGGATGCCGGTTTAATCAATGATCCGGCTGTCTGTGTTCCCAAGGCGAGCGGAAAGAAGCCGGCCGCCATCCCGGCGGCCGACCCGGCACTTGAACTGCCAGGCGTTCTTTGAAGGTCATGTGGGTTGCGGGTAGGCCCGGTATGCATGTAGGCGAATTCGGTGGTGTGGGTCTTGCCCATGATCACTGCTCCGGCCTGGCGCAGAAGCGAGACCACGTGGGCATCGCGCGAGGGGCAGTTGTCATCGTAGATCGGAGAGTAAAAACGGGTGGGATGATCCGCGGTGTCATAGTTGTCCTTGATCCCCACCGGTACGCCTGCGAGGAGCCCCTTGGCCTGGACTGTTGTCAGTCCGGCAGCCTGGGTACGCACCTGGGCCGGATCGAATGAAACGAGCGCTTTTATAAGGGGTTCCCGCGACTCGATGCATTCAAGAAAGTGCTCGGCCACCCTCTCTGCGCTCACCGCATCCGAACGAACCATTTGCGCAATGGCGGTGGCGTCAGATTTTTCCAGATTGTGCATATCGCTCCTTGTCCCGCTAATTAACGCTCATGACATGAGGCTTGTTATTGATCGACTTCAAGCCAGATAAACAGATTGCAAATCAGCGAAACCCTTCACCTCGATAGGATTCCCGGCGGGGTCCAGAAAGAACAGGGTGGCTTGTTCACCAGGCTCCCCTGGAAAACGAAGACCAGGCGGGAGAACAAATTCAACCCCTGCGTCGATCAACCGGTCTTTCAAGACAATCCAGTCCGACATCTTCAATATCACTCCAAGATGGGGCATCGGCACCCGGTGTTCGCCGACCTGTCCTGTGTTGCTCACCGCAAAGGGTTCCCCCAGGTGCAACGACAACTGATGCCCGAAAAAATTGAAATCGACCCAGGTATCGGTGCTACGACCTTCCTCACACCCGAGTACATCACCGTAGAACCGGCGCGATAGCTCCAGGTCGTGTACGTGAATGGCAAGATGAAATATCGATTGCATAGGGGGCTCCTGGAGTTCATCGCAAGCGGGAAATGACGGGTCGGGCTCAATCTTGTGCGGTCTTTTCAAAAAGAGATAGCATGTAATTTTTACTGGCATCAAAAGAATTTTTTATGGATACCCGTTACCTGAAAAGCCTCATCACCGTCGTGGAGTGCGGCTCCATCGCGCACGCCGCGCGCGTGGAAGGGTTGACGGCAGCAGCGATCAGTCAGCGAATTCTCGCACTGGAGCGCCAGCTCGGCGTTGAACTGCTGTCGCGTGTCGGCCATGCCGCCAAGCCGAGTCAAGCCTGTCTGGGGTTATTGCCCAGAGCCAGGCGCATCGTTCGGGAGATTGCGTTACTGGCGGGAGACGCCGATGAGGGGGGGCTTACAGGACAATTGAGGATAGGCGCCATTTCCACCGTTCTGACTGGCCTTCTACCTGGAGCGTTACGGGCCCTTACCCAGTCAGCGCCAGGCCTCAAGCCCGTCATCGTGCCAGGCACATCGCGCTCGTTGTACCAGGCGCTGCTGGCAGGCGAAGTGGACGCTGCCATATTGGTCGTTCCACCGTTTGAATTGCCAAAGGCCTTGCAGAGGGTGTCACTGCGCAAGGAGCCTCTGGTTTTTCTGTCGAAGGAAAAGTCCCCGGACAACATCCTGGATCAACTGAAGACCCGACCCTACATTCGCTACGATCCAGACTCCTGGGGCGGACGCCACGCCGAACATTACCTGGCGGACAATGGTTTGTTGCCAACCCCGCTGGTCGACCTGGATGCCCTGGAGACAATAGCCATGCTCGTCACCGAAGGGCTTGGCGTGAGCCTTGTGCCGTATTGGTCCGGTTTTGAACACTGGGGTCATAAATGTCATGTGGACTGGATTGGCATGGATCGCTACGACAGAGAGATTGCGCTGATCAGCCCTGTGCAGACCGACCGGCCCAACATGATGAGTGCATTGTGCAAGGTACTGTCCTCTGGGCCAGAATAACGACAGACCCCGGAATGTCAGGGCTGACACCCACGGGGGTCAGCGTTGAACCCGGTCATTGATCAGTACGAAAACGCGTGCCCGTTCCACACCACACTTCGCACCCTTGACTTTGTCTCCCTTGTGCGCCGGAGAAGCTTCATGACGCTAGACTGGATCAACTTCACTCCCTGGTCATCCCTCGCAGGCGGCGCTTTGATTGGCTTGGCGGCCAGCCTGTTCGTGTCGCCAACGGGCGTATCGCAGGCATCAGCGGTCTGATCGGCAGCCTTTTACAGCGTAGAAGCGAGGGGGTGAGCGAGGCAGCACTGTTTCTCCTGGGCCTGCTCATCGCACCGCTGCTATGGGGTTTGTTCGCCACCCTGCCGCGCATTGAGTTCCACAGTGGCTGGCTCGGACTGATCGTTGCCGGTGCATTGGTGGGCATCGGCACTCGCTACGGTTCCGGTTGCACCAGTGGCCATGGTGTGTGCGGCCTATCGCGGCTGTCCCGGCGATCGATGGTTGCCACTGCGTGCTTCATGTTCAGTGGTTTCGCCACGGTGTATGTCTTGCGTCATCTGCTGGGAGCTTGGACATGATCAAACTGAGCGCATTCATTGCCGGTTTGCTGTTCGGCTTCGGCCTCCTGTTGGCAGGCATGGCCAACCCGGGAAAAGTATTGGCTTTCCTGGATCTGGCCGGCGCCTGGGATCCTTCCCTGGCGTTGGTCATGGTTGGAGCGATTGGCGTCGCCGTCGGCCCCCTGACCTGGGCACGCCGACAATCCAGTTCGCTGCTGGGAAGGCCCATGCAGCTACCGGTCAAACGCGAGCTGGACCCACGCCTGATTGGCGGCAGCCTGTTATTTGGCATTGGCTGGGGAATAGCAGGCATCTGTCCAGGTCCTGCAGTCGTCATACTGCTCACTGGGCACTGGCAAGCCATCGTATTCATGTCAGCCATGCTGGCGGGCATGTTGTTGTTCACTGCGCTGGAGGCCCGGCGCAGTCATTGATCGGTGGATTGCCATGGAAGGTTGAGGGTTTGAGCATGCCTGACCCGCCAGTACATGATGGAAAGGTACACGGGGATGCAACAGATGATGATGGATAACATGATGTGGCATCAAAACTACATGCAGGGGCAGCCGCCGGCCAAGCCAGGACAGTAGTGATTGCTCGTTCTCGTGATTGAAGGGTACGTATCCGGTTAACTGGGGAGGAACACCTGATATTTGCCCCTTCAGAAGCAAAAATGGCCAAGCACGGCTTCGGTGCCGATCTGCACTGCGCGGGCAGTCAGCTCGCGAAGCCGTTCATTGGCGCCCACACCCATCATCGTGACAACAAATATGGTGGTTCACTGCAAAACCGCCTACGCTTGTTAAATGATCACCATGCCTTTGCTCAGACGATGTATCGGGCTGGAGCGATCTGATTTTCTTCTACCGTCCGCTCATCGCCCAATCCGGACCTGCCCGCGCGTATCGCCAGCAACTGGCCCTTCAATCCCGTCGACAGACCAGCCTGCAGGGCGCAACGGGTGAAGACTGCACGCACGACTCCACCTGTCGTTCCCAAGCGACCGATGCCGAAGCACCTCTTGAAATGGGGCGCTGTCCACGTTCTCCCATTGAGGAAGATTTGTATGTATCGGCCGAGCACGATTCCTTATCAGCAGCATCGAGGGTTCATGCGAACCTTCACTCCGGGTCATTTGAGCCTTGGCTTGTTCTTTCCTTTGGAGGCCTTCGATGGAGACACTCCGGGCATGCTCAACCAGGTCGCATTGGCCAAACGAGCAGAGGAGTTGGGCTTCTGTGCGCTCTGGTTTCGCGACGTGCCTCTTCGCGACCCCGGTTTCGGCGATGTCGGCCAAGTCTTCGACCCCTGGGTCTATCTGGGCTATATGGCCGCCCATACGTCGCAGATAGCGCTGGCCACCGCATCCATCGCCATCCCTTTACACCATCCCCTGCACACGGCCAAGGCATCTGCCAGCGTCGATCAGTTGAGCGCAGGTCGCTTGATTCTGGGCGTCGCTTCGGGCGATCGCCCAGTGGAGTTTTCGGCCTTTGGCGTCGATCCCGAAAGGCGCGGAGAAATCTTTCGCGAGCACTACGAAGTGATTCGCCGAGCCCACAGCACCAGCTTCGAGACCATCCGCTGGAGCGCTGGTGAGTTGCGGGGTGCGGACGTCATTCCGAAACCCACAACCCAAGTCATTCCAATGCTCGTGACCGGCCATAGCCGCCAGTCACTGGATTGGATCGCGCGCGAAAGCGTCGGATGGATCAACTATCCCCGCATACCGAACATGCAGCGGCTGGTCGTGGAAGATTGGCGGCAGGAGGTCATGAAGCAATGTGGTTCCGTCTATAAACCCTTCGCTCAGTCGCTTTACATCGACCTCGATGACAATCCGTCCACGCAGCCCACGCGCATTCATTTGGGGTTCAGACTTGGACGCGACGCTCTCCGGACGCTGCTGGAGTCGCTTGAGGAAATCGGGGTGGACCACGTTATCCTGAATCTCAAATACGGAAAGCGCCCTGCTGCACAAGTCATTGAGGAACTGGGTGCTCACATCGTTGCGCAATTCGGAGTACAGCCGCGCCCTGGAGCGAATTGATACGCCGACAGCTTCCACGCCCGGCCGGGAGGGTGCGTTTAAGCAGGTTGCATGATCAGGCCGATACCTGCTCAAGGAAGATCAGCTGCAACGGCTCTTCCAGCAGGTCATCTGCCGTGGCGGCAAAGCGCTGAAAGTACGGCATCGAAACATGCGCATCCAAAGCCGCCTGATCCCTGAAAGCCTCGCGCATGTAATACGTGCCCTGCGCGCCACGCTGCTCGAACAACACATAATCGAGATTGCCCGGCTCTGCGCGGGTCGGCTCTACCAGCGCCAGCGATTCTTGTTTCAATGCCAGCTCTTTGCCTGTCTTGGCCTTGAGCACGGCAATCGATACCAATACGTGACTGGACGTATTCATCGTCAACGCTCCAACTTTAACAATGGCTGGTGATGCCGCAGGCGGGCCCGCAAGCGCGCCCGCCTGCTGAGTGAGATCAGAAACCTTCGAAAACGATCTTGCCCCGCGCCTTGCCGCTCTCGACCAGCGCATGGGCACGACGCATGTTTGCCGCATTGATCGCGCCAAAGTGCTCGCCCACGGTGGTTTGCAGAACACCCTGGTCGATCAGAGCGCTGACCCGATTGAGCAGGTGATGCTAGTTGATCATGTCGGCGGTTTCGTACAGCGAGCGGGTGAACATCAGCGCCCAATGCAGTGACAGCGACTTGCGCTTGAGCGGCATTACATCGAGGCTTCGGGATCGTCAATCACACCCAGGCGCCCTTGGGGCTTGAGCACGTCGATCAGTTGGGCAACGTGCTGTTCGGTGTGGGTCAGGCTGGCGACATAGTCGATCTGCGCCATGCCGAGCGCTTGCAACTGTGCGAGCAGTGGCTGGAGGGTGAAGGTATCGCCTACAAATCCTGGCTGGATGTCAGTGCCGATATCGCCGCGCAGCGGCTGCTTGTACTGCTGCCGGATCATCCTGGCGAGGCTTCGCCATTGAGTCTGGTGTGCCCACATCGCAAGCAGATCAGCCCTGCGGTTTCTCAGCTCTATACGTGGTTGAGGGGACGGTTTTCTGCTCTGGAGCGCAGTTGAACCCCATGACTGGATTGATGCTCACTGAGCATCCCGCACTTTGTGGTTCGGCGGATCAATGCGCTCAATATTCCCCAGTACCAACGCTCGCCCGGCAAAAAGGCCGCCCGATGTTTCCAGGGTAAAACGTTCGGCATCGCGTTTGCGCACCTCGTCGATCACCGCGTCGGCTTCGTTCTCCGACGCACCCAGAGTCAGCACGGCCTGACGACCAAGCAACAGGGCCGACTCGAAGGTTTCCCGCACTATGTAGTCGACGTCGTGCCTGATCAATTCCAGAGCGTGTTCGCGATCAAAAGCGCGCACCACCAATTTCACCTGCGGGCAGTAGTGCCGCGTACTTTCGACAATGCGTGTCGCAGCTTTTTTATCGTCCACACAAATAATGATGGCGCGGGCATGATGGGCGCCGGCAGCGTGCAGTATTTCGTGGCGGGCGCCATCGCCGTAATAGACCTTGAAACCATAGGGTGTCACGGCGCGGATGACCTCCGGGTTTATATCGATGATGGAAATCTTCGCTCCCTGAGCGAGCGGCGCCTGGCAGGCAATCTGCCCCACTCGGCCAAAACCGATGATGAGTACATTGCATTGCAGATTGTGTGCGGCTTCCACTCCGTCCATGGAAAC
>Ga0079984_1113008_pt1 | contig 11968 bp, 9 predicted proteins | sample Hof3ISUMetaT_18_FD_73498 | JGI IMG/M metagenome (GOLD analysis project Ga0079984, IMG submission 73498) | Enriched soil aggregate microbial communities from Iowa State university to study microbial drivers of carbon cycling -... | ecosystem: Environmental > Terrestrial > Soil > Agricultural land... | reverse complement strand
GAAGCCATTCCGAGCGAACTCGACCTGGCGTCGCGCTTCAAGGTGAGCCAGGGCACGGTGCGCAAGGCCATTGACGAGCTGGCAGCCGAAAACCTGCTGCTGCGCCGCCAGGGCAAGGGCACCTTCGTCGCCACCCATCATGAAGACCGTGTGCGCTTCCGCTTTCTGCGGATGACGCCCGACGATGGCGAACCCGTCCAGTCCGACAGCCGTTTCCTTGAATGTCGCCGCATGCGTGCGCCGTCCGAAGTCGCGCGTACGCTCGACCTGCGGGGCGGCGACAGCGTCGTCCAGATCCGCCGCGTGCTGTCGTTCGACAGCGTGCCGGCCGTGATCGAAGAAATCTTTTTGCCAGGCGCGCAATTTCGTGGGCTGACCGCTGAACGTCTGGCTGAGTACACGGGTCCCATGTATGGCCTGTTCGAAACCGAATTCGGCGTGCGCATGATCCGCGCCGACGAAAAGATCCGCGCGGTGGCTGCCGCGGACAGCGACGCCGCGCTGTTGAAAGTCGCGGCCGGCGCGCCGCTGCTGCAGATCGAACGGGTGTCGTTTACCTATGAAGACCGGCCTGTCGAGATGCGTCGCGGCCTGTATCTGACGACGCATTACCACTACAGAAACAGCCTAAGTTGAACCCCTTATCGACCTGATTTGATACGACCCCCCGGAAAGTGGGAAAATAGCGTGTTTCTCGGATTTCATCCGGTATGGACATCGCTGGGTCTGTTCTAAGGCCGAACGTTTGTTCTAAGACTGAACGAGCTTGCTCGCAGAGGTACAGTCGGGAGAAAGAAGGAGCAAGAAGAGCGCACAAAAGAATATCCGCGGGGCAGGGCGGATCAGGCCAGCAGTGGCTTGCCGATCGCCCCGCGTCTAAGACAGGTTTCTTTCCATGGTTTGGTTACTTTCCCCGAGGTCGTGATGTCCGACTCTGCAGCAAAACCCCGCCCGCAGTTCCGCAATCTAACGTTTGGTCAGCTGGCCACCTACCGTCTGCCCCTGGCAGGCAAGCTGTCCATCCTGCACCGCATTACGGGCTTTCTCCTGTTCCTGGCGCTGCCGCTGATCCTGCTGCCGTTCTTTGAACGCAGCCTGATCTCCGAAATCGGCTTTGCCGACTTCGCCGAGTTCGCGACCAACCCGATCGTCAAGGTCGTGTTGCTGATCCTGATCTGGGCCTACCTGCATCATTTCTGTGCGGGCATCCGGTACCTGCTGCTCGACGTGCATATCGGCCTCGAAAAGGCATCCGCCGCACGTAGCGCCGCCATCGTTTTCGCCGTCAGCCTGCTGCTGACTGCTGTGTTCGGTCTCAAATTGTTCGGAGTGTTCTGATGGCTGCCTCGGAAAATATCGGTCGCAAACGCCTGGTCGTCGGCGCGCACTATGGCATCAAGGAATGGATCATCCAGCGCGTGACTGCGGTTGTGATGGTCATCTACACGCTGGTGCTGGGGATCGGCACGCTGATGATGCCGGCGTTCACCTACGAAAACTGGGTGCACCTGTTCAATTTTGAAGTCTTGCATTTCCCGCTGGGCAAAGTGCTCGCCATGCTGACCTTCCTGTCGCTGTTCTACCATGTCTGGATTGGCATGCGGGACATCTGGATGGACTATGTGCGGCACGCTGGCCTGCGTCTGACCTTGCAGGCATTTACCGTTCTGTGGCTGGTCGGCTCTGCCGTCTACGCAGCACAAATTCTCTGGAGAATCTGAGTCGTGGTCGCTGTCAATTCAACCCTTCCGCGCCGCCAGTTCGATGTGGTGGTAGTCGGAGCCGGTGGGTCCGGCATGCGTTGCTCCCTGCAACTGGCGCAGGCTGGCCTTAGCGTGGCCGTGTTCTCCAAAGTGTTCCCCACCCGCTCCCATACCGTGGCGGCCCAGGGCGGTATCGGCGCCTCGCTCGGCAACATGAGCGAAGACAACTGGTTCTGGCACATGTTCGATACCGTCAAGGGTTCCGACTGGCTCGGCGACCAGGACGCGATCGAATTCATGTGCCGCGAAGCGCCAAATGCCGTGTACGAACTCGAACACTTCGGCATGCCGTTCGACCGCAACGCCGACGGCACCATCTATCAGCGTCCGTTCGGCGGCCACACCGCCAACTTCGGTGAAAAGCCCGTGCAGCGTGCCTGTGCCGCGGCCGACCGTACCGGCCATGCGCTGCTCCACACGCTGTATCAGCGCAACGTGGCCGCACGCACCCAGTTCTTTGTCGAATGGATGGCGCTGGACCTGATCCGCGACTCCGAAGGCGACGTGGTCGGTATCACCGCGCTGGAAATGGAAACGGGCGAGATCTACATTTTCGAAGCCAAGACGACCGTGTTCGCCACGGGCGGCGCCGGCCGGATCTGGGCTGCGTCCACCAACGCCTTCATCAACACCGGTGACGGCCTGGGCATGGCGGCTCGTGCGGGCCTGCCGCTCGAAGACATGGAATTCTGGCAATTCCACCCGACCGGCGTGGCCGGCGCGGGCGTGCTGATCACCGAAGGCGTGCGGGGCGAGGGCGGTATCCTGCTGAACAAGGACGGCGAACGTTTCATGGAACGTTACGCGCCTACCCTGAAAGACCTGGCGCCGCGTGACTTCGTGTCGCGCTCCATGGACCAGGAAATCAAGGAAGGCCGCGGTGCGGGTCCTGACGGCAGCTACGTGTTGCTCAAGCTCGACCACCTGGGCGCCGACGTGATCCACAAGCGTCTGCCGTCGATCGCCGAAATCGCGCTCAAGTTCGCGAACGTCGACCCGACCAAGGAACCGATTCCCGTGGTCCCGACCATCCACTACCAGATGGGCGGTATCCCGACGAACGTGTTCGGCCAGGTCGTGGTGCCGAAGGACGGCAACCCGAACACCATCGTCAACGGCCTGTACGCGATCGGCGAATGCGCCTGCGTGTCGGTGCACGGCGCGAACCGCCTGGGCACGAACTCGCTGCTGGACCTGGTTGTGTTTGGCCGCGCGTCGGGCAACCACATCGTGTCGCAGAACCTGAAAAGCCGCAGCCACAAGCCGCTGCCGGCCGACGGCACCGACGCAACGCTGTCGCGCGTGGCGGCGATCGAAGGCCGTGCAACGGGCGAACGTGTCCAGCACGTGGCCAACGACATCCGCAACTCGATGCAGCATCACTGCGGCGTGTTCCGTACGCAGGAATTGCTCGACGAAGGCGTCGTCCAGATCAACGAACTGGCCGAACGCGCCAAGTCGGTGGCCCTGAAAGACCGTTCGAAGGTGTTCAACACCGCACGCGTCGAAGCGCTGGAACTGGACAACCTGATCGAAGTGGCCAAGGCGACCATCGTGTCGGCGGCTGCGCGTAACGAAAGCCGCGGCGCCCATGCGCACCGCGACTTCCCGGAACGCAACGACCAGGATTGGCTGCGCCACTCGCTGTTCTATTCGGAAGGCAACCGCCTGGACTACAAGCCGGTGAACCTGAAGCCGATGACGGTGGAAAGCTTCCCGCCCAAGGCCCGGACGTTCTAAAGCGACGAGGGCGGCCGGTCCGCCTTCACCAGACAGTATCACCCCCGGCGGCCGGCTCAACAGCCGGCGCCGGTCTGCAGCAAGCAGGAGCATCACATGAGTGCCAAGCGAATCGTTAAGTTTGAAATCTACCGTTACGATCCGGACAAGGACGAGCGTCCTTACATGGAAAAGCTCGAAGTCGAACTCGAGCCGACCGACAAGATGTTGCTGGATGCGCTGGTGCGCATCAAGAACGACGGCGATGACAGCCTGTCGTTCCGCCGTTCGTGCCGCGAAGGCGTGTGCGGTTCCGACGCCATGAACATCAATGGCAAGAACGGTCTGGCCTGCACGACCAACCTGCGCGAACTGAAGCAGCCTATCGTGCTGAAGCCGCTGCCAGGTCTGCCAGTCATCCGCGACCTGATCGTGGACATGACGCACTTCTTCAACCAGTACCACTCGGTCAAGCCTTACCTGATCAACACGTCGCCGGCCCCTGAAAAGGAACGCCTGCAGTCGCCTGAAGCGCGTGAAGAGCTGGACGGCCTGTACGAGTGCATTCTGTGCGCGTGCTGCTCGACCTCGTGCCCGTCGTTCTGGTGGAATCCCGACAAGTTCGTGGGTCCGGCAGGTCTGCTGCAGGCTTACCGCTTCCTGGCCGACACGCGCGACGAAGCAACCGGGGAACGTCTGGACAACCTGGAAGATCCGTACCGTCTGTTCCGCTGCCACACCATCATGAACTGCGTCGACGTCTGTCCCAAGGGCCTGAACCCGACTCGGGCAATCGGCAAGATCAAGGACCTGCTGGTTCGGCGCGCGGTGTAACGACGTGGCGATTCAACTGTCTCCGCACGACAGGGCAAGGCTGCGCTGGCGGGCCCGGCGCGGCCTGCTGGAAAATGATTTGATTCTTACCCGGTTCCTCGATGCCCACGAAGAGACGCTGACCGACGTGGACGTCGCGCTGCTGACCGAGTTGCTCGAGGCAACCGATAATGAGTTGATGGACTACCTCCTGGGCCGAAAAGAGCCCGAAGGCGATCTGGCCACGCCGGCCATGCTGGACTTGATCAAGCGGTTGCGCGAGGTCTGAGCCGCAGCTTTCCGAACAATTGAACACTGACAAAGACGAGGAACTACCGATGAAACTATCCGATAAAAAAGCGACCCTGTCCTTCTCCGATGGGAGCCAGGGCGCCGAATTTCCGGTTTATCAAGGTACGGTGGGTCCGGACGTCGTCGACATTCGCAAGTTGTACGCACAAACCGGGATGTTTACGTTTGACCCCGGTTTCATGTCGACCGCCTCGTGCTCGTCCAGCATTACCTATATCGACGGCGACAAGGGCGAGCTGCTGTATCGCGGCTACCCGATCGAACAATTGGCCGTCAAGTGCGACTTCCTGGAAGTCTGCCACCTGATCATGAAGGGCGATCTGCCCGACGAAAAGGAAAAGGCGGACTTCGATCACCTTGTGACCCATCACACCATGGTGAACGAGCAGCTGCAGACCTTCCTGAAGGGCTTCCGCCGCGACGCGCACCCGATGGCGGTGCTGACCGGTCTGGTGGGCGCGCTGTCGGCGTTCTATCACGACTCGCTCGACATCACCAAGAAAGAACACCGCGACATCTCGTCGATTCGTCTGATCGCCAAGATGCCCACGCTGATCGCCATGGCGTACAAGTATTCGGTGGGCCAGCCTTTCATCTATCCGCAGAACAACCTGTCCTACACGGCCAACTTCCTGCGCATGATGTTCGGCAATCCTTGCGAAGAGTATGTGGTGAACGAAGTTGTCGAGCGCGCGCTTGACCGCATCTTCATCCTGCACGCAGAACACGAGCAGAACGCATCGACCTCGACCGTCCGCCTGTGCGGCTCGTCGGGCACCAACCCGTTCGCCGCGATCGCAGCCGGCGTGGCGTGCCTGTGGGGCCCCGCGCACGGCGGCGCCAACGAAGCCGCGCTGCAGATGCTCGAAGAGCTGCTGGCACAGGGCGGCGTCGACAAGCTGCCGGAATTCGTGGCCAAGGTGAAGGACAAGTCGTCGGGCGTCAAGCTGATGGGCTTCGGCCACCGCGTCTACAAGAACTACGATCCCCGCGCCAAGCTCATGCAAGAGACCTGCCGCGAAGTCCTGGAAGCGCTCGGTCTGCAAGACGATCCGCTGTTCAAGCTGGCCATGGCGCTGGAAAAGGTCGCCCTGGAAGACGAATACTTCGTGTCGCGCAAGCTGTACCCGAACGTCGACTTCTACTCGGGTATCGTCCAGCGCGCCATCGGCATCCCGACCTCGCTGTTCACCGCGATCTTCGCGCTGGCTCGCACCGTCGGCTGGGTGGCCCAGTGGAACGAAATGATCTCGGATCCCGACTACAAGATCGGCCGTCCTCGCCAGTTGTACACCGGTGAAACGGCTCGTGACGTAGCGGATTTGAACGCACGGTAAGTTTGGTGTAAGTTGAAAGGGTTGCTTCGGCAACCCTTTTTTTTTCTGTCAAGTGTGGTGTTTTTTGATGCGTATGCAGGTGCGGTATCAAATACTAGATGCTATTCTTGATCGGTTTACGAAGACCACAAAGAATCGTCACGTGAGCGACTTGCTTAGGGTTGCGAACGGCCACGGTTTCCCATCCACCACCTTCTGCCCGCACTCGCTATCCGCTGAACGGCAAAGCCGTGTCGCGGAAGGTACGTCCTGCATCGAACGGGTGAAACACCCGGCAAGGTGAAGCGCACATCATGTCCAGCCTACAAGAATCCAGTACCTCGTATCTGTTTGGGGGTAATGCGCCTTACGTAGAAGAGCTCTACGAGGCCTACCTCGACAACCCAGGATCGGTCCCCGATAACTGGCGTACGTATTTCGACCAGCTGCAGCACATGCCAGCAGTCGACGGTAACGAATCGACCCGCGACCAGGCTCACGCCCCCGTCGTCGAATCGTTTGCCCAACGCGCTCGAAGCAATGGCTTTCTGCCGCGCGCTGCCGACACCGACCTCGCCGTCGCGTCCAAGCAGGTTCATGTCCAATCAATCATTGCCGCGTACCGTTTCCTGGGTGCACGCTGGGCCGATCTCGACCCGCTGCAGCGCACCGAACGTCCGGCCATTCCCGAACTGGAGCCCAGCTTCTACGGGTTGACCGAAGCGGACATGGACAAGGTCTACTCGGCCACTAACACCTACTTCACGACCGCCGAGCACATGACGCTCCGCCAGATCGTGAAGGCGCTGCGCGACACGTATTGCCGCAGCATCGGTGTCGAATTCATGCACATCACCGATCCGGTCATCAAGCGCTGGATCCAGCAACGCCTGGAAAGCACCCAGGCCACGCCGTCGTTCACGGTCGACCAGAAGAAACACATCCTGGATCGCCTGACCGCCGCCGAAGGCCTGGAGCGCTATCTCCACACCAAATACGTCGGCCAGAAGCGTTTTTCCCTCGAAGGGGGCGAAAGCTTCATCGCGTCGATGGACGAACTGATCCAGCATGCCGGCACGCGCGGCATCCAGGAAATCGTGATCGGCATGGCCCACCGCGGCCGCCTGAACGTCCTGGTGAACACCCTGGGCAAGATGCCCAAGGACCTGTTCGCCGAATTCGAAGGCAAGCACAACGACGACAGCCTGGCTGCCGGCGACGTGAAGTACCACAAGGGCTTTTCGAGCGACGTCACCACGCGCGGTGGCCCGGTCCACCTGTCGCTCGCGTTCAACCCGTCGCACCTTGAAATCGTCAACCCCGTCGTCGAAGGCAGCGCCCGCGCCCGCCAGGAACGCCGCGGCATGGAAGGTGGCAAGGAAGTGCTGCCGGTGCTGGTGCACGGCGACGCGGCCTTCATCGGCCAGGGCGTCGTGATGGAAACGCTGAACCTGGCGCAGACCCGCGGCTACGGCACGGGCGGTACGGTGCACCTGGTCATCAACAACCAGATCGGTTTCACCACGTCCGACCCCCGCGACACCCGTTCGACCCTGTATTGCACCGACGTCGTCAAGATGATCGAAGCGCCCGTGTTCCATGTGAACGGCGACGATCCTGAAGCCGTCGTGTTCGCCACGCAGATGGCCATGGACTTCCGTGCCGAATTCGGCAAGGACGTCGTGGTCGACATCGTCTGCTTCCGCAAGCTGGGTCACAACGAACAAGATACGCCTGCCCTGACGCAGCCGCTGATGTACAAGCGCATTGGCCAGCATCCTGGCACGCGCAAGCTGTACGCAGACAAGCTGGTCACGCAAGGCGTGCTGACCGAAGGCGAGGGCGACGAGTTCGTCAAGAACTTCCGCGCCGCCATGGACGAAGGCCGCCACACGGTCGACCCCGTCCTGACCAACTACAAGAACAAGTACGCCGTCGACTGGTCGCCGTTCCTGAACCGCAAGTGGACCGACGTGGGCGACACCGCCATGCCGCTGGCTGAACTCAAGCGCCTGGGCGAACGCATCACGACCGTGCCGGAAGACTTCAAGGTCCATCCGATCGTCGAAAAGGTTCTGAACGATCGTCGCGCCATGGCGCGCGGCGAACTGAACCTCGACTGGGGCATGGGCGAGCATCTGGCGTTCGCCAGCCTGGTGTCGTCGGGTTACCCGGTGCGTCTGACCGGTCAGGATTCGGGCCGCGGCACCTTCACGCACCGCCACGCTGTCCTGCATGACCAGAAGCGCGAGCGCTGGGACGCAGGCGTCTACGTGCCGCTGCAGAACGTGTCCGAAGCGCAGGCTCCGTTCCGCGTGATCGACTCGCTGCTGTCCGAAGAAGCCGTGATGGGCTTCGAATACGGTTACTCCGCCGCCGAGCCGAACACGCTCGTGTGCTGGGAAGGCCAGTTCGGCGACTTCGCCAACGGCGCCCAGGTCGTAATCGACCAGTTCATCAGCTCCGGTGAAGCCAAGTGGGGCCGTCAGTCGGGTCTCGTGCTGATGCTGCCGCATGGCTACGAAGGCCAGGGTCCTGAACACTCGTCGGGCCGTATCGAACGCTTCCTGCAGCTTTGCGCCGACAACAACATGCAAGTCGTGCAGCCGACCACGGCAGCGCAGATCTTCCATGTGCTGCGTCGCCAGATGATCCGCCAGTTCCGCAAGCCGCTGATCATCATGACGCCGAAGGCGCTGCTGCGTAACAAGGCTGCCTCGTCGCCGCTGTCCGACCTGACTTCCGGTGGCTTCCAGACCCTGATCGGTGAAACCGACGAGACGCTCGACGCCTCGAAGGTCAAGCGCCTCGTGCTGTGCTCGGGCAAGGTCTACTATGACCTGATGGCCTCGCGCACCGAACGCGCCGCCACCGAAGTGGCGATCGCCCGTGTCGAACAGCTGTATCCGTTCCCGCACAAGATGGTCGCTGCCGAAATGAAGAAGTATCCCGGCCTGACCGACGTCATCTGGTGCCAGGACGAGCCGCAAAACCAGGGTCCGTGGTTCTACGTGCAGCATCATCTGTACGAAAACATGACCACCGGTCAGAAGCTCGGTTACGCAGGCCGTGCCGCATCGGCATCGCCGGCAGTGGGTTACTACGCCAAGCACCAGGAGCAGCTCAAGGCTTTGCTGGACCAGGCGTTCGGCAAGATGAAAGGGGTGTTCCTCACGAAGTAAGGAATGACCGGGGCTCGCCCAAGTGCGAGTCCCGCAGGCACCCCTCGCCTTGATTGCAAACCAGAATAATTTTTGCGGAAGATACTGAAATGGCTGTTCATGACGTTGTAGTCCCCCAATTCTCCGAATCCGTGTCCGAAGGCACCCTGCTCAACTGGAAGAAGAAGCCAGGCGAAGCCGTTGCCGTCGACGAGATCCTGATCGAAATCGAAACCGACAAGGTCGTGCTCGAAGTGCCGGCCCCGTCGGCCGGCGTGCTGACTGAAATCCTGAAGGCTGACGGCAGCACCGTCGCTTCGGGCGAACTGCTGGCCAAGATCGACACCGCTGCCGCCGCTGGCGCCGCCCCTGCTGCTGCCGCACCGGCTCCTGCAGCCGCTGCTGCCGCACCTGCCGCTGCCGCGCCGGCCGCCGCACCTGCTGCGTCGTCGGCACCTGCCGGGTCGATCCCATCGCCTGCCGCTGCCAAGCTGCTGGCCGAAAAGGGCATCGCGCCTGAATCGGTCGACGGTTCGGGCCGTGGTGGCCGCATCACCAAGGGCGACGCCCTGAACGCCTCGGCGCCTGCCGCTGCCCCGGCCGCGCCTGCCGCGCCGAAGGCTCCGGTTGCCGACGCCACGACGCTGGTCAATGGCCGTCCGGAACAGCGCGTGCCAATGAGCCGTCTGCGTGCCCGTGTTGCCGAACGTCTGCTGCAATCGCAATCCGAAAACGCGATTCTGACCACGTTCAACGAAATCAACATGCAAGCCGTCATCGACTTGCGCAACAAGTACAAAGAGAAGTTCGAGAAGGATCACGGCGTCAAGCTGGGCTTCATGTCGTTCTTCGTGAAGGCCGTGGTTGCCGCACTGAAACGCTACCCGGTCGTCAACGCGTCGGTCGACGGCAAGGACATCGTCTACCACGGCTACTTCGACATCGGTATCGCCGTGGGCAGCCCGCGCGGCCTGGTCGTGCCGATCCTGCGCAACGCCGACCAGCTGAGCCTGGCCGAGATCGAAAAGAAGATCGCCGAATTCGGCCAGAAGGCCAAGGACGGCAAGCTGGGCATGGACGACCTGACCGGTGGCACGTTCTCGATCTCGAACGGTGGTACGTTCGGTTCGATGCTGTCGACCCCGATCATCAACCCGCCTCAATCGGCCATCCTGGGCGTGCACGCCACCAAGGAACGCGCCGTGGTCGAAAAGGGCCAGATCGTCATCCGCCCGATGAACTACTTTGCCCTGTCGTATGACCACCGCATCATTGACGGCCGTGAAGCCGTCCTGGCCCTGGTCGCGATCAAGGACGCCCTGGAAGATCCGCAGCGTCTGCTGCTGGACATCTGAGGAGTCACGGAATAATGGCTAAACAATTCGACGTCGTCGTCATCGGCGCGGGCCCTGGCGGCTACATCGCCGCGATCCGCGCAGCCCAGCTGGGCATGTCGGTCGCGTGTATCGACGCATGGTCCAACGCCAAGGGCGGTCCTGCTCCTGGCGGCACCTGCACCAACGTCGGCTGCATCCCGTCCAAGGCGCTGCTGCAATCGTCCGAGCACTATGAACAGGCCGGTCACCACTTTGCCGATCACGGTATCAAGGTGGAAGGCCTGGGTCTGGATCTGGCCAAGCTGCTGGGTCGCAAGGACAATGTCGTCAAGCAGAACAACGACGGCATCCTGTACCTGTTCAAGAAGAACAAGGTCACCTTCTTCCATGGCACGGCAGCATTTGCCGGTCAGGTCGAAGGCGGCTGGGCCATCAAGGTCACCGGCAACGCGTCCGAAGACCTGGTCGGCAAGCACGTGGTGGTTGCAACGGGCTCCAGCCCGCGCGCCTTCCCGGGCATGCCATTCGACGAAAAGCAGATCCTGTCCAACGAAGGCGCTTTGACGATCCCCGACGTGCCCAAGCGTCTGGGCGTGATCGGTGCGGGCGTGATCGGTCTGGAAATGGGCAGCGTGTGGCGCCGCCTGGGTGCCGATGTCACCATTCTTGAAGCCATGCCAACCTTCCTCGGCGCTGCTGACGAACAGGTTGCCAAGGAAGCCTTCAAGGCGCTGACCAAGCAAGGTCTGAAGATCACGATGGGCGTGAAGATTGGCGAAATCCAGTCGGGCGACACCATCACGGTCAACTACACCGATGCTGCCGGCGCTGCGCAAACCCTGGTGGTGGACAAGCTGATCGTGTCGATCGGTCGCGTGCCACACACCGCCGGCCTGAATGCCGAAGGCGTGGGCCTGAAGCTGGACGAGCGCGGCTTTGTCGAAGTCGACGCCGACTGCAAGACCGGCCTGCCCAACGTCTGGGCAATCGGTGACGTGGTCCGCGGCCCGATGCTGGCGCACAAGGCCGAAGAAGAAGGCGTTGCCGTGGCCGAGCGTATCGCCGGCCAGCACGGTCACGTCAACTTCAACACCGTGCCTTGGGTCATCTACACCAACCCGGAAATCTCGTGGGTCGGTCAGACCGAACAGTCGCTCAAGAACGAAGGCCGTGCCTACAAGGCCGGTACCTTCCCGTTCCTGGCCAACGGCCGCGCCCGTGCGTTGGGTGACACGACCGGTCTGGTGAAGATCCTGGCCGATGCGACGACCGATGAAATCCTCGGCGTGCACATCGTGGGCCCGCAAGCTTCCGAGCTGATTTCGGAGTGCGTGGTTGCGATGGAATTCCGTGCTGCGTCTGAAGACATCGCCCGGATCTGCCATGCGCATCCGTCGCTGTCCGAAGCCGTCAAGGAAGCCGCTCTGGCGGTCGACAAGCGCGCGCTGAACTTCTAAGTCCGAAGGGGCCGGCGTTCTGCGTCGGTCCATGTCGATGAAGAAGCCGATGCCTTGCCATTAGCGGAAGGCATCACCAAGAAAGGCCAG
>Ga0079984_1016608_pt1 | contig 12014 bp, 9 predicted proteins | sample Hof3ISUMetaT_18_FD_73498 | JGI IMG/M metagenome (GOLD analysis project Ga0079984, IMG submission 73498) | Enriched soil aggregate microbial communities from Iowa State university to study microbial drivers of carbon cycling -... | ecosystem: Environmental > Terrestrial > Soil > Agricultural land... | reverse complement strand
ATTCCGTCTTTCATCATGGCCGGCTCGGCCGCCATCGCCAGTCCAGGCAGAGTCAGGGCGGCAGCCATCAGCAAAGCCTTAAAGGAAGCAGTCATTTGAGTCATGGAAACCTTCTCTTGTGGTTGTCAGGATTCGGACTTAGAGCTTAGTTCAGGATTCGCACAATCGCCGCCGGACTAAAATACTGTCACACGACTGCAATAATTCCGTTATCTAATGCGGCGCAAGACAGTTAAATGACAAGAGGATTAAGGCATGGTTGGCAGGAGCATTCTGATCGTCGACGACGAAGCGCCCATTCGCGAAATGATCGCCGTTGCGTTGGAAATGGCCGGCTATGACTGCCTCGAGGCAGAGAATTCGCAGCAGGCCCACGCCATCATCGTCGACCGCAAGCCGGACCTGATCCTGCTCGACTGGATGCTGCCCGGCACCTCCGGCATCGAGCTGGCCCGCCGCCTCAAGCGTGACGAGCTGACCGGGGACATCCCGATCATCATGCTCACTGCCAAGGGCGAAGAGGACAACAAGATCCAGGGCCTGGAAGTCGGCGCCGACGACTACATCACCAAACCGTTTTCCCCCCGCGAACTGGTGGCACGCCTCAAGGCCGTGCTGCGTCGCGCCGGCCCGACCGATGGCGAAGCGCCGATCGAAGTCGGCGGCCTGCTGCTCGACCCGATCAGCCACCGCGTGACCATCGACGGCAAACCTGCCGAGATGGGCCCGACCGAATACCGTCTGCTGCAATTCTTCATGACCCACCAGGAGCGCGCCTACACCCGTGGCCAGTTGCTGGATCAGGTCTGGGGCGGCAACGTCTATGTTGAAGAGCGCACCGTCGACGTGCACATCCGGCGCCTGCGCAAGGCCCTCGGCGATGCCTACGAAAATCTGGTACAAACCGTGCGCGGCACCGGCTACCGGTTCTCCACCAAAGCCTGAGCCGAGCGTCAGCCCCGTAGACAAGGACCGCATTTTCCGTGAACCAAAACTGGCATGGCACCCTGATTCGCCACATGCTGTTGCTGGTCACCGGCTGCCTGGTGATCGGCCTGATCACCGGCTACTACGGCTGGAGTCTGGCGGCGGGCCTGGGCCTGTACCTGGCCTGGACGCTCAAGCAACTGCTGCGCCTGCACGAATGGCTGCGCCTGCACCAACCCGATGAAGCACCGCCCGACGGCTACGGCCTGTGGGGCGAGGTGTTCGACAGCATCTACCACCTGCAACGCCGCGACCAACGAGTGCGCGGACGCCTGCAAGCGGTGATCGACCGCGTTCAGGAGTCCACCGCCGCGCTGAAAGACGCGGTGATCATGCTCGACAGCGACGGCAACCTGGAATGGTGGAACCGCGCCGCCGAAACCCTGCTCGGCTTGAAAACCCCGCAGGACAGCGGCCAACCGGTGACCAATCTGGTTCGCCATCCGCGCTTCAAGGAATACTTCGAGCAGGAAAGCTACGCCGAACCGCTGGAAATCCCCTCACCGACCAATGATCGCGTACGCATCCAGCTGTACCTCACGCGCTACGGCAACAACGAACACTTGATGCTGGTGCGCGACGTCACGCGCATCCATCAGCTGGAACAGATGCGCAAGGACTTCATCGCCAACGTCTCCCACGAGCTGCGCACCCCGCTGACGGTGATCTGCGGCTACCTGGAAACCCTGCTCGACAACGTCGAGGAAGTGAACCCGCGCTGGAGCCGCGCCCTGCAGCAGATGCAACAACAGGGCGGCCGCATGCAGACCCTGCTCAACGACTTGCTGCTGCTGGCCAAGCTGGAAGCCACCGATTACCCGTCGGACAACCAGCCGGTGCACATCGACACCCTGCTGCAGTCGATCAAGAGCGATGCGCAGCAGTTGTCAGGCTCAAAGAATCAGCGCATCACCCTGGAAGCCGATACCAGCATCCTGCTCAAGGGCAGCGAGGCGGAACTGCGCAGTGCGTTTTCCAATCTGGTGTTCAACGCCGTCAAATACACCCCGGCCGAGGGCAATATCCGCATCCGCTGGTGGGGCGACGATCAGGGCGCGCATCTGAGCGTGCAGGATTCCGGGATCGGCATCGACAGCAAACACCTGCCGCGCCTGACCGAACGCTTCTACCGTGTCGACTCCAGCCGCAACTCCAACACCGGCGGCACGGGCCTGGGCCTGGCCATCGTCAAACACGTACTGCTGCGCCATCGCGCCCGGATGGAGATCAGCAGCGTGCCCGGTCATGGCAGTACCTTCACCTGCCATTTCGCCCCGGCCCAGGTCGCTCAGGCACGGGTCATCAGCGCCGCTGAGTAATGCCGGACTAGGCAATCGCCAGGTCAGCCGCTACATTGGCTGACTTGCGCCTGCCTTTCAGGTGCGGATTTTTCTTTCTTTCGAATCACACGGAACCCGCAAAACTCCATCATGGACCCTTCCCCTGGCTTGTCCCTCGCAACAATATTCGCCGATTTCGGCATGATTCTTTTCGCTCTGATCCTGGTTCTGCTCAACGGCTTCTTCGTTGCGGCGGAATTCGCCATGGTCAAACTGCGCTCGACCCGGGTCGAAGCCATCGCTGAGCAGCACGGCTGGCGCGGGCACATCCTGCGCACGGTGCACAGTCAGCTCGATGCTTACCTCTCGGCGTGCCAGCTCGGTATCACCCTCGCCTCCCTGGGCCTGGGCTGGGTCGGCGAGCCGGCGTTCGCGCACATTCTCGAGCCGCTGCTGAGCGCGGTCGGCGTGCAGTCGGCGGAAGTCGTCAAAGGCATCTCGTTCTTCACCGCGTTCTTCATCATTTCGTACCTGCACATCGTGGTCGGCGAGCTCGCACCCAAATCCTGGGCGATCCGCAAACCCGAGCTGCTGTCGCTGTGGACGGCGGTGCCGCTGTACCTGTTCTACTGGGCCATGTACCCGGCGATCTACCTGCTCAACGCCAGCGCCAACACCATCCTGCGCATTGCGGGTCAAGGTGAGCCCGGCCCGCATCACGAGCACCATTACAGCCGCGAAGAACTGAAACTGATCCTGCACTCCAGCCGTGGCCAGGACCCGAGCGACCAAGGCATGCGTGTGCTGGCCTCGGCGGTGGAAATGGGCGAACTGGAAGTGGTCGACTGGGCCAACTCCCGGGAAGACCTGATTACCCTCGAGTTCAACGCCCCGCTGAAAGAAATCCTGGCGATGTTCCGTCGCCACAAGTTCAGCCGTTATCCGGTATACGACAGCGAGCGCAAGGAATTCGTCGGCCTGCTGCACATCAAGGATCTGCTGCTGGAGCTGGCGGCGCTGGATCACATTCCCGAGTCGTTCAACCTCGCCGAACTGACCCGCCCACTGGAGCGCGTGTCGCGGCACATGCCGCTGTCGCAGCTGCTGGAACAGTTCCGCAAGGGCGGCTCGCACTTCGCTGTGGTCGAAGAGGCCGACGGCAACATCATCGGCTACCTGACCATGGAAGACGTGCTGGAAGTGCTGGTCGGCGACATCCAGGACGAACACCGCAAGGCCGAGCGCGGCATCCTCGCCTACCAGCCGGGCAAGTTGCTGGTGCGGGGCGATACGCCGCTGTTCAAGGTCGAGCGCCTGCTGGGGATCGACCTGGATCACATCGAAGCCGAAACCCTCGCCGGGCTGATCTACGAAACCCTGAAACGGGTGCCGGAAGAGGAAGAAGTGCTGGAAGTCGAAGGCCTGCGGATCATCATCAAGAAGATGAAAGGTCCGAAGATCATTCTGGCCAAGGTGCTGATGCTGGATTGATTGTCGGATCCGGCACCGCATCGATCCCTTCGCGAGCAGGCTCGCTCCCACGGTTGCAATGAATGTCAATGTGGGAGCGAGCCTGCTCGCGAAAGGGTCAGCAGACGCACCTCGTTACTGCTTGCCCAGCGCAAAGTTGGGCAACGCCCCCAGCGGCTGGTTGAACTGATACGGAATCGACACCAGCCCCATTCCGGTATTGCGCTGCACCACGAAGTGCAAGTGCGGGCCGCTGCTGTTGCCGGTGTTGCCGGACAGCGCCAGCGGACTGCCCACCGCCACTCGCTGCCCCTCGCGCACACTCACCGACCCTTGTTTGAGATGCAGGTACACGCCCATCGTGCCGTCGTCGTGCAGGATCCGAACGAAGTTGCCGGACGGATCGGTGCCGCGTCCGTTCTGGGAATTCTCGGTCTTCACCACCACCCCGGCGCGCGCCGCGATGATCGGCGTGCCGACCGGCATGGCGATGTCCATCGCATATTTGTTCTTCGGCCCGAAGTGGCTGTAATCGCCATTGGCGCCCTGGCTGAGGCGGAACGGCCCGCCACGCCATGGAAACGGATAGCGATAGCCCTGAGCCGCGCCAGCCGGGTCGCCGAGGGAATACTGGAACATCGGCGTGTACACCAGCGGTTTGCCACCGGATACCGGCGTCAGCAACGCCAGCCGCGTATTGCTGCGCGCCGACAGAACCCGGCGAATCGTTTGCGCCGGTGCGCCGCGCACGTTGCTCATCCCGGTAAACGCCAGGGCAACCTCGACCGGCGCATACAGGTCGTTGCGCACGAACACCACGTCCGCGCCCTTCTGTTTCTTGATGTCGAGATAGACCTGGCGCTCGAGGCGCTCGACCATCCGATCCTGAAACACGAACACCTGGGAGCCTTTGCTCGGACGGTCGCTGTACGAAACCACTCCGTTGGCATCGGTGGACTTGTAGATCGTCATGGCCACCGTCGAGGTGGAGGCCATGAACAGACCACAGAAAAACAGCAGGCGCAGGGGCATGGGCAAAAGTTCTGTCGAGTAAGGCCTGGGAATGAGCCTAGCAGCTGAAGCAGACCAGGCTAGTCGACAGATGTTTCAAATTGGGCAGTGCGAGAGATGGGTGGTGCTTTTGATGACCCCATCGCCAGCAGGCTGGCTCCCACAGGTTCGGTGTGAACCCCGTGGGAGCCAGCCTGCTGGCGATGGCGGACGGTCAGGCGACGAAGATCACGCGCCCGGAACGAAGTGCTTCTGCGCCGTGCCGCGGGCGATCAGGCGGGAGATGTAGTCGAGCTTCTGCGCGTCCTGGTCGACGAAGCGGAAGGTCAGTTGCAGCCAGTCGCTGTCGGGTTTCGGCTCGTGGGCGACGACGGCGTGCAGATAGCCGTTGAGACGGGCGATTTCGGCGTTGTCGCCCTGCTCCAGATCGAGCACGGCGCTGTCGAGGATCTGCGGCAGGGTGTCGGTGCGTTTCACCACCAGCAGCGCTTCCTTGATGCTCAGGGCCTTGATCACGCATTGCTGAGTGCCGCTAGGGAGGCGCAGTTGGCCCTGACCGCGACCGCCGGCCGGAGCGCTTGAGGCTGCTGGCGCTTTCACCGGCGGGCTGTTGAGCAGACCACGCTGTGGCGCGGCGGCAGGTGCCGGGGCGGCAGCGGCAGGCTTGGCAAACGGGTTGGCCGCAGCAGCAGCCGGAGCGGAACCGACCACGGCAGCCTTGCCGCCGGTCAACGCGCTCAGGGAGTCGTTGCCGAACGCCGAGTTCATCTTGGTTGGAGCGCTGTTCATCAGAGAGTCGAGCTTGCCGACCTTGTTCAGGGCCTGCTTGACCTTGGTCAGCAGTTGCTCGTTGGTGAACGGCTTGCTGACATAACCGGTAACACCGGCCTGGATCGCCTGCACGACGTTTTCCTTGTCGCCCCGGCTGGTGACCATGATGAACGGCATGGTCTTGAGGTTGTCCTGCTCACGGCACCAGGTCAGCAGTTCGAGACCGGACATTTCCGGCATTTCCCAGTCGCACAGCACCAGGTCGAAGGCTTCCTTGGCCAGCATGGCCTGGGCCTTCTTGCCGTTGATGGCGTCCTCGGTGCGGATCCCCGGGAAGTAATTACGCAGGCACTTTTTCACCAGGTCACGAATGAACGATGCATCGTCCACGACCAACACACTGATCTTGCTCATCCAACACCCCTATTAAAATCCCGGCAAGCATAACGCTGGCTGATGGCACATTGCCAAAACTCTTCAGTCACGCCGGGACTTTTCGTTCGCGGGTGCTGCTTTTTATTTCGGTTCTGCCTATGAAAAGCAGAAACAAAAACGCCCGGCCAAAGGGCCGGGCGCTTTTCTCAGGCAATCTTACTTATCGTCAGCATCGCCCGGAACATTAGCGGTTTCGCCACTTGTCCCTTCAACTTCTTCCTTCATGCGCTTGAGGCCCATGTGCCGCACGTCGGTACCGCGCACCAGGTAAATCACCAGCTCGGAGATGTTGCGCGCGTGGTCGCCGATCCGCTCAAGCGAACGCAGGACCCAGATAATGCTCAAGACCCGCGAGATAGAGCGCGGGTCTTCCATCATGTAGGTCGCCAGCTCGCGCAGGGCGGTCTTGTATTCGCGGTCGATGATCTTGTCGTATTGCGCCACCGACAGCGCCAGGTCGGCGTCGAAGCGGGCGAAAGCGTCCAGCGCATCACGCACCATGTTGCGCACCTGGTCGCCGATGTGGCGAACCTCGACGTAACCGCGCGGCGCTTCGCCTTCTTCGCACAACTGGATCGCACGGCGGGCGATCTTGGTCGCTTCGTCGCCGATGCGCTCCAGGTCGATCACCGACTTGGAGATGCTGATGATCAGACGCAGGTCGGAGGCCGCCGGCTGACGACGGGCCAGAATGCGCAGGCATTCTTCGTCGATGTTGCGTTCCATCTGGTTGATCTGGTCGTCAATCTCGCGCACTTGCTGGGCCAGGCCCGAGTCGGCCTCGATCAGCGCGGTGACTGCATCGTTGACCTGCTTCTCGACCAGCCCGCCCATGGCCAGCAGGTGGCTGCGCACTTCTTCCAGTTCGGCGTTGAACTGCGCGGAAATGTGATGGGTAAGGCCTTCTTTACTAATCATGTTGGCGTCCTTGGAGCGTCCGGTAAGGTGCGGCGGGCCGCAGCGTCAATTCTGTGAATAACCCGCAACTGTCAGCCGTAACGACCGGTGATGTAGTCTTCGGTCTGCTTCTTGGCCGGATTGGTGAACAGGGTATCGGTGTCGCCGAATTCCACCAGTTTGCCCATGTACATGAACGCCGTGTAGTCGGACACCCGCGCCGCCTGCTGCATGTTGTGGGTCACGATGACGATGGTGAACTTGGATTTGAGCTCGTAGATCAGCTCTTCGACTTTCAGGGTCGAGATCGGGTCGAGAGCCGAGCACGGTTCGTCGAGCAGCAGCACTTCCGGCTCCACGGCGATGGTACGGGCGATCACCAGACGCTGTTGCTGTCCACCGGACAGACCGAGGGCCGAGTCATGCAGACGGTCTTTCACTTCGTCCCACAGGGCCGCGCCTTTCAACGCCCACTCGACGGCTTCGTCGAGGATGCGCTTCTTGTTGATGCCCTGGATGCGCAGGCCGTAGACCACGTTTTCGTAGATGGTCTTCGGGAACGGGTTAGGCTTCTGGAACACCATACCGACCCGGCGACGCAGCTCGGCCACGTCTTCGCCCTTGCGGTAGATGTTGTTGCCGTACAGGTTGATCGCGCCTTCGACACGGCAGCCGTCCACCAGGTCGTTCATGCGGTTGAAGGTCCGCAGCAGCGTGGACTTGCCGCAGCCGGACGGGCCGATAAAGGCGGTCACGCGCTGTTTCGGGATGTTCATGCTGACGTCGTACAGCGCTTGTTTCTCGCCGTAGAACAGGCTCAGGCCCGGCACTTCGATGGCCACGGTTTCCTGCTCGAGGTTCAGGCTCTGCTTGTCGCGGCCCAGGGCAGACATGTTGATGCCGTGGGTATGTGTTTCGTGCTGCATGGGAGATCCCCTGTGCTAACAAATTCGGTTCGGTTGGCTGCCGGGATACAGGCCGGCAGCCCTTCAATTCTTGTGACGGCGATCAGCTGTCCAGCGCCTTGTACTTCTCGCGCAGGTGGTTACGGATGTACACCGCCGACAGGTTCAGGGTGGCGATCACCAGCACCAGCAGCAGCGCCGTGGCGTACACCAGCGGCCGCGCGGCCTCGACGTTCGGGCTCTGGAAGCCAACGTCATAGATGTGGAAGCCCAGGTGCATGATCTTCTGATCAAGGTGCAGGTACGGGTAGTTGCCGTCCACCGGCAGCGACGGCGCCAGTTTCACCACACCCACCAGCATCAGCGGCGCCACTTCACCGGCGGCGCGAGCCACGGCGAGGATCATGCCGGTCATCATCGCCGGACTGGCCATCGGCAGAACGATCTTCCACAGGGTTTCAGCCTTGGTCGCGCCGAGGGCCAGCGAGCCTTCACGCACGGTGCGCGGGATACGCGCCAGACCTTCCTCGGTGGCCACGATCACCACCGGCACCGCCAGCAGCGCCAGGGTCAGCGAAGCCCAGAGCAGACCCGGCGTACCGAAGGTCGGTGCCGGCAGCGCTTCAGGGAAGAACAGACGGTCGAGCGAACCACCGAGCACATAGACGAAGAAGCCCAGACCGAACACGCCGTAAACAATCGCCGGAACACCCGCCAGGTTGTTCACCGCGATCCGGATCACCCGGGTCAGGGTGTTCTGCTTGGCGTATTCACGCAGGTACACCGCCGCCAGCACGCCGAACGGGGTCACGATCATCGCCATGATCAGGGTCATCATCACGGTGCCGAAGATCGCCGGGAAAATCCCGCCTTCGGTGTTCGCTTCACGCGGGTCGTCGGACAGGAATTCCCAGACCTTGCTGAAGTAGAAACCGATCTTGGTGAACGTCCCCATCGCGTTCGGCTGGTAGGCGTGAACCACTTTGCCCAGGCCGATTTCGATTTCCTTGCCGTTGGCATCACGAGCGGTCAAAGCGTCACGGTTGAACTGCGCGTGCAGGTCGGCCAGACGGGCTTCGATGTCCTGATAGCGGGCGTTCAGCTCGGCGCGCTCGGATTCCATGTCCGCTTGCGCGGTGGCGTCGAGCTTGCCTTCCAGCTCCAGCTTGCGACCGTGCAGACGGATGCGCTCGAGGCCGGCGTTGATTGCGCCGATGTCGGTTTTTTCCAGCGACTTGAGCTGCGCGGCGAGGCCGTTCACGCGGTTGATCCGCGCCTGCAGCTCAGGCCAGGCCGCTTCGCCTTCGGCGATCACCTTGCCGTCCTGTTTGACGTTGACCAGGTAGCCGTAGAAGTTGCCCCACTCACGACGCTCCAGCGCCATCAGCTCCGGCGGATTCTTCTGGTCGGTCAGCCACTCGCCGACGATCCAGGTGAAGTCGTTGCCGTTCAGGTCACGGTTGCCGACCTTGATCAGCTCACGGGTCATGAATTCCGGACCTTCGTCCGGCACCGGCAGGCCGGCGCTCTTCAGACGGGCGCGCGGCACTTCTTCTTTCTGCACCACTTCGCCCACGACCAGATGCTGGCCCTGGCCCGGTACGTCATAGCTGGCGTGGATCAGATCCGCCGGCCAGAAGTGACCCAGACCGCGCACGGCGATTACCGCGAGCAGGCCAATGGTCATGATGACCGCGATGGACACCGCGCCGCCGCTGATCCAGACGCCGGGGGCGCCGCTCTTGAACCATCCTTTCAGGGAGTTCTGTTTCACAGACTTCTACCTTTGCTTAAAGCGACGAGTATTTCTTGCGCAGACGCTGACGAATCAGTTCCGCGAGGGTGTTCATGACGAAGGTGAACAACAGCAGCACCAGCGCCGAGAGGAACAGCACGCGGTAGTGGCTGCCGCCGACTTCCGACTCCGGCATTTCCACCGCGACGTTGGCGGCCAGGGTGCGCAGGCCTTCGAACAGGTTCATTTCCATGACCGGGGTGTTGCCGGTGGCCATCAGCACGATCATGGTTTCACCGACTGCACGACCCATGCCGATCATCAGCGCCGAGAAGATGCCCGGGCTGGCGGTCAGGATCACCACGCGCGTCATGGTCTGCCACGGCGTGGCACCGAGGGCCAGCGAGCCCAGGGTCAGGCCGCGCGGCACGCTGAACACGGCGTCTTCGGCGATCGAGTAGATGTTCGGGATCACCGCAAAACCCATGGCCAGACCGACCACCAGTGCGTTGCGCTGGTCGTAGGTGATGCCCAGGTCGTGGGAGATCCACATGCGCATGTCACCACCGAAGAACCAGTTCTCCATGAACGGGCTCATGTACAGCGACAGCCAGCCCACGAACAGGATCACCGGGATCAGCAGCGCACTTTCCCAGCCATCCGGGACTTTCAGGCGGATCGATTCAGGCAGGCGGCTGAAGGTGAAACCGGCGATCAGGATGCCGATCGGCAGCAGCATCAGCAGGCTGAAGATGCCCGGCAGATGCCCTTCTACATAAGGCGCGAGGAACAGACCGGCGAAGAAGCCGAGGATCACCGTCGGCATCGCTTCCATCAGCTCGATCACCGGCTTGACCTTGCGGCGCATGCCCGGGGCCATGAAGTACGCGGTGTAGATCGCAGCGGCGACGGCCAGCGGTGCGGCCAGCAGCATCGCGTAGAACGCGGCTTTCAGGGTGCCGAAGGTCAGTGGCGACAGGCTCAGTTTCGGTTCGAAATCGGTGTTGGCAGCTGTCGATTGCCAGACGTATTTAGGCTCGTCGTAGTTCTCGTACCAGACCTTGCTCCACAGTGCGCTCCACGAGACTTCCGGGTGCGGGTTGTCGAGCAGCAGCGGTTGCAGCTTGCCGCCGGCTTCGACGATCACGCGGTTGGCCCGTGGCGACAGACCGAACAGGCCCTGGCCTTCGACCACCTGATCGACCAGCAAGGTGCGATGCGCGGTGCTGTGGAACACGCCGAGCTTGCCGCTGGCATCCAGGGCCAGGAAGCCCTTGCGACGTTCTTCGGCGGAAATTTCAACGATCGGCGTGGTGCCCATCTGGAAGGTGCGGATCTGCTTCAGGCGCAGCTCGCCATCGGTGTCGCGGGCCATGAACCACTGGGCCAGGCCACCCTTGGAGTCACCGACGATCAGCGAGATACCACCGACCAGTTGCGTAGTCGCAGTGACTTCAGCGTCAGCGTTTTCCAGCAGCTTGTAGCGACCGTTGAGGCTCTTGTCGCTCAGGCTGAACACGTCGGCCTGGGCACGACCGTTGACCACGTACAGCCACTGCTGGCGCGGGTCGACGAAAATGTTTTTTACGGGCTCGGTCATCTGCGGCAGATCGATACGCTTCTGCTCGTTGGTGACTTCGCCGGTCATCATGTTTTCTTCGCTGGTCAGCGACAGCACATTCAGTTGCGAACCGGTGGAGCCGACCAGCATCAGGGTCGAATCGGTGGCATTGAGGCTGACGTGCTCCAGCGCACCGCCACTTTCGTTGAGCGCGATCGGTGTCTCGCCGTACGGGTACTCAATGGCCGGGGTGATGGTCTTCTTGCCATCCGGGTAGCTGACTTTATAAGTGTGACGGAACACCAGCGCCTGGCCGTTGGACAGGCCCACGGCCACCAGCGGATGGCCCGGCTGGTCTTCGCCGATGGAGGTCACACTGGCGCCTGCCGGCAGGGGCAGATCGACGCGCTTCAGTTCAGCGCCACTGTCGATGTCGAAGAACAGCGCCTGGCCCTTATCGGAAACGCGCATGGCCACCTGATTCTGCTCTTCGAGCGAAATCATCAGCGGCTTGCCGGCGTCCTGCATCCAGGCCGGGGTGAGTGCATCTTTCGCGGTCAGGTCGGCACCCTTGAACAGCGGCGCGACCACGTAGGCGAGGAAGAAGAAGATCAGGGTGATGGCTGCCAGTACCGCCAGCCCGCCGACGAGGACGTACCAGCGAGTGAAGCGATCCTTGAGCGCGCGAATGCGGCGCTTGCGTTGCAACTCAGGCGTATTGAAGTCAATGCGCTTGGGAGGGTTCGTAGTCATTTTGGAATTGGCCAGATCATTCATGCGCACACCCTAGCGATCCTGTATGACAGAAAGATGACAATGCAGTGACGCACCAAATCCGCCGCCAGCAGGGCACTGGCAGTGGATAGAAGAATTCGGGGAGTGTGGGGGCCGGGCCGCTTGCGGGCCGGGCCCCACACGTGAGTCAGGCGGGGTTCACCCCTGACTCAGTTTGTTACTTTTTT
>Ga0079984_1000672_pt1 | contig 12488 bp, 9 predicted proteins | sample Hof3ISUMetaT_18_FD_73498 | JGI IMG/M metagenome (GOLD analysis project Ga0079984, IMG submission 73498) | Enriched soil aggregate microbial communities from Iowa State university to study microbial drivers of carbon cycling -... | ecosystem: Environmental > Terrestrial > Soil > Agricultural land... | reverse complement strand
TGCCGCTGGAGACCGCCCTTGCCTGACATTCGCCCGCCCGTTCTCGACGAAATCGACCGTCAGTTGATTGCGGCCCTGCAGATCAACGCCCGCGAAAGCGTGGCCATGCTTGCCCGGCAACTGGGCATCGCCCGGACCACCGTCACCTCGCGCCTGGCACGCCTGGAGAAGGCCAAGGTCATCACGGGCTACGGCGTGCGGCTGGGCCAGCGCGTGGTGGACGGCGGACTGCAGGCGTACGTGGGCATTACCGTGCAGCCGCGTTCCGGCAAGGAAGTGTTGCGGCGTTTGAGTGCGATGGCCCAGGTGCAGCAATTATGTGCGGTGAGTGGCGAATTTGATTATGTGGCCTGGTTGCGCAGCGATTCGCCGGAGCAACTGGATCAGTTGCTGGATCAGATTGGCAGTGTCGATGGGGTGGAGAAGACGACGACGTCGATCATCCTGAGCAGCAAGATTGATCGGGGGCAGCCTGTTTGAGTTTCCAGGGCTGTGTCATCGCTGAATGAACGGGCGCTATCGCGAACAGGCTCGCCCCACATTGGCCGATGTGCACATCAACATCGTCACATTGACCAATATAATTGCAAAACGACGACACATTGCGTCTTATTAACGTGTTCTAGGCTCTCTAGAATGGCCGGCATCTTTTCCTATACTCAGATGCGCATTCCGCGTCGGGTCGACAGCAAGGTCAGCCATGAACAAGAACAATCGCCATCCTGCAGACGGTAAAAAACCAGTCACCATTTTCGGTCCGGACTTTCCCTTCGCCTTCGACGACTGGATCGAACACCCGGCAGGCCTGGGCAGCATTCCCGAGCACCATCACGGCGCCGAGGTGGCGATCGTCGGCGCCGGCATCGCAGGCCTGGTAGCCGCCTACGAATTGATGAAACTGGGCCTCAAGCCCGTGGTCTATGAGGCCTCGAAACTGGGCGGGCGCCTGCGCTCCCAGGCGTTCAACGGCACCGATGGCATCGTCGCCGAGCTGGGTGGCATGCGCTTTCCGGTATCGTCCACCGCGTTCTATCACTATGTCGACAAGCTGGGTCTTGAAACCAAACCCTTCCCCAACCCGCTGACGCCTGCCTCCGGCAGCACCGTCATCGACCTGGAAGGCAAGACCCATTACGCACAGAAACTGGCGGATCTTCCTGCGCTGTTCCAGGAAGTCGCCGACGCCTGGGCCGATGCCCTGGAAGCCGGCTCGCAGTTCTCCGATATCCAGCAGGCCATCCGCGACCGCGACGTACCGCGCCTCAAGGAACTATGGAACACCCTCGTGCCGCTGTGGGACGACCGCACTTTCTACGATTTCGTCGCCACCTCCGAAGCCTTCGCCAAACTGTCGTTCCATCACCGCGAAGTGTTCGGCCAGGTCGGTTTCGGTACCGGTGGCTGGGACTCGGACTTCCCCAACTCGATGCTGGAAATCTTTCGCGTGGTGATGACCAACTGCGACGATCACCAGCATCTGGTGGTCGGTGGCGTCGAACAAGTGCCCCAGGGCATCTGGCGCCACGTCCCGGAACGCTGTGTACACTGGCCCCAGGGCACCAGCCTCAAGTCGTTGCATCGCGGTGCGCCACGTTCCGGTGTGAAGAAAATCGCCCACGCGCCGGACGGCCGTTTTGCGGTCACCGACAACAATGGCGATACCCGCGAATACGCCGCGGTGCTGACCACCTGCCAGAGCTGGCTGCTGACCACCCAGATCGAATGCGATGAAACCCTGTTCTCGCAGAAAATGTGGATGGCCCTGGACCGCACCCGCTACATGCAGTCGTCGAAAACCTTCGTGATGGTCGACCGCCCGTTCTGGAAGGACAAAGACCCAGAAACCGGCCGCGACCTGATGAGCATGACCCTCACCGATCGCCTGACCCGCGGCACTTACCTGTTCGATAACGGCGACGACAAGCCCGGGGTGATTTGCCTGTCGTATTCGTGGATGAGCGACGCCTTGAAAATGCTCCCGCACCCGGTGGAAAAACGCGTGAAACTGGCGCTGGACGCGTTGAAAAAGATCTACCCGAAAGTCGACATCGCCGCGCGAATCATCGGCGATCCAATCACCGTGTCCTGGGAAGCCGACCCGCATTTCCTCGGCGCCTTCAAGGGCGCCCTGCCCGGCCACTACCGCTACAACCAGCGCATGTATGCGCATTTCATGCAGGACGACATGCCGGCCGAGCAGCGCGGGATTTTCATCGCCGGTGACGACGTGTCATGGACGCCGGCCTGGGTCGAAGGCGCGGTGCAGACCTCGCTCAACGCGGTATGGGGCATCATGAAACACTTCGGCGGTGCAACTCACGCCGAGAATCCGGGTCCAGGAGATGTGTTCAACGAGATCGGTCCGATCGCCCTGCCCGAGTAAGAGGAATCTGAAATGCGCGTAGCCCTTTACCAATGTCCACCGTTGCCCCTGGATGTCGCCGGCAACCTTCAGCGCCTGCATCAGCTGGCACTGGAAGCAAAGGGCGCCGACTTGCTGGTATTGCCGGAGATGTTCCTGACCGGCTACAACATCGGCGTCGATGCCGTCAGTGTGCTGGCGGAGGTGCACAACGGTGAATCGGCGCAGCAGATTGCGCGCATTGCCAAGGCTATCGGGATCGCCATTTTGTATGGCTATCCCGAACGCACCGCGGACGGACAGATCTACAACGCCGTGCAACTGATCGACGCCAATGGCGAGCGTCTGTGCAACTACCGCAAGACGCATCTGTTCGGTGACCTCGACCGTTCGATGTTCAGCGCCGGCACGGATGACTTCCCCATCGTTGAACTCAACGGCTGGAAGCTCGGTTTCCTGATCTGTTACGACCTTGAGTTCCCGGAAAACGCCCGGCGCCTGGCCCTGGCCGGTGCCGAGCTGATTCTGGCACCCACGGCCAACATGATCCCGTTCGATTTCATCGCTGACGTCACCGTCCGCGCCCGGGCCTACGAGAATCAGTGCTACGTGGCCTATGCAAACTATTGCGGCCATGAAGGCGATATCCACTATTGTGGCCAAAGCAGCATCGCCGCCCCGGATGGCAGCCGCATCGCACAAGCGGGGCTCGATGAAGCGCTGATTGTCGGTGAGCTGGACCGCCAGTTGATGGTCGAGTCTCGCGCCGCCAACCGATACCTGATCGATCGCCGCCCTGAGCTTTACAGCGCACTGAACAAGCGCTGAGCCACCGTTATCCGCTAGCATTGGCACTTCTCTGTCCTGGAAGTGCTCATGCCTGCGCTGAATCACCCTCGCCCCCACACGCAAACCCTGGCCAACGGCTTGCGGGTGACGCTGCGTCATGCCCCGGATTTGAAGCGCTGCGCGGCAGCGTTGCGGGTTGCCGCCGGCAGCCATGACGTGCCGTTGGCGTGGCCAGGCCTGGCGCACTTTCTGGAACACCTGCTGTTCCTCGGTACCGAGCGCCATGCCGCCGACCAAGGGCTGATGGCCTACGTCCAGCGTCACGGCGGCCAGGTGAATGCGCAAACCTGCGAGCGCACCACCGATTACTTTTTCGAGCTAGCACCCCAGGCGTTTGCCGAGGGCCTGGAACGGTTGGCTGACATGCTCGCCCATCCACGCATGGATCTGGACGATCAGCGCCGGGAACGGGAAGTGCTGCACGCGGAATTCATTGCCTGGTCGCAGGATGCCGCGGCGCAGCGGCAACTGGCCCTGCTGGACGGGCTTGACGACGCGCATCCGTTGCGTGGTTTCCATGCCGGCAACCGCGACAGCCTGCCAGTGCCGCAACCCGAATTCCAGCAAGCCTTGCAAGACTTTTATCAGCGCTATTACCAGAGTGGACAAATGACCCTGAGCCTTGCCGGCCCGCAGAGCCTCGATGAGTTGAGGTTGTTGGCCGAAGCATTCGGCAACGTCATTGCCAAGGGCGAAAAGGTCCCGCAATTACCCCCCACACCGTTGATGACAGGGCCGCACAAACATTATCAACAGGCCGCAGAGCATCGGCTGGACCTGCTGTTTGCCCTGGAAGCATTGCCCGACTCATCGCCCGAGGCATTGGACTTTCTGTGCCATTGGCTCAACAGCACCAAACCCGGTGGGCTATTGGCTGAACTGCGCAATCAAGGCCGCGCGGAAAACCTCAAGGCGCGCCCGTTGTATCAGTTCGCCGGACAAGCCTTATTGCACATTGAGTTCACCCTGGCCGCCAATGCACCCGCGACCGGAATTGGCGAACAATTGCAGGATTGGCTGGGCTTTTTCGCCCACCAGGACTGGCGCGGGTTGCGTGAGGAATACGCGGCCCTGCGCCAGCGCCGGCAAGGTATCAGCAGCGCCTTGCAACTGGCCCGGCAGGACAGCGAGGAGCGCGAAACAGCCTTATCCGAACTCGCTGTTACCGCCCTCAAGACCATTCTGGAAAAAATCGGCGCCGTGGATAACTTCAAGGGTCCCTGGCAGCTCCCGGCACCCAATCCGTTCCTGCACAGTGAAACGGCGTCTCCCGACGCCGGCTTGATTCGCGGACAAACCAGCGCTCACCGGGGCCTGCGCACCTTCGCTCAAGACCGCTCACGCAGCCGCCGCGAACGTTCGCCGATGCAATTTCTCCAGGCCTTGCCGGATGATGGCGCGCAAGGCGCGTTGTATCTGCGCTGGCGCCTGGAAGCGGCCCCCGGCGCCAGTCTTCAATCACGCCTGGACAGCAACCTGCGAGCGTTGCGCGAAGACGCCCATCAGGCTGGCGTGGAAGTCTCCTTCGACGCATCGGGTAACCAATGGCTGTTGAAAATGACTGGCCTGCAGGCACCGATGGCAACCATCCTGGAACACGCGCTGAACCTGCTGACCCAACCTGATACGGCATTGTCACAGCAGGCCTGCCCTGCCCTGATGCCGATTCGACAACTACTCAAGGTGCTACCCGATCACTGCCTTGAGCCCTCGGCCGAATCGGACGACCTGGCCCAGCTGTGGTCCAGTGCGCGCTGGACCGGCCTGGCGAGTGGCTTTTGCACCCAGGCTCAAGCGGCCATGAGCCTGGCCTTGAGCCGAGTGCCGGGGACTGCGGACACGCAACAGGTATCGATACCGTCCATTCACACGCAGCACCTGTGGAGCACCGTAGAAGCCGATTCCAGCGAGCATGCACTGTTGTTGTTCTGCCCGACAGCCACCCGGGAACTGGCTGACGAAGCGGCCTGGCGGTTGCTCGCCCATGTTTGCCAGACGCCGTTCTATCAGCGCCTGCGAGGGGAGTTGCAACTGGGCTACGCGGTATTCAGCGCCCTGCGACAGGTCCACGGGCAGACCGGGCTGCTGTTCGGCGTGCAATCGCCGAATGTTGCTGGCGCAGTGCTCTTGCAGCACATCGAACAGTTCCTGGACAGGTTGCCGGCGCTGATCCAGGACCTGGATGAGCGCGCGTTCGTCAGCCAACGCCAGGCCTTGGTTGATCAGTTCTCCAGCGCCGCCCTGACCACAAGCCAGGCCGCGGAATTGCTCTGGCAGGGAAAATTGGCTGGCCGCCCGTCGGATTATCTGGCGCAGTTGCCCCAGGCCATTCTCCTGATCGACCGCGCTGCTCTGTTGGCCGCGGCTCAGCGCTTGATCCGGGCCGAAGGCGGTTGGCGCTGCCTGGCGAACAGCCCCGCACCCGGTGCGCCCTGGCAAGCGACAAAATGATCATTACCCAGACGGTAAGGAGCTTTTTCAAAGTTTCACGGGCAATCCTTGTGAAATTTTGAGTAACATAGCAGCCTAACTATTTGGAACATCTCTGACCGGAGGTGGACTATACATATAGATAGCGCTGTCCAACCCACCCTGAAGGAGTTCAACTGATGGCCTGGACCAAACCGGCTTACACCGACCTGCGTATCGGCTTTGAAGTCACCATGTACTTCGCTAGCCGCTGAGCTCTGCCCTGGCAGAAATGCAGCACAACGCCTCGGTTATCCGAGGCGTTTTATTTTCAGCGTTTGAAATGATGGAGCGCCCATGTTTGTCCAGATCCTAGGTTCCGCCGCCGGCGGTGGTTTTCCTCAGTGGAACTGCAATTGCGAGAACTGCGCCGGATTTCGCGATGGCAGCCTGCGGGCCAAGGCGCGCACCCAGTCGTCCATCGCGATATCCGATAACGGCGTGAACTGGGTGCTGTGCAACACCTCCCCGGACATCCGGGCCCAGCTCCAGAGCTTCGCGCCCATGCAACCGGGCCGTGCACTGCGCGACACAGGGATCAGCGCGATCATCCTGATGGACAGCCAGATCGATCACACCACCGGCCTGCTCAGCCTGCGCGAGGGTTGCCCGCATCAGGTCTGGTGCACCGACATGGTCCATGAAGACCTGAGCACCGGTTTCCCGCTGTTCAACATGCTGACCCACTGGAACGGCGGCTTGAGCTGGAACCGCATCGACCTCGACCAAAGCTTCAGCATTGCAGCCTGCCCGAACCTGCGTTTCACCCCGCTGCCCCTGCGCAGCGCCGCCCCACCCTACTCGCCGCATCGCTTCGACCCGCACCCGGGCGATAACATCGGCCTGATCGTCGAAGACCTCAATACCGGCGGCAAGCTGTTCTACGCACCGGGGCTGGGCAAGGTCGATGCACCGCTGCTGGACATCATGGCCGCCAGCGATTGCCTGTTGGTCGACGGCACGCTATGGGATGACGACGAAATGCAGCGCCGTGGGGTCGGTACCCGCACCGGCCGTGAGATGGGCCACCTGGCACAGAACGGCCCCGGCGGCATGCTCGAAGTGCTGGAGCAACTGCCGAAACAGCGCAAGGTGCTTATCCACATCAACAACACCAACCCGATTCTCGACGAAGATTCGCCGCAGCGGGCGGAGTTGGAACGGCGCCAGGTTGAAGTGGCTTATGACGGCATGAGTATTGTGTTGTAACCGATGACCCCTTCGCGAGCAGGCTCGCTCCCACAGGGGGAAGGCGATCTACTGTGGGAGCGAGCCTGCTCGCGAAGAGGCCGGTAATAACGCCTCATTTCTACGGCTGTTCGTTGGAGAACCGCAATGACCGACACCCCCATGTCCCCCGCCGAATTCGAAGCCGCCCTGCGCGCCAAGGGTGCCTTCTACCACATCCACCACCCCTATCACGTGGCGATGTACGAAGGCCGGGCCACCCGCGAGCAGATCCAGGGCTGGGTCGCCAACCGTTTTTACTATCAGGTGAACATTCCGCTCAAGGATGCCGCCATCCTCGCCAACTGCCCGGACCGCGAGGTCCGCCGCGAATGGATTCAACGCCTGCTCGACCATGACGGCGCCCCCGGCGAAGACGGGGGCATCGAAGCCTGGCTGCGCCTGGGCCAGGCCGTCGGTCTCGACCCGGAGCAATTGCGCTCCCAGGAGCTGGTGCTGCCCGGCGTGCGTTTTGCCGTCGACGCCTACGTCAACTTCGCCCGTCGGGCCCGTTGGCAGGAGGCTGCCAGCAGCTCGCTGACCGAACTGTTCGCCCCGCAGATCCATCAGTCGCGCCTGGACAGCTGGCCGCAGCATTACCCGTGGATCGACCCGGCCGGCTATGCGTATTTCCGCACGCGCCTGGGCCAGGCGCGACGCGATGTCGAGCACGGCCTGGCCATCACCCTCGAGCACTACAAGACCCGCGAAGGCCAGGAACGCATGCTGGACATTCTCCAGTTCAAACTGGACATACTTTGGAGCATGCTCGATGCCATGAGCATGGCCTATGAGTTGAACCGCCCGCCCTACCATACGGTGACGAATGAACGGGTGTGGCACAAAGGAATCGCCCTATGACTTTCGATCGCAGCAAGACCCCGTCCTGGCGCCCCGGCTACCGCTTCCAGTACGAACCGGCGCAGAAAGGCCACGTGCTGCTGTACCCCGAGGGCATGATCAAGCTCAATGACAGCGCCAGCTTGATTGGCGGCCTGATCGATGGCGAGCGCGATGTCGCCGCGATCATCAATGCGCTCGACCAGCAGTTCCCGGGCGTGCCCGAGCTCGCTGAGGACATCGAGCAATTCATGGAGGTTGCCCGTGCGCAACACTGGATCGAACTTGCCTGATTCATCCAGGCAGGTACCGCCCACACCCGAGATCGGCCTGCCCCTGTGGCTGCTGGCCGAGCTGACCTATCGCTGCCCGCTGCAATGCCCGTACTGCTCCAATCCGCTGGATTTTGCCGAACAAGGCCAGGAACTCAGTACCGAGCAGTGGATCAAGGTGTTCCGTGAGGCACGCGAGATGGGCGCGGCGCAGCTGGGCTTTTCCGGCGGTGAGCCGCTGGTGCGCCAGGACCTCGCCGAGCTGATTGCCGAGGCGCGCCAGCTGGGTTTCTACACCAACCTGATCACCTCCGGCATCGGCCTGACCGAGCAGAAAATCAGCGATTTCAAGAAGGCCGGTCTCGATCACATCCAGATCAGTTTCCAGGCCAGCGACGAGCAGGTGAACAACCTGTTGGCGGGCTCGAAAAAAGCCTTCGCGCAAAAGCTGGAAATGGCCCGCGCCGTCAAAGCCCATGGCTATCCGATGGTGCTGAACTTCGTGACCCATCGGCACAACATCGACAGGATCGACCGCATCATCGAGCTGTGCATTGCCCTGGAAGCCGACTTCGTCGAACTCGCCACCTGCCAGTTCTACGGCTGGGCACAACTCAATCGGGTCGGCCTGTTGCCGACCCGGGAACAGCTTGTTCGTGCGGAGCGCATCACCAACGAGTACCGCGCCAGGCTCGAAGCCGAAGGCCATCCGTGCAAGCTGATTTTCGTCACGCCGGACTACTACGAAGAACGCCCGAAAGCCTGCATGAACGGCTGGGGCAGTATTTTCCTGACGGTCACACCGGACGGCACCGCCCTGCCCTGCCATGGCGCCCGGCAGCTGCCGGTGCAGTTTCCCAACGTGCGCGACCACAGCATGCAGCACATCTGGTACGACTCGTTCGGCTTCAACCGCTTTCGCGGTTACGCCTGGATGCCCGAGCCCTGCCGCTCCTGCGACGAGAAAGAAAAGGACTTCGGCGGCTGTCGCTGCCAGGCCTTCATGCTCACCGGCGACGCCCGCAACGCCGACCCGGTGTGCAGCAAGTCGCCACATCACGGCGTGATCCTCAAGGCCCGCGAAGAGGCCGAGCACGCGACCCAGACCATTGAACAACTGGCCTTTCGCAATGAACGAAATTCACGCCTCATCGCCAAAAGCTGAACCCTTCAGCGCCGCCAACGCCGTCGCGGCCGGCATCGATTTTGCCGAGCTGCAGGTCGGCGCCCAGGGTTTGTTCTGGAACGAATATCGCCCGGAGGATGCCGCGTGCCGGATCTGGCACTGGCGAGATGGCGTGGCCACTTGCCTGACGCCTCCCCCGTTCAGCGTGCGCAGTCGGGTGTATGAATACGGCGGTGGTGCGTTTTGCCTGACCGACGACGGCGTGGTGTTCGTCAATGAGGCGGATCAGCAGCTGTATCGCCAATCACTGCAGGGTGAGACGCCCGCGGTGCTGACGTCCGGCGTGTGCCGATACGGCGACCTGCAGTTCGCCAACGGCCAGGTGCTGGCGGTAGAGGAAAATCGCAATGAACACCGCCTGGTGGCGATTGACCTGGCGGATGGGACGCGGCATTTGCTGGCCGAAGGCGCGGACTTTTACGCCGCACCGACCTTGAGTCCCGATGCGCAACGACTGGCCTGGATTGAGTGGAGTCGCCCGGATCAGCCATGGACGGCGACCCGTTTGATGGTCGCCAGGCGCCAGGCTGATGGCCGCTACGCCCCCCCCTGCTGCGTGGCGGGCGACCAGGCGCCAGAGTCGCTGCAACAACCTCGTTTCGATGCTGACAATCGCTTGTTCTGCCTGACCGATCGCGGTGGTTACTGGCAGCCCTGGATGGCATCGGCCGATGGCCTGGCACCCTTGCCCGGCGCCGCCGCCGACCACGGCCCGGCACCCTGGCAACTGGGCGGCTGTACCTGGTTGCCACTGGACGAAAGTACTTACCTGGCAAGCTGGACGGAAGGCGGTTTCGGCCGCCTGGGGCTTTGCGGTGCTTCGTGCGAAGACTTTACCGGCGACTACAGTCGCTTCCGCCATCTTGCCGTGGATGAGCAGACAATCTACTGCATCGCGGCTTCCCCCGTCAGCTCATCGGCGGTGATTGCCATCGATCGCCAGACCCGCCAAGTGCAGGTCCTCGCTGGCGGCATTGCGCCGCTGCCCGCCGAGCAAATCAGTCGCCCGCAAACCCTGCGTTACCCAAGCGGTTCGGGTGAAGCCCACGGTTTCTTCTACCCGGCGATGAGCGGCGACGCCAAGCCGCCCCTGGTGGTGTTCATCCATGGCGGTCCGACTTCGGCGTGCTACCCGATGCTCGATCCGCGCATCCAGTATTGGGCCCAGCGCGGTTTCGCCGTGGCCGATCTCAATTACCGCGGCAGTAGCGGTTATGGCCGGGACTATCGCCAGGCACTGCACCTGCGCTGGGGCGATGTCGATGTCGAAGACGCTTGCGCGGTGGTCAGCCATCTCGCCGAACGGGGGTTGATCGATGGCGACCAGGCTTTCGTTCGCGGTGGCAGCGCCGGAGGCTACACAGCACTGTGCGCGCTGGCATTTCATCGGGTGTTCCGAGCCGGAGCCAGTCTTTACGGGGTCAGCGACCCTGTAGCGCTGGGCCGGGCGACGCACAAGTTCGAAGGCGACTACCTGGATTGGCTGATCGGCGATCCACAACAGGATGCCGAGCGCTACGCCGCACGCACGCCATTACTGCATGCCAGCAACATTCGCGTGCCGGTGATCTTCTTTCAGGGAGAGCTGGACGCCGTGGTGGTGCCACAGCAGACCCGCGACATGGTCGAGGCCCTGCAGCACAACGGCATTCTGGTCGAAGCCCATTACTACGCGGACGAACGACACGGTTTTCGCAAGGCCGGCAACCAGGCGCATGCCCTGGAGCAGGAGTGGTTGTTTTATCGGCGGGTGATGGCGATCACCCGCTGAAGACGCTTCAACGCTTGGCGATGATGTACACCGCATGCACGATCCCGGGAATGTAGCCACACAGCGTCAGCAGAATATTCAGCCAGAACGCGCCGCCGAAACCCACTTGCAGAAAAACACCCAGCGGCGGCAACAGAATGGCGATGATGATGCGGATAAAGTCCATGCAAGCAGCTCCTGATTGAAATGGGCTCACACGAGCCCCATAGCTAATCGACCCTTACCGTTGGTCAGGGTTCAGCCCGATCTTTGCGGCCAGTATCTGCGGGCCATGTTTCTGCGTGATGTAACCGCCTCAAAAAAAAACGCCCCACGCCAAAAGAATCAGGCGCAGGGCGTGCGTTATACCGCGAGACGGTTCGGGAATTCGGGCAGCAAGCGTCTGCTCAGACGGCAATCCCTTTGCGGCATTGCAACTGCGCAGTGCGCACGCGGGAAAACGCACGGGCCAGGCGCAAGAGCATTTCATCGATGTTGGATTGGCTGACCGTCAGCGCCGGCGTGAAGCGCAGGCAATCGGCTTGCGGCGCATCGAGCAACAGCCCTTCGTACAATGCGGCCTTGACCACGGCGTCGGCCGAGTCGTCGCACAGGGTCAGCCCCCAGAGCAGCCCTTGTCCGCGCAATTCGCCGTGACCGTAGCGATGGGACAAGCGCTGCAGGCCTTCGCGCAGGTGCTGGGCCATGTCCCCGACATGCTCGAGAAAACCCTTGTCCTGCACGCTGTCGAGCACCGCCAGGCCGGCAGCGGTCAGCAAGGCATTGCCATGATGGGTGCCGCTCATTTCACCCGCCTCGAAGCAGCAGGCCTTGCCCCGCGCCAGCAATGCCGCCACCGGTACCCCGCCGCCCAGTCCCTTGCCGAGCACGACGATATCTGCCCGCACACCGTAGGACTGTTCGGCCAGCAAGTTGCCACAGCGACCGACACCGGTTTGCACCTCGTCGAAGATCAGCAGGATGCCCAGCTCGCGACACAGGCGCTCGACGCCTTTGAGGTAATGCGCGGTGGCCGCAATCACCCCGGCTTCGCTCTGGATCGGCTCGAGCATGATCGCTACGGTCCGTTCATCCACCGCCGCATTCAGTGCCGCCAGATCATTGAAGGGGACGCGACTGAAGCCCGGCAGCTGCGGCTCGAAGCGGTTGACCAAGGTCGAACTGTCCGAGGCCGGTATCGTCCCCAGGCTACGACCATGGCAAGCCTGATTGGCCACGATGATCCGCGAAGCACCGCCGCGATGGCGCTGACCCCATTTGCGGGCCAGCTTGATCGCCGCCTCACAGGCCTCACTGCCACTGTTGAGCAGATACGCCTGGTCGCTGCCAGTGCAGGCACACAGTTGCTCGGCAAGTTTGAGCATGCCGCGGTTATGCAGGCCGAAACCGGGATTGACCAGCGCTTGTGCCTGCGTGGTGATGGCACTGACCAGTGCCTTGGGACTGTGGCCGAGGCTATTGGCACCGCCCCCCTGGGAGAAATCCAGATAGGCACGGTCATCACTGTCCCAC